>Ga0137398_10000979_pt1 | contig 11099 bp, 8 predicted proteins | sample czorhiz216metaG_FD_106659 | JGI IMG/M metagenome (GOLD analysis project Ga0137398, IMG submission 106659) | Vadose zone soil microbial communities from Angelo Coast Range Reserve, California, USA - czorhiz2.16 metaG | ecosystem: Environmental > Terrestrial > Soil > Vadose zone | place: USA...
CAGGTGCATCCCACGGCGATCCCTGGCGAGGACAAGCTTCGCCTGATGAGCGAATCGGCCCGCGGCGAAGGCGGCCGTGTGTGGGTGCCGCGCAACCCCGCGGAGAAGCGCGCGCCGAGAAGCATTCCTGATGCCGAACGTTTTTACTTCCTGGAAGAGTGGTATCCGAAGTACGGGAATCTGGTCCCGCGTGATATCGCCACGCGCGCGATCCACCGCATCGTGTATCAAGAAAAACTGGGCATCGACGGACAGCCGGCTGTGTACCTCGATGTAACGCACATCCCGCGCGAAACGCTGGATCGCAAGCTCGAAGGGATTCTGGAGATTTACGAGAAATTCCTCGGTGTCGATCCGCGCGTTGAGCCGATGAGAGTATTTCCGGCCATGCACTACACCATGGGCGGGATCTGGGTGAATGGCGAAGATCAGGCCAGCAACGTTCCCGGCGTCTATGCGGCGGGCGAATGCGAATACCAGTATCACGGGGCCAACCGGCTCGGCGCAAACTCGCTCGTCTCCTGCATTTTTGGCGGAGGCATTGCCGGTCCGGCCGCGGTGAAATACGCGAAGAATCTACTTAAGGGAGCGGAGTCCACGGCCTCCGCGGTCTTTGAATCGGAAAAGAAGCGGCAGGAAGAAAAGAATCAAAAGCTCATCAGCCAGGACGGTTCGGAGAATCCTATCATCATCTGGCGCGAACTGGGCGAGGTGATGACGGAGCACGTGACCGTCACGCGCATCAATAGGAACCTGCAGATGGCCGACGGGAAGATCCGCGCGTTGCAGGAGCGCTACAAAAAAATCAATCTCAGTGACCGCACGAAGTGGTCGAACCAGACGCTGAACTTCGCACGCGAATTGGAGAATATGATTATCCTGGCGCGGGTTGTCACGCTCGGCGCGCTGGCCCGCAATGAGTCTCGCGGGGCGCATTACAAACCGGATTTTCCGGAGCGCGACGACGTCAATTGGTTGAAGACCACGCGCGCGAAGTGGGTCAACAACGACATCCAGCTTGCGTACGAGCCGGTGGACACTTCTTTGATCAAGCCGCGTCCGCGCCGGTACGACGCGGTGAAGTAGAAGCGCTAGCTTGGCGGGTGTTGGTCGAGGGTGTATGTCTGAAACAAAACAGGTCGTTGTCAAAGTGAAACGGCAAGCCGGGCCGAAAGAGGCCGCGCGCTGGGAAGAATTTTCCCTCAAGTGGCGGCCTTCGATGAACGTCATCATTTGTCTGCGCGACATCGCCGAGAAACCCGTCACACGCGACGGAAAAAAGACCACACCCATTTCCTACGATTCGAATTGTCTTGAAGAGATCTGTGGCTCCTGCGCCATGCTCATCAACGGCAGGGCGCGCATGGCTTGTTCTGCGCTGGTCGATCAGCTGGAGCAGCCCATTCGAATCGAGCCAATGTCAAAGTTTCCGTTGGTGCGCGATCTCATTGTCGATCGCCAATTCATGTTTGAAAGCCTCAAGCGCGTGAAGGCTTGGATTCCCATCGACGGAACTTACAATCTCGGCGAAGGCCCGCGCGTGTCACCCGAAATTCAGGAAAAGGGCTATCCGCTTTCGAATTGCATCACATGTGGGAACTGCCTCGAGGTTTGCCCGCAAGTGAACGAACACAATCAGTTCGTGGGCGCGGCGATCATTAGTCAGGTGCGCCTTTTCAACATGCACCCCACGGGAGCGATGAATAAAAGTGAGCGGCTTAGCGCGCTCATGGGTCCCGGCGGCATTCAGGAATGCGCCAATGCGCAAAACTGCGTGCATGCTTGCCCCAAGGGCATTCCACTGACCGAGTCCATCGCCGAAGTAAACCGCGACGCGTGGAAACAAGCCCTTCTCGGCTGGCTTGTAGGGTAAACTTTCACCGCGTTCCACAACCTGGGGGGAAATCAATGCGCCGCATGGTTGCCTTTTTGTGTCTCATCTCTTGCTCCTGTGCGGGACTCTTCCTCGCTCGCTGCACTGCTGCTGATGACATCGCCGAGAGAGCGCACCAGCTTCACTTTTCCTCAATCGTTCTCGATACTCATGCCGATACCCCGCAGCGTCTGCTTACCGGCACATTCGATCTTGGTAAACGGGATGCGGAGGGCCACGTCGACATTCCCAGAATGCGAGAAGGCGGTCTCAATGCCCAGTTTTTCTCCATTTTCATTACCGGCAAGACTCTTGGGCCCCCCGCAATTCAGCAGGCACTCGACCAGATCGATCTGGTGCGTCAAAACGTCCAGCAGCACGGCAAAGACCTGGCGCTAGCGACTACCGCCGAGGAAATCCGCCGCGCACACGCGCAGGGCCAGATTGCCATCCTCATGGGCATAGAGGGTGGCCACATGATTGGCAATGACATTCGAATGATACGCGTCTACAGCGCGCTCGGAGTGCGCTATATGACGCTCGCGCATTTTTACAATGACGAGTGGGCGGACTCTTCCACCGACAAGCCAGCGCACAACGGACTTACCCATTTCGGCACGGAGGTGGTCCGAGAAATGAACCGCCAAGGCATGCTGGTGGACATCTCCCACGTTTCCGACAAGACTTTTTACGACGCCCTGGAAGTCAGCAGGGTGCCACTGATTGCTTCGCACTCTTCGATTCGCGCCATTTCGAATCATCCGCGGAATATGAGCGACGACATGATCAAGGTGCTGGCGGCAAAAGGCGGAGTGATCCAGATCAACTACGAGCGAAATTATTTGAGCGAGGAATACCGAACTGCCTTCGCGGCTGTTGCGGGGGACGTGAGCCGCATGGAGGAGAAATTCAAGAAGGAGTGCGGCGATGACAATGTTTGCATCGGCAAGGCGGAGATCAGGCTGGAAAAGGAATTGACCGAAGCCGGAAAGCTGCCGCACGTGAGCTGGGAGAAAATCATCGAGCACATCGACCACGTGGTAAGACTGGTGGGCCCCGACCACGTCGGCCTGGGGTCGGACTTCGACGGCGCGGACATGCCGGATGGCCTGGAAGATTGCTCGAAGCTTCCCAAGATCACAGAAGCGCTGCTGCGCAAAGGATATTCGGAAGAGGACATCCGCAAGATACTGGGCGGCAACATTCTTCGCGTAATGGAGCAGTCGGAGAAGATCAGCAAAGAGATGCAGGCGGCTCAATAGGAGAACAAGGAGACGTGAGATGGTGCGAGCCATTCTGTGCACGGGCGCGTGCGTTGCCGCTAGCGTGCTTCTGGCGGGTGCAATGAAAGCGGATGGCCTCTCGGAACGGGCGCGCAAACTGCACTTCTCATGCATCGTCGTGGACACCCATGACGACACGACGCAGCGCCTTCTCGACGGAAAGTTTGATCTTGGAACGCGCACCTCCGCCGGCAGCATCGACATTCCCCGCATGCGCGAAGGCAACGTCGGAGCCATTTTCTTTTCCATTTGGATGCCCAGCAAGGTCACCGGCCCGGATGCGGTCAACCGCGCCATTGTTCAAATCGACGCCGTTCGCGAGCAGGTTCGCAAGCATCCGAACGATCTCGTTCTTGCCACCACAGCGGCCGAAATCCGCGAGGCCCACAAACAGGGGAAGATTGCAGCACTCCTTGGCGTCGAAGGCGGCCACATGATCAACAGCGACCTCGGCGTGCTGCGGGCGTACGCTGCGCTCGGCGTCCGCTACATGACTCTCACGCACAGCGGCAATGACGAATGGGCTGATTCTTCCACGGACAAGGCGGTGCACAATGGCCTCACAGATTTCGGAAGGGAAGTCGTTCGCGAAATGAACCGTCTCGGCGTGATGGTGGATATTTCCCACGTCAGCGACAAGACGTTTTACGATGCCCTGGAAACGAGCAAAGCGCCGCTCATCGCTTCGCACTCCTCCTGCCGAGCCATTTGCGACGCGCCCCGCAACATGACCGACCAGATGATGAAGGATCTCGCCGCGAAAGGCGGCGTCGTGCAGATCAACTATCACGTGGGATTTCTCAGCCAGGCATTTCGCGATGCAGAAAAAGCCAATCCGGAACTGAACAGGGCCATCAGCGCCGAGGTTACGAAGCGATGCGCTGACAACGAAGGCTGCCAGCTTATCGAGGGCGACCGCATCACCCGCGAATACGTCGAACAGGGAAAGCTCCCGCGGGTGGAGTTCAGTAAAATCATCGAGCATATCGACCATGCGGTGAAGGTTGCCGGCATCGATCACGTGGGCCTCGGTTCGGACTTCGATGGCGCCAACATGCCCTACGGCATGGAAGACGCCGCGAAACTCCCAAAGATCACCGAAGCCCTGTTGCAAAAAGGCTACGCTGAGGGTGACGTAAAGAAAATTCTCGGCGAAAATACTCTTCGAGTTATGACCGACGTCCAGCTAATCAGCCGTGAGCTAAATGGTGGGAAGCAAAAGCAAGAGAGCAGATTACAATAAGGATGGATAAGGGGGTAGGTTAGAAAATGAAACCTGTAAAGCGGTTTGTCGCCGCAGCAGCAGTGGCAACGCTGTTTTTCGGTTGTAAGGCCAAAGAGCAGAGTGCGGAAACCCTGCCGCCGGAGAAGCCCAAAGCCGAGGCACCAGCTGAGGCAAAGCCCGAATCGCCAGCGCCTGGGCAACCCGAAGTTAAGGCGAGCGCACCAGCGGAAGCGCCTCGGCAGGGGTATGACCGCGCACTTCTTCGGGCTGCGCTTCTCAAGGACAAAGCGCCAGACACTTTTCAGGTGAAAGTCGCGACCACACGCGGCGATTTTATGGTGACCGTGAATCGGGCCTGGGCTCCTATCGGTGCCGACCGCTTCTACAATCTGGTGAAACACCGCTTCTATGACAACGCCAGCTTCTTCCGCGTGGTGCCCGGCTTCGTCGTGCAGTTCGGTATCAACGCCTATCCACCGGTTTCGGCGGCGTGGGAAAAGGCCAATATTCAGGATGAGCCGGTCACCCAGACCAACAAGCGCGGCTACTTGACGTACGCGAAAACGAGCATGCCAAATACCCGCTCGACGCAAATCTTCATCAATTTGAAGGACAACGCGGGTCTCGACGGGCAAGGCTTCTCACCTTTCGGCTACGTCGACGCCCAGGGAATGAAGGTGGTGGACATGCTCTACGACCAATATGGGGACAGCGCTGGCCCCGACCAGGATCAAATCTCCAAGCAGGGTAAGCCGTATCTCGACAAGGGCTGGCCCAAGCTTGATTCGATAAAGACCGCCACTCTCATTGGGCCGGCCCCCAAGCCCCAGTAATTCTGAGACTGCAATGATTACTTTTTTGAATGCGATGTATCTAATTTTTGTAGGGCCGACCGTTTGACAAGCGCTCGGCAGGGGAAGTATCCTTATAGTTTGATGATGACCTGTAGCCAGATGATGTGTTGTCCCTGCGCGCAAAACGCTGCGTGTCGCATGACACCCATTTCTGGCCAGAGGAGTTTCCGGACTTAGTTGTAGCGTAATCAAGAAGTTCCGAAGCCCACGCGCCAGAGACCTGGTTGCGTGGGCTTTTTGTTTTGGATCGAGGAATTTTTGAGGACCAAAGATTATGAGTGTAGCAGCCTTAACCGAACTCGACGAACGACACAGTCGCGAAGCCATCGAAGCTGAGATCGTCCGTTTTGAACAGCGCGTCCGAGAGCTTCAGAGCGGCGCCATCACAGCGGAACAATTTCGCCCCTTTCGCTTGAAGCACGGTACCTACGGCCAACGACAGCCGGGCTTCCAGATGCTGCGTGTCAAGATTGCGGCGGGGGTGCTCGTACCCGCGCAGCTTCGCATCCTGGCGGTTATTGCCGACGAATACTCGACCGGGCGTGGCCACTTGACCACGCGCGAAAACATTCAATTCCATTTCGTGAAACTCGAAAACGTGGGCGCCGCCATGCGCTTGCTCGCCGACGCGGGCCTCACTACTCGCGAAGCTTGCGGTAACACGGTGCGCAACGTGACGGCCTGCCCGATGGCCGGCATTTGCCCCGGCGAAGCGTTTGACGTCACCCCTTACGCTTTGGGGGTCTCACGATACCTCTTGCGCCATCCCGATTTTCACGACTTGCCACGCAAGTTCAAGATCGCTTTCTCGGGTTGCGAAAACGATGGCGATTGCGCCGTTGCCGGAATCCATGACGTGGGCCTCATTGCGCAACTGCGGGGCAGCAACGGCACGTCGCGTCGCGGCTTCAAGGTTCTCGTCGGCGGCGGACTGGGTAGCTTGCCCACGGAGGCCGCTATCCTCACCGATTTCCTGCCGGAAGAAGAGCTGCTCCCCACCATCGAGGCCGTCCTACGGGTTTTCACGGAAACGGGGAACCGCAAGAACAAACTCATGGCGCGATTGAAATTCGTCCTGCGCGCAAAAGGGATAGAAGAATTCCGCCGTCTGGTGGCGGAGAAGCGCAAAGTCTCGCAGGCTCCGGCAGAAGCATTTGTGGTGCCTTCCCCTATCAAGCAGTCGTTGGTCGCCATCGCGCCGACGCCTTTATCTTTCTCGGAGGCTGAACCGCAAAGCGATCCGGAATACGATCGCTGGGCCGAGCACAATCTGATGTCCCAACGCCAGGCCGGATTCGGAGCCGTGTGGGTCAAACTTCCCGCAGGTACGCTGCACAGCAATCAAATGCGCGGCCTGGCCGATGTTCTGGAAAAGAACGACCTTACTGGCGTGCGAATTGCCGTCAACCAGGATCTCCTCATTCCGTGGGTTCCGTTTGACCGTATGCGCGCGACCTACGAGGGGCTTCTCGCATTGGACCTAGTCACGCCCGGAGCGCGCACCATCTCCGACGTGACAGGCTGCCCGGGGGCGACCACGTGCAATTTGGGAATCACGCGATCTCTTACATTGGCCGACGTGCTTTCGCGCGAGTTGGAGGGCTACACCGATCCCGAAATCCAAAAGCTACGCATCAAGATCAGTGGCTGCCCCAATTCCTGCGGGCATCATCACATTGCCGACATCGGTTTCTACGGCAACGCCAGGAAGATTGGTGAACAGCAGGCTCCTTACTATCAGCTACTGCTTGGCGGCAAAGTGAATGCCGATGGTGTGCGCTTTGGCCGTCAAATCATGGCCGTGCCTGTGCGGCCCATCCCGCGGATCATTCGCGAACTCCTGGCTTTCTATCAGGCGGACCGCCAACTGGCTGAATCGTTTACCGCCTGGGTGTCGCGCACGCCTGATAAGACCATCAAGGACCGGCTCAGGCCTTTGGCAGAGGTGACCCCGGCTACCGCGGATCTCTTCCTGGACTGGGGCGACACGGAAACGTATTCCCTGAAGTTGGGCCGCGGCGAGTGCGTGGCATGAGGGGCAAGGTTTATCTTATTGGGGCGGGACCGGGCGATCCCGAGTTGCTCACCTTGAAGGCGGCGCGACTGCTGGCCGTCGCCCACGTTGTCCTGCACGATGCGCTCGTCAGCGATGCTGTTTTGGCAATGATTTCTCCGGCCGCCGAGCTCATCAACGTGGGCAAGCGCGCCGGCCAGAAACTACTTACGCAGGATGAAATCAACGCCCTCCTGGTTTCCTATGGCCGGACACGCCCAGGTGGTGTTGTCCGCCTGAAAGGCGGAGACCCGTCGATTTTTGGCCGCGCCGGGGAAGAAATCGAAGCCCTTCGTAAGGTTGGGATTGATTACGAAATCGTCCCGGGCATCAGCGCCGCATTGGGGGCTACGGCGGCGGCGGGAATTTCGCTCACGGATCGCCGGGTGGCTTCGCAGATTCTCATAACTACGTTCTCGCGCGGAACCGATGGCAGCGCGATGGATTGGGGCTGCGTCAACAGCACAACCACGCTGGTTCTATATATGCCCGGTGCGGATTATGCCGAGGTTTCAGAACGTTTGCTCGGAGGTGGACTTCCGGCGGACCTTCCGTGCGTGATCGTCTCCCATGCAACGGGTTCTCAACAGCAAGTGCGCTGGTCGAGTGTGGTCCGCCTCGCCAGCGAAGAAAGACTTCCGGCTCCGGCTCTGTTGATTGTCGGCCGCGTGGCGTCACACGAAGTTGCCGAACGCAGCGCGCATTTCTGGGACACGAATCGGAGAGATTCAGCGGTACAACAAACATCGATGATTTAGATCAAACACACGTATGAGTGCGGGAGTAGAAGCCCACTGACGGCGTGGACGCGTGTGTCCCTTATTCGTTTTTCCGCTGCTGCACACCTTTCACTGCTCCGAGAATCAAATTGTAGGCCGCTTGCCGAGAGAGGCCGGCTTTATCTCGGTCATCGAATGGTGTTGAGGCCACACCGAGGGCGGCCACCTTTTCGTACTTGAACATTTCCGTCAAAGCAGCAGCCAACTCGATACTCGTCGGCCCTCCGGGAACAGCGAGCGGATGGCCAGGCACTTCGCGCGGATCGAGTGCGTCCATGTCGATGTGGATGTAAATCACATCCGTTGTTTCCGAGAGGCGCTTCATCTCGCGGTGCAAGTTCGCCGAGCGCGTGCGCACGTCCTCCAGTGTGAGTTGCTGAATGTCGGAGCGGTCGAGAAGCTCCTGCTCGAGCGGGTCGGTGTCGCGCACGCACATCTCGACGATGTGGCGCGTCGGCACGGCGGGCTCCAGACCGGCCTTGAGCCGCATCCGCGTGAGGCATTGCCCGGCGGCGATGGCGACGGGCATGCCTCCCAGCATCCCGCTCAGCGTAGTCTCGGGAGTGTTGAAATCGCCGTGGGCATCGATGAAGACCATCGCCACGCGCAAAGGTCGTGCGGTGGGCCCGGAATGTTGCAACCCGCTGAGCATTCCAAGAATGCCGTTGCAGTTGGCGAGGAGTCCGACGGAAAGATATCCGCTGCGCCGCTCTTCGGAGACCACCTTCGCAAGATCGCCGCTGGCCAGCGCGAGGTGGTTCCAAGAGCCGTAGGCCTTTTCCTCGTCGGCAGTCAACGCCACCGTGGAGATTTGTTTTGTCTGGACACCGTGGTCTTCAAGCAGGTTCAGAATTCCGCCTTGTTCCAGGTAGTCAGGTCCACGAGAAACATCTGGTACATTGCGTTCACCCACATAAGGCATCTTGACGATCGCCACCCGAATGGGAGTTGCATTGCCATCTTTGCTTTGCGCGAAAGAAGGGACCACCAGAAGTGGCATAAGACTCGCCAGCAGCCTCGTACAGCGTTTCATCATGGTCTTCCCCGCGATCACTGTGCTCCGAAACTCAGTGCCCTCGCTGTTAGATCTCTTCTCCGAAATTACAGCCCCAGCACCGTCACCAACTCTCGCACCGACATCGACGACTTCTGCAACGCCGTGTTTTCTTCCGCCGTCAGCTTGATTTGAATGATCTCCTCAATGCCCTTGGCGCCCAGTTTCACTGGCACGCCGACGAACAGTCCGTTGATCCCGTACTCTCCGTCAAGATACGCGGCGCAGGGTAGAATCTTCTTCTTGTCCTTCAGAATCGCTTCCACCATCTCGACCGCCGCAGCCGATGGCGCGTAGTACGCCGAGCCGGTCTTCAGCAAATTCACGATCTCAGCGCCGCCTTTGCGTGTGCGATCCACGATGGCGTCGATGCGCTCCTGTGGCAAAAGATCGGGGAGGGGAATTCCCGCCACCGTCGAGTACCGCGGCAGCGGCACCATGTCGTCCCCATGACCCCCCAGCACGAACGAGTGCACGTTTTCCACGCTGACCTTGCATTCCATCGCCACGAACGTGCTCATGCGCGCTGAGTCCAACACGCCCGCCATTCCGAGCACGCGGTTTTTCGGGAAACCGCTGACCTTGAGCGCCGCCTGCGCCATGGCATCCAGCGGATTCGTCACCACAATGATGATGCAGTTCGGCGAGTGTTTCACGATCTGCTCGACGACGGCCTTCACCACTTCGTAGTTGGCCTTCAGCAAATCGTCCCGGCTCATTCCCGGCTTGCGGGGAAATCCTGCGGTGATCACCACCACGTCACTCCCAGCCGTCGCGGAATAGTCACCGCTCGCCGTGGAAACGCCAGTGGCACGAGAATCCGCCCGCGTGATCGGCCCGGATTCCATCATATCCAGAGCTTTGCCCGTGGGCGGCCCGTCCAAAATGTCGGTCAGCACCACATCGGCCAGCTCCCGATCCACGATCCGCTGCGCGGTGGTCGATCCCACAAAACCGCCCCCCACTACGGTCACCTTTTTCCTGCTCATGCCTCTCCTTGTCTCCGACAGAATTCTACTCGGTGAATCCTCTGCGCCTCCGCGTTAGGATATTTTTTCTAACTGGCGGGGCACACCAGCCCCCTGCATATTTTCAATGATGGACGACGCAAAAGCCGACGTGCCGACCTTGGTCGCACCGGGCATCAGCCGCTCAAGGTCGTACGTGACGCGCTTCTGCTGAATCGTGCGCGCGATGCCATCCTCGATCAGTGTGGCCACTTCCTTCCACCCCAAGAACTCAAACATCATCGCGCCCGAAAGCATTACCGAGCTGGGATTGATCACATCCTTGTCCGCATACTTTGGCGCGGTGCCGTGCGTGGCTTCAAAAACGCCAAATCCATCGCCGATGTTTGAGCCCGGTGCCATGCCCAGTCCGCCCACCTGCGCCGCGCATGCATCCGACAGATAGTCTCCATTCAAATTGGAAGTCGCCAACACGCTGTATTCATCCGCACGCATCAACACTTGCTGAAACACGGAATCGGCGATGCGGTCATTGATCATCAGTTTTTGCTTCCACTTTCCTTTGCCATGCGTCGCGTAAATCGAGTCGAGCGTCCCCTGCACTTCGGCGTAGACTGTTTTCTGGAACGCATCCGTGGCCTGTTCCAGTCCCGGCTCGATCATCGCCGCGTTCTGCTCCACGGTAAGCGCGGAATTCTTGTCGAGATTGTCGACGATCCAGGTTTCGCGCTCGGTGACCGTCTGCGCGCGGAACTCCTCGCGCGCCAGTTCATAGCCCCAATCTCGGAATGCGCCTTCGGTAAATTTCTGAATGTTCCCTTTGTGCACCAGCGTCACGCTCTTCCGCTTGTTTGCGAGTGCGTACTTGATGGCGCGCCGAACCAGCCTTTTCGTCCCCGTGGGGGAGATGGGCTTGATGCCCACCCCGGAATCCCAGCGTATCTGCTTCTTCCCATCCTTCAGCATCTCGTTGTTCAGAAATTCCAGCAGCTTCTTGACCTCTGGCGAAC
>Ga0137398_10000981_pt1 | contig 11098 bp, 6 predicted proteins | sample czorhiz216metaG_FD_106659 | JGI IMG/M metagenome (GOLD analysis project Ga0137398, IMG submission 106659) | Vadose zone soil microbial communities from Angelo Coast Range Reserve, California, USA - czorhiz2.16 metaG | ecosystem: Environmental > Terrestrial > Soil > Vadose zone | place: USA...
CGAGTCGAAGCCTGCGTGAATTGCGATGGTTTCTAGCTTCATTGCTGCGAGTTTTCGTTGCAAAAGTGCCGACAGTGTAACTCGAACGCCGTGGGCAGTCGTGGTACGGTTCGCAATTCCCAACATAGCGGCCAAATGAATATTCCTGTGACAGAACCCATGGAAGCGAATGCGAAATTCGCGCGCGAGGCGTGGATCCGCGCCCTGGAACGGACGGCCTCCATCGACCGTCTGGGGGTGACGCTGCCGGCGTTGATCGGCCGCCTGGCGCTCGAATTCGATGCGGCGCCCGCGCTCGAGTCGACCGAAGCCACCTTGAGCTATCGGGCGCTCGCGATCCGCTGCAACCAGTACTCGCGCTGGGGACTCGCGCAGGGCCTGCGGCCCGGGGACACCGTCGGCTTGATGATGCCGAATTGCGCAGAATACATGGCAATTTGGCTGGGTCTTACGCGCATCGGCGTCGTAGTCGCCCTGATCAACAACAATCTGGCGGGCGACGCGTTGATTCATTCGATCAGCATCGTCGCGCCGCGAGCGGTCATCGTCGGGAGCGACTTGGCTTCGCGGTTGGTGGCTGCGCGCGCGCGCCTGGAGTCGGGTCTGTCCTGCTGGGTGTATGGCCACGGCGCTCAAGATCTCGCACCTCTGGCGCCTGCACTCACTCGATTGTCAGGCGACGAATTGCGGGATTCGGAGTACATGCCGCCGCAGCTCGATGCCACCGCGCTCTATATCTACACGTCGGGCACCACCGGTCTGCCCAAGGCAGCCAAGGTCAGCCACTACCGCGTGATGCAATGGAGCCATTGGTTCGCGGGCTTGATGGATACTCGGCCGACCGACCGCATGTTCAATTGCCTGCCGCTCTACCACAGCGTGGGGGGCGTGGTCGCGACCGGCGCCACCTTGGTGAGCGGAGGCGCGGTGGTGATTCGCGCCCGGTTCTCCGCGTCTGACTTCTGGCGCGACGTGCGCGATGAACGCTGCACCTTGTTCCAGTACATCGGCGAACTATGCCGCTACCTCGTCAACGCGCCGCATCAGGAAATTGAAACCGCGCACCGGCTCCGCATCGCCTGCGGAAACGGCCTGCGGCCGGAAGTCTGGGAGATCTTCCAGAACCGCTTCAAAATCCCGAGAATCCTAGAGTATTACGCTTCCACCGAAGGCAATTTTTCGCTCTACAACTGCGAGGGACGCCCCGGCGCGATCGGCAAGATACCGTCGTTTCTCGCGCATCGCCTGCCCGTGGCGCTGCTGCGGTTCGATGTGGAAAGCGGCGAGCCGTGGCGCAACGCCGACGGATTCTGTGAGCGTTGCCAACCCAACGAGATCGGTGAAGCGGTTGGTTTGATCCCCGGCGCAGGCAAAGAGCTTGCGGGCCGATTCGAAGGCTATGCGGACCCGGAAGCATCCGCGCGCAAGGTGTTGCGCAATGTCTTCAAGGACGGGGATTCTTGGTATCGCACCGGCGACCTGATGCGCCGCGACGAGCGCGGGTTCTACTACTTCGTGGACCGGGTCGGCGAGACTTACCGCTGGAAGGGCGAGAACGTCTCGACCGCGGAAGTGTTGACCGCGCTCACGGCGAGCCCCGGTGTCCTCGACGGTGTGGTCTACGGTGTTGCCGTGCCCGGCACGGATGGCCGCGCGGGAACCGCTGCATTGGTGGTGAATGCGGAGTTCGATCTCGCGGCTTTCCGCGCAGACTTGAGGCTGCGCCTCCCCGCGTACGCACGGCCGGTATTCCTGCGGCTGCTGGACAGCATCGAGTCCACGGGCACGTTCAAGCCGCGCAAGCAGGACTTGATCGATGCAGGGTTCGATCCCGCTCGCATCAAGGACAAGCTGTATTTCGACGATCCGCAAGGCCAAGCCTACGTACCTCTCGACGCTTCGCTCTATGCGGCGATTACGGCCGGGGCTATCCGCTTCTGATCAGAAAGCGCGCGGCCTCGTCCAGGCCGAAGGTGCCTCACTAGGCGTTGGGACGCACCAGCTTGCCGGCCGCCGTGAATTCCAAGGCGGGCACGAAGCGCAACATCGCCGGCACCTTGTGGGGCGCAAGGGTTCGACGGCAGGCATCGAGCAGGTCGTTCTTGACGGCATCCGGGGTGTCCGAGCCCGCCGGATTTGCCAGCACCACGTCGGCCACCACCACCGCGCCGGTGATGGGATTGCGCCGCGACCGGACCAAGGACATGCGCACCCGGGGATCGGCGTTCAGTACCGACTCGACCTCTTCCGGATACACCTTGAGGCCGCCGACGTTGATGACGCCGCCCACGCGGCCCCGGAAATAGTAGCGTCCGCCCTCGAGCTCGACCATGTCGCCGGTATCGACGTAACCGTCGTCGCTGACGAGAACGCCCGGCTCGGCGCCGAGGTAGCGGGCCGCGTTGCGGCGGGAGCGGATTCGCAGCGTGTGATCGACGACTTTGAGCTCGATCTCACCGGAGGGATTGTCCACGAACGCCAGCGGAAATCCGGCGAGGCCATCGTTCACGTCAAAGGCTACTCCCGCTTCGGTCGACGCAAAGGCGTGTGCGATCCGCGCGTTCGGGTAGACGGCGCGAAGATTGTCCAGCACCGCCTGATCGGCGACTTCACCCGACAGTCTGACGTACTCGGGCTTCAGGATGGCGGCGTGGCCGCTCATGAGCGCGCGCCGCCAGTGTGATGGGGTGCCGGAGATATGCGTGACTCCGGCCGCAGCGGCGCGCGCGAGGAAGTCAGGCGTCGGCTCGCCCGAACTCGAGAGCACCAGCGGCGAGCCTGACAACACGGCGCGCAAATAAATCTGCAGGCCGCCGTAGCGGCGAATGTCGTAGAAGGTACTCCAGATCGATCGTGCACCGGACTGCGCCTGCGTCGGCAGAGCGCCGCCGAGACTTTGCAGGGTATGGAGGACGAGCTTCGGCGTACCCGTGGTGCCGGAGGTCAGCAAAATCCACTCCGTCGCGAAGCCCGCGGCCCGCTCGACGGGTCCTGGAACAGGCTGCGGCGTCACTACGTAAGGCGCCAAGGAGTCGAGGGCCGCGGAGCCGGGCGCTCGGGGCGCTTCCAGGACGATGGCGTCGGCTTGCGCCGTTGCCGCGACCCCGGCGAGCTGCTCGGGCGTGAGGTCGGGGGTGCACAGGACCATTCGCCGTGCGACGCCGTCGAGCTCGATCAGCGCGAGCGCCGTCGGCAACTGCTCACGCGTCGCGATGAGCACCGAGCGGCCGCGCAGCGATTCGAGCGCAGATCCGAAGGTCGATCCCGCCCTCAATTGCTCGAGCGCGACCAAGGCGCCGCGGCCGTGGAATTTGCCGCTGACCGCTGCGCCGGACGGCGCTATGAAATCCCACAGAGAGCTCACTTCAGGCTTCTTCCTCATCCCGTTGAAGGCAAAGTCTATGGCAACACGGGGCTCGGGAACAAAGAACTGCGTCATCGATATTGCAAATACGAATCATTCTCGATAGCATTTATACTCGCATTTCGCGCGCGGGCGACGAATTCGCCGGGCGGGACCAATGATTTCGAAGAACGAAGGCTCCACACCATGATTCGCATTTCATCCGCTCGCATCACGACTCCGAAGACGGTGCGAATCGCCGTGCTGATGGCGGCGGGACTGTGCACGGCGGCAACCGCCGCCGCCGCGGACTCCGGCGGCAAGCAATCCAAGGAGCAGCGGCAGATTCAGGCATTGCAGCAGCAGTTGGCGGCGGTGCAGGCGCAGATGAAGCTGTTGGCCGAGCAGAACCAGACGCTGCTGCAGAAGGAGCTCGAGCTCGAGCGGCACGTGGCGCAGCAAACCGCGGTCGCGCAGGCGGCGGCAGCGCAGGCGTCAGTGGCAAGGGCACCGGTACCGCAGGCGTCCGCGCCGGTGCCGCTTGCGCAGACGATGTCCGGCGCGGCCCCTGCTTCGGCCGGAGCGGCGTTTTCCAACGTGCGGCTATGGGGTTACGGCGAGATCTACTACACCCGTCCGACCCGCGACCCGGGCAAGGCGCAGGCGGATCTCGCGCGCGCGGTGTTCGGCATCGGCTATGCGTTCGACAGCCGCACGGAGTTCAATTCTGAGTACGAAGTAGAGCATGCGATCGCGTCGTCCACGGACTCGGGCGAGTTCGAGGTCGAGCAGTTCTATGTCGATCGCCGGCTGAGCGATGCGGCGACGCTGCGGGCGGGACTCTACTTGATGCCGTTCGGCCTGCTGAACGAGCACCACGAGCCGACGAATTTCTACGGCGTGCAGCGCAACTTCGTCGAGACCTTGATCATCCCGAGCACCTGGCGCGAGGGCGGCTTCAATGTCCACGGCGACATCGCGCAGGGCTTTAGCTGGAATGCCGGGGTCACCACGGGGTTCGACCTGTCAAAGTGGAACTACACCCCGGAGTTTCCGCTGTATGCGACGGCGCTCGACATCGTGCGCAGCGGCGCTGCGCCGTTGCAGGCGACGCATCAAGAGCTGCAGCTCGCCAATGCTCACGACTTGAGCCAGTACGTCGCGCTCGGCTACTACGGTGTGCCGGGACTCAACCTCGGCGCGGCGATCAGCAGCGGCAAGGCGGTCAAGGTCCCGGCTCCGCCGAATGCGCCGCTCTTGGGAAGTCAGCGCGTGACTCTCTGGGAAGCGCACGCACGGTGGACGCCGGCGAAGTTCGACCTATCGGCGTTGTACGCCCATGGCTCGATCAGCAACTTAGGGAGTGCGAACGCCGCCAATCCGGGATCGCCCAATCCGATTCCCTCGGAATTCTATGGGTATTTCGCGCAGGCGGCGTACGGGCTGTGGGAGCACGGCGACTACCGGCTTGCTCCCTTCGTGCGCTGGGAACGCTACAACATGGGCTCGCGCTATGCCGGCACCGCGGGTCCGGTGGTGCCCACCGGGTTGGTCCCGCTCTCGGCGAGCCCAAGCGACTACGGTTACTGGCCGCGCAATCAAGACCGCGTGTGGACCGTGGGGGCCAACTTCTACACCACGCCTCACGTCGTGTTCAAAGTGGATTACCAGTGGTTCGACCTCAACAGCGATCTCAGCCGCTTCGACTTAGGATTGGGTTTGAATTTCTGAAGGGGAACCTTTCGGTTGAGCCGGCGCCGGTTCAGCGGCTCGCTGCAAGGCGTTCGCCGCGGGGATTCGTACCAGAAGGATGGTGCTGCCCGAGGCCGGACTTCTCACCTCCAGCCGGCCGCCGAGGGCGCGGACGCGGTGGCGCATGGAGGCCAAGCCGTGCGAGCCGATGGCGGTAAGCCGGTCGGCGGGGATGCCTTTGCCGTCGTCCGCAATCCGCATGACGATGGCGTCTCCGTCCAGTCCCAAAGTGAGGTCCACGGACGCCGCCTCCGCATGCTTCAGGATATTCGTGAAGGCCTCTTGCGCAATGCGGAACAAAGCGATGGCTGCCTCGGAGGTGAACTTCGGCTCTTCATCCGGATACACTTCTGTGCACTCGAGGCCGGCGTTGCCGCAGGTCTCTTTCAATTGCCAGCGCAGCGCGGCGAACAATCCCACGTTGTCCAGCAGCGTCGGCCGCAGTTCCTCGATGATCCGCCGCTTCAGATCTACGCCGGCGGAAAGGCTTTGCTGCACGCGGCGCAGCCGCTGCTTCATGTCGGGATCGTCGCGGGCGAGATGTTGTTCCGCCCATGAAAGATCCATGCGGGCGCCCACCAGCAGGCCGCCGAGTTCATCGTGCAATTCGCGCGCCAGAACGGCCTTTTCGCGCTCCGACACGTTTTGCAGATGGGTCGACAGTTCGACGAGCTCGCGATTCCGCTCCTCCGCCTCGCGTTCGAGCCGCAGCTTCTGATCGCGCAGTTCCGCGGTCTGCAGGGTGCGGCGCCGCAGGTCCAGGTACACCAGACGCGCGGCGATGCCCACCAACAACATGTTGAAAATCGTTCCCGTGACGGTGATCCAACGGCTCTGCGTCAAGGATCTGGACCAGTGATCTTCCGCCACCAGGTGCTCCGCGGATTCACGCTCGCGCAATTGCTCCAGGACATCGTTGACGGCCTCGCCGGCATCCGAGCCGACGCTGGTCTTGACCAGCGCGATCGCAGCCGAGGTGCCCTGAGATTTCTGTATCGCGACCAGCATCGCAAGATCCGCGAGCCGTTTGCCGATCAGCACATGCAGCGTGCGCATGTCGGCGAGATCGGGGTCGGAACCCCTGTACGCCGACTGCAGCCGCTCCAGCCGGGGTTCCACGTCGGCGACGTAGGCGTCGTAGCGCTCGAGGAATTTCTGATCGCCGGTCAGCAGGAAGCTGCGCTGCGCGGCCACCGATCGGGAGACCCCGATCTGCAATTGATCGATGAGGTGTTCGCGCTGCGCGGACTTTTGCAGGCGCTCGCTCGCTTCCTGCAAGCGTTCCTGACCCGCGCCGGTCAGGAAGAACAACGCCGCCAGGAAACCGATGATCAGAAACGGGGGCACCGCGACGTACCACCGGCCGAGTCCGTCGAGGGCTTCGCCTAGAATATTCACGCAATCCACTGTACTAGAATTCGCGGGAAACGCGAATGTCGTGGCGGCGCGTCAGTAGACGCCCAGGCTCACCGTGTCGGCCAGATCTTCGGTCTTGAAATCGACCGGCACCGCTATCACCGGAACCCGCACCCGGCCCTCGAGCCAGGTCTCGAACGCCGCGAGCGGCATGGGTTTCGCGTACAAGTAGCCCTGTGCGATATCGCAGCCGAAATCGCGCAGGCGAACCGCCGCCTCGTCGGTCTCGATGCCTTCGGCGACCACTTGGAGTCCGAGGCCGTGACCCATGTCGATGGCCGCTCGAACCACGGGTGCGAATTCCGGATCGGACTCCAATCCCTGCACGAAGCTGCGATCGATTTTGACTTCGTGGACCGGCAAGCGAACCAGATGGCTGAGCGAGGAATATCCGGTTCCGAAGTCGTCGATGGAGAGACTGACGCCGAGTGCGGCGATGGCGTCGAGAACGCGCAGCGCCCGCGTGGGATCTTCGATGAAGCCGCTCTCGGTGAGCTCCAAAGTCAACAGCGCCGGCGGCAGCTGATGGCGGGTCAGCAGGCTGGCGACGCGAGAATCCAGCCGCACATCGCCGATGTCGTCGACGCTGATGTTCACGGCCAGCACCAGGGCCTTGCCCGCCCGCCGCCACAGTGCGCCTTGTGCGATGGCATGATCCAGCGTCCAGCGGGTCAGCCGCCGTATGAATCCGGTTTGCTCGGCGAAGGGGATGAAGTCCGCGGGACAGAGCAGTCCGCGCGTCGGGTGCTGCCAGCGCAGCAGGACCTCGGCGCCGGTCACGCGTCCGGTCTTGAGTTCGATCTTGGGCTGGAAGAACAGGCGCAGCTCATCGTGTTCGACGGCGTGGCGCAGCTCGCCCAACAGCGAGAGCTGGTCCCGAGCCGCCGGTTTCAGCGCCTCCTCGTAGATCGCGAGCGCGCGCTTCTCGCGGCGAGCGTGCTCCAACGCCAGATCGGCGCAGCGCATCAGCTCATCGGCCGAGTTGGATCCTTCGGCGGCGAGCGTCAATCCCAAGGTCGCGGTGATGTCGATGGGCTGCGCTTCGACGAATACCGGGTCGGCGAGCGCCATGACCAGCGAGGTTCCCCAGGCCTGCAGGCTCGCCGCGTTCCGCAATTGAGTGAAGGCGGCGAATTGGTCCGCCGCGAATCGAGCCACCGCTGATTCCACTGACGGCACCGCCGCCAGACGCGCTGCCATCTTGATGAGCACGGCATCGCCCACCGAATATCCCAGATGTTCGTTGATGCGACGAAAGCGGTCCAAATTGATGACGGCGACCGCGATCGGCGCCCCGCCGGCATCCGCCAATGCACGGCTCAAGGCCGCGCCGAATGCGGTGCGATTCATGAGACCCGTCAGCGAATCTTCATAGGCCAGCCGCCTGATCGATTGGTCGCGCGATTGCACCGCGGTCTGCATGAGCTGCAGCCCTTCGGCGAGCACGCCGAGCTCATCGCGCCGCTGCACGTTCAAGGTCGCGTCGTAGGTGCCGGTACGCATCTGATCGACGGCTTGCGTCAAGTCCTGCAGCGGCCTCGTGATATTGCGCGCGAGCCAAAAGGCGGCGAGGGCGGAGGCGACCAAGCTGACTGCGGCGATCAAGAACAGCACCTTGGTCAGACGCTCAAAGGGCGCCCGTGCGTCCGCCAGCGAGCGCGACAGGACCGCGACCACTTCGGCGTTGCCCCACTTGGACATTTCGATGCGCCGGGTAACGACGTCGGATGGGCGCGCGCCGCCGGCCGGCACCGTGCTCGCCACATCCGTCCAATGACCGCCGGAATTCACCGACAGCGTCACCGCGAGGCCCGTGATGTCCGCGAGTTCCCGAGCGGCCTTGTCGTCGAGTTCGAAACCCATGGCGATCCACGCCACCGGCAGGGGGCTGCGCACCGACACGGTGACGAGCTGGAAAATGCGGCCGTTGTCGACCATCAAGCTCGTCGCGCTGTCGGCCATGCTGCCCCTTTGCACGGGCGACAGGGGAAAGGGCGAGCCTGCCGATACATGCAGGCCGGAGGCGGCAATGACGTCGCCGTCGAGCGAGGTCAGCACCACCATGGCGGCGCCGATGCGCTGCCCGCTGTTCTCCAGAACCGAGACCAGCGTGTCGGTGTCGCGGCTCGCGACTGCTTCGCGGAATCCGTAGTCGGAGGCGACCGCTTGCGCCGCCTGGGTCAGCTGGCGACGATTGCTTTCCAACAGGCGTGAGAACACGGAGGCGCCGACGTCGAGCTGCCGCTGCACCTCGCGTTCGGCATTACCGCGATTCGTGGCCGATACCGCGCCCAGTGCCGCGGCCAGCACTGCGGCCAGCAGCAGAAGAAATGTGACCGCAATTCGGGTACCCAGCGCCACGGACGGTTGCTAGAGCCGCGCCGCGACCGTTGAAACCAACACCCGGGAAGTGACACCGCGCATAAGTACTCGATAAAGTCTTAGGTTAAACGCGCTTGGGGTTCAAGGCTGTGCGCTCGGACACAAATATTCCGCAGCCGGCACGGCGCGTCGGCATCTGTGACCCACGTCTCTGTAGCTGGGCTATTGATGCGAAGCCGCTTAACATGGCTCTCATGCCCACCGTTCGCCTCGACAAAGTTACCTTGAGTTTCGGCCTCAAACCGCTGTTGGATGATGCCGATCTGCAAATTCGCAGGGGCGAACGCGTCTGCCTGCTCGGGCGCAACGGCGAGGGCAAGTCTTCGTTGCTGCAGCTCATTACTCGTCAAATCGTCCCGGACAGCGGCGAGGTGTGGGTGCGCCCCGGCACGCGAGTCGCGAGTCTGGACCAGGAAGTGTCGCCGTCGAGCGATGCCTCGGTGCGCGACGTGGTCATGAGCGGCATCCTGGCCGGCGCGGCCGACTCCGGCGCGATGGTGCAGCGGGCGGCGCCGCACGAGGATTGGCAAGCCGAACTGCAGGTGGAGCAGATCATCTCGCGCCTGCAACTCGATCGCGATGCGGCGATGAGTGCCCTGTCGGGCGGCTGGAGGCGGCGGGTGATGCTCGGACGCGCATTGGTCGCGAAGCCCGACCTCTTGTTGCTGGACGAGCCGACCAATCATCTGGATATCGATGCCATCACGTGGCTCGAAGACATGATGCTGGACTTCGACGGCGCGTTGCTGTTCATCAGCCACGATCGCGCCTTCGTGCGCCGGCTGGCGACGCGGATCGTGGAGCTCGATCGGGGACAGCTGCGTGTCTGGCCGGGCAGCTATGACGAGTACGTTCTGCAGAAGCGCGCGGCGCTCGAGGTCGAGGCCAAGCACGCGGCGCTATTCGACAAGAAGCTGGCTCAGGAAGAGGTTTGGATTCGCCAGGGTGTGGAGGCGCGGCGCACGCGCAACGAAGGCAGGGTACGCGCGCTCAAACAGCTGCGCATCCAGCGCGCCGAACGGCGCGAGCGCATCGGGCAGGTGGAGATTCGGGCGCAGGATGCGGCGCCGTCCGGCAAGCTGGTGTTCGAGGCGGTCCACGTCACTCATACGTTCGGCGGGCCGCCGGTCATCGCGGATTTTTCCGCGCGCATACAGCGCCTCGACCGCATCGGCATCATCGGCCCCAACGGCTGCGGCAAGACGACGCTGATCAAGCTCTTGGTCGGGGATTTGGAACCCACCTCGGGCGAGATCCGCCGCGGCACCAATTTGCTGCCCGCCTACTTCGACCAGCAACGCGAACAGCTGAATCCGGCCGCCTCCATCATGGACAACGTCACCGGCGGCAGCGGCGATACGGTCACCATCGATGGCCAACCGCGGCACGTGTCGGGCTACCTGCGCGATTTCTTGTTTCCGCCGGAGCGGCTGCGTGCGCCGGTCAGCATGCTCTCGGGCGGCGAGCGCAACCGCTTGTTGCTGGCGCGCCTGTTCGCGCGGCCGAGCAATCTCTTGGTGATGGATGAACCGACCAACGATCTGGATGCCGATACTCTGGAGCTATTGGAAGAGATGGTTGCAAACTATGCGGGCACTCTGCTCCTCGTCAGCCACGACCGGGCATTTCTCGACAATGTGGTGACCAGCACGCTGGTGTTCGAAGGCGGCGCCCAGGTCAACGAGTATGTGGGCGGCTACAGCGATTGGCTGCGCCAGCGCAGGGCCGTCGACGCCGCTGCGCCCGCGTCCGCCCGCGCGGCGACCGAGGCCGCGCCGTCCGACGCCGCGCCCGCTCGATCCAGGGCGCGGCGCCTGTCCTACAAGGAACAGCGCGAGCTCGAGGCGCTCCCGGAAAAAATTCAGCTGCTCGAGGCCGAACAACTAGAGCTGCAGGCGGCGATTGCCGATCCGGCACTGTTCCGGGGTCCCGTCGCGCGCGGCACGGCCGCCTTGCAGCGTCTGCAGTCGCTGGCGGCGGAAATCGAGACCGCGTACTCGCGCTGGCATGAACTGGAATCTTGAGGCTCGCTCAAGGCTAGGAGCCTGTCTGACTAATGATCGCCGTCGCGAGGGCGACCCGCAGCGAGCAGATTTTTGTGATCGTTTCGCGCGCATAGTGGGCACTATGTAAGCGAAAGGATCACAAAAAGATGCCGCTGTGGGGCGGCCGCAGCAGGCGCATCATTAGTCAGACAGGCTCCTA
>Ga0137398_10000984_pt1 | contig 11086 bp, 7 predicted proteins | sample czorhiz216metaG_FD_106659 | JGI IMG/M metagenome (GOLD analysis project Ga0137398, IMG submission 106659) | Vadose zone soil microbial communities from Angelo Coast Range Reserve, California, USA - czorhiz2.16 metaG | ecosystem: Environmental > Terrestrial > Soil > Vadose zone | place: USA...
AGTCGAACTCCATGACGGGCAACGTGCGGCTAGCGCCGGAAAGCCTCGATCCAGACGGAGAGCCTTCCGAGGCCACCGCCCACGAACCTTCGCGTTCGTTACCCCGCAGCCGGGGCGGCCCTCATATTCCGCGGCATTCCATTCTACGTAGTTGATTTCATGGTGGGCGATGAGGGACTCGAACCCCCGACCCCCTCGGTGTAAACGAGATGCTCTACCAGCTGAGCTAATCGCCCTGGGCTCGCCCCTCCCGACTTGCGGAGATGCCGCGCCGCGGCGGCGGATCCGGTTTCGACCCGCCGGCCGGCCTTAATTCAGCGAATCGCGCAATCCCTTGCCGGGCTTGAATTTGGCCTGCTTCGACGCGGCAATCTTGATTTTCTCACCGGTGCGCGGATTGCGTCCCTCGGACGCGGCCCGCGAAGCCACCGAAAATGTGCCGAAACCGACGAGACGAACCTCGTCTCCGTCCTTCAGTGCATCCGCGATGGCGTCGAACACCGCGTCTACGGCCTTGCTCGCCTCCGACTTCCTCATGTCAGTCTTGCCGCTGACGGCGTCGACGAGTTCGTTTCTATTCACGGGTACCCCCCTGGGCGAGTGTGCAGGACAATCGTGGTCTGTTCGCCAGAGAGTTTAGAGTGAGCGTTCGCGCTGGTCAACCGCGCCGAAGCTATGGAATCGAAGGCTATTCGAGCCAGGACGGACTGTTTTTACGTACGCCATCACAGTCCGTCGCTCCCGGGCGAAATGGCCGGATGGTTAATGAGTCACCACTCCCGAGCGCTCTTCCTTCTGAGCGGGCACGACCGGCTCGGGGTCGCCATCCTCCGACCATGCTATCGGGGTCAATGGGGCAGCCAGCGCCTGGCCGAGCAGCTCATCGACGGTCTTGACCGGAATGATTTTCAACCCACGCTTTACATTGTCCGGGATCTCGGCGAGATCCTTTTCGTTCTCCTTCGGGATCAACACGGTCTTTAGGCCGCCGCGAAGGGCCGCCAACAGCTTCTCCTTGAGACCGCCAATCGGCAACACCCGGCCACGCAACGTAATTTCTCCGGTCATGGCGATGTCGCGCTTAACCGGGATCCCGCTCAATACCGACACGATCGAGGTCACCATGGCGACCCCAGCCGACGGTCCATCCTTGGGCGTCGCACCTTCAGGCACGTGGACGTGGATGTCCTTCTTCTCGAATACCGCCGGTCTGATGCCGAAGAGGTAGCTGCGCGACTTGACGAAACTCTCCGCGGCCTGGACCGATTCCTTCATGACGTCGCCGAGCTTACCGGTCGCCGTAACGCGCCCCTTTCCGGGAACTGTCACCGCCTCGATCGTCAGCAACTCACCACCGACCTCCGTCCAAGCGAGCCCGGTGGTGACCCCGACCAGATCCTCACTTTCGGCCTCGCCAAAGCGGAACTTGCGCACCCCGGCGTACTTTTCCAGGTTGCGCCGCGTAATCGCCACGCGCTCGGTCTTGTTCATCAGGATGTCTTTGATCGCCTTCCGCGTCAGATTGGCGATTTCGCGTTCGAGATTACGAACCCCCGCCTCGCGCGTGTAATACCGGATCACATCGCGTACTGCGTCGTCGCTGATGCTCCACTCGTTCTTGCGGATGCCGTGCGCCGACATCTGCTTCGCGATCAGATGGCGGCGCGCGATCTCCACCTTCTCGTCCTCGGTGTAGCCGGGTATGCGGATGATCTCCATGCGGTCGAGCAAGGGCTGCGGGATCCGCAGTGTGTTCGCCGTGGTGACGAACATCACGTCCGAGAGGTCGTAATCCACCTCGAAGTAGTGATCGTTGAAGGTCCCGTTCTGCTCCGGATCCAGCACTTCGAGAAGGGCTGAAGAGGGATCGCCCCGCCAGTCCGCGCCGAGCTTGTCGACCTCGTCGAGCAGAAACAGCGGGTTTGACGATTTCGCCTTCTTCATGCCCTGGAGGATCTTGCCGGGCATCGAACCGATATAGGTGCGCCGATGGCCGCGGATCTCGGCCTCGTCGCGCACGCCGCCCAATGACATCCGCACGAAATTTCGTCCGGTCGCTCGCGCGACCGATTTCCCGAGCGACGTCTTGCCGACCCCGGGCGCGCCAACCAGGCAAAGGATCGGCCCTTTCATCTTTTTGATGCGTTGCTGAACGGCAAGATATTCGAGGATGCGCTCCTTGACCTTTTCGAGCCCGAAATGGTCGGCGTCGAGGACCTTCTCGGCGCCTTTGATATCCCGTTTGATCTTGGTCCGGTTTTGCCACGGAACCGACAGCAGCCAGTCGAGATAGTTGCGCACCACCGTCGCCTCGGCCGACATGGGGCTCATGCTGCGCAGTTTCTTCAGCTCCGCCACCGCCTTGTCGTGAGCCTCCTTCGAGAACTTCGTCTTGTTGATGCGGTCCTCGAGCTCGGCCATCTCGTCTTTGCCGTCCTCGCCTTCGCCAAGCTCCTTCTGGATCGCCTTCAGCTGCTCGTTCAAATAGTATTCGCGCTGCGTCTTCTCCATTTGGCGCTTGACGCGATTACGGATCCGCTTTTCGACCTGGAGGACGCCGATCTCACCCTCCATGTAACCGAACACCTTCTCCAAGCGCTCGGAAACAGCTGCGGCCTCGAGCAGCTCCTGCTTTTCAGGAATTTTCAAAGTCAGGTGCGCCGCAACCGTGTCCGCCAGCTTGCTGGGCTCTTCGATCTGATTGATCGAGACGAGGACCTCGGGCGGAATCTTTTTGTTCAGCTTTATGTACTGCTCGAATTGGGACACCACGGTGCGCGCAAGCGCCTCGGTCTCCTGTTGCTCACCCGCATTCTCGCCGACGGTCTCGGCAAATGCCTGAAAGAACAGTTCATTGTCGGAAAACCGCGTGATACGGGCGCGCTGCCCGCCCTCGACGAGCACTTTGACGGTGCCATCCGGCAGCTTCAACAGCTGCAGCACCGTTCCGACAGTACCCACCGTGTAAATGTCGGAGGTCGCCGGATCGTCCTGAGCGGCATTTTTCTGAGTGACGAGGAGGATCTGCTTGTCGTCCTTCATCACGTCCTCGAGCGCCCGCACCGACTTCTCGCGGCCGACGAAGAGCGGCACGATCATGTGCGGGAATACGACGATGTCGCGTAGGGGCAGGACAGGATAGAGCACGCCGCGCACAGTTTCTAACATAAGCCCTCATCTGCAAAAAAGCCGTCCCGGAAGCCGGGGGGCAGTGACAGGGGTGCCATCCTAAGGTTGGCTTCGTTTCGCCGGCAATCAAGTCGACAGGCGGCTTTAGTGGCCGGCCGTGGTGTCGCGGGCTCAGTCCGCGGTACCGACATCGCCCCGGCGATCGGAATAGATGTGGAGCGGTTTTGCCCGGCCTTCGACGACTTCGCGATTGATCACGATCTCGCTTACGCCGACGAGGCTCGGCAGATCGAACATCGAGTCGAGCAGGATCGCCTCCATGATCGAGCGCAACCCGCGGGCGCCGGTCTTGCGCAGTATCGCCCGGTGGGCGATCGCTTTGAGCGCCTCGTCGTTCAGCTCGAGCCGGACATCCTCCATTTCGAACAACCGCTGGTATTGCTTGACCAGAGCGTTTTTCGGTTTCGTCAGGATATCGACCAGCACGACCTCATCGAGATCGTCGAGCGTAGCCACGACCGGCAAGCGGCCGACGAATTCGGGGATCAGACCGAACTTCAGCAGATCCTCGGGTTCGAGGTCCTTGAGGATCTCGCCGGTCTTGCGCTCGTCGGGCCCGCGCACCTCCGCCCCAAAGCCGATCGAGGTACCTTGGCGGCGCTGCGCAATGATCTTCTCGAGCCCGGCGAACGCGCCCCCGCAAACAAACAGGATATTGGTCGTGTCGACCTGCAGAAATTCCTGTTGCGGGTGCTTCCGACCGCCTTGCGGCGGCACCGAAGCGATCGTCCCCTCCATGATCTTGAGAAGGGCTTGCTGGACGCCTTCGCCCGAGACGTCCCGGGTGATCGAAGGGTTGTCGGATTTGCGCGAGATCTTGTCGACCTCGTCGATATAGACGATCCCGCGCTGCGCGCGCTCGACGTTGTAATCGGCTGCCTGCAGCAGTTTGAGGATTATATTCTCGACGTCCTCGCCGACATAGCCCGCCTCGGTCAGGGTCGTGGCGTCCGCCATGGTGAACGGCACGTCGATGATCCGCGCAAGCGTTTGAGCCAGAAGCGTCTTGCCCGAGCCGGTGGGGCCGACCAGCAGAATGTTAGACTTGGCGAGTTCGACGTCGTTGTTTTTCGCGCCGTGAGCGAGGCGCTTATAGTGGTTGTGTACGGCGACCGAGAGGACGCGCTTTGCATGGTCCTGGCCGATCACGTAATCGTCGAGCACCTTGCAAATGTCGCGCGGTCCGGGAACCCCGTCGCGCGACTTGACCAGCGTCGTCTTGTGCTCCTCACGGATGATGTCCATGCAAAGCTCGACGCACTCATCGCAGATGAACACGGTCGGCCCGGCGATCAGCTTTCTGACCTCGTGCTGGCTCTTCCCGCAAAACGAGCAGTAGAGCGTATTTTTCGAGTCGCCGCCGCTGGATTTGGTCATCGCCACTCCGTCACCGGCTGGAGCAATGCCCCGGGCCGTTCGGCCACCTTGCTTCCGCTCCGCGACCGGTCCGCGAGATGCCGCAGCCTCGGTCGAGAGCCTACAGCCTTAAGGCCCCGCGTCCCCGGTGTCTCAAGTATATGTGCTCTCGACGGATCAACAACCACTTAATGATAGGCGGTAGCCTTGTAGCGCCGAGCCCGTCAAGTTCGCGCCCTTCTATTTGAACCCTCGTTCCGGTTCGTCTCCGCCCGGCCGGGTTTCGACCACCTCGTCGAGAATCCCGAACTCCTTTGCCTCGAGCGGGGACAGGAACTTGTCGCGCTCCACCGCGGCGGCAATGGTTTCGAGCGGCTGGCCGGTATGTCTGACATAAATCTCGTTCAGCCGAGCCCGAAGGGCCAAAATCTCGCGCGCCTGGATCTCGATGTCCGTGGCCTGACCCTGGGCTCCGCCGGAAGGCTGGTGGATCATGATCCGCGAATTCGGCAGCGAAAACCGCTTGCCCTTCGCCCCGGCGCATAGCAGCAAGGATCCCATCGAGGCGGCTTGGCCGATGCACACCGTCGACACCGGCGAGCGGATGTACTGCATCGTGTCGTAGATCGCGAGCCCCGAGGTGACGACACCCCCCGGTGAGTTGATGTAGAACGCGATGTCCTTCGTCGGGTTCTCAGACTCGAGAAACAACAGCTGCGCGCAAATCAGGCTAGCAACCGCGTCGTGCACCGGGCCGACCAGGAAGATAATCCGCTCCTTCAGCAGGCGCGAATAGATGTCATAAGCACGCTCGCCCCGGTTGGTCTGCTCAACCACCATCGGCACTAAGTTGTTCATGTACTGTTCGAAATAATCGGCCATTCTCGCCTCCTGGGCTATTCCACGCCGGCACTGTCGCGCGCGGTTTCAGCAGCTTCCTCGTCAAGATCGGGCGTGCTCAGCAGCTCTTGAGGGGTAATCTTTCGCTCCTCGACCTTCGCCAGCTCGACGATGAAATCGATCACCTTGTCCTCAAAGATCGGCGCCCGCAAATTGGCGATAGCTTCGGGGTTCTGGCGATAGAAATCCAGGACCTGCCGTTCGTAACCGGAGTGCCGTCGTGCTTCACGGGTGATCGCCTGGTTTGTCTCGTCCTGGGTTACGGTGATGTTGTTGCTACGTCCCACTTCCGCAAGCAGCAGCCCGAGCCGTACGCGGCGTTCCGCAATCTTGCGATAGTCGGCCTTCAGCACCTCTTCGCTCGGACCTGCGTCAACCTGCGCCTCGCCGGTCCGAGGCGGATCAGCGTTGGCTTCTCCCTCAGCCTCTGCCACGTGGTCGATGTCGACACCGCTCGCGCTCGCTTGCGCCAGCATCGTGCCGGCCCCGCTCGCGGCCATCTGCGCCGATCCCGTATCGGTTGACGCATTCCCGGTTGGCTCTGCTACCCCACCGGGTTCCCCGGCACCGGCGCGGGCGGCGTCCGAGGCTGCAGCTTCCGACTGTGCTGCCCTCTCCCTTTCCTTCTCGGCCTGGTACTGCCTCCAAATGTTGTCAAATTCGAGATCCACCATTCCCGGCGGGACCGGGAAATCGTAACTCGCCGCCAGCCTGTCAAGCAGCGCCCGCTTCAGGCGCAGGCGCGACGCCGCATCGTAATCGCGCTTCATCTGCTGCTGTACTTCCTGGCGCAACTCGGCAAGGCTCTCGAGCCCGACGGCCTTGCCGAGCTCGTCATCAACGATCATTGGCAGGCGCTGGCGTACTTCCTTGACATCAACCGCAAAGACCGCCTCGTTACCCGCAAAATCCGGCACACCATAATCCTCGGGGAAGGTGACGCGTACGGTGCGGTGCTCGCCGGCGTTGGCGCCGATCAGCTGGTCCTCAAAGCCAGGGATGAAGTCGCCGGAGCCGAGCGCGATCTGGCGGCCCTTCCCGCTGGCTCCAGGGATCTCCCGCTCGCCGACCCGCCCCTCGACATCGACGACGATGATATCGCCGCTCTCGGCCGAGCGCTCGACCGCTTCGGATTTCCGCTGCTGCTCGGCGATCCGCTCGATGGCACGGTTGACATCCTCATCCGGCACCTCGACGACTAGCCGCTCGATATTGAGATCGGCAAAGCTGGGTTGCGGGATTTCCGGTAACACCTCCAGATACATTTTGTACTCGAGATCGGTGCCCTCGCTAAAAGAGACGATATCGACTTTTGGCGGCAATGCCGGCCGCAGATTGTGCTCGCGTATCGCTTCTGCTGAACTCCCTTGGACGGTGCTCTCTAAGACCTCACCGAGAACCGAGGGACCGAACCGCTTGCGCAGGATCTGCATTGGGACCTTGCCGGGACGGAAGCCCGGCAGGTTGATGGTGCGGCCGATCTCGCCCAGCCGGCTGGTCACCTTGTCTTCGAGTTCCCCGGCGGGGACGACGACGCGGAATTCGCGCTTAAGCCCGTCGGCGTTGGTTTCTGTCACTTCCATGAAAGAGGGCCTGTGATAACTCCGTCAACGCCGGGCTCGACCCGGCGATCCGTCAGCCTGCGGGGCGAGGATCGCCGGGTCAAGCCCGGCAATGACGATGTGGATGGATGGTCGCCCAAAACCAAACCCTTCATGGGGGAGGGGCCTTTCTCAGATCATCTCGACAAGCCGTGGTGCGGGCGGGGGGATTTGAACCCCCACGATCTACATCGCTGGAACCTAAATCCAGTGCGTCTGCCAATTCCGCCACGCCCGCCGCTGCAGCTGCCGGAGCGGCTGTTCCGACCCGTCCGCGATCGGTTCTTAGCACAAAGGCGCTCCGCGATACAGACGAGCCGGTGAGCCGGTCCGGCAATCCGGCCGCACGGCGTGCCGTTGTGAATTGGTCCGCTGCTCGTATGCGATCAAGAACCCGTCAAACCCGCGCTTTCTCAGCCTGCTCGCGCGAGATTGCGAAGCGCGGACGAGGCGGCGACCCGCCCTTCGCCGCGATAAGCCTCGTGATTGACCTCGATATCGCCCAGGCGATACAGATAGTTGACCATGATACCGGCGGATTGCTGCAGGCCCTTGGCGGAGACGTCGCCGAGCCAGTTGAGCCGCTCGACGCGCGCCCCGTTGCTGAGGTGGAAATGGGCAACCGGATCGAGCGCCCGGCCGGAGGATGACCGCTCCCGGAGCAGATAGCGCGCGCATAACCGGATCAGCGGTTCGCGCAGCACCGCGGTGATGCGCTGGTCGTTGTGCCAGCCTTCGCGGTTGAGCAGCGCCATAAGATCGCCCTCTCCTGCCTCGTCGCCGAGAGCTTCTATCGCCGTTCGTTCGGCGGGCAACAAGAGGTCGGCGGGTGCCGACCGGCCCTGGCGCTCGAGCCAGGCTCGGAAGCTTGTGACTGGCGACAGGGTAGCAAAAATTTTGATGCGCGGCAGCTCGATCGCCAGCGCGTCTGCGACACGCTTGATCAGAAAGTCGCCAAAGCTGATCCCGGCGAGGCCGCGCTGGCAGTTCGAGATTGAGTAGAAGATCGCCGCGTCGGCCGTCTGGGGATCGCCGATCGGGGCAGCTTCGTCGAGCAGCGCATGAACATCACTCGCCATGCCCGAGACGAGCGCGACCTCGACAAAGATCAGGGGCTCGTCCGGCATGCGCGGATGGAAGAAGGCGAAGCAGCGGCGATCGGCGTCGAGGCGGTTTTTGAGATCGGTCCAGCCGCGGATTTCGTGAACCGCTTCGTAGACCATCAGCCTTTCGAGCAGAGCCGCAGGCGATTCCCAGGTGATTCGCTTCAGCTCGAGAAAGCCGATGTCGAACCAGTTGGCCAGCAGCCGCTTCAAATCCTCTTCGAGCCCGCTCAGCAGAGGATCCCGCTGCCCGAGATCAAGCAGTTCGGCGCGGCGATCAACCAGGAATTTGACCCCCTCGGGAAGCGCATTGAACTGGCGCAACAGCGTGATGCGGGGCGGCTCCAATGCCACGCGCAACGCCCGCTCTCCAGCAATGCGCTCGGCCGGTTCAGTGGCCTCGATCAGCGCTTCGCAGCGGCGCTTGATCTCGTCGTGATCGACATCAAATTCACGCGCGAGCAACTGCAGGAAACGCTCGCGCCCGGAGGGGTCGAGCGAGAAATAGGTGCGGCCAAGATCCGCGGCGCGGGCGCGCGCCGTTACACCGCCGCCCCGGCCATCGAGGCAGCTCAACATTTGCTGGTGAAGCCGGCTGGCGTCCTCGCCCGGGAGATCGGGCCGGGTGCTGCCGGTCAGAACGCCGCGGGCGGATTCGGCGATGTCGCGCCATGCGCTCCGGAGGTTTGTCAGCGTCCGGTCGAACACGCCCTCAAAGAAACCGGCGGGAGCGGGATCGGTCATGGCGGCTCTTGTGGCAGTGGTTGGCGCCGGACGAGACGCGAATAAGGGCCGAACGTCAATCTCGAATAACGTCACACCGATCTCGCGTTCCACCAGTCGGCGCAGAGGCGGCATCCGCCAGTTCTTTGAGCACGGGAGGAACCGTCTCGACGAGATCCTCCGCGACGAGCCCCGGTCCAAACCGGCAGGCGGCAGCGCCGTGAACCCATACCGCAGCGGCAGCCGCGGCGAATGGCTCCATACCCTGGGCGAGGAGACCGAGCACCATCCCGGCAAGAACATCGCCGCTCCCCGCCGTCGCCAAAAATGCGGGCGCGTTCGCGTTGATCGCAGTGCGACCGTCGGGGGCGGCAATGACGGTGTCGGCACCCTTGAGCAGGATTATCGCGCCGCTCTGCTGCGCTGCGCGACGCGCCCGCTCTTGTTTGCTGCCGCTTGTGTCGAATAGTCGCGCAAATTCGCCGGCATGGGGCGTCATCACGCAGGGCGAGCGGATAGCCGAGAACAGCGCATCAGGATCTTCCGAGAACGAAGTCAACGCATCGGCATCGAGCACGGTGCGCTTACCCGCTCCGAGAATCGCCAGGGTCTTGTCGCGGGTTTCGCTGCCGACACCGGCGCCCGGGCCGATCAGCGCGGCATTGCGTCTGGGGTCTGCGAGAAGGGCGCGAAAACCCTCGAGACCCGCCGTCGGATGGACGATGACCCCGGTCAGGGCGGTAGCATAGATCGGGAACACCACTTCGGGCGCGGCAACCGTGACCAGCCCGGCGCCGATCCTGGCAGCGGCCCGCGCGGCAAGCCGCGCCGCGCCGGTCATCACCGCGCCGCCAGCGACCAATGCGTGCCCTCGGCTATATTTATGAGCATTCAGGCTGGGCCGCGGAAAGACACAGAGCCACCAGTCCGGATCATTGGCGGCCGTATCCGCGGCGATGTCTTCGAGAACCGCGGCGCGGATGCCGATCTGCTCGAGCACGGTCTCGCCGCAATAAATGCGTCCGGGCAGGAGCAGGTGCCCGGGCTTCTTGCGAAAGAAAGTGACCGTCACCGTGGCCCGGGGCGCGATGCCACGTACCTCGCCACTCGCTCCATCGACCCCGCTCGGGACGTCGATCGCGACCACCGGCAGCCGCTGCTTCTCGACCGCCTCGATGACCACGCGCGCGCTGCCCTCGATCGGGCGCGCCAAGCCTGCGCCAAAGATACCGTCCACAACGAGCGCGGCGCCCTCGATCACGGTCGGTTCAAGCGGCTCCATCGCGCCCGGCCAGCGGGCGGCGGCCTGCGCGGCATCACCGCGGAGCGCAGCGACCGCGCCGAGCAGCGCCACGCGCACCGGCCAGCCGCGTTCGGCCAGCACTCGCGCCGCGACAAAACCGTCTCCGCCGTTGTTCCCGGGCCCGCAGAGAGCGACCAGTGGTCGCGGCGACCAACGCCGGGAGACAGTGTCGGCTACACTGCGACCGGCATTCTCCATCAGGTTGAAACCGGGAATGCCGCGGGCAATCGTCAGCCGATCCGCCTCGGCCATTTGCGTGGGCGTCAGCAAAGCCTTGCGGTGCCAGCCGTCGAGGGAAAACGCCATTCGGGAGATGTGGGGAGGAGGCAATCCGGGGGTAAGCCCGGTCTTGACGTCCGGCTTGCAAATCGTTACCTCCACCGCGGACGGCGGGTGTAGCTCAGTTGGTTAGAGCGCCAGATTGTGGATCTGGATGTCGCCGGTTCGAGCCCGGTCACTCGCCCCATCTTTATCAACAGTTAGGAGGAAAAAGCGGCAGAACCGCTGACCTAGAGATTTCTCCTTGGGTAGCATAAGCGCATAACCGGGATGGATGCCCCAGGGCGCTCGGTCGCACCGCGGCCCGCCGGATGCGTGCCGCACTCCGCAACCATTGAGGAAAGATTTTCTGACATTACGTGCGCATGCCCGACAAACACCCTTCACCTTGCTGACCCATCTTCTGCAATGGCAACTGCAGCCGGCCATGAGGTCGCCGGGCTGGTCCGGGACCATTCGCGAGCAGCGCCGCCGGATCGAGAAATTATTACGAGAATCGCCCAGCTTACGGCCTTTTGTAGCTGAGACACTCTCGGAGGCATATGCCGAAGCGCGGGAAGATGCGCTGGAAGAGACGGGGCTGCCCGAAGCCGACTTCCCTGCCGAATGCCCGTTCAGTCCGGACGAGGTGC
>Ga0137398_10000986_pt1 | contig 11084 bp, 9 predicted proteins | sample czorhiz216metaG_FD_106659 | JGI IMG/M metagenome (GOLD analysis project Ga0137398, IMG submission 106659) | Vadose zone soil microbial communities from Angelo Coast Range Reserve, California, USA - czorhiz2.16 metaG | ecosystem: Environmental > Terrestrial > Soil > Vadose zone | place: USA...
AAGGCGGACGAATTGCCGGCCTTCGTCGAGGGCGTCGGGCGCCTCGCCAGCGCGGCCGACTACGCCCGGCTCGCTGCGCGATTCGGCGTGTCGGCGTCCGATCCGGAATTCTGGAAGGTGAGCGACCGCGTGATCGACGCCTTCGCGAGGCAGTCGCCGATCGATGCGGCGCTGCCGGACTACGGGCGCTTCGAGCTGCGCTGAGGGACGGGCATCTACCTATTGTCGCTCGTGCGCAGTCGCTTGTTGGCTGAGAGTGACTGAGGATATTTGAACGACACCGGCATCGCGCTACTCGGGAAGCCCGTTGAGGAGGTACATGGCCTGAAGCGCTGTACTCGGCTTGCTGAAGACGCCGATCCAGCGATCGTAGATGGGCGCGACGCCGCCGGAGCGGTAGAGCCCGGCGAGCGCCCGGTTCACGGCCAGACGGAACGCCGCGTCGTTGCGGCGCATCATGAGCGCATAGGGCTCATAGGAGAACGTGAGGTCCGGCAAGAGGAAGCGCTTCGGGTCCTTCGAGGTTACCGCGAGGCCTATCAGCACGCCGCGGTCGGAGGCGAAGGCATCGGCCTGGTCCTGCTCGAGGGCCGCGAATCCCTCCGCATGATCCTTGACGCGGACTGTTTGAACGGTAATGAACTCCGTCTTCAGGTATTCGGCCAGGGCCTTCTCGGTCGTGGTGCCGGGGATGACTGCGATGCGCTTGCCCGCGAGGTCGGCCGGCCCGCGCAGATTGGCGGCCGGCGTGGTCAGCAAACCTCCACCGTCGACGAAAGTCATCAGGCTGAAGTCCACGCGCTCCTGGCGCGACAGGCTCGCCGTGGTCGTGCTGCATTCGAGATCCACTTTGCCCTGCACCACCATGTCGATGCGGTTTTGGGCCGTCACCGGCACCCAGCCGAGCTTGAGATTCGCCAGCCCGAGCTGTTTCTGGATGGCGCTCGCGACGTGCATGCACAGCTCGATCGAGTAGCCCACCGGCCGCTTGTCCGGACCCATGAAAGAGAACGGCGGCGAAGACTCGCGGTAGCCGATGTTCAGGACGCCCGAGGTCTTGATCTTTCCGAGCGTTCCGTCCAGTTTCTGATCTTTACCCTGGCCCAGGGCCGGGGCGGCCAGGACCAGCGACGCCAGCAACGCCGCGCTAACTGCACTCAGCTTGATACGCATGTGAGTTTTTTCCCTGATGAGAAAAAAGACTTGATAGGCAGAGACGCTATTGCGGTTTCGCCCCCGGAGCCGGCGCCGGGGCAGCAGCAGCAGGAGCCGCCGCCGGGGCAGCAGCAGCAGAAGCCGCCGCCGGGGCGGCAGCGGCAGGAGCCGGCTTCGCGGTTTGCTTCGTGAATTCGTCCTTGGAAATTTCCTTGACTTCCGAGCTTTGCAGCGTGATGGTGCTGCCCGTTTTTTTGTCCTTGAACTTGATCGCGCCGGCGCCGCCGGCCTTGTCGACATCAGTGGTGTAATACGCCGTGCCCGAGGCGGGGTCGCGTACCATGTAATAGCTGCCGCCGAAACACCCGGCAAGAAGCGTCGTGAGCACCATCGCGCCAAGCAATCTCTTTCTGAATATCATGTGCGTCTCCTAAGGAGTTCGTAACGAACCGAGGAGATACTCCCCTCGTGCTTCCAGCGAGACCCGAGCATCACAGGTTTGCAGTGCGCCTAGTATTGGACCTTGGTCCAGTGCGCTGACCGCTGTAGTCAGTTCGCCCGCTCCAGCTCAGCCAGCAGGCGCGTCACCGCGGGATCGCCGGGATAGATCTCGGCGATTTTTCTTGCGTAGAAAAGCGCGTCCCTCGACTTGCCCGCCTCGCGGTTCATGGAAACGAGCGAGCCCAGGATGTCCAGGTCGTAAGGATGGCGGGTCTCGGCGGCCCGCAGCACCGACAAGGCCTCGCCCCGCCTGCCGGCGGAATGCAGCGCCACGGCATACACATAGCTGTAGCGCGCGCTGTCCGGGGCGAGCTTCGCCGCGGCGGCGAGCTCGCTGAGCGCCGCAGCCTTGTCGCCCTTGCGCACCAGCAAGAGGCCCAGCGCATGGTGCAGGTCCGCCGAGCGCGGCAGCAACGCGAGGCCACGGCGCAGGACTCTCTCGCCATCGCCTTCGCGCTTCTGCTCGCGGTAGACGTCGGCGAGGTTGATGTACGCTCCGGCGAAGCGCGCATCGAGCGAAAGCGCGCGCTCGTACGCCGCGATCGCTTCCCCGGAACGGCCCTGGCGCATCCGCAGGTTGCCGAGATTGGCGTTGGCCGCGGGCCAGTCGGCGTCCAGCCGCAGCGATTCGACGTATTCGCTTGTCGCCTTGTCGCGGTTGCCGCGTTGACCGGGGGAAAGACTATCGTCGCCGACATCCGCGAGAATCCGCGCGGCCTCGATGCGCACGCCGCGCACCGGATCGACGAGCAGCGGCGCGGCCGCTTGCGCGCGCACCGCCGGCTCGAACGGCTCGACCAGTCCGAGCACGGCGATACGCAGGGACGGGTCCGCGTGGGCGAGCAGATTGCGCAGGGCAGGCAGGTTCGCGGGATTGACATAGGGTTGCACCAGCGCGACCGCGGTCGCCCTGACGATGGAAGGCGCCCCCGGATCGTTGGCGAGCGCAAGGAGCGAGGGCTGCGCCTTCGCGCCCTGCGTCGTGGCGGCATGGAGCGTGGTTCCGTACTGCGCGCGAGCGCGCCAGGGCTGGCCGTACCACTGGTCCATCGCGGCCGCAGCCCATTCGGGCTTGCGCCCGGTGTGGCATTGGGTGCAGGCGTTCGGGCTGCCGAGCGAACTCGACAGGTCGGGACGCGGCACGCGGATGCCGTGGTCGCGCCGCGCGTCGATCACCATGTAGTTCTGCGCCGGCATGTGGCACTCGACGCATTGCGCGCCTTTCGTTCCGGCCTTGTGAAAATGATGCTTGTCGGTGTCGAACAGCGCGGCGCTATGGCAGCGGGTGCACAGGGCGTTGCCCTCTTCGCGCAGCTTCAGAGCGTGCGGCTCGTGGCAATCCATGCAAGTGACGCCGCGCTGGTACATCTTGGTCTGCAGGAACGAGCTCCAGACGTAGACCTCCTCGCGCTGTTGCCCGTCGGCGTGGTAGCCCGGCGCGGTCAGCAGCGCCGGACGGTGCGTGTCTTCGAGCGGCGCGCCGGGCGTCCCGCCTTCGGCGATCGTCGAGCGGCGCGCGTGGCACGCCGCGCAGGTATTCATCGCGGCTGCATCGGCGGGCTTGTCGCGCTGGGCATGCTTCGCATCCGCCGCCGGAAATTTCCACGCATCTTTCCAGTTCGTTTTCAACACCGTGAAACCCTTGTCGCCTTGCGGCAGGTAGCGCGCCCTGGCGGCCCACTCGGTGTGCCGCGAGCCCGGGCCGTGGCAAGCCTCGCAGGCGACGTTGATCTCGCTGAAGGTGGTCTTGTAGGCATTGGCGGCGGCGTCATAGCCCTTCTTCAGATTCGTCGAGTGGCACGCCGCGCAGTGCAGATTCCAGTTTTGATACAGCCCGGCCCAGTGCAATGGATCCCGGTGATCCATCTTCTCGTTCGGATAGACATGGAACCAGCGCTGCCCGCCCTCGCTCTTCGTCCGAGCGTCCCAGGCGATGCCGAGCGCCTGGTAGCGCCCGCCGGGAAATCCGATCAGGTATTGCTGCAGCGGCCAGACGCCGAAGGTGCGGCTCACTTCAAAGTCGGCGAGCCTGCCGTCGGGTCCGTCGGTGCGCACCATGAACTTGCCGCCGCGCTTGAAGAAAGTCGACTCGACGCCGTAGTGCCCGAACCTGGCGTTGTCGAAGTCGCCGAGCACCGTGGCGGCATTCGCTTCCTGCATCGCGAGCTGGTGGTGCGAGCCGGTCCACGCTTTGGTCTCGTTCGCGTGGCATCCGGCGCAAGCCGCGCTCCCGACGAATTCAGGCGCGGCTCGTGCCGCGCTCTTGCCGGGTGGGACCGCGGGGCCCAGTGCGCGCCACATGATCGCCGCACCCGCGAGCACGGCGATGGCTGCACCCGCCAGCGCGAACTTCCATTTCGCGGCCGATCGGAGCGAGCTTGCAACCGTCATAGCCCGGCGCCCCAGGCATGCTGCCAGGCAAATCCAAGCGTCGTGAAGTTGGTCCCGGTGCGCGCGCTCGCGCCAGAACTGAAGTAGAGCTTGAACGAGTTGCGCCGGTCCACCGATTTCGAGAGCGTCGCGCCCCAGCGCGAGTTTTGTTGCAAATCGTTATTGAGCACGCCGTTCACCGCCGTGCGGCCGCCGGCGTAGTAGGTCGTATTGAGTGCCGCCCACAGCCCCGGATTGAAGGCGTAAATCACGTGTGCTTGCACCGCATACAAGGGATCCTGCTTGCGTGTTTGTCCGCCGAAGAAATCATCGTTGTCGCTGAAGAAGGTGACCCCGAAGGCTCCTTCCAGTATCCATCGGCCGAGCGCCTGGGACACGCCGATCTCGGGCTTGTACGACCAGCGGTTGGTGCCGATATTGACGAGCTTCGTCCCGTCGTATTGCCCCCACGGGGCGCTCACCACGAGGCTCGCTCCGACGATGGTGTCCTGCCGGTACTCGCGGAATTTTTCCGGAGAGAGCGCGGGCGCCCCGAGCAGATTGATGGCGAGGCGCAGCACCGGATCGGCCGTTCCGCTGCGCGTCGCGCTCGACTCCTGCCCCCCCACGTCGCCCTGGGCCGAAATCCGAGCGTAGGGCAATACCAGCCCCACACTCCCGGATTTCCCCCAAAGGTCGAGGGAACGCACGTAGCCGAGAACCAGGGTATCGACGTTTGCGCTCACGTTGGTCACCGGTATCGTGGGATCGAGCAGAACGTCGCCGCGTGAATGCGCGTAGCCGCCGAGCAGAAAATTGAGCCCCACCGGCAGGTTCGAATAGGCGCGCGGCTCCAGCTGCTGCGCAATTGCACCGGGGACACTTGCCAACTGGAAGGCGAACGCCAGCGCCGCCGGCGCATTCCTGAAAAAAGGCGACACGGGCTAGAAGCGCCCCGACAGCCCGATCAGCGCCTCCCCTTGATACAGAGCCGTGCCTTGGATCGAGACGACGCAGCCGGCGTTGCTGCCGCAGAACATGCTGCTGCTGTTGTTGAGCAGGGTGGCATAGCCGCGAGCTTCGAAGCGCAGGCCGAGATTCCTTCCAACGGGGAGCAGGTAGCCGACGCCGAGATTGATCGAGGGTTTTGTCTCCGAGCTCAGGCCTGCGCGGTCGGGCCGGAGGAGGGTCACGCCGAGGCCGCCGACGAGATAGACTCCCTTTCCGAGGCCCTCGAAGAAGTTCGTGCCTCCGACATGGAGGTACTCGATCGTAAGGGGCAGGTTGTTGGCCGCGGCTGAGAAGCCGCCGGAAGTGAGCTCGGTTTTCTGGCGACCGTAGAAAATCTCCACCTGCCTATTGCGGTCGAGCCCGATGTCCACCGCCAGCGCGTAGCTCGCGCCGGTGTTGACGTTCACGTTCTGCCCTGTGGTCGTCTCGGTAAGGGAGCTGCTCGACCGGTAGCCGCCATACGCGGTGACGCCGCTCTCCGCGGCCTGGCTCGCGCCCCCCATGCCTTGCGCTTGCGCCATGCCAGTTGCGATCGTCATGGGGAACAGGACACAGGCCACTGCGATGCCAGATTTGAGCACGTTCTGCCTCCAGCTCGGAAACGACGAACCCCGCGGCACCCATCCGAATTCCCGCCCGCGGGCGGGCGGCGGCTATTTCTTCGGCGCGGCGGGGGCTTTCGCCTTGGCCTCCGGCACGATCATCTCCATAGCCAGCGCCTCCGTGTAGGTCACGCCCACGGTGTCGCCGACGGCGATCTCGTTGAAACGCTGCACGTCATCCGAGACCTTGAAAGCGAGGATGTTGCCCCCCGGCCCTTTCAGCGCGATCTCGCGGCTGGCGTAGTCGATGGCTTCGACGGTCCCGCTGATCTGCTTGACATTGACGATTACACCTCCGGGCGTGCCGCCTTTCGGAGCAACCCGCACGCTTTGCTGCTCGGAGGCGGACGCTTTGCCCTTGCCCACGGCCACCGCAACCGACTCGGCGTAGCGCATCTTGAACGTGGATCCCACTTTCACCTTGTCGAAATTCTGGGCCTCGGGCGGGACGTTGATCGTCACCGTGTTCCCCTTGGGACCGCGAACCGTCACGGTTCGCGCCTTGCGATCGATCTTGGTTACCTTGACGACCGCTTCGGTCACCGCCACGGCGACTGCACCGCCCTTGACCTGGGCCTGCACGCCGGGCGCCAAGGCGAGCGCCGACGCGATTGTTGCTGCGATAAGAGCTCTCTTCATTTTCATGTCTCCTGGAATGCATTGGCGCAAGATACCGGACACCCGGGTCTCACGCGCGAACTCTAGCGACGGCAGGCCAGGAACGTTATTGGACCAAGGTCCAATGCCCCGCAAATGTAGCCGAAGTGCAACGGCCACACAAATTGAAACACTTCGTCCGCATTGCCTTGTCCGGAACTCTGCTAGCATTGAATCATCGTCCCGGAGCAAGCGATCATGAAAACGCTCATCTCATCCCTGGTCGTGTTTCTGCTAGCGGCCGCCGGCGGACCGGTACATGCCCAGATCTACAAGTGGGTGGACGAAGCCGGCAAGACGCACTACTCGGACCAGGCGCCCGCGGGCGGGAAGAAGCTCGACACCGTCGCGGACAGGATCTCCGTCTATGCGCCCGACCCCGCACTCCTCACGCGCGCCGCGGCGACTGCCGTGCCGGACCCGGCGCTTTCGAACAGGGTGGACAGGCTTGAGCGGCAGCTGCACGCGGAGCGGCTGGCGCGCGCGCAACAACAGGCCGAGCTCGCTGCCTTCACGCAGGCGTCGCAGACGGCGTATGAGCGCTGCGTTTCGGAGCGGCGCGTGGATTGCGACGCTTACGGCGGCGCGCCCTATGCCGGACCCATCGCGGTGGTCCCGCTCCGGCACCGCCGCCCGGTGCTCGTGCGCACCTCATTCACGGGACAGGGCGCTGGAAACGTCGTGGGCCCCGGCATCATGCCCGGCACTTTTAACGGCCCGAACGCGATCACGGCGGGAAACTTCACCTTCCGCTAGGGCGCGGCGCGCACGCCGCGCAGCTTGGCCGTCTCGGCATCAGAGGTCTGCCTCGCGGTGCTACATTTCGTCATCGATCTGTCATTTCCCCAAATGTGCGGCACCGGACCTTGGGTGTAGAGTAAAATTCCAATGTCATGCGGCCCCGAATCGCGAAGGGGCAGAGCGGGAAACCGGGGCCGCGGCCATTGCAACTGGGGAGCGACGATCCTGGAAGGCGCACGCACTCGTCCGGCTTCGGAAGGCACGTTGGCCGGCGGACGGGGAAAGCGCCTGTCCGTCAGCCTGAGTCCCCGCGACGCACGGGCGGCGCTGCTGGTCGCAGTCGCGTATTACGTCGGTGCGAGGATCGGGTTCGCATTCACCTTCCAGCCGCACCCGATCTCCACGCTCTGGCCGCCGAACTCGCTGCTGCTTGCCGCGCTGCTGCTCACCCCGGCGCGGTCGTGGTGGCTGCTCCTTCTCGTCGCGTTCCCGGCGCATCTGGCGGCCGAGCTGCAAAGCGGCGTCCCCGCCGCGATGGTGCTGGGCTGGTTCGTCAGCAACTCAAGCGAAGCCCTGATCGGCGCCGCGTGCATCCGAGTGCTCGTCGCCGGGCCCCTGCGTTTCGATTCTTCCCGGGACATCAGCGTTTTCCTGATCTTCGGGACTTTCCTTGCGCCTTTGCTTTCCTCGTTTCTCGACGCCGCCTTGGTCATCCTCATCGGCTGGGGCCAGGGGAGCTACTGGCAACTGGTGCGGCTGCGCTTCTTCTCCAATGTGCTGGCGGCCCTGACCCTGGTTCCGGTGATACTGACCTGGGCAGCAACCGGACTTGCGGGCATCCGCGACGCTCCTCTCCGGCGCTACGCCGAGGCCGGCCTGTTGTTCCTCGGTTTGTTTACGGCAAGCATCCTGATCTTTGGCTGGCAGGAAACCGGTCGCAATCCCATACCCGCGCTGTTTTACGCACCGCTGCCCTTTTTGCTGTGGGCGGCGGTCCGCCTCGGTCCGGTGGGAACCAGCACGTCCCTTCTTCTGATGGCCGTCATCGCTCTGTGGGGCACGACGCACGGAGAGGGCCCGTTTCTCGCGAGCACCGCCGAGGAAAACGCGCGCTCGGTTCAGCTCTTCGTGATCGTCGCATGCGTGCCCTTGCTGCTTCTCGCCGCGGCCGTGGAAGAACGGCGCAAGACGAAGGAAGCACTGCAGGTGTCCGAAGAGCGCTTCGCCAAGGCGTTCCGCTCCAGCCCCGACCCGATGGCGATCATGCGGCGCTCGGACAGCTCGATCATCGACGTCAACGTCCGATGGGAGTCCATGTTCGGCTATTCCCGCGCGCAAGCGGTGGGACGCACGACGGCGGAACTTGAGGTGTACGCCAATCCCAAGGATCATCAAACCTACGACGACCTGGCGGCGGCCCAAGGGTATGTCCGGGATTTCGAAGTGGACTTGCGGGACCGGACGGGACGGGTGCACCACGCAGTGATCGCCGCTGAAATCGTCGAAGTCGGCGGCGTGCCCTGTTTCATCGAAACCATTCGCGACGTCACCGAGAAAAAGCGCGCCGAGCGCGAAGCACGGGACCAGCAGAAACAGATCACCCATCTGACCCGCGTGGCCTTGATCGGCGAGCTTTCCGGGGCGCTCGCCCACGAGCTCAACCAGCCGCTCACCGCCATTCTGAGCAATGCGCAGGCCGCCCAGCACTATCTCGAGAAGGGCCGTATCGACCCCAAGGAGCTGCGCGAGATACTCGGCGACATCGTCGCCCAGGACCGGCGCGCCGGAGAAGTCATCCGCCGGCTGCGCGCTCTGTTCAAAAAAGGCGAAACGCAATTCCAGGCGCTGGACGCCAACGAGCTCGTGCGCGAAGTGCTGGAGCTGGCGCACAGCGACCTGATCACGCGCAACATCGAGGTCGTAACGCGAGCGTCCCCGCAGCTCCCCGCCATGCTGGGCGACCGGGTCGAATTGCAGCAGGTGCTGCTCAACCTCATCGTCAACGCCTGCGAGGCCATGAGCGCGGACGGGCCGAAGGAACATGCCTTGACGATCAGGACCGAGTCCGCCGCGGACGGCGTGCAGCTGTCCGTCATCGACCACGGTCCCGGGATCCCGGCAGACATGCAGGAAAGACTCTTCGAGCCTTTCTTCACCACCAAGCCGCAGGGCCTTGGCCTGGGGTTGTCGATCTCGCGCTCGATCATCACGGCGCATCGCGGACGCATTTGGGGCACCAATAATCCCGACCGCGGCGCGACCTTTCATATTGTCCTGCCCGTTCACGCGGAAGGAACGTCCTGAGGCGGGAACGTGGAAGCCGGGTGATTTCGAGGAGGTGAAGCAGCCGGCTCGATCATGCTCTACATCGAACACGCACGAATTGGACCAAAGTCCAATAGCGGCCCTCCGGGTCTGGTTTGAAACTCGATCTGGGTAACGGAGGTGAAGCCATGACCCGAACGGCTGTCGCATCGCTTTCCCTGTATCGATCACCCTTCGCCTACGCCGGGACCATCAGGAAGGTGCAAATCCGCCTCGCGCCTTCCGCTCTCAGCGCAAGCGATCAGGAAAAGGTACGCCACGCGGCTCGTAAAGCCGCGATGACTATCGAATGACCATCGCGCGGCTGGCTTTCCTCCTGCTCGCCTCGATAAGCGTCGCGGCTCCCTCGGGCTGCGCCGGCATCCCCGGCGCCACGGGCGAGGAACAGGTGCAGACGATCGACGAGCTGGTCGAGCGGACGCTGTCGGACCTGTACAAGCAAGAGCCGAGGACCAGGGAGGAGGTCGCCAAATCCGTCGGCTACGCAATCATGGACAACAAGGTCACGAAGGTCCCGTTGGTCGGCGCAGGCGAGGGATACGGCGTGGCAATCAACAATAAGACCGGGGAGAAGACCTATATCAGGATGACGCGCCTCGACCTCGGAGGCGGCTGGGGAGCGAGAAGCGTTCGCCCGGTGGCGATCTTCCACGACGAAGCAAAGTTCAAAGCCTTCGTCGATGGCGCCTGGAGTGCCACCGCGGGCGCAGAAGCAGCCGCAAAGGTCGGCGAGGCGGGCGTTGCGGGCGGTGCGAGCAGCAGCGAGACGGCGAGCAACAAGGGTTATTCGCTGCACATCATCACCGATGCCGGCGTGTCAGCCACCGTCACCGTCGGCGTCATTCACGTGACACCGGTGAAGCTGAAAGAGTAACGAGACAGTTGGAGGAACCAAGCCATGAGCTTTCTCACGCGGATACTTGCGCTTTCGCTACTCCCACTCACGAACGCGAGCTTCGCGCAGACGGGCGGCACGCCGAGCGTGCTGCCGCGCCCCGACTTCCACTTCCAGGGCAATGTCGGCCGCACATGGCGCGACTCGGACCCTGCCCAATTTCCGCAGCCGGTGCAGGCGCCGAAGGGCGCGCCGAATATAGTGCTGATCCTGATCGATGACGCGGGCTTCGGCCAGTTCGGCACGTTCGGCGGCGGTGTGCCTTCGCCGACGATGGACAAGCTCGCGGCGGAGGGACTGCGCTTCAACCGCTTCCACACCACCGCGCTGTGCAGCCCGACGCGGGCCGCTCTCATCACGGGCCGCAACCACCACTCGGTCGCGTCCGGCGTCATCGCGGAGGCAGCGACCGGTTACGACGGCTACACCGGCATCATTCCTCGCAGCGCGGGCACGATCGCAGAGGTGCTGCGTCAGAACGGGTACATGACCGCGTGGATCGGCAAGAACCACAATACGCCGACTTGGGAGGCGAGCTTGGCCGGGCCGTTCGACCACTGGGCCAACGGTCTCGGGTTCGACTACTTCTACGGCTTCAACGGCGGCGACATGAACCACTGGAACCCGGTCCTGTTCGAGAACCGGAACCTCGTTCCTGCTTCGACCGACCCGAACTACTACCTGACGACCGATCTCGCCGATCACGCCATCGCCTGGGTGCGCAAGGTCAGGACGATCTCGCCCGACCGACCCTTCTTCCTGTACGTCGCGCCGGGCGCGACGCACTCGCCGCACCATGCGCCGAAGGACTGGATCGCGAAGTTCAA
>Ga0137398_10000987_pt1 | contig 11082 bp, 13 predicted proteins | sample czorhiz216metaG_FD_106659 | JGI IMG/M metagenome (GOLD analysis project Ga0137398, IMG submission 106659) | Vadose zone soil microbial communities from Angelo Coast Range Reserve, California, USA - czorhiz2.16 metaG | ecosystem: Environmental > Terrestrial > Soil > Vadose zone | place: USA...
ACCGAGTTGGTGGCGGCCAGGACCACGGTGTAGGTCCCCTCGGCCGCGTAGGTATGGCTCGGGTTCTGCACGGTCGAGGTCGCGCCGTCCCCGAAGCTCCAGAACCACGACGTGATGGAAGACCCGCCGTTCGTGGAGAGATCCGTGAAATTGACCGTGAGCGGGACGACGCCGGTCGTCGGGGACGCCGAGAAGTCCACGGTGGGCGCCACGGGCGCCGCCACGACCTGAATGTAGGAAGCCTTGGTCTCGGTATCATCGCCGACGGTCGTGGAGACCGAGAGCGACACGGTGTAGTTCCCCACGGTGGAATACGTATGGCTGGGGTTGGTCAACGCCGAGGGAGGACTCCCATCCCCGAAATTCCACAGCCGGCCGGTGATCGGCGAGGTCCCCGCCGTGGACAGGTCGGTGAAGTTGACGATGAGGGGCGCGGCGCCGGCCGTCGGCGTCGCGGAGAAGGCCGCCGTCGGAGGAACCGGACCCTGGGTGGCGTTGATGAGATTTGTCTTCGTCACGGTGTTGGAGCCGTTCGCGTTGGTCACGGTCAGCGACACCGTGTACGTCCCACCCTTCGTGTACAAATGGCTGGGGTTCTGCAACGTGGACGTTCCGCTGTCCCCGAACGTCCACGCCCAGGACGTGATGGGCACGCCGCCGGCCGTGGATTGATCCGTGAAGTTGACCGTGAACGGCGTGGTCCCGGTTGTCGGCGCCGCGGCGAACGCCGCGACCGGCGGCCCGGGCGCGATGGTGATGTACGCGGGCTTGGTCAGCGTGTTGGGACCCACCAGCGTGGTCACGGTCAACGAGACGTTGTAGGTCCCGTTCGCCGCGTACACGTGGGTCGGGTTGCGCAGCGTCGAGGTCGTGTTGTCCCCGAAATTCCAGGACCAGGACGAGATGAGCGCGCTTCCCTGCGTGGACTGATCGGTGAAGTGAACGCTCAACCCCGGCGGCCCCGCGGTCGGCGTCCCTGTGAAGGCCGCGGTCGGGAGTGTCGGCACGGAGGGGAGGACCGTGATGTAGTCGGTCTTCCTCATCGTGTCGCTGCCGTCCCTGGTGATCACCGTGAGCGAGACGGTGTACGTTCCTGGGGTGCTGTACTGGTGCCCCGGATTGCGCAGGGTGCTCGTGTTGTTGTCGCCGAAATTCCAGGCGTAGGAGGTGACCGCGGAAGTGCCGGGCGCGGAGCGGTCGGTGAAGCTGACGTCGAGAGGACTGCTGCCCGAAGTGGGCGTCGCGGAGAAGTCAGCCGTAGGGGCAGTCTTCGGTCCGACGATCCCCTTGGCGCATCCCGCAGGGATTTGCGTCAGGCCCAGGAGGGCGATGAGGGTGAGAAATGCCTTCGGACCCCTTCGAAGGTACATTGGACCAATCATCATAGCATGTTCCTGTCCAATGTCTTTTTCATGGACGGGGAGAAAACCGGGGAGCGTCCAGGCGAGAGGCGCGGGGGCGGCTATCTCGTTGGCAGGATTGGCGAGCGGCCGGGATAAGATTCTGGGTTCTCATGCCTTGCGGCGGTGGGGTCAAGCGCTGCTCCCCCAGCGTTTCGGGGCGAGTATGGGTCTTTTGCCCAAGAGCTTCGGGGCAATACCCCAAGGGATCCAGCCGCCATTGCATCGATGTAGCGACCGACTCGGTATCTCTGTTTGTCGCCTATGTTGCGAGATCGTACCGGGGTGAAGTCGGCCCCTCGCAGCCACCGCAAAGCGTCTGGGTAACCCGATGGACGGAAGGCGAGAAAACCGGCACCGCTTGGGTCCAATCCATCGGAGAGAAGACACCCTGGGCTCCACCCAAACTCCGGTTCGGCGAAGATGGAATGTACCTGTTCCATACCGCCAACGAACTGGAACGACTCACGAAGGTCAACACCCGGGTGACGGGCTGGCTGTATCAATCGAGCAGCAGAGATAAGGCAAAAACATGGACCCAGCCGGATTCGAGTGGATTCCTTGGCGGCATCTTTGAGTTTGAAGCCGCAATTGCGGGGAATGAGCGATCCATTTTCCGCGAGATGCAGGGATTGCGTTGCTCGCGGTGGCAAGGGGGCGCGTGGCGTTCGATCTATTGGGTGGCGCAACCCAAGGATAACCCTCTCTCCAACTACAACCGGGTGTCTTCCATCAGAGCGGCGACTCGCGGGGACAAGGGCCAGTTGGTCTGGATCGACGACCGATATGTACGTTCGGATCGGACGCTCCTGCATCCGCTCGCCTGGATCCCCTGGGTGAGTGATCCGGGCTGGGAGAACAACGACGTACTGGCCGTGCCGTTCTCGGAGGCGATTCGAGATAGCGCCATCGCGGCCACCCTTCAGCCGACGAGGCTGACGAAGGACCTCTCCTACGCTGAATTCGTATGTGCGCGCGCGGAAAAGGATCGTGTGTATGTCGTGTGGTCGGGGCGGAGCAAGGTTGGTAAGGAAATTACGAGCGCGAACCAGCCACCCGAGATCTTCTACACGACTCTGCCGTGAGAGTAGGGGCAACGGCGAACGGACGTATGGCGGAGGGGGTAGGATTCGAACCCACGGAGCCTTGCAGCTCAGCGGTTTTCAAGACCGCCGCCTTAAACCACTCGGCCACCCCTCCGCGTTGCAGTGCAGCACATTAGCACGGGTACGGAGCCGCTACCGACCGAGGTCCTACGCGAACCGGGGGCGGGGTCGCTCTTCCCCCTCTTCCCGAGAGCGCCTTCGCGGGTCACTGACTCGGAAACATAACCGGGTGCGCCATCCAGGAGAGGAACTCCTCGGCGTGGGCCGTGACGTCGCGCGTCATGGCGGCGCGCTCGCGGGCATCGGGCTCGAGGGGCCGCGTGAGCACCTCCAGCTCTCGGAGTCGGCCCGTCACGGTCTCGGTGATCTTCGTCATGGGCGCCATTGTAGCGTTTCTCCCCTGCCTCTACACTGTGCGCGTCGAGACCGATCGGAGGTGTAGCGCGTGCGAAAGATCGTCGTGTACGAGTTGTTGTCCCTCGACGGGGTTGCCGAGGACCCAGATAAGTTCTTCACCGACTGGGACGACGCGATGGAAGCCAACCTCGCCGCCGTGATCGCGACACAGGATGCGGTCATCCTCGGCCGCCGTAGCTACACCGAGTGGGCGCAGTTCTGGCCGACCAGCAAGATCCAGCCATTCGCGGCATTCATCAACGGGGTCACGAAGTATGTCGCGACATCCACGCCCCTGGACCGAGACTGGGCCCATGCGAGGGTGCTCGAGGGCGGGCTGGTCGAATTCGTTCGGGATCTCAAGCAGCAGCGCGGAGGCGACGTCGGCGTCCACGCAAGTATCTCGGTCGCGCAGGCGCTGCTCGCTGCCGGCGTCGTCGACGAACTCAGGCTCGTGATCGCGCCGAGGATCGCCGGCCGCGGACGACGACTCCTCGACGGTCTGCCATCGATTCAGCTCGAATCGATCCGAAGCAAGATCTCACCGACGGGCTATCTGCTCGTCGACTATCGCGTGGTCCGTTAGCGCGGTCGGTCGAGACGTGGCCGAACGATTCCGACTTGGCAACAGAAAACCCGGGCCATCAGTGGTGCCGCCGATGACCCGGGTCCGGTAGATCTAGGGACAAACCGTCACTTGGCACTGCCGGTTGACCAGCACGCAATTCGTGCCCGGATACTCGCCGCCGCGACAGCTATTGATCCCTTGAAGCGTGAGACAACCGGTGTTGGAGCACTGGTGCGGCTTCGCCGCCACTGCAGTCCCGACAGTGTAGCTATTGAGCGCCGAGACATACGGCGACTTGAGGGGCTGTGTGCTCCTCGAGGAGCCGAGCGCAATAGCAACCAGCGTGAGCAGAAGGGTAAACACGAGGGTTCGTTTCACGAGAGCAGGCATATAGCCTCCTTGGGATCTCCCTACGCGTTCTCACGTTTCGGACGAGCGGCACCACCCGCCCTGGGAGGTCTTCCGGGATTCTAGGGCCGTAAGGAAACGATGGTCATGAACAAATCCGACAACCCCATTTTGTGGTCTTGGTGACCGGTCTACATGGGGCCGCTGGTTACCTCCTCGGCTCATACCGCATCGCCACCGCCCCCGAGCCGAACTCCAGCCGGCTCACGAGCTTCAAGTCCCCGGCTTCACGGAGATGCTCCTCCCCCCGCGCGCTCCATCCAGACTCCGCTAGAGCAACAATTCCCCCCCTTCCTGTGACCTAAGTGTGACCGCTTCAGCTTTCCCTCCTGTCCTCTGGCGGCCTCTGCTGAAGTTCGCGATCAGAGCCCCCCCCTCATGATGCTTATAGCCATGTACAAGAAATATGAGGTGAAGAGCACCGCCCCGGGAATCACGCTCACGAGGACCGCCCGGCCGGTGCTCTTGTAGTTGAGCGCCTGGCGTACGGCCACGACCGTCGCTGCGAGCATCCAGAGCCACGCGAGGGTACTGATCACCGACCCGAGGATCGGAATCCACCCGAGCGCGGAGAGGATACCGGGGCTGGCCGCGAAACCGGTCGTGCGCACCAGCGGCCCCACGTCGGCTTGGGTCTCCGCCTCCGCGAGAAACTTCGTTCCGATCAGCCAGGTGAGAAATGCCCAGGCCACCCAGGCGGCCAGCGTCATCCCGAAGGCCGTGTAGACATAGAGGGCGCCGGCTCGGATCGAACCAGTTCCTGAAGCCGCGGCCGAGAGGAGCACGACAGCGATCGCCTGAACCGTGGCCTTCGAGTCCGCCTTGACCTCTTCGTAGGTCGCAACGTCGAGTCTCGCCGCCCCGATCATCCGGTTTACCCATGACGCCATGTCCTGCCCCCCCGTGCCTGGACCGTCCGGCTCGCGCGCTTCGCCGCTGAGCTTCGGATGCGGGCTACCCTTGAGTACGGCCAGTCGCCGTTCGTGGTAGCGCATTGCGCATCCGAATGATCGAGAACTGCAGACTCGAGGCGACGACGGCGTCTCGAAGATGCCACAGATTGGGCAGGATACGCAGATCCACTCCACGCCGCCGCAATTCTGAAACCGGATCCTCCAGTGCCTCGACGCGCGTCGGCGACACGGAGACCCGGCTGACGAAGTAGCCCGCGCATTCGTCAATGCACTCGAAGCTCTGCGGTGGAAGGTGGTAGCAGTACAAGCGACACCCCTGTACACGTTCCAGCCAGTCCCGTTCGATGGCTACCACCGCGGCACTGGAGCCGAGCAGCCATTCCCTGTCTGGCGCGGACGTCTGAGGGCCCGCGTAGTATGTAACGCGCGGACAATCTCGCGGAAGCAGGTAATTGCGCAGGCGGTCGGCGTCAATCGCCCACACGACCGACTCGACGGCGTACTCCGATGGTCTGGGCTCGAATTCTTGAATACCCGCCATTTCACTGATGTGAAAGAGCATGCGAGAATCTGCTCTACCTTCTCGGCTCATACCGCATCGCCACCGCCCCCGAGGCGAACTCCAGCCGGCTCACCAGCTTCAAGTCGACACTCTTCGATAGCCCCGCGAACAACGTCGGCCCATGGCCCACCAGCCTGGGATGCACCACGAACTCGTACTCATCGATCAATCCCATCTCCGCCAGGGCCAGCGGGAGCTTCACACCTCCCACACCCAGTCCCTTACCCGGCTCTCGCTTCAGCTGCTGAACGGCCTTCCCCAGATCCCCGCGCAGGAGCTCCGCGTTCCAATCGACCCGCTCCAAGGTGCTCGACACGACGTACTTCTTTGCAGCGTCGATGGTCCGGGCGAAGGGCTCCGTCCACTCAGGCATCACCATAGTTCGCGTCGCCAGCCGCCACGCCGCCTCCATCATTTGGTACGTCACCCGGCCAAGGAGGAGAGCATCGGCCTGGGCGATGTTTTCCATCGCGTGACGATGGATGTCTTTGTCCGCGATCCCTTCACGATGATCACAGCACCCGTCCAATGTGACGTTGATGGAATACCGAAGGGGTCGCGTCACGTGAGAGTACCGGGTTTCAAGGGCGCTCTACCCACGGGGCCAGGGGCGCGTACCGCAGTTTGGCCTCGGCCTCTTCCTTGGCGAATTTAGGGCCTGGTGCCCACCGGTATACGTCCACACTGGATCCGTCCTCGGAAATTCGGTGCGGCGGAGAATCCCAGAGGAAGTCCTCCAAGGGTGGGTTCTCCACGACACCAACACACTCGCCTTTCCGGTTGAACCTCACGGTAAATGGCCTGTCGCCGATTCGGAAATCCTGGGTGACCCCGAGGGCCAGCTCCTGAACCCACACACCGGCCGGGTGGTGTTTGAAACCGTTGGCGTAGGTCTTCGCGTGCTCCGCAATGTTAAAGGCCGCACATACCTTGAAGCTGTCCTCAGTGCCGACCAGGACCAGGTGGACGTTACTCATGGCTGACGATCCTCCAACGGTGACAGGACGGCCGTGTAGGGTTCGGTGCAGGAGTCGCGCTGGAAGTGAAAGCCTAGCTTCTCGAGAAGGCGCTTCGACGCCAGGTTGGATTGGAGAAATTCGGGCACCGCGCGTGGAAAACGAAGTGTCGGTGACATCAAGCCCAGCCTCCGCGGAACGAGGAGTCCTCCAGCGGTCATTCGAACCCGCCGCTCAGGCCGATGGCAAGCACCAGACCAAAGAGACCTGCGGTTCCCAGAAGTCCCAGGCCAGAGCCGAGCTTGGCGCCGGCACGCCACGCGACGTCGGTTCGCTTCTCCCACTGCAGCGGGGGCGTATCGTGGACGAGATCAAGGTTCCTGGCGTACTCCGCGTCGACGGTCAGGGCCACCAGGTCCCCCGCGTTCAGCGTGGCTCCCAGAACGAACCCCGGCGGGTCGTACTCGATTCCGCTGTCCTCTCCGCTGAGCAACACTCCAGGCGAAATGTCGATCGACGTCTTCCGGGAGAGCCATCGCCGGTAGCGCCCCCGAATGCCCATCCTCGTCGTGGGATCGGAGACCAGGGCATATCCGCTGAATCCAACCGCGCCGCGCTCGGAGATGTTCTTCATCCAGCCCAGATCGAACGAGATCGCGATGCGCGAGTCGCCGCCGAGGTAGGGATAGTCGTCGATCCGCTCGAGCACGCCGAACTCCGTGATCATGAAGGACCGGGTCTCCGCGAGCGGCCGTCCCCGCCACGTCAGTGCGGGTAGGCGCCTGGGCCCTTCCCGCCCGTTCGCCTCCAGATCGTCACGGGATGGAACGGTCTGTCTGTGCTTCAGCACCGCTGCGGTGCGATCGACGCCCCGCGAATCCAGCACGGCGCGGATCCGGTTCGGGGACAGATAGCGGATCTTGGAATCGGGTATCTCGACCGCGATCATGTCGAACGAGGCAGGGCGGACACGGGATGCCTGAAGGGTGTCGCCATCGGTGAGAACAACACGCACGACGGCCGTGGGCGGGGGCTCGGAAGCGCGAGCGGACAGGGGTAGGACCAGCAGGACCACGCCTCCCGTCACGAGCGTCATCACGATCTGGACTCGATCGAACATACGCCTCCGCCGGTTCGAGTGGCCCCCATGATACGGGATCGGTGCTCGGCACGCTCGATGGGATGCGGGCTACCCTTCGCGCCTCATCCGCTCCTGACGGGCGACCTCACGCTTGCTGGGTGAATCGAGCGCAGTGTCGTCGATTTTGATCTCACCGCCGCGCTCGTAGTGGCCGATGAGTATGCCGGTGGACGAAACGCGCGAGCGGTTCAGCTTGAGCGAATGCGGCGCCGAGCCGTCCGCGAACAGCTTCTTGCCGGCGCCGAGAACGACCGGCACCGTAAAAACGCTCATCGCATCGACCAGGTCGTGGGCGAGCAGTGCATGCACGAGCTCGGTACTGCCCTGCGTGAGGAGGTTGGGGCCGTCCTCTTGCTTCAGACGCTTCACGTCGGCGATGTCGCGGAGGAGGACTGTGTGCTCCCAGCTCGTATCGACCTCGCCCGAGCGCGAAACCGCGTACTTCTTGATCTCGTTGAACAGTTTCGCGATGCCGCCGTGGGGCGCATGTTCGTCGTAGTACGGCCAGTACGCGGCGAAAATCTCGTAGGTCTTTCGGCCGAGGAGGAGATCGAACCTCTCCTTGAAGACGCGGTCGAGCTCCTCGCCAAACGCTTGATCGAAATGGGGCATCGCCCAGCCGCCGAACTTGAAGCCCTTGGTCGGATCCTCAGTTGGCCCGCCGGGCGCCTGCATGACGCCGTCCATGGAGACGAAGGCGCCGACGATCACGTTCCGCATGGGTCACTCTCCTTGTTCGATTGCGACATACCGTACAATGGCCCCAATGAAACCGAACCCCCCGATCAGGAGCAAGCGGATTCAAGCGTATGCCGCTCTCGCGCTGGCCGCGCTCGTCGCCGGGTGCTCGTCCGGAGCCGAGCTCACGCATCGGGACCCTTGCCTCAGCGCGAACGATCTTCGTCAGGGGAGAGTCGCGGTGCTCGGCGTCGTGAAATTCGAGGAGGCGGACCAGGTGCGGCCACCCCTCATCGACGTGCTGGAGAGGACGTTTCGCGAGGAGCGTCGCGATGTGACGCTCATCCCGACCGACAGCGTGCGCACGCTCCTGGGAGCGGAGCGCGACAAGAAGCTCCTGCTCGACTACGAATACCAGGGGGCGCTGGACGACCACGCCCTCGAGGAGATCGCGGATTCCTTGCGCGGGATCGCACGCTACATCCTGGTCGCGCGCGTGGATCGGGACCGGACGCGGAACACGACCCGCGGCATTGCGGTGACCGACACGACCTCGGCCGCGCACGTGCTCTACCAGATGGGCGTGACGGAGCGCGAGGCGCGGGTCACCGTACAGCTCTACGATCTCTCCCGCCGCTCGCTGGCCGTGAGCGCGCGATACAAGGGATCGACGGAACGCCAGCATCCGATGCTCTCGCCGTTGGGCACGGTCAGCTTCCTGCCGAAGGTACCTCCGGAAGAGCGGGGCTATCCCGAGACGCCGGAGCTGGCGATGGCGCTCCGCGAGCCCTTCCAGACCTTCGCGCGCACGCTGCCCGGCGCGCCGCAGCCGGTCGGGGCTCCGCCGGCCGCGGGGAAGCGCTAGCTCTCTCTCCGCTCCACCTACGGGCCGCGCAGATCGGTTATGGGTGCCGGCGGCTCCGTGTCCGGCGCGCTGTCGGCGAGCTCGTGGGCGCCGATATTGATGGCGCTTCCCTGAACGCGGGGGCTTCCATCGATGTCCCAGACGCCGCAGAGGGGCTGCCCTTGGGCGTCGTTGCCAAGGTCGATTCCCGCGTCGATGGCGGGCGAAGCCGCCCGCAGGTGGAGATCGGCGTACGGGCTGACCAAGAGCGGATCGACGAAGCGGGCGCGGGCGTCTGGGAAGGACCCCGGCGAGCTGTTGCTGGCGCCGAAGTAGATGTTGTTTTCCATCGTGACGTTGGTGTTGTTGCCTCCCCCGTTGAGGACATAGGGTTGGCCGCTCCTGGCGAAGAGGATGTTGTTTCGGATGGCGATCCCGTCACAGTTGTACTGCAGCTCGATCTCACCGTTCGTGCCCAGGTAGGTGGTGTTGTTGACCACGATTATGTTTTGGGCGCTGCCTCGGGTCGCATCGTAGCCTCCCATGAGGATGTTGCCCTGGTAGCCCCGTGAGATGAAGTTGCTGCGCACCGTGATGTTGCTGGTGGTCTTGCCGCCGTGCTCGCTGGCGGCCTCGATGCCGATGTCGCAGTTGTCGACCTTGTTGCGTTCGATGACGATGTCGCGGCCGCCGTCCACGTAGATGCCATCAGCGGATCGATCCCCGCCGTAGGTGGGGTTTGTGGCCGAGCTGATGTTGTAGACCACGTTATCCACGCAGGTGCCATGGCGGGCCTGATCCTGGCCGATCGGGCCCGTTCCCTCGAAACCGATGAAGTCGATCCCGATATTGTCGTTGTCGTGGACGATGTTCCCGGCCACGTTGAAGCCGTCGATATTTCCGTTCAACACGAGGGATTCGCTCTGTCCCAGACGACAGTTCCGGATCTCGTTCCCCTGGACGACGATGTTCGTCATGGGCGTGGCCCCGCTGCCATAGAAGGCGATGCCGTGGGCGTTGCCGGTGGGGTCTTCGATGCCGTAGATGACGTTGTTGCGGAGCTCGACGAAGCTCGAGTTTCCGTCCACGCTGATCCCCATGGGCGTGTTGCCGCTCCGGAAGTTCCGCACCGTCATCCCGACGACTCGAATGTAGCTCCTGCTGCTGATGGTGATGCCCTGGCCGGATACGCCTGTTCCGTCCAGAATCGCCCCGGGATCGCCCTGAAGGGTGATGAGACCGGTGGCCGAGCCGCTTCGGACGAACGAGACCGCTTCGTTGTAGGTCCCGGCCCGCACGGTCACCGTGTCCCCTGCCTGGGCGGCGTTGACACCCGCTGCGACGGTCGTGAAGTTACCACCGGAAAGGGCGACGACGATGGAGTGACCGGAGGCAACACCCGGCGGGACCAATCCAACGGCCAAGGCAACAAGGGCGGCTGGGAGTGTGCACTGCCGGAAGGAATCCACCATGGGGATGAGAGGTCTCACAAGGCGTCTCGTGTTGTCAAGTTGAGGTACGCGTTCTGTCCGCTCGGCCCTGATGCTCCCCCTCGTTCCAGCGGTAGCAATCCCGAGGCCGTTCCGCAATCTCGCGCTGGTCGCTGACGCTTTCGTAACTTGCGCGCCTTCCAGACGGTATCCGTTTGAGCCCTCGCGCATTTCGCACGAAGGAGACTCTCGCCCCGCACGTCGGTCGCCAGTAGATCCACCGAGGGACCATACGCTCATTTCCCTCCCCCGCATGAGGGGTTCCGTGGATGGTGACGGCGCCCGGTCCGCCGTACATTTGCCCTTGTCGGAGGTGACCCACCTTCCCAAGCCTCCGATAAGGAGATGCACGATGAACGCAAGAAACTCAAGAAACTCGAAATGGTCAGCGTGGGTGGTCGCACTCTCGCTCGCCGCGACGACGCTCATGGCGTGCCGTCATGAGGCGCTTGCTCTTGGTCTCCCGCTCCCGCCGCCGCCCACGCTCCCGCCACCCCCTTCCCTCCCGCCTCCGGTGCCGGTCTTGCCGCCGCGACTGTCCCTGGGGCCCGTGGAGCTGCCCACCATTCCTTCGCTACCTCAGGTCGTGCCCTCGAACGCGCCCACCACCTCGGGCTCG
>Ga0137398_10000990_pt1:0-5000 | contig 11074 bp, 4 predicted proteins | sample czorhiz216metaG_FD_106659 | JGI IMG/M metagenome (GOLD analysis project Ga0137398, IMG submission 106659) | Vadose zone soil microbial communities from Angelo Coast Range Reserve, California, USA - czorhiz2.16 metaG | ecosystem: Environmental > Terrestrial > Soil > Vadose zone | place...
CGCCACCCCATCCGGGCGCACTCGACTCACCAGACGATCCAAGGCGTCGGCGATCGCCGGGAGCCGCTGCAGGAAGGCGAGGCCTCGGGGAGGAGAGATCGTGCCGTACATGACGGTTCGCATCCGGCCCGGGAGGGTTTCGATCAGGCCGTATCCGGTGGCGTTCGAGCCCGGGTCAATGCCGAGGATCAGCATCGATCAGGAGGCCGCCTGTTGCTCGGCGATCTCCGCGTCGTTCATATCGAAATTGGCCCAGACGTTCTGGACGTCGTCGTGCTCCTCGAGGGCATCGATCATCGTCATCACCTGCTGGGCCTTCTTGCCTTCGATTTTCACCGTCGTCTTCGGGACCATCGCCACCTCGGCCGAGGTGACCGGGATCTTGCGCGAGGTCAGCGCCTCCCGCACGCCCTCCAGGCGATCGGGCGGAGACAACACCTCCCAGTTTTCACCGTCATCGCGAACGTCGTCGCCGCCGGCTTCGAGGACCACCTCCAGCAGCGCTTCCTCGCTGCCGCTCCCTTTCGGGACGACCATGTATCCCTTTTTTTCAAACATCCAGGAGACGCAGTTGCTCTCTCCGAGGTTGCCGCCGTATTTTGAGAACAGATGCCGGATCTCGGGAAGGGTTCGATTCCGATTGTCGGTCAACGCCTGCACGTAGAAGGCGACCCCGCCGGGCCCATATCCTTCGTAGGTGATCTCCTCATAGCTCACACCGGGAAGCTCGCCGGTTCCCTTTTTGATCGCTTTCTCGATGTTGTCTTTCGGCATGTTGGCGGCCTTCGCCGCCAGGATGACCGTCCGCAGGCGAGGGTTCCCTTCGGGATCGCCACCGCCAACCCGGGCGGCGACGGTGATCTCTTTGATCACCTTGGTGAAAAGCCGCCCGCGCTTGGCGTCGGCTGCGCCCTTCTTGTGCTTGATCGTGTGCCACTTCGAATGTCCCGACATGAACCGTCTCCTGCCCGCGATCCGGGCGGCATTCTACCATGCGCCCCCGACAAGCAAGAAGCCCGCGAAAGTTCCGCGGGCTTCTCAATATTTATCCCGGCGATGTCCTACTCTTCCACACCGTTGCCAGCGCAGTACCATCGGCGCTGAAGGGCTTAACTACCGTGTTCGGAATGGGAACGGGTGTGACCCCTCCGCTATGGTCGCCGGGAAACTCAAATCAACGAAAGCTATATACCACAGAATCGCTAAAAAGTGAACTTGAATCCAAGCCCGAGGCTGAAGCCGCCGAGCCGTATCCTGCCGCCTTGAATAAGCGTGCTGTCAGTGGCATTGTCGCTCGCGGTGCCGGCGAGAGAGACGGGCGCCCCGGATGCCTGCGGAGCCGGACACCCTTCGGGATTCGTTCCTTCCCCTTTGTCCAACTTAGGAGACTGCGCGCACCCTTCGGGCCAGACATAGCGGGTGGCCATCCCCGGCGTGTACTTCGTGTTCGAATTGGCGCAGACCGAGCTTCCCACCGATTCGGGAGTCGTGCAGAAATCGATTCCGTAAAGCAGAAACCGGTCCATGTAGAAGTTGTAGTTGTGATCCTCGGTATCGGGTCTCAAAACCCCGTTGGCGCCAGGGTCAGGTTCGTTCCCGACACAGGCGTTGCAGATGGCGCTGAAGTTCGCGAGACGACCGTCGGTCTGGGCGTATTTGAGCGGACCTGGCGCATAAACGTACAGGACACCGTCATCCTCGCCGTTCGGCGGACCACCCGTCGGATGGTCGATGAGACCGTTCTGGTTCTTATCCTCGGTTTCGTACATTCCGTCGCCGGTGCAGCTCTGCGTCCAGGAGGAGGAATGACTGGCGTCCGGCGGCATCGTGACGGTGCAATCGAGAATATCCCCCCCGTGGCCGGGGTTCGGATTCCAGAGACCGAGCTTGTCTTCCCAGAGATACGTCGAGGTGGGCGTGGCCGATTCCGGATCGGAGGTCTGCTTGCGGAGCAGGAGCTGCCCCTCGTCGATCATGGCGAAGAGCACCTGATGCGCGCTGTCGGCCGTGATATTGACCTGACCGGCGGTCCAGACGTACCGGGCATCCACGTAGAACGAGAAATGGTCGTTGACGTAGTAGTCGACGCCGCTTACCGCGTGCCATTCGAAGCTGTTCCTGACTATCGCCTGGAGCGGCCCGGGCGTGAATGAGGTCTCTCCCTGGGCCGGTCTTCGGTTGGCCTCGCTGACGAGGTTGGTGAATTCACCCTCCCACGCCTGGTTGACCTTGAGCGTCGAAACCTCCCGGGCGCGATCGTTGAACTGCCTCGAGTTCTCAAGGCTTGCGAGCGTGTACCCGACCCCGAGACCGACATACGGGTCGAACGGACTTTCGGGCCGGAACCGTATCAGACCGCTGAACTGTATCGGGATCTTGGTGATCTGCCCGACCGGGACGAAGTTGTTGCTGCGCCTCTCAGGCTGTTCGTTGATCGGCGGGAAGTTATCGCACAACGCCGGGTGGAGGGCATCGGAGCCACAGGCGCGAACATCGGTGGCGTTGGCGTCCGGCAGTGGCTGCCGGGTGTTGTCGACCACGAAGTAATCGATGTTCCCGACCGCCGACTTCTGATAGGAGCCGGCGATCTCGAGCGCCAGCCAACGGGTCAGACCGTAGCTTCCGCTGAAATCGATCTTGAAGTCGTCCTGGATGCTCGGCTGGTTGAGGATGTTGATGTCGGGGCGTTCATCGACGGCACCGACGCCGGGAAGCCCGCCACTATCGTTGTTCGTCGTGACGAACGCCAGGTCGGAATTGTCGCGGATGTAATCGATGGTGTTGAAGTAAGAGATACCGAATCCAAACTGCCACTTCCCTTTTGTGTCCTCTGCGCGGGCCGAGGTGAGGAGCAGCAGGGAGGCGGCGGCTGAAGCTGTCAAAAATCGGACAATTCGTCGTGTCATGGCCCCTCGGATGAAGCGGCTTGAACTAGACGCCGAGTCATTCGGAGAGTACGCTGAACGGCCTACTGGTTCAACATGTTTCTGCCGGTCCCGCTGCACGTCTACAGCGGAAGCATTGGTACGCTCCGCTGCACCTCTCTGAATCGAAACGAGTCTCTTGGGTATCAGGTATCCAATGGCAGGTTCAGATGGCAGGTTCGGACTGCTGCTTTACCGGGGTCTGGAATAACCCCTTGGCGGCTCTTCGACAACGATCCGGTAAACTCGCAAAGGCGCGGGCGAACATTTATGGTCAAGCCTCACGGCCGATTAGTACCGGTCAGCTGAGTAGGTTGCCCCACTTACACCTCCGGCCTATCAACCTGGTCGTCTGCCAGGGGCCTTTAGCCCGCCCGAAGGCGGGAGGGATACCTCATCTTGGGGAGGGCTTCGCGCTTATATGCTTTCAGCGCTTCTCCTTTCCGGACATAGCTACCCAGCGCTGCTCCTGGCGGAACAACTGGTACACTAGTGGTCCGTCCATCCCGGTCCTCTCGTACTAGGGACAGATCCCCTCAAGTATCCTGCGCCCACACCAGATAGGGACCGAACTGTCTCACGACGTTCTAAACCCAGCTCACGTACCGCTTTAATGGGCGAACAGCCCAACCCTTGGGACCTGCTTCAGCCCCAGGATGCGATGAGCCGACATCGAGGTGCCAAACCTGGTCGTCGATGTGAACTCTTGGACCAGATAAGCCTGTTATCCCCGGCGTACCTTTTATCCGTTGAGCGACGGCCCTTCCATGCGGGACCGCCGGATCACTAGGGCCTACTTTCGTACCTGCTCGACTTGTAGGTCTCGCAGTCAAGCTCCCTTGATGCCCTTACACTCTACGGCTGATTTCCAAACAGCCTGAGGGAACCTTCGCGCGCCTCCGTTACACTTTAGGAGGCGACCGCCCCAGTCAAACTACCCGCCTAACAATGTCCCCCGACCGGATCACGATCGTGGGTTAGAACTTCGGCGCGATAAGGGTGGTATTTCACTGGTGGCTCCACGCAGCCCAAAGGCCACGCTTCAACGCCTCCCACCTATGCTACGCAGACCAGGCCAAAACTCAGTGCTAGGTTATAGTAAAGGTGCACGGGGTCTTTCCGTCTTGGTGCGGGAAACCGGCATCTTCACCGGTGCTACAAATTCGCTGAGCCCCACGTCGAGACAGCGCCCATCTCGTTACGCCATTCGTGCAGGTCGGAACTTACCCGACAAGGAATTTCGCTACCTTAGGACCGTTATAGTTACGGCCGCCATTCACCGGGGCTTCAGTTCAGAGCTTCTCGGGATTGCTCCCGATGACCCCTTGCTTTAACCTTCCGGCATTGGGCAGGCGTCAGTCGCTATACGTCGTTTTCGACTTAGCAGCGACCTGTGTTTTTAGTAAACAGTCGTATGGGCCATTTCACTGCGGCCCCCTCGAGCTTCCACCGCGAGGATGGTTACTCTACAGGGGCACCCCTTCTCCCGAAGTTACGGGGCTAGATTGCCGAGTTCCTTAACGTGGGGTCACTCAAGCGCCTTAGGATTCTCTCCTCGTCTACCAGTGTCGGTTTGCGGTACGGTCACCTTGATTACTCGCTAGAGGTTTTTCTTGGCGGCATGGAGTTGGCAAGTTGGCTTGGCCGAAGCCGCGCTTCCCCGCTTTCCTCAGAGTATATGACCTCCCGGATTTGCCTGGGAGATCCTCCTAAAATTGCGGCCACACATTTCCAGTCGTGTGTATGCCTATCCTTCCGCGTCACCCCATCGCTCAAACGTACCAAGGTGGTCCCGGAATATTAACCGGAGCATCCATCGCCTACGCCTTTCGGCCTCGGCTTAGGGACCGACTAACCCTGAGCGGATTAACCTTCCTCAGGAAACCTTAGACTTTCGGCGAGTCTGTTTCTCACAGACTTTATCGCTACTTATGCCGGCAGGGTCTCTTCTTTACGCTCCACCGATCCTCACGGTTCGGCTTCACTGCTTAAGGAATGCTCCCCTACTACCCCAGGGATCCGAAGATCCCTACGATCCGCAGCTTCGGTATCAGCCTTGAGCCCCGGTGAATTGTC
>Ga0137398_10000990_pt1:10000-11074 | contig 11074 bp, 4 predicted proteins | sample czorhiz216metaG_FD_106659 | JGI IMG/M metagenome (GOLD analysis project Ga0137398, IMG submission 106659) | Vadose zone soil microbial communities from Angelo Coast Range Reserve, California, USA - czorhiz2.16 metaG | ecosystem: Environmental > Terrestrial > Soil > Vadose zone...
GGTCGATGACGAGCAGCTTTCCCTGGCGATCGGCAAGAAAGGCCAGAACGTCCGTCTCGCTTCGCGTCTGGTCGGATGGAAGATCGACATCAAGAGCGAGCAGGAGAAGAAGCGCGAGGTCGAGGCCGAGATCGAAAGAATGGCGCGAGACGCGAAAGAAATGGAGAGCCTGCACGCCGCCGGCGAGAAATCGGTCGAGCGTCTCTCGGAGGCCGGATTCCGCAGCCTCGACGCCATCGTCGAGGCTGGCGCGGAAGGCCTCTCGCAGGTGCCGGGCATCGGCCCGAAGACGGCCGAGAAGATCATCATCGCTGCCGAAGAGCTGCTCGAGACGCGCCGCGCGCAGGAGGCGGCGGAGCAGGCCAGACAGGAGGAGCAGGCACGTCTCGACGAAGAGGCGCGCCGGGAGGAGCAGGCACGCCTCGAGGAGCAGGCGCGCCAGGAAGAGCAGGCGCGTCTGGATCAGCAAGCCGAAGAAGACGCCGGCTTGGCGGCCGAGGCGCCGGCTCAGGAGGATGGATCGTCGGAGCCGGCCGGAGACGACGAAGGCGCGCTCGGAACTCAGTCGTCGGATTCCTCGGCCGAGACACCCACCGACGAGCCGGAGCCATATGGAGGAACATTCGACACCTCGCACGATCCGGCGGCTTCGAAGCAGGTCCACGATTCCCAGCCGGTGACCAGCCCCTCTGAGGTCGACTCCGGGGAACCTCGGGAGGGCGACTAGGTGGCGAAAATCCGCGTAGGACAGCTCGCCAAGGAGCTGAACCTCAAGGTGGCCGACGCGATTGACCAGCTCCGCAAGCTGGGCGTCGAAGTGAAGACGAATCTGAGCACGGTCGACGACGAGGCGGTCGGTCGACTCCGTGCTTCCCTGCCTCGCACCTCCGAACCCGCCGCGGCCGCGAACAGCCAGTCGGGGCCCCACACGGACACGGCACGCACCGCCGGCGGCACCGCGCCCGGCCGCGCTGTGCGTCCCGCGGTCCAGAACGCGGCGCAGAAGCCGGCGTTGAAGCCGGCCGCAAGAACCGCGACCTCGCCCGCGGCGCCCGTGGTGCCGGCGAGCAAGAG
>Ga0137398_10000991_pt1 | contig 11071 bp, 10 predicted proteins | sample czorhiz216metaG_FD_106659 | JGI IMG/M metagenome (GOLD analysis project Ga0137398, IMG submission 106659) | Vadose zone soil microbial communities from Angelo Coast Range Reserve, California, USA - czorhiz2.16 metaG | ecosystem: Environmental > Terrestrial > Soil > Vadose zone | place: USA...
AAAGGGGCGGGCCATCGGTCGTACCGCGGTTCCCTTGGTACGTGGGACGTATCCGCTGGGCCGCCCCCTGGGGACGGGTTCTCAACCCGTCCCCACCCATCGTCCCATGCGACGGTGCGTGACTGTGATGGGTTTCGCAAAATAAAGCGCGTTGAAGACGCGCTTTATTTTTTGCTCTACCCATCCTACTTCTTTCGCTGCCGCTCATCACCCATCGTGTCGTAGAGATTGACCGGCGCAAAGTCGTCCGTGAGCAATTCGCCGCCCACCGCCTGCGCGCGCGGATTCTCCATGCGGCGCGCCAGCTGATCGGGGAGCGGAAAGCGGAATTTGTATCGCTCCTGGAGGGTTGCGGCGCGTTGTGCCAGCGTTTCCTTGTCGATCGGCGCATTCATTCCAAGCGCGATCACTTCGCCCTGGCCGCTCGGAAACAGATCGATGTCGGAGAAGACCTCGCCCAGCGTCTTGACCGTCGAGTGATAGAGTTTGGTGCCGTCGTGCACGTTTGATGCAACGGCACCACCGGGCGTCAGCCGCTGTTTGACCAGTGCGTAGAACTCCTTCGTCAGCAGATGGAATGGCACGAAGCCGCCCCGATAGGCGTCAAGCAGGATCAGGTCGTAGAGCTGGCGGTTGCGGTTGAGGAACACACGGCCATCGGCGTCGAAATATCGCACGCGTTCCGTTTCGCGGATGCCGAAATAGGTCTTGGCGACGTCAATGACGCGGCGATCGATTTCCACGGTATCGATTGCGGCATCCGGCATGAAGCGGCCCAGATAGGTCGAGAGCGACCCGCCGCCGAGGCCGAGCATAAGGATCTTCTTGGGCTCGGTCGGAAATGCTGTGGCAATCGTCATCGTCTGGGCATAGCGCAGCACCAGGTCGTCAGGGTCGCGCAGGTTGCTCACCGATTCGGTATAGTCCCAGCCCTTGAGTTGGAACGACATGGTGAGGTCGCTGCGGCGTTTGTTGACATAGATGTCGTTGTAGGAGCTCTGCACATGAGCAATGCGTCCGTCCGGTTTTGCCAGCATACTGGCGCGGATGCTTTCATCGAGCAATACGTCCGCGTGAGCCATGGGGCTCGCGAACGCCGCAATGGAAATGAGCGCGGCCAGCGTGGCGCCTAAGTTTTTGTGGCGGCGGGCAAGGCGCGGTAGCGCCAAAAGAACAAGCCCGCAGGCGATGCCGGCAGCTCCGAGTGTGTAGGTGATGGCGCGCGTGCCGATCGTGGGGATGAGGAAGAATGTCGTGCCGAGTGTTCCGACGATCGAGCCGGCCGTCGAAATGCCATAGACGGTTCCCGATACGGTGCCGGACGTTTCCGGAGATCGCAGCATCAGCCGGATCGCGAAGGGAGAATAAATGCCGAGCAACGTGACGGGAAAGAACAGGATTCCGAGCGATGCCACCAGGCTCCCCACACGCACGTCGTCGATATCGGCGAGCAGGAGATCGAGGAGCGGATCGGAGAAACGGGGCAGCACCAGCAGGTAGACCGAGGCGATGACAACGCTTGTGCCGAGGACGTTTGCCGATGCGGTGCGGTCAGCGAGCCATCCGCCCAGGAAGTAACCGGCGGTCAGGGCTGCCAGCACCGTCGAAATCAGCGCCGCCCAGGTATAGATGCCGCTGCCGAAATAGGGGTTGAGATAGCGCGAACCCAGCATTTCGAAGCTCATGACGATCGCGCCCGTCACGAAGGCGACGAGATAGATGAGGAAGGCGTTCAGCGGCCCGGACGGCGTAGCAGGTGTTGCGTCGGTCGATTGCTGGTCCACGAGTGCCTCGCTGGTTCGATGCCTGTCATAATACATTGCTTTTCATACATTGCTTTTCGGCAAAAGCCCGTCTGGATGTTGGTGTGGGTACATCGCGGCTGTCGTTGCCCTATTTGAATCGATGACCTGTCGGCACACTCGGTCGGCTCCCTCTCCCCTCGGGGGAGAGGGCTGGGGTGAGGGGGGACAAGTCTCAAGATTGGCCTCGAATCCTGTTCCCGAGCAGGTCGGATCTATCCAGCTTCATTCGCTCATTTGTTTGGCGGACTCGGACAAAGTCCGATTTCTTCTTTGGGTGGAACTCGGCGTGGGCCGCCCATCTGTTCCCCCTCACCCCAGCCCTCTCCCCAGAGGGGAGAGGGCGCCCACCGAACTCGCTTCCAGGCCATCGAATCACACATATTCCCAGGCACGTCCCGGACCCGCCTCGGGCCTTCAATTGCCATCGGGTAGCGCCTATATTCGCCCGACCGAAATAGGTTTCGGTTGTCCCGAAACCACCCGCATCGGTTGTCGATCTTGCTTGAGGTCACGCCGTCGCCTTATGAGGGTGGAACAAATCGCCGCACTAGAACATCGTCGTGAAATCGAGAACTGCCATGCCGAAGATTGCCATTCTGTCCGTTGCAATGCGCTCGCGCCTGAAACCTCTGGCCGCTGGCCTTCTGTTGCTGGCGGTCGCCCTGATTTCCCGGGAAGGTGTTGCCCAGGAGCGCCGCGTTCCATCGGCCGCGACCGAAATGCGGTTGTCGTTTGCCCCGGTCGTCCAGCGTGCGGCCCCCTCGGTGGTCAACGTTTATGCGGCGCGGACGGTCGTCAGTCGCAATCCGTTTTTCGACGACCCGTTCTTCCGGCAATTCTTTGGCGGGCCCGGCGGCCGTCCGAGCGAGCAGTTGCAGCGGTCGCTGGGCTCCGGCGTGATCGTTGACGCAAGCGGGCTGGTCGTCACCAACAATCACGTGGTCGAAGGTGCCGACCAGGTGAAGATTTCGCTCGCCGACAAGCGCGAACTCGATGCCGAAATCGTGTTGAAGGATGCGCGTTCAGACCTCGCCGTGTTGCGTGTCAAGGATCAGCGCGAACGGTTTTCGGCAATCGAGTTTGCGGATTCTGACGGTCTATTGGTTGGCGACCTGGTGCTGGCCATCGGCAACCCGTTCGGCGTCGGGCAGACCGTGACGCAAGGCATCGTATCGGCGGTGGCGCGCACGCAGGTGGGCATCACCGACTATCAGTTCTTCATCCAGACCGACGCTGCTATCAATCCCGGCAATTCGGGCGGCGCGCTGGTCGATCTCTCGGGCAAGCTCGTCGGCATCAACACTGCGATCTTCTCCAGATCAGGTGGGTCGCAGGGAATTGGCTTTGCAATTCCCGCCAACATGGTTCGCGTTGTAGTCGCTTCCGCCAAAGGCGGCGGGACGAGCGTGCGGCGACCCTGGCTCGGAGCGCGGTTGCAGGCCGTTACGCAGGAAATCGCAGAGGGCCTCGGGCTCAAGCGTCCGACCGGCGCACTGATCGCGAGCATTACGAACGGCAGCGCTGCGGCGCGTGCCGGGATGCGGACCGGCGACCTGATCACCGGCATCGATGGCCAGGCGGTGGAGGATTCCAATGCGTTCGATTATCGCTTTGCCACCAAGATGATCGGCGGCACGTCGCGCGTCGTCCTGCTGCGCGCGGGCAAAGAAATGACCGTCAACGTTGCGCTCGAAACTGCGCCGGCGGCCGCGCAGGAGGAACTTGTCATTGCGGCGCGTTCGCCGTTTACGGGTGCCAAAGTGTCCAACGTGTCGCCTGCTTTGGCGGAAGAATTGCGGATCGATCCGTCAATCGACGGTGTCGTCATCCTCGAAGTCGCCAACGGCACGCCGGCACAAAGTTATGGTTTCCAGCGCGGCGATGTCGTGCTTTCGGTCAACAACCAGAAGACCAGCAAGACCCGCGATCTCGAACGAGCGACCGCGCAGCCAAGCAGGGTTTGGCGCATTACTGTCAAGCGCGGCGAACAGTTGACGACTATCACGTTGAGCGGGTGATCGTGAACCGCAGCAGCCGCCGCGAACCGCCAGGTTTGTTCGCCGCCGCGCGGCTCGATGCGGACGCACCGCGGCCGCTTGCCGACAAATTGCGTCCCAAGGTGCTGCCGGAGGTCGTGGGGCAAGACCATCTGCTCGGCCCCGACGGTGCGCTCACGCGCATGCTCGAGACGCGCACGCTCGGCTCGCTCGTCTTTTGGGGACCGCCCGGTACCGGCAAGACGACCGTGGCCCGACTCATGGCCGAGGCGACCGACCTCAATTTCGAGCAGATTTCCGCGATCTTTACCGGCGTCGCCGATCTCAAGAAGGTGTTCGAAGCAGCTCACGCTCGGCGTGAAATGGGACAGGGTACGCTGCTCTTCGTCGATGAGATCCATCGCTTCAACCGCGCCCAACAGGACAGCTTCCTGCCCGTGATGGAAAACGGCACTATCGTGCTGGTCGGTGCCACCACGGAAAATCCATCCTTCGAACTCAACGCGCCGCTCTTGTCGCGCGCCAGGGTGCTGGTGTTTCGCTCGCTGACGCCCGAGGCCATTGAATTGCTTCTGGCGCGCGCGGAAAAGATCGAAGGGAAAGCGCTGCCGCTTGACGCGGACGCACGCGCGGCCCTGGTGCGAATGGCCGATGGCGACGGCCGTGCTGCGCTTACCCTCACGGAAGAAATCTGGCGCGCTGTGCGCAAGGGAGAAATTTTCGATCTCAAGAAACTGCAGGACGTGGTGCAGCGCCGCGCCCCCATCTACGACAAGGCACAGGACGGGCATTACAATCTGATTTCGGCCTTGCACAAGTCGGTGCGCGGTTCCGATCCCGACGCCGCGCTTTACTATCTCTGCCGCATGCTCGATGCCGGCGAGGCGCCGCTTTACATCATGCGCCGCGTCGTGCGCATGGCCGTGGAAGATATCGGGCTTGCCGATCCGCAGGCGCTCGCGATCTGCAATGCCGCCAAGGAGACGTATGATTTCCTCGGTTCGCCGGAAGGCGAACTCGCCATCGCGCAGGCTGTGATCTACGTGGCGACGGCGCCGAAATCGAACGCAGCCTACATGGCCTACGGGGCTGCCACGCGTGCGGCCAAGGAGGGCGGATCATTGCTGCCGCCGCGGCACATCCTCAACGCGCCGACCAAATTGATGAAACAGGAAGGCTATGGCGAGGGCTATCATTACGATCACGATGCGCCCGATGCATTCTCGGGACAGAATTATTTTCCGGAAAGTTTAGGGAGGCCGAAATTCTACGATCCCGTCGAGCGCGGCTTTGAGCGCGAAATCAGGAAGCGGCTGGATTACTGGGCGAAGCTGCGCAAGGAACGGGGCAAGGAGCCGTGAGCAAGATTCATGTCGCGCTCGCCCTGTTGCTGTCGGCAGGCGTCGCCAATGCCCAATCCCTCAACGGGCGCTGGGCGCTCGCTCCTTCCTGGTGCGACGGCGAGGCGTTCACGCGGGCCGAGACGCCGCTGCTCGTCGACACTTTGTCGGTGCGCTGGTTCAACGCCAACTGCACGATCGCGTCGAGCTACAAAGTGAACCAGACACTCTATCTCCAAGGCCGCTGCAATATCGAGGGTCGCACCGAGACCATCCCGATCATGCTGGAACCGCGCGGCGCGCGCCTGCGTGTCGGCTGGAACCGCGAACCGGTGCAGGAGATGGAGCGGTGTGGGAGGTGAGCGATCGGTTCCAGGTTCGCTGTTTGAAGTTTCGTCTTTTGGCCGAAAGTTACACGACTGGTGTCACTGCCAGCCTATCAATTTCAACAAGCGTGTGGGTCTGGAACGCGGCTTCGATCGCAGGAAGGTTGCGCTCGAACAAAGCCCCAAACTCCAGCGTAGAAATGTTTCCCGTCTTCACCAGCAGCAGTTTCCACGGACGGCCCAGTAGCAGGTGCGAATAGAAGAAGTCCGTATCTTTCGAGACGACCATTCGTTGCTCATCGAATAAAAGCTGATTGATCACACCGTCCGTGGTGGTATTTCCAGCCGGCAAATCGAGCGTGTGCGTCGCGTCATGCCCGTGCTTCGCCAGCACCGCACACAGTCGGCGCGGCAGATGGGCATCCACGAGAAACCTCACTGGAGCGCCAGATGCACGCTCCTGGCGGCTAGCATCCTCCGCGAGAACTCATGGCAGGCGAGGATATCCTCGCGTTCCAAGTCGGGAAATTCCGCCAGCAAGGTCTCCGTTGAATCGCCGTCGGCGAGATATTCAAGAATGGTCTCCACCGGATAGCGCAGGCCGCGCACGCACGGCTTCCCGTGGCAAATTTCCGGGTCAACCGTGATGCGTGTCAGCAGATTCTCGTTGGGCATGGCGGCACCTTATAACTTCGACCAGAGGATGCCAAGCCGGCGATTCTCCGTGGACGAGTTCGCTTGGAGTTCCGTTTGGTTAGAAGCACCCCAGCCCGACTTGCGCGGAAAAAAGAACCCGCGGGGCAAGCCCACGGGTGACGCGTGACGAGGGTCTTGCGGTGCGCAATTGCCATTGCGCCCCGTTACTTCCCCGTCTTGATGAAGGCCAGCAGCTGCTCGGTGAGGAGCGTGTCCTTGGTGCCGATCGCATAGGATTGCGACATGTGATTGTGCTTGGGCTGCAACAGGTTGCGAATGCAGCCGCGCGGGCTTGCGCACATCGCCGTCTTGAGCTGTTCGAGTTGCTCGACCATCCAGGGCGGGTCGAGTTCGGCCGCATTGGCCATGAAGGGGACCGAAGATTTGGCAAGACCCGCGAGCGACGAGCGCTGCGTGTAGAGCGAGCGGTCGCTGCCGAAATAGGCGTTGCGGCCTTCGCCTTCCTCGAGCTTGGTCAGATCGTAGCCGGCCGAGGAGAACATCGCACCCGCCAGGCCCGAGCCCTTGGGCCCATGGAACTCCGTGTGGGCCACATAGATCGCCACATGCGTGGCGCCGGCCGAATGGCCCATCAGATAGACCTTATTGGCATCGCCGCCGTGTGTGGCGGCGTTGTCTCCGGCCCAGCGTACTGCGGCCCCAAGGTCTTCGCTGCCCGACGGCCAGGTCGCTTGCGGGGCGAGACGATACTCGACGTTCACACCGATCATTCCGTTGCGCACCGCCCACAGCATGATGTTGTCGTAGAACGGGCTGTCCGGCGCGCGCTTGGTGCCGCGAACGAAGCCGCCGCCATGCACGAACATGAAGACGGGACGGCCGCTGCCGGCGCCTTCCGGCACGAACAGGTCGAGCGTGTTGCGCTCATGCGGCCCATATTTAACGTCGCGCGTGATTTTGACGCCCGCATAGGGTTCCTTGCCGTGCATCGGGATGTAGAGCGGCTGGGTCTTGGCGGGGTCACTGACGCGGCCGATGGCCGCGATCTTGTCGACCAGCTCGGCCGGCACCTGTGCCAGGGCCTGGCTTGCGGTCAGGGCGGCGATAGCCGCCGAAGCGGCGATAGCCGCCGGAATGAAACGGTATGGCTGTGACATGGTTTTCTCCCGAAATGCGGCTGGAATCTTCGGCAAACAGCTTTTGTGATTGCATCGATCGTAGGTTTCCGCGCATGGGTGTCAAGGAACCAAATGGAGGCTCAAGTTGAGACAAGGTGGACCCCGCCAGCCGGGAGGTAAACGCCAGATCGCCGGACCGCGCGATCATGACCGGGGTCCGAAGCGTTCGCCTAAAACGCCGAGCGACCGGTTCCAGCGCGACCGGCGCGCCAAACGTACAGAGCGTACCGAGCGCACCGGAAAGGACGAGGGGCCCGGGAGGCCGTTCTCAGGTAAACGGCCGCCATCTTCGCCTAAGGTCCGCCGCCCGAAGCCATCGCCAACCTCCACCACCAGGGATGTTAGCGTCGTGCAGGCTGCCCGGGTGCCAGCCGGCGCACCAGCCGCCGTGGTCGCTGCATCTGCCGCCGCTGCCGCATCGGTTCAGACGGTCGCTGTGACGGCTGACGAGGGCGGCATGCGGGTCGACCGTTTTCTCGAGGCGCGGTTTCCAGGCTTAAGCTTTTCCCCCATCCAGCGCATCATCCGAAAAGGCGAGTTGCGCGTGAATGGCAAACGGGCCAAGCCGAAAGACCGGCTGGAGGCCGGGCAGGCGGTGCGTATTCCACCGCTCAAACTTGAAGAGGAGCGGCCGCGCACGGCGGACGATGACGCCGACCAGAAGACGCGGGCGTTTCTCAAGTCGATTACACTCTTCGAAGATGCCGACGTGCTGGTGCTCAACAAGCCGATGGGCCTTGCGGTGCAGGGCGGCTCGGGCACGACGCGCCACGTCGATATGATGCTTGAGGTCTTGCGCGAGCAGAAGCGCGACGGCCAACGGCCGCGGCTTGTGCATCGGCTCGACAAGGATACGGCCGGCTGCCTGCTCGTTGCCAAGACCCGGTTTGCGGCGGTAGCGCTTGCAAAATCATTCCGCTCGCGCTCGGCCCGCAAGATTTATTGGGCGCTGGTCGCCGGCGTGCCGAAGCCCGCACAGGGGCGGATTTCAACTTTCCTTGCCAAGGAGGAACGCGAGGATGAAAGCATCATGCGCGTCGCCCGCCACGGCGATGATGGCGCCAGCCATGCGGTGACATATTACGCGGTGGTCGAGACGTCGGCGCGTACGCTCTGCTGGGTTTCGCTCAAGCCAGTGACCGGGCGCACGCATCAATTGCGCGCGCACATGGCGCATGTCGGTCATCCGATCGTGGGCGACCCGAAATATTTCTCGATCGAAAACTGGCAGTTGCCTGGCGGCATGCAGAACAAATTGCATCTCATGGCGCGACGCATTGCCATCCCGCATCCGCGTGGCGGCACGATCGACGTGACCGCGCCGATCCCGGCGCACATGGAACAATCGTGGAATCTGCTCGGGCTCGATGCCGCGCGCTACGATCCGATCGTCGACGCACCGGAGGAGTAGGCCCCTTTTGCGAGGCTCAAGCGTGCCTATATTAAATGCGGGGACCGCCTGGAGCAGGTCGTCATGAATAGAATTTTTTGCATTCTCGCCACAGTGGCTTGTTTGTTGTCGAACGTGCAGGCGTTTGCGCAAATCCCGATGCATCCGCCTGAACTTCAAAACCGCATTCCGGCGCCGCTGCCGCCGCCGCCACAGCCGCCGATCATCAATGGACCGTACCAACAGGGGCCGCCTCCTGGCGTGTACATCGCGCCTCGCCTCAACACCCACAGCGATCGCGTCATCCGTTGCCAGGATCAAGGAGCGGGTGCAGGACTAAACGGCGGCAAGCTCAACGCCTATGTGCGTCGTTGCGCGAATGCGAATTGATGTTGCTGAACTATGACCGGGAAAGGTTGTTGCCCGGGAGTCACAGATACGCCGTGTAGGAACTGATCCACACCAGAATCGACATGAGGAGCCCGATGACACCGGCATTGTCCGCAAAGACAGTCGCAGTTCCGGGCATGCCGAGCCGAAGCTCTTGCCGCTCAATTTCGTTTGGTATCGAGATCTGGGCCGGATATGCCCTGGCACCACCGATCGAACCGACCCGCGCCAGCATTCCCGAAACGGCGACCTGTCCCTGACCCACGCCACGCGGGATGTCGAGGATCTTCGCCTGGTAGATGCGGCCAGGAACGTCATCAAACACGAGCTTGGCCACTGCCCCCGGCTTGATGGTCTGAAAACCATTCGGCGAGAACATACCGACAATCATGATGTCGTCGGTGATGATGAATGACATCAAAGAGCGAGCCTGCAAGGCGCGGTCGCCGATCGTTACCGCCATGATGGTGACGTAGCCGTCGCCGGGCGCGCGGATCGTCGTCTGTTCGAGCTCCCACTTTGCGTTGTCGAGTTGCGCCTGAACTTGAGCGACTGTTGTGTTCACGCCGCCGATTTCCGACTCCATGGCGAACTTCGCGTTTTGCTGGGCCGCCTTGGCTGCCAGTAGTTGAGCACCCACCGTCTCGAACTGAACCTGCGTATCTTGCTCCCTGAATACGGACTGCGCTTGTTCGCCGGTCAGTTTCTGGATGTCGGCGAGCCGTTGGGTGTTGTAGGCAAGTTGCTGGGTCAGTCCCTCGACATTCGCAGTAGCCTGTTCGTAGCTCGCCTTCAGTTGTTGGGCTTGCTGCTTTGCCTGGACAACCGATGCCTCAAGCTGGTTGACCTTGTATTGAAAGGGCGCCGGGTCGATCTGGAACAGGACGGTCCCGCTCTTCACCTGCACGTTCGGCTGGACCGGTATGGCAGTCACCTGGCCGGAGACATTGGGCGTCACCTCGACAACGCGGGCGGTGACAACGAAGCTTCCGGACGGCGTCAAGTAGTTGAACATCGCCAGAAACACCGCGAGGATGAACCCGCCGATAAGCACCGAAACAGTTCCGGAAAACCAACCCCAGCGCACGAGCTTGAGCTTCGAAAAGACGAGCCAAACCAAAGTCAGGTAAAGACCCAGGATGATAAGCATCGCTTTGCTCCGGTTGATCTTCGGGAGACGGCACGTTGACAGATCAGGCGTCGACGTACGTCATTCATCCCGGTTCGATCTGTCTCGCTACTCTTGGGAATCTTCGCTGCATCCCTTGCAATCTGAAGGCACGTGAGCAATTCGACGTAGCTTCGAATCCCGGCGATATCGGTTGCTTCCCGTGTGCAGGTCCTCTTAAGGGTTGGATCTGCTCGTAGGGCGATCCTTGTGGTCGCCCAGCCTTCCTTTTTTGCAGCTCGACGGACGCCCACAAGGGGCGCCCCTACGAATTTAAAGGTTTTGCAACCCTTCAATTTGATTGACGCACGGCACTGGCCCCGGCCGGCGCGTTCATTCTCATCGAGCCTACGCCCGCGTCAGCGGTGGTTGCTTCCACTTGCCGTCCGTCGCTTCCTCTTTCGGCCAGTAGAGGCGCATGATCATGGAGAATGGCCCCTTTGGCGCTGGGAGCCAGTTCGCTTCCTTGTCCTTGCCGGGTGATTCGTTTTGGACAATCAGCGTCAGTCCGCCGTCGGCATCGCGCTTGAGCTGCGGCAGCATCGGTGAATTGATCAGATAGCGATTGAGCGGATTGGCCACGAGCAGGCTCTGCGGCATTTCATACATCGTCAGCGACCAGAAAGCGTTGACGGGCGGCAATTGGCCCGGCGCAAAGCGCAAGGTGTAACGGTTGGCACCGTCCAGCTTTTGCTTCGCCGCATCCACATAATAAGCCGGATACAGCGCCTCCTGCTTCGAATTGCCGTAAATGCCGAGAACGGCGGCGCCCATGCGGTAGAGATAATTGTTCTTCAGATATTGCCGCGTGCCGAAAACA
>Ga0137398_10000992_pt1 | contig 11068 bp, 8 predicted proteins | sample czorhiz216metaG_FD_106659 | JGI IMG/M metagenome (GOLD analysis project Ga0137398, IMG submission 106659) | Vadose zone soil microbial communities from Angelo Coast Range Reserve, California, USA - czorhiz2.16 metaG | ecosystem: Environmental > Terrestrial > Soil > Vadose zone | place: USA...
GCGGGATCGAAAGCGAGGTCGGCGGCGCCGGTGTTTTCATCTTTATAGAGAACTTTATCGAATTTATTTCCGCCGTCGGTGGAGCGAAAAACGCCGCGTTCGGCGTTGGGACCGTAGGGATGCCCTTCGACAGCAACGAAGACGCGGTTGGGATCCTTCGGGTCGACGAGGATCGCGGTGATTTGCTGGGCGTCGCGCAGGCCGAGGTGGGTCCAGGATTTCCCGGCGTCGGTGGATTTGTAGACCCCATCGCCGGTCGCAAGATCGGGTCGCTGTAATCCTTCGCCGCTACCGACGTATATGACGTTCGGATCGGACGGCGCAACGGCCAGCGCGCCGACCGAGCCGCTCGGCTGGCCGTCGAAAATCGGATTCCAGGTGTTTCCGAAATCAGTGGTCTTCCAGACGCCGCCATTGACGGCGGCCATGTAGAAAACGTTGGGTTGATGCGGCACGCCGGAAATGGCCACGGTACGGCCTCCGCGGAACGGGCCGATGCAGCGCCAGCGCATTTCGGAAAAGAATTTTTGATCGAATTGCTGGCCGACCTTCTGGTCGAGTTGCTGGGTGTTCGCCGAAGGGCCAAGAATGCTGGTAATGATGATTCCCACGACGAGGCACTTCCCTGCCGCACCGATTCGCATGCGAATCCTCCACGAGAAGGGAGAGGATACTCTGGCTGCGGAAATGGAGCAACGCGTGGCGGGCGAAAGTGGCGAAAGCGCAGAGCCAGGAATGGCTGTCCAACGCGGGAGAGGGGGATAAATGCCGTCGCCGTTACAGAGTCCATGGGCTCGATTTGATGGAAGGCCCGAGGGGTCGGGCCTTCCGGTCAATTAAGTGTAATGAGCATGGCTACCCTACGAGCTGAAGCCCGCGACGGATTGGGCTTTGGCAACGGGCTGGTCTTTTGCGGCGAACTGGGGGACGACATCGAGCTGCTGCATGAGGCCCAGGGCGTCCCAGTTGACAAAGCCTTCCGACAGCTTGCCGTTCACGAAGCGAGCGATGGTGACCGCCCGGTGATCGGCCTTAAAGCCGGAAATAAGGACTGCTGCTGGAACGATCAGGCCCAAAAGGATGAGGGCGTACAGAGCGGTTATTATGATGCCCCATTTACGCACAGGCCCTCCACTGCTCCAGCTGAGTGTTTATCATAAAATGTGGAGGCCAGGGGAATGAGAGGGTGTCGGGGCAGGCGAAAGGGGTTGCCCGCTTGGAGGCCGCGGGGCTGCGAAGAGCGGACGAGCACGGCAGGGGCGTCTCCATGCAACGGCTCCTCCTGGAGCCAGTTCATTTGGGGAACGGGCCGGCCACGATGGGTCCGGAAAGCACGGGCTCCCAGGCCCGCTTGCAGTGGGCACAATGGACTTCGCGCGCAGCAGCTTCGTTGGCGCCGGAATGGGTGTCCAGTGCAACGGAGTTTTTCTTTCGGCAGTAAGGGCAACTGAGATCGACTAAAACGTGGAGTGGCGCGGTTTCGGCTTCCGCTTTAAGGGGTTTTCCCTCTGATTGGTGTTGGCCAACAGCCAAAGGTTGCAATTTTTTACCGGCGCGCTTACTGGCGTATAGGAGTTCATCGGCGCGTGCTAGCATTTGCTCAGGGCGCTCGCCGACTTCGTATTGTTTCCATCCGGCGGAAAAGGCGATTGGAATTCGTTGACCGCCCCAGTCTACTTCCAACGAGCCGAGACGTCCCAGCACAAGCTGCAACTGCTGTGAGGTGCACTCGGGCAGCAAAACGAGGAATTCGTCTCCGCCTAAGCGCACGGCCAAGTCGCCACCCCGAATCACGTTATTCAGATGGGCGGCAAATTCCTGCAATACGAGGTCACCGGCAGGATGGCCGTACGTATCATTGATCTCCTTAAATTTGTTTAAGTCGAGCGTAAGCACAGTCAGCGGATGTCCCTTGCGCTCGGAGCGAGCGACTTCGGCGGCCAGGCGTTGCTCCGCAAAGCGACGGTTATACAGGCCAGTCAGAGGGTCAACCATGGCCAGGTTGCGGAGAAGGTCCGAATGGCCCTGCTTCTCGGCAAGCTGGCGGCGAAGCCGCTTGATGAGAATTGCTTGAGAGATCGCGTAGGCGTTAAAGAGCACCACCAAGGCGATCAAACCAAAAACAACGTCAATCACGTTGACCTTGAAAAAGGCTTCCACGCCGCGACGCACCGCGGGGAAACTAAAGGCGACGATCGCAAACACCAGCAGAAAGGCGACAAAAATGGAGTACCCCCAGATCCACCAATCGCGCTTCTCAATTTTCTGAAATTCGCGCGCCAGATCTTGATCTCCCGCCTCTACAGAAGCGGCGACGGGATGAATGGGAGGGGCACTCATGAGGTGGAAGTGAGAGGCGAGTCTTCGCCGACTTAGCTAAATTAGTCTGTCCGGATTTCCGGGTCAACACTATTCCATTATTAGTTTATGAGTTAGTACCTAGGGGGTGGAACGACGGGAAGAGAGACCTGCCAGGCGGAAGCCCTCCTAATGTCCCTCGCCATCAATCAGTTAGGGCAACTCTCAGGCCATGAAATGGTTCCATCTGGCTGGTACTGGCGCTCTATAGGGTAGATCAGAGCATTAAGGGAAACTACCGAAGAGCGAAATATGGTTTCGATACTCATCCTCGTGTTCGCCGCCTTTGCCCTGGTGAAATTCGGCATTTCGCAGTGGCGCGCGATCTGGATAACGACGGCAAATCAGCCGCTCTCGGACTCGTTGCAAGTGGCGGCTGGAATTGACGGAGCGGCCATTGGCGCAGGGGATTTCGGCACGCTCCTGCATTTGTGCAACGAATTGTCGCCTGATTTGAAAAAGAAGAGCCCCTGGCTGAGAGAAGTATCGGTGTATTACCGCTTGGCTGAAAAACTGGAGCACGCTTTCCGAGTAAAGCTTCCCGCCATCTCCGCATGGGCAAAAGGTGAAATGCAGATTTGCTCGCGCTACGTAGCAGTGGTTCTTGACCAAAATCTCTCCATGGACATGGACCGCCAGTTCGCCACGCGCAGCAATTGAGCGCCACGGGCGATGAGAAATGCGGTCGGGTTTAGGAATTGGGCACAGAAGGAATGCGGCTCTATTTTCTGAACGTGTGGGGTCCCTTATGTTCGAGAAGAAAGGGGATGACCCATATGTATATGAAAAGACATGCGCTTGCGGCTGGCCTACTGTTCGCAGGGGTGTGCGCCGCGAAAGAGCACAGCGACTATCAAAAGGGGACCTTGCTGAGGATGGACTCGACGTCCTGCGGGATGCAGGAAAAGGGATCGAAATCCTTGACCGGCGAATTGTTGGGGACGGACGGGCAGAGCAAGAAGACGCAGGAAATGCTTTGCCAGGAATATGTGCTCGAGACCGACCGGGTGGTCTACCGGATACGGCCGAAGGATGACAAGCATCCGGCGCTGCTGCCGATCGGAGAGACCGCGCAATTCCGGATTCATAAGGACAAATTGATCCTGAAAGTGGCGGAAGCGGACGACAAGGAAAGGGAATACATTGTGGTATCCATGGCGCCGCGGCAACAGGCCCCGCCACAGGTGGCGAACAAGAACTAAGTTTACGTTTCCGAGAACGGAAGAAACGGCGGCCCGTGCGTTTGGCGGGGCGCCGTTTTGATTTTGGTGATGGGACGAATCAGGAAGTGAAAAGACTTAACACAGAGTTCACTGAGAGGAAGAAAAGGCCTTCCAATAGACGGTCCAGAAAACGCGACTACGGGGCGGACGAGGCTAGGGGGACGTCGAGGTCGAATTTCTGCCTGGCGCGCTGACGGATCCAGGCTTCCGCTTCTTGGCGGGACCGGAAGGTCATGGTTTCCCAGCCGATTTGTTCCATCAGGACTTCCCAGATACGGGCCAGGCCAAAGCCGAGATCTTTAGGGGAGGCAACGGCAAGTAGCGGGCCCGGATGAGCGATGGCGGCGATGCGCTTGTTTTGCTCAACGACAGTGCGAATGTCGTCGGAGTTGATTTTCATGGCGCCGACGGAAGTGAGGTCAATGATGGCGTAGCGCCACTTCTTGACTCCATCCGGGAAGGCAAGGAAACCGATACCTGCCTGGAAGAAATCATCAATGGTCATGTCACCGTGGCAATGGTAGATGACGCCTGCTCCGTCCTGACGGCCTTCAATGCTAATAGGCATGCGTGCAGGTCTGATGCCGCGCGCGCCCATTCGGTCACACCGCGATGCGGTGCCGTTCAGGGAGCGTGGGCGGCGGGGACGCCCAGGTCGGCGATATTGTCGCCCTTCTTGAGGGAAGGGACGGCGTTGACGTGGAGCACGACGGCGGAGACGGGGGCGCGGGGTTCGGCGATGACTTTGCCGACGTAGTCGGTGATGGTGCCGAGTTTCATGCCGGCGGAGACGTATGTGCCGCGCTTGATGAGGGGGTACCAGATGCCGGGGCCGTCGGCGAGGACGTCGACTAGTTTTTCGATCCAGACGGGATTTTCGACGGGATGAGGGTCACCGAGGAGCATTTTCAGGGCGCGCATAATGCTTAGGGTGCCGTTGAAGAGGAGCGTACCATCGTCGGACTCGACAGTGCCAGCGTGTCCGGCTTCCACCACGATGGAGGACTTGCCGCGAACGGAGGCGGTGTTATCGAGGTAGCGAGTGGCGGCGGGGTCGGTGGGGCGCTCGCGCCAGATGATAATGTGGTCGAGACCGAAGGCGAGGACCATTTCCTTGGAGGTGCGATCCTGAGCTTCGCGGCCAGTCGGGCCCCAGTATGCGTACGGGCGGAGGCTTTCGTCGAGATCGCCGCCGTGGTAGTCGATGAGGTAATCACAGCGGTCGACGATTTCCTTGGTGATGAGGTAGGAGGCGCGCTCGGTTTGCGTGCCGTCGAGTTTGCCGGGGTAGAAGCGGTTCATGCTCTTGTTGTCTATGGGATTAACGTGGGGGACTTTTTGCTCGAAGGACTGGATGTTGATGAGCGGGACGAGAATGACGGTGCCGGTGACTTGTGAGGGGTCGAGGGCGGCGATGAGTTTTTCGACGGCAATGATGGAGACGTATTCGGTGCCGTGAGCGCCGGAGACGAGCGCGAGGGTTTTGCCGGGCTTGGCGCCATTGACGACGACTACCGGAATGCTGGTGGCGGCGTCAACGCCGGCGGGGACTTCGAGCGTACCGGTGGATTTTTCGCCGGGAGAGGCGGAAGCGGTGCCGACGGTAAATTTGGTTTGAGCTTGGGTGAGGAGCGGAGTCAGAAAGAGAGCTAAGGCAATTGAAACACGATCAAGCATCTTGTGCCTCCCGGAGGAGGATGGAGCTTAACGCGGGGAGAGCGATTGGGGCAAGTTGACGTTGAATGGGGATTTCAACACAGCGGGCACAGAGGACACAGAGAAAAGAATGGGCAGGCGTGGAGAAAAAAGGCGCCCCTACAAAGGAGAAGAATTGTTAGTCGGCGGGTTTGGCGGCAGGTGCCGGTGTGGGTGAGGGCTCAGGTGGACGCGCAGGAGTGGAATCGCCTTTGACGTAGTGGGCGTACCAGGCGAGGTTGCGTTCGAGACGATCCTTAAGATGAGAGGGAATGGTGAAGCCGTGATATTCGCCAGGATAGACAACGAGCTCGGTGGTGCGGCCAAGGCTCTTTAGCGCCTGGTACATCTGCTCGCTGCCGATGATGGGAACGTTCCAGTCAATGTCGCCACCCATAAAGAGGGTGGGTGTGGTGATGTTCTTCACGCGGTAGAAGGGCGAGATTTTTTCCCACGTGGCTCTGTTTTCCCAGGGATAGCCGAGTTCGGAGAAATAGTCTTTCTGATATTGATCGTGGCCGAAGCCGCTGGGCAGCAGCGCAATGCTCGCGCCGGAGATGGCGCCTTTGAAGCGCGTGGTCTGCGCGATGATGAAGTCGGTGGACATGCCACCGTAGGACCAGCCACCGACGCCGAGCTTGTCGAGATCGGCGATGCCTTGCGCGATGGCGTAATCCACCATAGCCATGTCGTCCTGGAAATCCTTGTTGCTCCAGTCGGCAAAAATGGCTTCGCAGAATTTCTGGCCATAGCCGGAGGAGCCGCGTGGATTAGGCAAGAGGACGGCATAGCCGTTGGCGGCGAAGAGCTGGGCGAGGTGGTAGAAGGAAGCGGAGTATTGGCCAACGGGGCCACCATGCGGATTGAGCAGAGTGGGGACTTTTTTGCCGGGAGTGTAGTCGAGAGGTTTGTAGAGATAGCCGGCGACGGTGGTGCCGTCCTTGCTTTTGAAGTGGACATAGTCAATTTGGGCTAGGCGGAGCTGCGCGAAGAGGGCGTCGTTAGTTTTGGTGAGACGTGTGGGTTCCTTTGCGGAAGCCGCCAGGAAGAAGATCTCATCGGGGCGATCGAGTGAACCGATTTGCGCCGCGATGGCGCCATCTTTGTCGAGCGAATAGGTAGCGACATTGAGCGGGCCACCGATGGGTCGGGAGACGTCGCCGCCAGTAACGGAAATGCGGCAGAGATCTTGCGTGCCGTCATCATCGGCAATGAAGTAGATGGCGCGGCCATCGGCGGAAAATCGCGGGCGGCGCACACTGCGGTCGAAGGCGAGGGTCAAGACTTTTGCTTCTCCGCCGGCGGAGGGAGAGATGGCGAGATGATGCGTGGCATAGATCATAGCCTTGACGTCGGTTTCGGTGACGTAGGCGATCCATTTGCCGTCGGGGGACCAAGCGGGGGCGCGGTCGGAGCCGGGATTGGTGGTGACCTGGGTGAGATGGGCGCCTTTGTCGGAATTATCGGCGGCGACGACCCAGATGTCGGAGTTGTAATTGCGGTCGGGATCGGATGAGCGGTTGCTACTGAAGGCAAGAGACTTGCCGTCGGGGGACCAGGCGGGTTCAGTGTCGTCGAAATCGCCGGAGGTGAGTTGCGTAGTCTTTTTTGAGGCGACGTCGAAAACATGGAGGTGGTCGCGGCGGCGGTCGAGATAGCCGACAGTGTCTTGCTTGAATTGGAGGCGATCGATTACGAGGGGAGGAGGAGTTTTCGGTTTCGCGGCGGGCTTGTCCTTGTCTTTGGCGGCCTCGGCGTCTTCGGGCTTGGGATCCTGGAGGATGAGGACAAGCCGAGTGGAATCAGGAGACCATTCGAAATCGTTGATGCCTTGAGCGACTTCGGTGAGCTTCTGCGCTTCGCCTCCGCGACGATCAAGGAGCCACACCTGATTCTTGCCGCCATTACGGGCTGACAGGAAGGCCAGGTATTTCCCGTCGGGGCTCCAGCGGGGGTGGGAAGAGGAGACGCCTTCGGCAGTGAGAGGGATGGAGTCGCCGCCGTGAGTGGAGACCATCCAGAGACGCTGCTCGTTTTTGTCTTCCTTCAGCATACGAGTGCGAACGGCGTAAGCGACCCACTGGCCATCGGGGCTCAATTAAGGTTGAGCAACATCGCGAATTTGAAAGTAGTCGTCAATGGTAATGCTGCGTGGAACGGTGGGAGCCGACTTAGTGGCGGATTCTTGCGCAAGAGTGCACGACGAAATAGTCACAGCTAAGGTCGCGAATGCGATGCCACGAATGATTTTCACGCGCATACTCCTCGGAAGAGAGATGGAACGCAAACCGGGGGCGTAGTTTAGCAGAGAGACAGCCGGAACATCGCGAGAAAAAGTTGCAGCGCTGAAAGCTATGAGGGCGCTGCTCGGGAGAGGAGGCGGTCAGCTATTCATAACGTAACGCTGTCAGGGGATCGAGTTTGGAAGCGCGATAGGCCGGCAAAAAGCTGGCGAGCGCGGCGACGGCGGTCAGAGTGACAACCGCCATTACCAGAGTGAGGGGGTCGCGAGGCTTCAAGCCATAGAGCAGCGATTTGGCAGCTTGCGCCGCGCCAAGCGCCAGGCCAATGCCAAGCACCAAGCCCGTGACGGTAAGCACAGTGGCTTCACGAAGAATCATTCTTAGAACGTCGAAGCGCTCGGCGCCAATCGCCATGCGGATTCCAATTTCCTTGGTCCGCTGGATCACCATATAGGACATAACACCGTAGAGCCCAATGGCCGCAAGGAGCGCGGCCAGGAATCCGAAGAAGCCTGAAAGGGTGGCCATCAATTCATCTTGAAGCAAGGAATTCTGAATCCGCGTCTTGAAAACCAAGAATTCAAGGTCGATGCCCGGATTGACATCGGCGATCGTTTCTTTCATCGAACCGATGAGGCTCGTCAAAGGAAGCGACGAGCGGATAAGGATTTGATCCTCGGGGCTGGGTTTTTCTTCCTGTGTAGACGGGAAATACATGAACGGCAAGAATTCCTCGTGCATGTCCTGAAACTTATTATCCGCGGTCACACCCACAATCTCGTAAAGAGGGCGGGGCTTCCCAGGCGCCTCGTGAATCCGGAACCGCTTCCCAACAGGATCAGAGACTTTGAGAATTTTGCGCGCAAAGGCCTGATTCACAATGACAATCTTGACCGAAGTGGCGGTGTCGCGCTCATCAAAATCGCGCCCGGCGAGGAGCGGCGTCCCAACGGTCTTAAAATAGCCCGGGCCGAGAAAATTCTCCCAGGCAACACCTGCGTCCTGGTCGGAACCCTCGTTGATGACGTTGTCATTCCAGGTGCTGCCGCCAAAGGGGACGAGCATGGCGTGGGCGGCGGATTCGACGCCGGGGATAGCCTCGACGCGCTTCACGAGATCAATCTTGTATTCGGTGTATCGCTCCTCGGGGATCTTCAGGCGACCGAAATCAACGCTGGTGACCAAGATTCCAGTTTGCTCGAAGCCAACATTCAAGGTCGTCAAGTTGCGCAAACTCCTGACAAAAAGCAGCGCACCCGTCAACAGGACAACGGAGAGGCCCACTTGCGACACGATGAGAATGCGCCGAAGGCTAAACCGCTCCCGGCCTCCCGTCGTCCCACGGCTTCCCGACTGAAGCAGCGTGGCGGGCTCGGCCCGCGTGGCACCCAAGGCCGGCGCCAATCCGAAGGAGACGGTAGTCAGTGCCGCAAGCGCGGTGGTAAACACCAGGACGCGCCAATCCATTCCGAGATCGAGAAAAACCTGATTCTGCTGCGTGCTGATGAAAGCCACAAGCATGCGGCTGATCGCAAACGCCAGAAACAATCCGCAAATCGACCCACCGAGTGCAATCAACAGGCTCTCCGAGAGCAGCTCGCGGACCATTCGCCAACGCGAGGCTCCGAGCGCCCGCCGGATGGTGATTTGCCGTTCGCGGGCGCTGGTGCGTGCGAGCATCAAGTTCGCCAGGTTGGCGCATGCGATGAGCAAGACCAGTCCGGTGATTCCCAGGAGCAGCCACAAGGACGTCTCGGAATCCTTGCGCAGTTCTGAAAATCCGGTGCTCGCGGAAAACGTTCCGAGTTTGTATTCGAGATACTTCTTCGTGCCTTCGGCGTCATAAACGGGCGGAATCGTTTCTTGCAAAATGGCAGGAGTGACCGCGAGCATTTGAGCGTTAGCGCGCGCAATGGTCCATCCGGGTTTCAAGCGGCCGATGGTGGCGAGCCACCAGGCCTGGCGCACCGTAAGACGGTTGTTGCGGGGGTTGAGGACGGGCTCGACGCAGACGGGCATAGCAACGTCATAAGTGTCGCCGATCGAAATGCCATTGAAACCCGGCGGGGTGACGCCGATCACTTGAAATGAATTCCCGTCCAGAGTCAGCCGTTTCCCAACCACGGAGGGATCGCCGGCAAAATCTCGCTGCCAGAAGGCGTAACTGATGTTTGCTGCAGCGGCGCCGCAACCCGGCTGGTCATCCTCCGGACCAAGCAGGCGCCCCAAAATCGGTCCGACGCCAAGGACGTGAAAGAAATCGCCGCTGACGCGGATGCCTTTTGCTTTGCGGACTTCCCCACCGGTGGCCAGATTGAACCGCTGGTCGGACCACACGGCGATTTCGGCAAATCCTTCCTGGCGCTTGCGGATCTGCTCCCACATGGCAAAGGTGAGCTGGGAATACTGGCTGGAGAACTGGCCGGAACCCCAGTGGCGGTCCGCAATCCTGATCGTCCCTAACTCCTGGGGATTCTTGACCGGAATGGTACGCAGGCGGATGGAGTCGATGAGCTGGAAGATGGCAGTGTTGGCGCCGATACCGAGAGCAAGCGTGAGGACGGCGACGAGGGTGAAGCCGGGGCTGAGGCGAAGAAACCGGAAAGCATGGCGAAGATCGCGCCAGAACGAGGTCATAGCATCCCCCTGGCAGTATCAGACGGCGGACAAGGGCGGATGTCACGTTGACTGACCAGGGAAAACCGCCATTCAGGGTCGTTGTACCGGGGAGTAGGGCGCCCACTGGGCGGGCGCCGCTCCGCCAGGCACTCACGGTTGGGGGCGCGCAGGCTGTGGTTTGGGCAGCGGCTTGCGCGGAAGCATATCGTCGCGATTGGCGGTCATGTAAACGAAAGAGGCGACGATGACGGCCATCTGCTTCATGTCAGGCTCCTGGATGCGCTCGTAGACGTCCATGTTGGAATGGTGGGTGCGCGTGTCGTAGTCCAAGGGATCCTGGATGAATTGGAAACCGGGGAGGCCGACAGCGTTGAAAGAGAGGTGATCGGTGCCGCCGGTGTTGCGGATGGTGAGGGTGTTCATGCCGAGGTCGTGGAACGGGACCATCCAGGCGGAGAAGAGTGGGGCGACCATTTCGTTGCCTTGAAGATAGACGCCGCGAATTTTGCCAGTACCGTTGTCCACGTTGTAGTAAGCGTCGAGCTTGGCATGCTCTGGAGTCGGCTTCATGATTTCGGGATCGGCGAAATGCTGCTTGACGTAGGCGCGAGAGCCGAGCAAGCCCTGTTCCTCGCCGGTCCAGAGCCCGAGGCGGACGGTACGGCGCATCTTGAGGCCGGTGGATTTGAGGATTCGGATCGCTTCAAGCATGACGGCGGAGCCCGCACCGTTGTCGGTGGCGCCGGTCCCGGCGTGCCAGGAATCAAAGTGCGCGCCAAGCATGACGATTTCGTCGGCTTTGGCTTTGTCGGTGCCAGGGATTTCGCCGATGATGTTGAAGGAGTTCAGATCGTCGTCGTAGAACTTGTTCTGGATATCGAATTGAAGGGTGACGGAAACTTTCTTGTCGAGCATGCGAACGATGCGGCC
>Ga0137398_10000993_pt1 | contig 11067 bp, 12 predicted proteins | sample czorhiz216metaG_FD_106659 | JGI IMG/M metagenome (GOLD analysis project Ga0137398, IMG submission 106659) | Vadose zone soil microbial communities from Angelo Coast Range Reserve, California, USA - czorhiz2.16 metaG | ecosystem: Environmental > Terrestrial > Soil > Vadose zone | place: USA...
CACTACAGGTGGGCGAGGGCGCCCGCCCCACACGACCGTGCTACTTCCTCCTCGCAAAGCACAGCCCTGACCAAGTTTCATCGATAGCGCAGACCTTGTAGTCCACCCAACCAGCGCTCAAGCCGAATTCGCGAACCACGTTTTCAGTCAGATCGGTTTTCACGCCCGACGCCTTCTTGGGCCAGGCGATCCACAGCGCGACTTTGTCCGGTAGCGCCTTGGCTAGTGAACGAAAATCGCGCACCAGTTCGGCCTCGGACATCGCGAATTGCACGGCCACTCGTGCCCCGGCTGCATTTTCCACGATCTCGGCGCCTTCCGGCAGCGGCTCCAGCTTTCTCTCGAAACGTGGCGGCGCATTTACCAACACCACAGCATATTGCTCGCGAATACCGAGCTTTTTTGGCAGAGGGGTGCCGGAGTATCCCGCCGTGGCCGGAGTCACTTGTTTAGGTGCTTGCTTGCGAATAGGTTTTCGGATTGCAGGTTTCATCTGAAGGACGACCGCTTATTCGGCTCACCTTACTGCGGTCAAGCCGCACAGATTTATATCATTGGCGCAGCTCGGACGCGATGAGCGAGCATTTAGCCCTGCTCGGGAGGATGGTTTGTCCGAGACGCTGTCTATGCCGCAAAGATTCGTCGAGAACGTTGGATCAGGCGCTGCCGGCGGCTCCGAAGTAGGATTTCACTTTGGGCCCAACACTTCGTAGCGCGTAATGGTATAGCCGAGCGCTGCACCGAGAAACACGTCTGAGGGGAAATGCGCGCTCGTGGTCACGCGGGAGAAGCGGATGGCGGTGGCAAAGCCATAAGCGACCCACGACACCCAGCGATTGTGATGATATCTGCTGGCTATGAAGGTAGCCACAGAAAACACTCCGGCTGCGTGGCCCGAGGGAAAACTGCTGCCCTTGAACGGCGATTTTCCCCCATTGAAAAATGTGTCGTCAAAGGAGCCGCCCGGCGGAACATCAGAAGGCCGTTTTCTGCGAGTCACCGCCTTAATCGCCAGGTCAACCACCGCGCTGTCGGCATATGCCTCGCCTGCTAGCAGTGCCGTGCTGACCTGGTAGGAGTCGTGCCTGAGGTAACCAGCCACCATAAGCGACGCCGGCACCGCAATTACTTCTCCCGAAGTGATGGGAGCATCGAAGACGTCATTTATGTCGTCCAGGTTCCGCTCGTGATGGCGGAAGTAGGGCATTGCGTGTGGATCGGAGAAAATAAGCCCCGCCGTTATTCCAGTTATTGCGAGAGTGGGGGCCCAATGATGCCCTTTTGCCAGCTGGCCAGGGAAGGTCCAAATCCCTTTTTGGTCGTGGAGAAAGTCGCCCGGCAGGCTTCGCCATGTAACCTCTCTCTGCGTTGGTGAGTCGTTCGGGTCTGCGGAAGCAGCAGTGTGCGAAGGACTGTCGGGCAAGGCGGGACTGGTGTCCTGCGCGCCGGCAACAGCCGCCAGGAAGCACAGTCCGATACAAACCACCGGTGCCAGTAATCGTGCTCTCCAGATCATGGATATGCTTGGATGCGGTTCCTGGCGGTGGCGAAGAGACACTTTCGCAGTCGCAAACAAGGCCTAGCTCCGATAGATCCCGAGTCTCACGACAGCTAGAGTTCCTGCTATGCGCCGAGCGGGTACCCGACTAATGTCCTTTCCGCGGCGATGACTTCGCGTTATAGAATTCGTTGCCGGTTGCTTCGCTGGAGGTTGCATTGAAATCTTTCTTGCTCTCGCTTTTGGTGTTTCTCATGTCTGCAGCTGCCGCGGGGCAGGTAACCATAATCAAGGCGGGCAGGCTTGTAGATCCCGATCAGGGCACGGTGCTCACTGACCAGGTAATCGCCATTCGCGGGAACAAGGTTGAAGCAGTGGGCCGGAATGTGGCGATTCCTTCAAATGCGACCGTCATCGATCTCTCGAAAATGACCGTTCTGCCCGGCCTCATTAACTGCCACACTCATCTTGCTGACGGAAAATACGGCGAAGATGATCCGCTGCTCCAGCTGGAGAAGTCGGCATCGCAGTCGGTGCTGGAGTCGATTGCAAACGCCCGTGCGACGCTGGAATCAGGTTTCACCACAGTTCGTGACGTCGGCGTTTATCGCGCGTTGAATGACGTCGCACTGCGTGACGCTATCAACAACGGCTACATCATCGGGCCTCGCATGTACGTGGCCGGGGCCTACATAACAATCACCGGTGGCGCCGGCGCGATGACGGGATTGGCTCCCGACATTCAGTTGCCCTGGGATTTCCGATACGGTGAAGCCAACAGCCCCCCTGGGAAGTGCGGCAGAAAGTGCGATTGCTGGCGCACAACGGAGCCGACCACATCAAAGTGTTATCGACCGGGGCCGTATTAACCCACGGCAGCAATCCGAAATCTCAGGAGTTCACGGTTGAGGAATTGCAGGCTGCCGTGGACGAAGCCAGCCATTTTGGTTTGCGGGTTGCGGCACATGCTCATGCGCCCGAGGGAATCAAGAATGCGATCCGCGCCGGTGTGGCCTCAGTCGAGCACGCGACGCTTATCGACGATGAAGGCATAGCGCTCGCGAAGCAACGCGGGACCTATTTGGTAATGGACATCTATGACGACGAATGCATTCAGGAAGAGGGCAAAAAAGGAAGCATGCCCGCCGAGTTTCTGGAGCATGATCGCGATCTCGGCGAAGCCCAGCGGCAGAACTTCAGGAAAGCGCTCAAGGCGGGGGTGAAGCTGGCGTTTGGCACAGATGCCGGTGTTTGCCCATATGGCATCGATGCCAGGCAGTTCGCTTACATGGCCAAGTACGGAATGACTCCCATGCAGGCGATCCAATCTGCGACTTCTTCGGCCGCCGATCTGATCGGACGCAGCAGCGAGTTCGGATCAATCAAGCCGGGAAAATACGCCGACGTGATTGCGGTCGCGGGCGATCCTTTGCAAGATGTAAGCCTGCTCGAGAACGTACAGTTCGTGATGAAGGATGGAAAAATCTATAAACAGAAGTGAACTGCCGCGCTGAAAGCGCGCTTCCGATTCTTGATGTCGGAGTGAAGCGGACTTATCCGGCTGCTGCTCCTCTCGCCTCCATCCAGTTCTGCAAAATGAGCACGGCTGCGAGGCGGTCCACAGCCTGCCCGCGCTTTTTGATCGAGAGCTCCGCCTCACGCAGGATACGGTTCGCCTGACTTGACGTCAGCCGCTCGTCCCAAAGATGGACAGGCAACCCGAACTTTTTCCTTAGCTCGTGAGCAAAAGCTTGCATTTTTTCGGACTGTATTCCTTCAGCTCCACTAAGCCGGAGCGGGTAGCCAACCACGATCTCGGCAACTGAATAATTCCGCACCAGGCTGGCAAGCTGCTCAAAGTCATATCGTTTGTTCTTGCGGCGAATGGTTTCCAGGCCCTGTGCCGTGATCCCCAAGGGATCAGAAATCGCTATGCCGATGGTCCTCGATCCGACATCTAAGCCCAAGACTCTAGGTCGAGGCGCGAGATCGGACCCGCTAACGGAGTGCATCTGGCGATTATATGGCGCAGCCCAGCAAAGCTACGTTGACCTGCGGACAACTTATGCCTGCAGTTCGCTGGCCTCAGGGAATTTCAGATTGGTCTTGGAGAGGGTTTCGTTGAGCAGGTCTTCAATGTGGGATTCTTCACAGTTACGCGCCATGGCGAGTTCGCTGACCAACAAGTAACGGGCCCGCTCGAGCATTTTCTTCTCACGGAATGAGAGACTCTTCGATTCCCTGAGTACCAGAAGATTTTTCAACACAGCCGCGACTTCCAGCAGCGAACCAGTCCGCATCCGGTCGGAGTTCTCTTTGAACCGGTCTTTCCAATCAGCGGCGTTGGCGCTCTCGCCATCAGAAAGGAACTCCAGAATCTTATGTATTTCGCCGTTCTTGACCACCCGCCGCAGGCCGACAACTCCCACGCTGTGGAAGGGTACAGTCACTTTCAAATTGCTGGATTTTATGTTGAGGAGGTAATACTTCTCAATGTTGCTACCCAGAGTACGGCTTCCAATCTGCTCAACAACTCCGACGCCATGATTGGGATAAACAACCCGGTCGCCAATGTGGAAATCACCGTTACTACTCATAACTGGGAGCGGCCTTCGAACAGCAGACCTTTATTGTACCGCACTAAGGGCTGTACCCACAATTTATTAAGTCATCCGAGCTGTATTTTCAATGATTTACAACCATGCTCGCTGTTAATGCGAAATTTCCGCCTTTCTGAGCACCGCGGCCATCAACAAACATCCTCCAACCGAAAGAGTTTATAATCTCGCCAGCATGACGGAGCAGATCAAGCGCAAATTGCAAGATGAAATCAACACGCTCGAGCACGAGCTGGTACACGAACTCCCTAAAGAAATAAAGAAGGCCGCCGCGCTGGGCGACCTGAGCGAAAACGCCGAGTACCACATGGCCAAGCAGCGCCAGGAGTTTGTCAAGGCGCGGGTGCGCCAACTGGGAAAGCGCCTAGCCGAACTTTCCATGGTGAACATGAACAACATTCCCAAGGACAGGATCGGCCTGGGCTCGACGGTAAAGGTCTACGACAGTACGAAGAACGAAGAAGTCGAGTACAACCTGGTCACCAGTGAAGAATCCGACGTAGGTGCGGGGAAGATTTCGACCACATCTCCAATCGGGCGCGCGTTGCTGAATAAGAAAGTCGGCGACACCGCGGTTGTGGTCACGCCCAACGGAAAACGTGAAATGGAAGTGCTAAGCCTGATGACAATCCACGACGGGGCCCCCGCAGAATAGAAGGCTCCTGGGTGACACGCCTTGCATTTCAGACTTGCTGACACATCAACATGACTTGGACTAGCGCTTTTGGGAGGGGCTGTGCCGTCCTGTTGCGGACAATTGTCCGCTGGCTGGCGCTGACCCGCATCAACCCCAACGTGCTCACGTTCATGGGGCTGGTGGTGAATGCCTGGGCGGCATTTTTCTTCGGATACGCCACTGCGCAGAACCAGCAACGCATGTTTTTCTATGCCGGACTGATCATCATCGGTTCCGGGTTCTTTGATCTGGTCGACGGCGAGGTGGCGCGCGCGCAAAACCGGGTTACTCGATTTGGGGCTTTCTTCGATTCGGTGGTAGACCGCTACAGCGATGCCTCTCAGTTTTTTGGCCTCTTGGTTTTCTACGCTCGCGGGGGACGTTTTTTCTACATAGTCCTGACCGCCTACGTGATCGTGAGCGCGATCATGGTCAGCTACAGCCGCGCTCGTGCGGAATCTCTTATCGGCTCGTGCCGCGTCGGATTCATGGAGCGTCCTGAACGTCTCGTGCTGGTCATCATCGGAGCCCTTTTCAACCGGATGGCGCCGGTCCTCTGGGTGATTGCCGTCCTCTCGACCATCACTGTCATTCACCGAATCCAGTACACCTGGGCGCGCACCAACGGCCCCGAAGCCGTAAAGGGCGGGCAAGCGGCCTGAGCGGTGAGCTTCTCCGGGCCTTCGCGGCCCCGCTGGTAGAATCATTCGTTTGCGTCGACTCATCGATACACAGTAGAGGAGCACGACTTTGCCTGAAACGATCTATGACGTTGCAATTATCGGAAGCGGCCCGGCTGGCTACACTGCCGCAATCCGCGCCGGGCAGTACGGCCTGAAGGCCGCGCTGATCGAGAAGGACCCCTACCTCGGCGGAACCTGCCTTCACGTGGGCTGCATTCCAACCAAAGCCTTGTTGTTCAATGCCGAAATCTGGGACCACTTGAAAGACGCAAAGGAATTCGGGATTGAAGGTGTGGGCACGCGCAAGCTGAATTGGAACGCAGTGCAGGAAAGAAAAACAAAGATCGTTGATAAGCATGCCAAGGGACTGCAGTTCCTGATGCGCAAAAACAAAGTGGAAACAATTAAGGGATACGGCAAGCTTACAGGTCCGGCGCGAAACGGTTTGCACACCGTTGATTTGAAGGATGGCGCAAAGAGCCGCCAGATACAAGCAAGGAACGTCATCCTGGCGACGGGATCAGAAGCGCGGATGTTGCCGGGGCTCGAACCAGGCGATCGGGTTCTGACGAATATTGAAATTCTCGAGCTGGGCAATGTGCCGAAGTCTCTGGTGATCGTGGGAGGAGGAGCCGTAGGGGTGGAGTTCGCTTCGATTTTCCGATCGTTTGATTGCGAAGTGAGCATTCTTGAAATGTTGCCGCGACTCGTACCATTGGAAGATGAAGAGGTCTCCAAAGAACTGGCGCGGGTCTATCGCAAGCGGGGAATCAACTTCCACGGCAACGCTAAAGTCGAAAAAGTTGAGACGGGGAAGTCTGGAATCACGGTTACGTTCAGCGCTGACGGAAAGCAGCAGAAGCTTGAGGCGGAAAGAATTCTGATTGCGGTCGGACGCAAGCCGATGACCGACGGTATTGGTCTGGAGAAGACGCATGTCCAAACCGAACGCGGTTTCATCAAGACAGACGAGTGGATGCAAACGGCTGAGCCTGGCATTTACGCCATCGGCGATATTGTTCTTGGGACGCCCCAACTCGCGCACGTTGGCGGAATGGAAGGCATTGTGGCGGTCTCACAAATTGCCGGAAAAGAAGACAGGCCGATCAACCCGCTGCGAATTCCTAACGTGATCTATTGCCATCCGGAAATTGGCAGCGTGGGTTTGACCGAAGCAAAGGCGCGCGAGGCGGGCCACAACGTCAAAATAGGCAAGTTTCCTTTTACCGCTAATTCCCGCGCGTCGATTGTTGGGGAGCATGAAGGCTTCATCAAAATTGTTTCCGACGCCAAGTATGGCGAGATTCTTGGAGTTCACATCATCGGTCCGCAAGCGACGGAGCTGATAGCGGAGGCGGTGACTGCGATGGAACTGGAAGCTACGGTCGAGGACCTGATGTGGACAATCCATGCGCATCCTACATTGGCGGAAGCCATGCTCGATGCTTCGAACAGCGTGTATGGGCTGGCGATCAACGCTTAGAGCGATTGGGAAATTGTGTGATTGAGTAATTGTGTAATTTTTCTGAATTTCCCAATTACCAAATGATTTCAGTTCTCCAATTCGGCATTGTCGATTACGCCACCGCCCTTCGCCTGCAAGAAACATTGGTGTCTCTGCGCAAGCAAGGCAGTGTTCCAGATGTGCTCTTGTTGCTGGAACATCCTCCGGTGATTACGTCGGGCCGCAACGCAAAAGCTAAGAACATTCTTGCTTCCGCGGAAGTTTTGCTGCAACGCGGTGTCGAAGTGTTCGAATGCGACCGCGGCGGCGATGTCACGTTTCACGGGCCGGGGCAACTAGTCGCGTATCCGATTTTTGATTTGCGCGGTTTTCCCTCAGAGACCGGCAATCGCAAGACGCTTGGCGCAATTGAATATGTCCGGCGGCTGGAAGAAGTCTTAATCCGGACCTGTGCTGACTTCGGCATTCCGTCTAAACGCATCTCGGGATTAACCGGCGTATGGATTGAGCCCGACGCCGAGGCAAATGCCGAATCAAGTGCCGAGCACAATTCGACAACGAACGCGAACGAATCCAAGATCGCCGCTCTCGGAGTTCATATTTCGGGCGGAGTTTCTTCTCACGGAATCGCCCTCAACGTGAACACTGATCTCAGCTTTTTCGATTTGATCATCCCCTGCGGAATTACGTCCAAACCTGTTACCTCAATTTCTAACGAACTCGGGCATCAGGTCGCGCTGCAGGAAGTTGCGCACTCGCTCTCGCGGAATTTTGGAAACGTCTTTAACAGCCAGGTCCTGTGGCTGGATAACCTCGACGATTTGCTCGGTACCAAAACCGGCGTTCCTATGACCTTGCCTGATGACCTGCGGAAGATTCATCCTGATGACGGCTCGACCTGGGCGTGACTCCACATGACCGGGGTCCCTCCCTGCGCCTGAAGCGTGATTTAATAAATCCATGACATCACCGGTAGTTGTTCCTCCTCTTGCTGGACGTGTGCTGGGGTTGGGGAGCAATGATTTTGTAATTGCAGAATGGCAGGACGACGGCGCTCCGCCAGGGCCGCCGCGCCACATCGCGCCATTGCACCTTCACCGCAGCGACGACGAAGGCTGGTATGTGCTGGAAGGAACGCTGGGTGTGAAAATGGGTGAAAGCGAGATGGAGCTGCGCCCAGGAAGTGGGCTGCTGGTGCCGCACGGAACGGCTCATACCTACCGGAATGCGCGACCGGAGCGCGTTCGCTACCTGCTTGTCCTGACTCCGAACATCTACCGGCTCATTCAGGAAATTCACGCAACCCAGGACCGAGCGCCGGCGCATCTGCGAGCATTATTCGAGAGATTCGATTCTGAATTGCTGGCCTGAGCTGTGCGCCTGGGTTTTGGCCGGAAGCGATTTTCAGTAGTAGGATTACTTGTCGGCCATGAAGAATTCCACAAAAAAAACCAAGCCAACAGGGAAGAACTCCAGCCCTTCCAGGAACGGCGCAGGTCGCAGAACTAGTGTAGCTCTGCCCCAGCAACGCACCTACGACATCCCCGACTACCGTCTGGAGAAGCCCAGTTTCACCGTCCGACAAACCCGCAAGGGTGGAGAGTGCTGTTACGAGGTCTCCGGCGACCCGAACGCTCCCGTCCCTCCCATTCGCGAGTCGAAGTATCTCGACAAACGGCAGTGCATCGAGATCTACCGCTGGATGGTGCTCAACCGCAAGATGGAGCAGGCGCTGGAGAATCTTTACAAGCAGGGCAAGGTCGTCGGAGGAGTCTATTTCGGACTTGGCCAGGAAGCCTGCTCGTGTGCATCCGCGTTCGCGCTTGGAAAAGATGACTGGCTCGCGCCGATGATCCGCAATCAGGGATCGCTCCTGGTGGGGGGCTTTGAGGCTCGCGACATGATGATGCAGTACATGGCTAAGGCCGATTCGCCGACGAAAGGCCGCGACGGCACCTCACACTTTGGGGACATTTCCCAGCGCAATGTTGTTTCGCCGATTTCCATGCTCGGTGATCAGGTTCCGGTGATGGCCGGAGTAGCGCTTGGCGCCCGGCTGCAAGGGCGACAAATCGCCGTCATGACCTACATCGGCGATGGCGGCCAGTCTACGGGCGTCACATATGAGGGCATCAACTTCGCCGCGGTGCAGAACCTCGGTTTGGTGCTTTTGGTGGAAAGCAATCTGTGGGCTTACTCCACGCCATCGGAAATGCAATATTGCGTGCAGGATCTCGCCGAGCGGGCAATCGGCTACGGAATTCCCGGAGTCATCGTCGACGGCACTGACGCCTGCCAGGTTTATGATGCGGCCCACGACGCGGTTGAGCGCGCCCATAACGGGGAGGGCCCGACGCTGATCGAAGCCAAGATGATGCGCATGAAGGGCCATGCCATTCACGACGCCGCCGATTATGTCCCCAAGCCGATGTTTGAATACTGGCGCAGGCGCGATCCGATTGCGCGATTTGAGAATTATCTGGTGAACGTGAAAAAGTGGCTTACACCGCAAGATCACCAGGGGCTAATTTCCGAGATTGAATCGTACTTGGAGAAAGAACGCGAATTCGCGGTGAACTCTCCCATGCCGTCACCTGAGAGTGCTGAAGGCGGCGTGTATTGCGACGACGGCTGTCACGAGATCAAACCCAAGTACGGCATTCCAAAAGCTCGTCTGAGGAAATCTGCGCTGCAGGGTGCCAAGCAGGAAAAAGCCATCCACTTCAAATAAGACCTGCACCGCTAATGGAATTCCGGCGACGTGTACACGACTTCGCCATCGAATAGCGTCATCAGGCATTTCAATTCTTTGATCTGATCAATGGGGACGGAGTAGAGGTCGCGGTCCCAAATCGCTATGTCGGCTCTTTTACCTACCTCGATCGAACCGATTTTATTTTCCAGAAACATCTGTCGCGCACCCCAGGCCGTGTAGCTGCGCAGGGCGGTGTGCATGTCCACGGCTTCTGCGGTCCCGAACGGATTCAAGCCGTATGTACCTTTTGCCGTTTGGCGTGCTGCGGAAGACCACAGGCCATAGCGCGCCGCCACCGGCGTGACCGGGTAATCTGAGCCTCCGGACCAAAGAATGCCTCGCGAGCGCAGAGTCTTGAGTGGTTCAAGATTTTGACCGCGCTCGGGGCCATAACTCGCTGCATAGATGTCGCCGATCCACCATAGAAATTCAGGCTGCATCTCGGGATATCCGGCGTCATAGTTCTTCTGCAGGCTGCCCATCACCTCGAGAGCGTGCTGAGTGGGCAGGTTCGCGTGGATGATGCTGTGGCGAAGTCCCGGCTGGGGATGCTCCTTCTCGACCAGGGCGTAAGTATCGACGACCCAGTCCATGGCACGATCGCCAACCGCATGAGTCCCGATCGTAACTTTGCTTTCGTGGAACAGGCGCACCATTTCCCGATAAACATTGGGATCGGTTTGTGGGTAGCCGCGATTGCCGGCCCCTGAACTGGTCACGTCAGGAGTAGTTGCGTTCCGCAGCCAATCGTCATACACCCATCCCGTACGTGCGCCACCTGAGCCGTCCATATAAATCTTGATGCCACAGGAGAGCAGGCGGTCATCGCCGAGATCGGCCGGTATTCGAGGAACGGCGTTGACCCCGGCCAGCGCCTTTCGCGCCGACTCCATAGTTGAACCGGCATGCCACAAAACGCAAATACGCTCCTTCAGTTGGCCTTGATCAAGAAGGGATTTGTAGGCATCCCAGTGAAGCTGCAAAATGTCGGGATCTTTGACCGCAGTCATGCCTTCGCTGTGCAGCACCTGCTGGATGTAGAGAATCCCCTGGCGCATTTGCTCAGGACTGGTGGGCGGGATGAGTTTGTTGACTGGCGCCATTGCGCTCTCTTCTTTGAGAACCCCCGTAGGATTGCCGTGCGCATCGCGGTCAATCGTGCCGGCGGACGGGTCAGCTGTGGCGGCAGTGATGTGGGCCAGCTTGAGCGCGGCCGAGTTCGCGACTCCGTAATGGCCGGTAGTATGCACCAGCCAAACCGGATTGTTCGGCGAAACGGCGTCGAGATCAGTGGCAAGAACGTAGCGGCGTTCGGCGAGTTTGCCCTCGTCCCAGCCGGCGCCGGTGACCCATTCGCCCGCTTTGACCAGAG
>Ga0137398_10000994_pt1 | contig 11063 bp, 12 predicted proteins | sample czorhiz216metaG_FD_106659 | JGI IMG/M metagenome (GOLD analysis project Ga0137398, IMG submission 106659) | Vadose zone soil microbial communities from Angelo Coast Range Reserve, California, USA - czorhiz2.16 metaG | ecosystem: Environmental > Terrestrial > Soil > Vadose zone | place: USA...
AATGGATGGTTTAACCGTGGGATAAATATCACGTGACACATGATATTTGCTGAATACGATCTTTGATCAAGTGCTTATCGACTTTATCATCGCCGCTCATACCGTGTATCCCGAGCTCAAAGAACGTGAAAGACCATCCATCTCGGTTCGTGCGATGCTGGAGCCAATGAATACAGCATTACCCGCACCACGACAATCATGTCGATACCTACACGGAGCTTATGAAGGAAATATATTTCTATCCCGATTTCCAACAGTTCGACGTTCCATCGCAGGAAACAGGTCTCCGATCGCCGACCCTCGAATGAAGTCGTATCTATTACTTCAGGAATTGCATATATATCGCCGACCTCGCTCGCAAGCACTACCTTCACCTCGAAGCTACTGCCCTAGGCCTTCAAGCATGCACGTGCGACAGAGACGTTTGTGTTTGAGTTGCAGTGGAAAGAGTACTATGGGGATGTCCTGGATGCGGGATTCATGCGCACGTTGTCGAGGTTCTCAATACCTCCTAGTTTTCCATGTCTATTGCGACGCCCACAACATCCCCGAAGAGAAACGCTATCCAACCTCCCCATACCTTCTCCTCGCGTTCCTCTCCAGCTGTGCTGGGTCCTACTCTGGGTCAGCATTAGCCAATTACGCGGCTGCCCTAAGAGCCTGGCATCTTCTGCACGGTCGGGCCTGGTTGATCTCCCACAACGAGCTTAAGGCCATGCTAGACGGAGCATCAGCGCTTGCACCCCCTTCCTCCAAATGCCCGAAACGAGCTCCCTTCATGCCGCCTCTTTATCTGTAACATCCATGCCCACCTTGATCTAAATACTTCACTCGATGCGGCTGTATTCGCTTGTCTAATGACTACGTTTTACTGCATAGCAAGACTGGGCGAGTTCACAGTGCCCTCCATCAACAGGTAACGAACTCAGTCACTGACAATGGTCATAGTATTTACCACGAGCGGTAGTTCTTTCCTTCAAGTGCTGTTTCTCAACCTTATGGCCAACCTGCGACAACGCAGAGGCAGCGTTAAGGTTCGTGTCGGTGGTAATACTCAAGAGACCGCCACTCTGGTTGCAAGCACCCCGGACGGTGCTGCTCTCGAGAAGGACTACGGAAGTTCAGCCATCCCGTAAGTGCCAGTTTTTCTTGATTGAACTATCCTGAGATGAACACCTTGAAGACGGCAACGCTATCCCTTGTCTTCACAAGCGAGATCATCAAGATGATAGCCGAGATATCTGCACTCACCGATGTCTATTGGTACATGAGTATGTGATATATGATAATACTGTCATCTGACATCTGGCAAACCGGGTTCGCCACAGACTTCAATCAAATCCTCGCTGGATTGGCTGTTGAAAGGTGAAACATAGGTTGCTTATCATCAGTTAGCCTCCAACTCACAACCCTAAAGGTACCCCACTGATAATTGCTATGCCAAGTTCGGCATAGGCACTCCTCGCTACGGCCAAGAGATGTTCCCGGACTTCAATCCGAAAAAAAACATCGTTGACAAGTTTCCCGGTGCGCCCGCATATGCGCAGTCCGTCGGAAAGCCCTTCATTATGTCCGAAACAACCCTTGATTAGATCGACAGGACAAATGTGAGGTGTGTTGCGTGTCGTCGTATTCGATTTGATCTCATGACGTCCACAGCAACGCTCGGTTACAAGATTTCGAGCAAGACTTCCACCTACATGGCAAACAATACGCCACGAGTTTCTTGATCATGTATGTGGGATACATTTTCATGCAAGTACCAGGGTGAGTTGTGTCCATCAATAATTGAGGGACATGTCAATGTGATTTTCTTCCAGCAATACATTCTCACGAGATGTTTTCTTCCCTGAAGATCAAAAGGACACTGTCATGAAGTTCTGGACCTTCGCTGGGGACGGTATCTCGACCAGATTTGCTGAGCAATGGCTCATACGGCTTGACTGCGATGTACTGCCGCATGGGACAGAGCTCGGTCTTCCTACTCAGCCTGATCACATGTTCCATGGATACTACCAGACGCACGCTCCACTTTTATCTGTTGCAAATGCCAAGGATGTCATTCGAAACGATTCTCCGGCACACGAAAGTTGGGGGGAACATTAGTGGGGCCCACGGAGTTTCCATCGATGATGTTTATCTCTACCCAACCGGAATGAGCGCTGTGTGGCATTCCCACCGACTCCTGGCTAGCACTCTTGGTTCGCGGATTGGCTTTGAAAATCTTAAAACCGCCCACATCAAGTCAGTCACATTCGTATTCATAAATGAAATACATATTGACACTCCCAGCCTTCTCTTCGTCGATTCATACAAGTTCCTCGAGTCGACGCCTCCTGGTTATCAGTTCTTTACCAATGATGATTTAGAGCCTCTTCTAACAGAGGGCACACCTGATCGCCCCGCTATCCTTGGTCTTTTCATAGACTTCCCCGGCGATTCGCATCTCCTCAGCGCTGACCTTCCACGCCTCCGGTCCCTCGCCGATCCCTATAATTTTCCTTTGATCATTGACGAGACCGTGGCGTCCCATCTGAACGTTCAAGTACTGCCATTTGTGGACATCGTCATTTGCAGCCTCACCAAAGCATTCAGCGGTATGGCTAATGTGGTGGGTGATGAATTGCCTCTGTAGCATGTGTGTTAGCTATATCTGAATCATAATGCTTATCGTCGGCAACAACAGCGAGCGCGATCATTCGAGCCCCGAGCGTCCGAGACCCAGAGCAGTACAAATATGTGTATGGTCACGGTGGGGGAAATCTCTGTACATTCTTTGGGGAAATGGCGCGGTAATGAGAGCAAATCCTGTAATTTCCGATACAATCCCTCAGGCCTCAGGTGCAAATGTAACGAATATTGTAGTGTATTCTCGGACTTGACTTACATTTTACCCTCACGCGCGGTATTCAGATTCTACGCATTTACGCTGTGATGCATGTAAGGGCAATGACAACGGGACACATCTTCCCATCTAAATTGGTTTATTATCATAGGGAGCTTTCCCTTAGGGGGTCCATTTCCATTACAAGAGACAATTTCGGAAGAACGACATGTACTATTTCGATGCAAGATGTATATGAGAACCCGAGAGACCTTGAAGATCAAGCAGCAATCATCGCGCTCTCGCTACTCATAGACTCGACGGCACAGAAAACCGAAAGTCTCCCGATAAAGTTAAGATTGTCGTCGTGGACTTTCCGGGAACGCAAGGAGCAAAGGATCCATGTCACGGTTGTCATATCGAAACTCGGCCAACGTGTGGGTTAGCCGTATTTTCCTCTGATATGAGACACTGGATAGTCTCCCCTAGGCAGACCTTAGACGTAGCAAGACAGTCGTTGAAATACGAAGTATATATACACTACCAACAGCTCAGTTGATTACAGGCAGTGCAAACAACAAAATGAACATAACAAGGCACTGGTGACAAGGGGAGTTTGTAAATCAAATGTGGGAAGGACATCACTCAGAAGGACTCAGACTTTGTGATAGGGTAAGTTGTGCTCGCAATTGGTCAATTATCACCTGAGCCTCGGCCCAACCCTCAGCCCGACCCTCATCCCGACCCTCGTCCCGACCCTCGTCCCGCAACTACAGGAATCAATAAGTTGCTATCAGGAAGATCTATGAAGGGCTCACCCGCTGTGCCCTGTCACACTCTGCTTGCATCTTCTGTTCTGCTTCGTTTTGGATGTGGGTCCATTCAGAGCGATATTCTTTGCATACGTCGTTTACGCTGTCCGTGACCCCCACCTTCAGCCCTAGATATCTAGAGCGTCCATCATTCTGTGTTGTCTCATGACAATCTGGGAAGAGCTGCTTCACGGCCTCCCAAATTGTGGAGGCAAACCAGAAACATTGTGTCTGGTAGAGATGGTAGTTGGGAGCATGCTGGGCGATGGCACTTAGGAGAACAGATATTTCTGTTGCCGAGGGAGGCGCAGATGTGGCAGGGAATTCAAGGGTGAGAAGTTGATTGTATGAGCCATATCTGTGTTTTAGGAATGCGGAAACGATAGAAGTCTTGTTCTGCATAGTGACAACAGAATCATGGGCCGGAATTTGGGATGCTGAAGGGGATATTATCCCTGATGAACGCGTAACATGTGCTGCTGAGCCATTGTTCTCTGCAGACTCAAGTGAGTCTAGATCTACTGTGCGGTCTACAACCAGGACTGCGGTCGCAGGCTCGGCGAGTTTCCAATGATGGAAATAAAAGAGAACAAACTCATGTTCTTTGTCGGTCGTAGCTTTGTAAAGTACCATTCGTATAAGTGGACATTGCGGAGGAAAATCGCTGGTCGAGAGTAATGACCTCCATGATGCCACAGTATTCCGAGTCTGCCCAGTGTCGAACAGACCAGGGACATCAGTAGGAAACTCCATGAAGAGACGAAAAATCGAAGCAAAGATGCCACGAATACTGAAACCATACTTTAAGGCCATGGCAAAGGTTTCGAGGCGGTGCAAGTTGACAAGGGTTTACTAGCACGATGCACAGAATTCTGGCGTGTATTTATATATATGAAGGTGCAAGTTGACTAGATAAGCCGCGCACGATGCAAGCCTCCGAATAGTGTACTGGCAGAACTTGTGCAAAACTCGTTGCATCAATGTTACATAATACTACTGATTATCGTAGCGGCGCGAGCGCCAATCCCCGACTCCGCAAGAAGAGACAGACAAAAATATGATTCGCAGATATTTGTAAGACAACAATTATACAGTTTCGAGCCAAGACAAAGAAGCCACCAAGAAAGACATTAATCACAGTCGCCGACGTGAATGCGAACACCATGCTCATCTCGGACGTCAGGGCTCTGAACCCTTGTGCCACGTGGATCATACGTGTTCAACAAGGCAGAACAGCTTGGTCCATCTCGCTGTTCAAACGTTCATGTCGAACACACTCACGCTCAATTGTTGGGTCCTTGGGGACGGCCCAAATCATATATTTCCTGTTGATATCGCAAGCGCGAAGACTGTCGGCCATTTGAGGGATGTTATCAAGGACAAGAAGAGGAGACGATTTCATGATTTTGATGCTGATGACCTCGAGCTATGGCAGGTGAGTGATCGATGCCTGAGATCTGATGCTGACGATCTGATAATTTGGAAAGGTCAACATCGATTCGAACCACCCGCACTTACTCAACTCGATCGAGGACGAAGCCGGTATCAAGGGTGGCATAAAGCTGAATCCGATGGCTGAATTACTCGAAGTTTCTCCAATCTTCCTGAAAAGAAACACCTGCATATTGTTGTCCAACCTCCACCTGCCGGTGAGTTGTCTGTTAATATTTCCATTTTTGCCTCCCTACTGATCGCTGACTCGTTAGCGTCTTCTGGACCGCCAGTCGTCCATAACATCGACCTCAACCTCAACTGCTTTGTCTACGGCGATGAACCCGGTCGTATCTTCCCGATCCAGATTGCACAGACGAAGACTGTTGGTGACCTCAGAAAAGCGATCAAGGATGAGAAGAAGAATGCATTCCGCGACGTAGATGCTGACCGTCTTGATCTATGGAAGGTCAGTGATCTGATGTCCACGATCTTGTGTGTTGATGCTGACTATTTGATATTTTATTTCCAAGGTCAACATTGACCTGGAGAAGGAGGAGCAGCTTGGGTTACCAGATGATGCCGAGAAGCTTAATAAGGCGTTTACCCCACTCTCCGAAATATTCACGGTTGCACTGGAGGTCAAACACCTTCATATAGTCGTGCAGCGCCCCCCTCGTACGTGCAACTACTTTTAGAGGGTGGCTGAGCTAACGACTGCCTCCCAGAGGACTCCCGTAGTCATTTGCGACCGTCGCCTTCTGCACTCCTGAATAAGACGCAGCAACTCCGTTTAGAGTTCAGCCTGAATTTTCCACGGGAACCTCCTTCTAGTCAGGGGAAACCTTTTGAATTTGAACGTATACAGAAAAATGAGGACTTCGCTATTCACTGGAATCGGCCCCCTTCAGCTGCCAATGCTATACCCTGCGCGCTACTTCACCCAATCTTTGGTGCATTCATGGACGACTGTGAAAATCATGAGCCAACGGCAGACGATAACAAGCTGGTCATGACATTGTCAGCGGCTATGTCCGGCTTCTTCATGAATGAGACGCAACGTGCTGCCAAATTCCGTGAAATCCTACAGGAGCACGACATCGATCTAAGGGCCACGATAATTAACAACACCTCCTTCACCACCGACGGTGACATGCAGTACAAAGGTTTCCGTTACGCAATCGCCGAAGTCAAGAACGAGATATGCTCTACGAATGCCGAACCTCACATGCAAGCCGTTTCATATTACTTCCATGCCACCGAGTCTTTCGCGAAGGATAAGCCTGCATTTAGGTTTCCCTGTATATTGATCGGTCTCTTCGGCAGGTTTCCAGTATTGCACAACTGGTGATGTACTGATGACACCTTCAAACAGGGCCGCACATAGACGTCTCAGCCGCTGTTTGGAGCACACGTCCGAACATCCAGGTGATTTCGCCTGCTTTACCTCTCTTTTATCACCACACCGATACCAAAATGCGTGTGATGGTGGCGCGCCACGTTGGTGCGCTCAAGAAAGCTCTGGGGTCTCTCTTGAAATGTTACGAGAGGATGGCATCAACCCCTCCTCACGATCCAGACCTCAAATTTTTACACTCTGAATTTCCAAATCCCAGCTTTCCATACCCGTGTTCTTATACCGAGACATCAGAAACATCAGAAACATCGGAGACACCGGAGACACCGGAGACACGTCATTTCACATACTGCAAGCAAATGGATCCTGCCAAACTACTCTTTGCGGTGCAGAGAACTGATGGCAAGATGCTCTGTATCAAGTTTGTTCGTCGCTACTCTAAGGAAGTTCATGAACGATGTACTTCCGGCGGCTTCGCTCCAGCACTGTACGGCTTCGAAAATCTACCGGGCGGATGGTATATGGTCGTGATGGAGATGATTACAGATGATTACTGTTGTCTCGGGGAACTTTCGGCACCTTACGCTCGTCATGAGGACCTCGCTACAGCACTCCAATCTCTTCATCAACAAAGGCGTGTTCACGGAGACATTCGGAATACGAACATTATGGTAAAACGAGACGGTAGCCCTGGATTCAAGTTGGTGGATTTTGATTGGTCGGGGACCATAGGGCAAATCCGATACCCCATGAACGTATATCGAGGAAAGCGTCTCTGGAGACCCGATGGAGCGGAAGACGGACAGTTGATTCTGGCTGAACATGATATTCAGATGTTGCACGCCATGTTTCCAGAAGGCACCTTTGTTTGAGGTAGGACGGTATCGCGTGGGCAGAGCTGGGCGATGGGTATGGGCCACGTGTTTGGGAGGAGTCAGGAAGGAAGTTGGAGACAAGTTGGGCGCAGGGACAATTTGATATGCCTCCCGTGTAATGATCATCGACTACTAGTTCCCCGTTCACACATCATCTGACTCTCAAATTGCACCAATAACTTGAAACTGTTGCATGTTCCAATACTATTTAGCGGTTGGTCAGACAGGCCTTTGACAATGATCGACGTCGCAGTGCAACTTCACAGACTTCGCAGACCAATAACTTTGATATCAACGTAGGAGAGCACAGGGTATTTGCTAGGAGCGAAGTGTCTACAGAATGAAAATCTATGCCTTTAATCGCACGCCCCTCCACCATTCAGCGCGTTCAAAACGATCAGCGAGATATTTAGGGATTTTCGAGACTAACTCAGGATCAAGACACTCGATACGTACGGAAGTGAGGTTAGGTAAAGCACGGGAAAGGAAAATGGATGTTAGATGGGGATTATTTGGCGAGGATACGCCGACACTGAGCGCTGTGATGGCTTTGTTGACGGGCAGGAGGCCGAAGTCCAAGGCACCGATGCTGCAATTGAACACGAGCCCCAGCTGTTTCAACCCCCGGCAGTTGCGGAGGACGGAAGAAATCCCTGCGAGAGATGCTCTGGGAGGTGCAGACCAGTAACCGCGGGTGCCCAGGATGAGTGATTCAAGGTTAGGCATGGCGGCAGAGAGGTTGTCTAGTGCGTCGTCGTCTAAAGTACACATGGAAAAGAACCCCAAGTCGATGTGTGTGAAGGGAACCCCATAAAACGGCTGCAAAAAATTAGGTGGTAAGGGTGCACTGTTGCTTGGCTCGAGATTTGACACGTCAACCGACAAGCGGCGGAGGTGCCGGGAAGAAAAGCGGTGGTTGTCAGAGATGTTGAAGTGATCTGCAAGAGAAGCAACAAAATCTGCCAACGCAACACCGCCAAGCAGAATGGGGATTTCGACGGTGAGCCGATCGCAAGGGACAGGAAACCTACGCAATATGTTTATTGCAGCATCAAATGGGTTGTTTACAATTCCGTTATTGTCAACGGTGGACAAGGACAGGGACCTGTAAAGGCTGATTTTAAAGGAGGGGATGCGCCGAGTGAAACTAATGGCGTCCGGGATTTTCCCGCGTTCGTCGTATATAACGACTCCAAGGCTCTCTAGGTACGGGAGCGATGCGATTGCTTGCATAGCGTCTGCCTCGAGAATCGATACCGTGAGGTTTCGAAGGTTGGAGAAAAGATGGAGAGATTTTGCAAACTCTTGCATGAGGGGATGGAGATCGACATATACTAATGACTCAAGGGAAGGGGGCGTTGCGACAAGGTAAGAAAGGGTCGACTGTAACCGTAGGTCGTAGTGCGGTAGTTGAAGGATTCGTAACCCGTCGTGCAGAAATAGATGGATATTTTGAATGAGGGGATCGCCTCTAGCAAAAAGTTGCAGGCGATTTAGGCGGGGAAGGAGGGCGTTTCTGGACGTTCTGCAGTGGGCTTTAAGGGCGTCGTTAAAAGCACCGACAGAGGCATAGTGGAGGGTAGTCTGCTCAGCGCGAATTGCCCGAATGTGCGGGGCATATAAATAGAGACGGGATAGTTCTGATGTCGTGGGGATGCGAAGGGATGTCTAAAGGCGCGTGAATGTTGTGCATGTTGCAGACGAACGAGTGGACATACGTAAATCCACTCTTCATTGATTAGTTGCTTTTTGATGACGTCGTCAGGTAAGACATGTAGTAAGGGCGCAATAGATGGGAGCTCCTGCCACAATAGGTCGACGGCCATGTTGAAACAATGCCTGCTTAGGGTAGCGAGGGTGATAAAATCGTAGAGACTGCCGCGTTGTTCAGCTTGCCAATAGGCTTGCTGGAACACTGTGAGGCGAATTTCATATACGGAAAGCGTGCGCTGAGAGGACGACATAGGAAGATGAACTGGTGACACACAGTGACAGCCTGGTACACCTACCGGGTAAGTTTTAGGAGAACGACGATAAGCTTCTGTGCCTAGGTATCTCGAATAAAGAAGGGTCGACATCTTCTTTTGCTTCCATGATTAATGAAGGATGAGATTGCTTCTGTGAAATGCTTATCCCGGGAATCAACATCACTCACAGACTGTCACAAGGGAATGCCAACCAATATTGGACTTCCAGCTTCTTAAATTCCAAGCGATGCCGCGAGGAATGCGTTATAGCAGCGGCGGTTAGGAAGCGGTGTGTACATTCTAGTGCCTCCGCCGTCCGACGGTGTAGGGTCTCGTTATGCATGCTTGTCTGGTCCATTCTGATGCTGCCTCTTGGGCAGGTTTATCGAACCGTTGGAGTCTCGTGTGCTTGTCGACATGGTCGGAGTACCGGCATAGCTGGGAAACCTTTGTATGTGACTTTGCGTAAAGAGACTGAAATTCGGGTAACTTAGATTGGGTCTGTAGCAGAGGTCAACGCGACGTGTTACGGCGAGACACATCGACAAAATATACTGCATCTTTGGACGCCGCATCGGTGCTACAATAGAAGACTCTGGCATCATGCGGTACATCATGATGTCACATGGATTGGAAGTGTGAAACGTTGGCGTTTGACGACCTCAGAGGGTAGGAAAACGGTGTCGTCTTCCACGGAACCGTCTGACGGGTCTGCTTCGATATTACGAAGCAGATGTCTTTGTGATTGACGCCTTCTGTGACGTTGTGCAAAACCCAGCGGAGGCGGTTGTCCATCTAGCGCAGGAGTAAAATGTTGGCGTTTGACGATATGGGGATCTAACAGAACAGCGACGAGTCGGCTTCGATATTACGAAGTAGAGGTCTTCCAGCGGTTCGCCAAACGTTGACGTTCGACCATGCTAAGTAAGTAATGCAGTGGCAGCGTGAATTACTTGTGTAAGAGACAGGATGTAGACTTGTAAGTACTAATGCCAGTAGTTTAGAAAGCTCAACAACTGTTTTGGCTCCATGTCGCGGAATCCCTTAATTGGTGGCATTGCATGGTATTTGATTCCTGTGAAAAATGTCCTGGACCGACGGGACTTCCGACGACTGCAACTCTCATGATGAAATGATCAACCTGAACTGAGGTTAGCTGGGTTAGCTAACCCAGCTAACCCAGCAAACTGACGTGAATACCCTCAAAAATACACGGTGGGGTTTTTCTTAAGAAGTTATCGCAATTCCGGATCCTTTGATTTCACTGACAGTACGCGATGCAATTCCTTTACAAATACTGTAAAATACTCATTTCAGGTACACACAATGGATTCTCCAAATTTGTTGCTCAGCGACAGGCTTGCTTTCGAATTTGAGAAGATGATACATTGAGCAGCCCAGACATGCATATGGCGAGCAATACATAAGTACAACATCAACGACCGTGAGCTCTTGTCCGCGCTGGTCAGCCTGCTCTGTGGTGATGGATCTCAACTGTGACACTTTCCCTCAGTTCACCACCCCAGCCGAGTTCTTCTCGGCGCTCCAGGATCCAAATCTGCCCAGTCCGTATGAACAGCTGCACGCGCCACCGCCGCCTGGGGTCATCGTTATGCCAGGCCTTCCTCAGATCGAGAGCGGGAGCACAGGAGATACTATCACCAGTGGGAAGCTGAAGAAGACAGCCACGGTAGCAGCACTTGAAGCGGTGAAGCATGTTGTTGCCGAGCTAGAGCGAAAGGGCAAGGTATATGAGCATCAACTTGAGGAGATAATTGCTCACCAGAACATGACGGC
>Ga0137398_10000996_pt1 | contig 11048 bp, 14 predicted proteins | sample czorhiz216metaG_FD_106659 | JGI IMG/M metagenome (GOLD analysis project Ga0137398, IMG submission 106659) | Vadose zone soil microbial communities from Angelo Coast Range Reserve, California, USA - czorhiz2.16 metaG | ecosystem: Environmental > Terrestrial > Soil > Vadose zone | place: USA...
ACGACGCCGGCAGTTTCAGAAATGCTGACGGGCGCGATCTGGGGCAAAGCCTGGCGCACGCCCCCCTGAGTCGTGAAGTTGACATTGCGGATCACCGTCCCGTCATCGGCATGCAGGGGTTTTGGAATGGTCGGCTTGGTGGGGATAATTGGCGCGTTGGCCGAGGCGGGGAAAAACTGATGGAGCGCGAACGCTACATTCACCGCGACTGAAAGACAAGACTGGCCAACACCGCTTACCGGATCGTTATTGACTGTGGGATTTTCCGTGATGATGGCGGTGATGGGAATCCGGTCAAAGAAAGGACCGCCAATATCAGGAAAGCTGACGTCCGCATCCGGCGTATCAATCACCACACAAACACCGCTCTTGCCGCCGGTGTCGGTGATTGCACCAAGGGCCCGCTCAAATTCGCTGCCGATATCCGACTGATGCATCACAAATACCGGGATGTTGGCGAAGTAGGGGAGGCTGAGGAGCCGGTCGGCGCATTCCTGCTGCAGCGATTCGAGGATGTTGGCAGGGTTGCTCATATCAGCAAGGAACGAATTCTCCTTTCGTCAGATAGCCGTGCCACTTGCACGCGGTTAATTTTTGGATGCTCGGCGTGAGTGTGGGAAATTCTTTGTTTCCGTCCCAATTCCATTTTGTGCCGAAGCCTTTAACCACCGCCGTTGTTCCAATCGATCCGCAACCGCATGGACATACGAAAGCCAAACCCGCTATATTTCCATCCGTTCCGTTCTGCCATTGCGACGCGCCGACAGGGAGAGAGCGGTTATAAGGCGTCTCTCCACCAATCCATTTCTCGCCGTTTTTGGTGGTTGCGCCTTCAAAGATATCGGAAACGAAATTGATTTTGACGCTCATGTGGCCACCGCCTTTTCTGCGGCCGCAAGGGCGGTCTCGGTGATGGCTTCATCTGAAGGCAGCACGTTCGGATTCGCGTCCTGTGTGACGCTCGTCTCTAGCTTGTAGAGAAATTCCAACGTCGAGTCCGTATGCCGGCCTCCTCCGTACTGGACGATCCATGCGCCTTTTTTTGTTTTGAGGAGAAATGAGCCGGGAAAATCAGCGGCGACATGGCCATAAGCCTGCGCTGAAACCGGGACCGTCAGTGCAGACGCATTTACCGCGTGAATCTCCCCGCCCTGGTAACGCTGACGCACGCCGATCTGTGAGACGCTGATAAGGACTCCCTCGGGCAGTTCGGTCCAACTGGTCGAATTGGCGGCCCCGGCCCAGAAGTGGGTGGACGGGTAACCATCCTTATTGGTTGGGAGGCTGCGAAAATTATTCCTGGTCAAACGCGCTACCGCCGGTCCGATGAAGCCGTTGAGCCGCCGTCCGCTGCAGGCGGCGATCTTCCGCTGAAGCGGGAGAGTGGCGGCATCTTTGATGTCAACTTCGTATGTCATGATTTCAAAGCTCGGAGTTGGACAATGACCTTCTGTGCCTCCGGCCCCTTGCGGCCTTCGCCAATGATGAACGAAACCTCGTCACCTTCGTTTAACTGGTGTCTGCCAACGCCCTCAATGTTGCTGGCGTGGACAAAGAGGTCATTGAATCCGGGACGCGCGATGAAGCCGATGCGGCGTTTAACGCAGAACCATTTTACCTTTCCAGTGAATCGTTGAAGGGGGAATTGGTTTTCCATTACGCGGCTTTCTGGAAGAGGGTTGAGAGATCGAAGTCCGCGGGCTTGGCGGTTTCGCCGGGATCAATGAGGCCAAGCGCTTCAGCATCGGCGCGGTCTACTTCCTCGGTGACGCGCGTGGAGTTGAACGCGAAGGGATAATAAGGATTGCCAAGCGTGTCGTCGTAACCGCCCGCGCCATCACCCAGCGCCTGCCAGACGCCGGAGGATTTGAGCGCCACCATGCGGCTGGAACTTTGGAAGGCGTCGGTGGCGTCGGTATCGCCCGCTTCATCGCACGCGGCGGTCCAGCGCGCCTCCCATGAATTGTCAGGATCGGGCAGGATCGCGCCCTTGGGGCCGCGCCGTTCGCCGCGCGGGACTTCGCTGGTGTCGTAGGGCAGCAGCTCCGTGGCGGGATAAGCGTCGAGCACATCGGCGTTCAGGTTCGCCTGGACGAATTGTCCCGCGCCATGGGCCATATCGACATTGGTCTGGATGACGAGATCGAGGCGGCCATCGGAGGCCAGGTCCTTGATGGTGCCGGCTTCATCGGCATTGGGCGTGTAGCCATGGTCGAGCAGGCCCTTGCGCAGCGCGGCGCGGGCGGTGGCGGGATTCATGCCGACGGTCACCTTGCCGGTGGGATTCTCGGGCGTGATGCGGTCGGCGCGCTCGATGGTCTGCGGCTCGACGATGCTGCCGACGACATCCTGGATATTTTGCAAATGATATTCCAGCAGCGTGTGCGCGGAGAAAACGGATTGGCGCTTCAGCGAACCGGACAGCGCGCGCAACCCGGCGGTGCCGAGGTCCGTGGGCATCAGGTCCTGCGCGGCCAGATGTTGGACGGCTTCGGTGAAGGGCACTGGGTTGTCGAGCAGGTCCATTATAATCCCTTCGTCCTTTCGCGCGTGAACTGGCGGCCGGAAAGGCCCTGGCCACTGACTTGCGCGATGGAATTGACGGGCGAAGGATTGTTTTGCGCGGTGGCGGCGTTGGGCAATTCCACCTTGATGTCGCTGGACTTCTTGGAGATTTCCTTGAGCGTGGCCATCGCTTCGTCGTAGGCGGCCTTGCGTTCAGGCGTCTGTAGCTGCTTGAGCGCGGGGAAGGCCGTCAGCCAGCGCCAGCGGATGATGTCCATGGCCTCCATCTGCAACTGATCGGGAATGGTGCCATCCTCGTCGAGCTGGTTCCCGCCGGCGGCGACCTTGCCGCGAATGGCGACGATCACCTTGGCCAGGATTTGCGCCTGCTTGGCGGATGAGCCCTGGATGTTGTTCAACGCCGCCTGTTCCTGCGGCGAAACGTCCACGTCCGAAACGTTGATGGGATTCCAGCTCATGATTCAAGTCCCTGCGTTTGGGGAACGATGACGGGGAAGGTGATATTGACCGCCTTCGGCCCGCGGGCGCGTTCCTCGATTTCGAACTCCACGGCTTCAAGGTTTACCAGACGTTTCCCCAGGCCAGCGCGATGGGGAACGTCATTGCCGCATGCGTAAATATCGCGATCATCCCCGGCTGACGGGTTCGTAATGAATCCGTAGCCGAGTTGATCGAAGTAAACGCGGACCGTGCTTTGGACGCGATTGGACATTGGCGTTACTGGTCCTGTTCGAAACCCCAGGCGGTGACGGTGGTGATGTTGGTCAATGCGGGTGGGATGATTTGGTATGGTCCCACCGCGTTCAGTCCCGCGAATGCGCCTTTCGGGAATTGCCACACCTCGACAACCGCCGTGGAACCATTGGCAATGGAGGTCACGTTGGTGACGGCCAAAGTGCTGGCGAGGCCGTTCTTGTCGTATCCCTTCAAACTGAACTGGGAGCCATTGGTGACGACCCCTGAACCGGTGAACGACACCCACATGGATGCGCCCTTGTCCGGGTTGACGACGATCGATGGCGGGTTAGTGATGGTGATGGCCGTGTTGTTCGTGGCGCATTGGAAAGCGCACCCGCTGAAGTTGGTTTGATTCTGTGCTTTCGCCTGGCTGATGCCGATGGCGAGCAGTCCGACCGCGAGAAGTGATTTCAATATTTTCATGATTTGGATTTGGTTTTAATTGCCCGGCGGCCTAGGTGAGCGCCGCCAGGTGTTTAGTGGGGTTGATTGTTTACGAGATCGTCCATTTGCGGATGCCCGTGGCGAAGGTGACGACCGTCTTCGAATAATGAGAAACGGTGAGGGCGAACAGTTTCTGGCTTAATTGCTGCGCATACACTGCGAACAGACCTCCGCCCTGCTCAGGGCTGTGCAGGGATACGAAGCGTTTGACGTTGGAGGGGTCCTCGGTATCGACGCCGTCCTCGGCGTAAAATGCCAGGATCACATTGCCAAGGATTTCGCTCTTGGATCCGGCGGCGGATTGATAGCGCTCGCGGCTGACAATGAGTTTGTCCACCATCAACCGCTGGGCGAGCGCATCGCCCGTCAAGACCGCGGCGTTGGCGTAAGCGGTCGCGGTGTTCGCCACATTTTCATAAGCCTTGCTGCGGTTATTGAACGCCGAATCGCCGTAAGAGATGCGGTTGGGGCGGATGCCGGTGGCGGTGGTGGCGGTCACCAGGTCATCCTTGATGTCCTGATCGGGATTCGCGTTGGTGCCGCTGGACCAGGTCTTGTTGGTGTTGGTGGCGGCGGCGCTGATGAGCGTGACTGCCCGGCGCAGCTCATTGCGGTAGAGGCGGCGGCTCAACTTTCCGACAACATTGTTCTGCCAGTTCGGATCGTTCAGGTTGACATTGTCCAGATCAACGATGTAGGTCAGACCCTTGTTGATGGTCTTGTCCGTCACGTCGCTCGCGGTGTATTCCACGCGCTTGAAGTCCGCACCAATGCCGCGCTGATCATCCACGACTTCCGAGAGGAACTCCTCGGCGTTGACGGCCTTCTTCCATTCGAAGCGCCGGCCCACGGTCACGGGCGGTGCAAAGAAGTTGAGCGTTCCCTCGATGTCATTGGGATCGCGCCAGCCCACCCGATAGGTGGTGAGCGGCTCGGAGTAGAAGGTTTCCAGCATGCGAGCATCATTGGCGAACAATATCTCGCCGCCTCGATATCCGCCGCCGGTATCATAGGCGATGGGAGGACCTTCATTTGAGAAGTCGAACCGGCCGCGTTCAGGCAACCGGTGTGCTTTTACAATTTGTTGAGTTTTCATTTTCAATATTGGATTGGTTCGGTTTGGGGTTGGTGGTGGTTTAGAACGCCATCTTGGAGGGAACATCCATCGTACACATGATGATGTCGCCCGCGGCGCTGGTCATATCCGACCGCAGATAGGCGCGGCCAAAGATGCCGGCATCGGCGGTGGTGGCGGCCGTCGCCTGGCCGTTGGTGCCGCATTTGATGGGGATGCCATCCGTGATGGTGCCATCGGTGACGACGCGCTGGAGGCCGAGGACCGCGCCATGGACCTTGACGGCCACTACCACGTCAGAATTATTGGCGTCGTAGGCATCCTGGCAGACGCCGATCGAGACATCGTTCGTTGTGCAGGTCGTGATGTGGTCGGTGTCCGTGGTTTTTTTAACCAGCAGGAACCGGCCGCTGGAGGCGGTATTTGCCGCCAGCGACGTGGCCATCGTGCTGGCATTGGCGGTGTCCCAGAGGAGGGAGTCGATGCCATTTTCCCGCGTGCCTTCGCCGATGTTGGCGAAGTGGACTTTGCCGCGGGCGCGCCGGCTGCGGAGCAGCCAGATGGTGAACATCGCGATGAGGGCCATCACGATCATTATTTCGAAGAGTGTTTTCATTTTAATTGGTGTTTGCTTTTGGGGTTGTGGACGTGGGTTTATTTGTTTTTTGCTTTGGCGGCTTCGTCGGCTTCCTGGTTGGTGACGGCTTCCTCGGCAGTCTCGCGCGGCAGCCCCGCGGCCATCTTGAGGGTGATAAGTTTTTCCCGGCTGGTTGATTCCTTCTTACCAGGAATGGCTTTGAGCGCCTTGATCTCTGCGTCCTTGTCTTCGAGCTGCTGCAGGAGGGCGTCGTCGCCGGCCTTGAGATCGGCGATGACTTTCAACGCATCGGCTTCCGTGGCGTTGTCCGCCAGGTCGAGCGCGGCAAGTATTTTATTCATATCGTTTTGGTTTTGGATTGATGCCGGTGACGATCAGTTTTTCGCGGGCTGCTTCATCGCGTCGAACAGTGCGGGGTTGGCTTTTTGCACCTTGGTAAACGCGGCGTTGTAATCGCACTTCGTATTGGCGATTTCCAGGGCAACCAGGTCGCGCACTGCTTCCTGACGGTCCTGCGCGTTGGCGATGGTTGTCTTGCGCGAGCCGACATCAATAATCAGCGATTGCGTCTTGGTGGCGGGTTTCAACTTCACGATGGCGTCGGCTTCGTTGGCGAAGCTGGTCTCAACCGCGAGCCGGGTTTCCCAGGTGACTCGTTCAGCAGCCGTGATGCGTCCATCGGTCACTGCGCCATCGAGCAGGCCGGTGATCCGCGCCTTGCGTTCATTCCCAAAACTGGTCTTGAACGAATCGCGCTCAGTGGTGAGGTTGGTGATGATGGTATCCTTCGACGTGACCTGCGCGGTCAGGGTCGCCTTCTCATTCGCCAGCGTGGTTTTCTCTCCGGCGAGCGTCGTCTGTTTATCGGCCAACTGGCCGACGGCGGCATCAACCTGGTCTTCCGTGGCGTCATTGGCCACGGTGATGCCCAGCGCGATCAATCGCACAATTATCTTTTTCATTTTTGGTGGTGGGGTTTCCATTTGTTCCTTTTCGTTGAGTTGTTCAACGGGAAGGTTGGGCCGTGGCGTCATGCCGACGGATTTCAGCGAGTCGGGCCGGAAGACCCGTTTGCCGTCCTCTTCAGCCAGCTCGTCCGAGGACCAGCGACCGCTGAAGAAAAGTTTTTTGGAACCGTTGAGCAGTTCCTGCCCGGCGTTGTTGAACGCGGGCTTGCAGTAAAGTCCGTTGTCGCGCACCTGCAATTCCACCACGAGGCCCTTCTCGGCCTTGTCCGGGTATTTGTTGCCGGCGTCGGGCATGTCCGGGTGGCCGTTGAAGATGGAGATGCCCTTGATGAACCGCTTGATCTTGTTGCCGATGGAATAAAAATTCGCGGTCATCTGGTCCGCGCAGTCGCGATCGAGGCGCTGGATGGCGTCGAAGCTGGTGACCGTGCCGTTGCCATTGGCGATGACAGCTTTGCCGGGGAAATCGCCGAACTTGAAAAGCTGTCCCCAGCCGTCGGACTCCAGGCTGAATTCATTGCTGAAAAGGAAGTCCGGCTTCTCGTTGTCGTTGGCGAAAAAGATATGATCTGTCATGAGCTTTTACTTTCTGCCGCGATGCCATTAGCCAGCGAGGCGGCGAGGATGGGTTGGAATGCTCGGGCAGTGGCCATATCACGCAATACATCCACTTGCATTTCTGGGAATTGGTGAAAGAAATCCTGTAGCTTTTTGAGCAATAGCGCGTCATCCTTTATTTGGAGAATGTCGTTCAGCCTTCCAATGACATGCGAGAGATCGTCATTGACTGCGGCCATAACATCCGCTTTGGACTTGGCCAGGAATTCCGCCGTCGGCTTCATGCCCTTGCGCGCGTTGGCGATATCCGTCTCGGGATCGGCGTTGGGAGTGAGGTCGGGCGCGGCGGAGGCGACAAGCAGGTCCGCGCCGGCGTCCGGTATGGCGCGGGAGTAACGTTCGCCAGCAGATGCCTGGTCGATGGGGAATGCGGCCTTGAGCAGGAAATCGTCAATCTTCAAATCCAGTTCGAGGTTCTTTTTCTCGCTGGTCTTGATTTTGATGTATGCAAGCTGCTTTGCGTCCGCTCCAAACTTCCATGCGAGGGCATATCGACTCACGTTGTTGGTCAGCGTCTCAGACAACATATTGGAATCATCGACTTCGAGGATTTCGCCTTCGTCGCCCTGGAGGCTGGCACCGGTGGCGTTGTGCTTGGAGGACGTGCCGAGGTCGCTCCCGCGCCAGAGCCGCGTCATTTCCTCATCCATGCGCTCGACGAGCGGCTGGAACGGCTGTTGGCCCTGGTTCTTGACTTCCACCAGGTCAATCTTGTTGGTGAGGTTGGCGACCGCGGCCCAATCGGTCCCGAAGTTTTGCACGGCGGCGACGAAGGCGTTCCATTCCGGCGAATCAATGGCGGCATCCGTCAGCCCGAGAATGCCTGGCATGCCGAACTTCTCGGAGAAATTGAGCCAGTCGCGCATTGGCAGGTGCTTGAATATGTAGGCGACCGAGCAGGCTTCCATGATGCCATCACCCACCGTCACCATCCAGCCGCCGTCCTCCATGTCCGTGCCGTAAATGGCGAACTCATTCAGCAGGAAGCGCAACTTGCCGCGCGTGCCCTCAAACCACCAGAGCGGACAGAAGATGAACTTGGCCGTCAGCGTGCCATCCGCCTGCGGCTGCCACACGATTTCATGGACCGCATAACGCTTGCCGACGGCGTCCATCATCTGGCGCAGCAACAGCGTCATGCCGCCCTGTTCATCGGGTTCCATGGCGGTCGTGCAGGAAATATTATTCCAGAACGAATTGAGAAAATCCTTTTGCGCGGCCGCCTCGGGCGAGTCATCCACCGCGAGGACTTCCCAACCGTGGCGCGAGACGGATTTCTTGCGCTTGGGCGCGACCGTCTGCAGGCGCGTGTCCCGCCTCTCCATGGCGTCCCAGGCGAGCGCGGCATTCCGGAAGAAGCCCAGGCGGAAGGAATCCAGATAACCGGCGAGCAATTCCGGCGTGAGATTGCGAATCGGGTTGAACCGGAGACGGATGCTGAACTGTATGCGGTCGGGCGTCAGTTCAGCGACGGGGTCCTGCGGCAAAACTTTGATGGCGTCGACCACCGCCGTTTTATCGCGGAAGAAGTCCTTCTCGCCCGGATTGTCGCCGGCGTTCTGGTTTTTGGGGGGGCGCGTGGGTGAAGCGGCGCCGTAACCAGCGGTGTTGTAGATCGCCGCCTTGCGGGAGGGTTTGGCTGGAGATTTGGCGGTCTTAGCCATTGGTCACCCTTTCCACCCCATAATGAGGATGTGGCCGCGAAAAATCCTGGCCGGAGCGCCTCACCGCGCCATCTTTCTGTGCGTCGCAAGCGTGAGGGTAGGTCTTCACCCACCCCAAATCGTCCTGGGGCATCGTGGAGAGAAATGGATTCACACCAACACCCCCCGTCTGCGCCCGGTGCGCGTTCCGATCCGCGAGGGCGCCCTGCCCGGCAACCCGACCGCGCGATAAGCGAATGGTCCACCTCGGCTCAGGGCATATTCGGCCTGTTTGCCAGAGTCAAAAGTATCGCCATGCCGCCCTTCAACATCCGGAACGCATGAATATTTCCCCTGGTCTTTGATGGGCAGGCGATGGTCGTCCTTTATATAGTCAGCGGGAGGAAGGACGGTTCGGCCATCGTTCACCGCCGCGCAGTACAGATCGCCGAGATACGTTTTGTAATTGATGGCATCGCGATAGCCGCTCGGGAGAGGCTCAACGGTCGCGCCGCCGAGCACTAACTCCACCGGAATCAGGGAATTCAAATCATCCTTCGTCTCTTCCGCAGCCAGGCGTTCGTTGCTGGCATCGATGCAGAGCCGGCGCGCTCCACCGCCAGCCGGGCGGTCTTTGACCGTTTTAACCAGGCGCCGGAGGTAGTCGCTCATCACGACGCGCTTTTTGGATTTGAAAACAATCACTGCCCGTTGAAACCGCTCACCTCCCATGATCTCAGTCACGGTGATGCTGCTTGGGTTGCTCATCTCATTCGTCGTGCTGGCCACGTCGAAGCCCATTCCGACCATCCCGTTTTTCAAGGTACGCTTGAGCAGCTCGAGCGCATGACGGAAATCTCCCTCGCTTTCCACGTAGGTGAAATTGCATTGGCCGATGCCGCGCCGTTGCGCGGTCAATAAGGCGATCAGGTCAATCGCCGCCGCACCGCCGGATTTATGATTGAGCTTGTAGGTTTCATCCATGCCGGACCTGAATTGAGGAAATGCCAGACATTGCGCGTAAGTCATGGGCTGGCCGTGATCGTCGAAAAGTTTGTGGCCGGCGGCGTAGGCGTCCTTCAGCGCAACGCGATGAATCAGGATGCCCTGCTGGCCGATGTAGAGATGCCCGTCGGGGTTCGCCTGGAATTGATCATCCTCGGTGGATGCCGTGATTTCGCGCGGCATCGTCATTTCAAAATAGGGATGCCGGTCGTTTCCCGAGAGGTTGGATGCATAGATGATCTTCAGGTCCGGTGTATCGCGCATCATGGGATCGGTGGCGATGCGCAATTCGTTCTCGAAGTTGGGATTCGTGAATCCCGCCTCATCTCGCAGCACTGTCGCGCGCCAGCTCCGGGCGGTGGCCGGGTTGGGCGCAATCACCTGCAGCCGGCTGTAGTGCGTGCGGTCGAAATACAGGCGCAGTTCCATGCGGCTGCTCTGATAGAGTTGGGCGAAGTCCTCCGGCGTGAGGCCGGTCATCAGTTTGTCCCTCGCGGAATCAGCCACCTTGAATGAAAGCTCATTCTCCCTGGCGCCATCCTCAAATACCGTCCGCACAGCCGCCGCTTCGTTGGCAACGATCATCGCCTGCTCTGCCGCACTCAGTGTGACGCCCACGAGTTCTTTCCCCAGGAGAAGCGACGCGCTGGCCGCGATGACCATGCGCCCATGCTCCTTGGAGATTTCGTCAAACGCGATGTCCCCCAGCGTGGTGGACTTGCGGCAGCGGCGGGCCCAGTAAAGCGCGATCTGGCGCACCTGGCGCACGGCCACCAGGGCAACGTTCTGGTATGGGCGGCGTTCGCGTTTCATTACTTTGGAATTTGCACCTTGCCGGATTTCTCCAGCTCGTCCACCGACTTGAACGCCTCGCGGCGCATGGCCGCGATCTTGTCCGCGTTCGACATATCCGAGGCATTGATCTCGTCCGCCTTGAGGCGCAGCGCCTTGTCCAAAAGCTTTTTGGCCACGTCCGTTTCGAACTTGTCCCGCTCCAGGGCGAGAATCTTCTCGCGCTGCGAGGTTTTCTGGATGCGCGACCAGTCGAGCGGGTTTTCCTGTTTCATGGCCAGCACGCTGAACATCTGCTGGCCGTAGGCGAAAAGTTTCTCCTCGCTCAGGTCCGGCTTGTCGCGCCGGAACATTTCCAGAAACTGCTGCACATCCGTCTGCGTCTGCTGGTATTGCTGCCGCAAGTGCCACCATGACCAGAACTCCGAGAGCGCCCGCGCGGAAGTCTTGAAGCCATCGTCCGCGAGGTTTTTGCGCACGGCCTCCACGCTGTTGGTCTTCATCAGCTCGATGACCGCGGCCTGCCGTTCCTCCGGCATCATTTGCAACGGCGATTTGGCGGTGGGTTTTTTGGGCGTGTTCATTCATGACAATTGTTGCGCGTAAAAGTCGCGGCCCTCGGCGGTGATGCGCCAGTGGGG
>Ga0137398_10000997_pt1 | contig 11040 bp, 6 predicted proteins | sample czorhiz216metaG_FD_106659 | JGI IMG/M metagenome (GOLD analysis project Ga0137398, IMG submission 106659) | Vadose zone soil microbial communities from Angelo Coast Range Reserve, California, USA - czorhiz2.16 metaG | ecosystem: Environmental > Terrestrial > Soil > Vadose zone | place: USA...
TACAGCGGAGCTGGTTGTAGCAGTTCAACAAGCGTGACCATCATCGCGCCAACGAACGCGAATCTTCCTTGCTTTTGACCGAGCCGGACTCTTGTACCAGGTTCACTGAAAGTGTCTACACTACAGCGCTAGCCTATGAAATTTGCCTTGGCGTCCGTTTCTCTGAGTTGCCCCTAACTAGCCCGGCTTGTCCATCTCCGACACCGCTTCCGTCACTCTCGGTCGCTGCTAAGGGCAATCTCGGAAACAGTAAAGTCGCGCATGACGGCTACCCAATTACTACTTGGGGGCTGCCGGTTTAAAGAACGGGCGATAGGACTTCCCGCTGCGCTAGGCGGGAACTGAGAATATTGGCAAACTGGTTTGCGTTCAATCCTAGCAACATCGTGTAGTGATCGCCCGGCAAGCTGTGCACGCGAACGGTTCCTGAAACTAGATGGCGCCATCCGAGTCTGGGGTCCAGCTCCGGAGCGATCCCAGCAGACTCGAAACAATCCTCGGCCACGAAAATGTCAACATCTCCCGTATACGGTGAAGGAACATACAGGTTGGAGATTGAATCGGCATCTACTTGCGTTTGATCAGCTAGTTGCGAGGAAGTTCCGATCCAACCTAACATGAGCTTGGCCACGCGAGCATGGATTTCCTGTTGGGTCTCATGGCGGACTTTTATGAACTTTGTCGCTGCTCGCGTCGCAATGAACCGAAAGAATGAACTCACAAGATAACGAGTTCGCTGCATCTTCATCCGCCGTTTTTGGTATTTCGTCCTTGGAAATTCGGGCAAGACTGCTTGTACGAGCGCCAACAATGCTACCTGCTCCCCCTGGGCATGTAGCTGTTGAGCCATCTCATAGACCACCAACCCTCCCGTGCAAAAACCAGCCAAGTAGTAAGGACCATGAGGCTGCACATCCTGAATGAGCCTCAGGTATTCTGCTGCCCGCTTCTCGGTTTTCTCAAACTGCTCACCGGGTTCCGCGAGCCGTGATTCTAGGCCGTAAACGGGTTGATCAGAGCCCAAATGCAAAGCGGTTTCTCGAAAACCGAGAACGCTGATCGCCCTCCCGCCAGGAATCCAAAAAAGCGGCGAGTTCCTCCCCTGACGTTGTATCGGGACAAGCTGATGTCGTGAGTGCTTCATGATCGGCGCATCAATCTGTGCTGCGAGCTGTTCCACCGTTGGCGAGTTATATAGTGAATTCAAAGAAAGTTCAATTCCGAACTCGCTCGCGATCCTTGCGAAAAGTCTCGCAGCGAGCAGGGAATTGCCGCCCATTTCGAAAAAATTGTCGGTAACGCTGACTCTTTCCAGACCAAGAACTTGGGCCCAGAGGGCCGCCATCCTGGCCTCCACGGGAGTGCGCGGTTCAGAAAATCCTTCTTTCTTCGGCCGGGAACTCGAGGTTAAGACCGGCAGGGCCTTTCGGTCCATTTTTCCATTGGGAGTTAATGGCAATTCCGCCAATAAGAAATAGTCGGTCGGCACCATGTGAAGGGGTAACTTCTTTTTGAGAAAGAGTTCGAGGGCCTTTGCATCAGGCGTCGAGTGGGGATGAGACACGACGTAAGCCACGAGCCGCTTGTTGCCCGGTACGTCTTCTTGGGCAATCACCGCACATTGACGAACCTCGGGATGTGTCGCTAGCGATGATTCAATTTCTCCAAGCTCGATACGGAACCCTCTGATTTTCACTTGGCTATCTGCCCGACCAAGACACTCGATCGAGCCGTCTACCATGTATCGCGCCAAATCACCGGTCCTATATATACTCGTCCCGCAATGGAAAGGGTCCGCAATAAAGCGCTCTTGCGTCAGTTCTGGCCGGTTCAGATAGCCTCGGGCCAAGCCATCACCGCCAATATAGAGCTCTCCTACAACACCGACAGGAACAGGTTGAAGATTCTGGTCAAGAATATATGTGGTTGTATTTGCGATGGGTCTGCCGATTAGAATCGTTTCGGTTTCCGGCTTGACACCTGCAAGGGTTGACCAGATCGTAGTTTCCGTCGGGCCGTACATGTTCCACAGGGAGGCAGTCATCGCAACCAAGCGGCTGGCCAACTCTCGTGTCAGGGCTTCTCCTCCAATCAGGACCTTTAGGTCCTGCTTTCCTTTCCATCCACTTTCGAGCAGCAAGTTCCACGTGACTGGCGTGGCTTGCATCATTGTGATCTGGTCTCTCGTGAGGTGCCGGGCGAGTGCGAGCCCGTCCATCGCCGTTTGGCGTTCCGCGATCACAACGCGCGCGCCCACAGTAAGTGGAAGGTAGAGCTCGAGGCCTGCAATATCAAACGAAATCGTGGTCACCGCGAGCAGACGGTCCTGCTCAGTTATTCCCGGCTGAATCTTCATCGACTCCATGAAATTGACAAGAGCTCGATGAGGGATTTGCACGCCTTTGGGTTTACCTGTCGATCCGGACGTGTATATTACGTAGGCAAGGTTGTCCGGAGTTACCTCAGAGTATTTATCCTTCGTATCCTCACTCGAAATCCCGCCCCAGTCGCGGTCCACACACACGAGTTCGACGGAAAAGTCAGAAAAGATCCCAAGCAAAGGTTCCTGTGTCACCACGACCTTTAGGCCGGAGTCTGCCAACATGAATCCAAGCCGGCTTTTCGGATAACTCGGATCAAGCGGAACGTAAGCCCCACCAGCTTTGAGGACTGCCAAAAGTGCGACAACCATTTCGAGCGAGCGCTCCATGCAGACGCCCACCAATGTGTCGGAGCCGATACCAAGCCTTTGTAAATAGCGAGCGAGTTGATTGGCTCGCCCGTTTAGTTCTTCGTAAGTAAATGCCCTGTCTTCAAACTGGATAGCAGTGGACTTCGGTGTTCGTTGAACTTGTGCTTCGATCAATTCGTGCAGCAGATTCTGCCTTGGATAGTCCATCTGAGTGTCGTTCCACTTCACCAAAATCTGCTCGCGTTCATCAATCGAAAGGATAGGGATCTGGGAGACTTGTTTCTCGAGCTCCCGAGTTGCTCGATCCAGCACCACGGCTAGATGTTCCAAGATCTGGTCGATCGTGGATGTGGCAAAAAGTTCAGAAGAATAGTCAATCCTAACTTCAACTGTTGCGCCTTTGCGAATAGATACGGCCAGATCGAACTCTGTGAAGCGCAATAGGGACGTAACTCGGGTCGCCTGAATGCCGTAGGACGTCCATTTGTCTCGGGGGCTCGTTTCCTCAAAAGTCATTTGAAACACGGGATGGCGGGAAGCGCCTAGCTCTGGATTCAACACACTGAGGATCTGCTCGAAGGGGATAGCAGCTTGTTCTCCAGCCTCGATTGTCTCCGTGACCCTCTTTAGGACTTCACGGAATTCGAGGTTGTTCGTAAACTTGACGCGGGTCGGGAGATAAGTGTCAAAGCACCCAATATCATTCCAACGGCCTTCATTTCTGAGCGAAGTACGAGTGCCAACTAGAATATTCTCCAAGCCGGAATAGCGATACAGAATACAGAGAAAACCAGTGAGCAAAAAGGCGAACAACGTCGTGTCTTCTACTTGGCTAGCTTTTGCGAGCCTGGCAGAGAGATCGGAAGAAAGTTGCTTACACGAGAAACTAGACCGGAAATTTCGAACGGAAGATGGTGAACGGCGTGTCGGTAGTTCGGGACTATTCAACGAGCCCTTTAGCTGATTTCTCCAGTACTGAAGCCTTTGCTCAGACTCTTGCAGCTGAAAATCATGTCTTTGTTGTGATGCAATATCCGAGAACGAGACCCTCATTTCAAGAGAGTGAGGAATTCCGTTGGTTTTCAACGACTCGTAGTTCGACATCAGCTCGCTTACGAAGAGTTCCTCAGACTCCTTGTCCATCACGAGCTTGTGTGAGACAAATAGAAGTAGATATTCCTCGCGATCAATCGGGAAGACAAACGAGCGGAGAAGAGGGCTCGCAGTCAAATCAAAGGGCCGCTGTGACTGTTCAACCGCCAGCTGATGAGCGCGCTCTCTGCGATCGGTTGGCGAGCAGTCACTCATATCGCAAACTCTCAGAGTTGTTGTGTTAGACAAACTGACAGATTGTCGCGTCTCGCCATCAACGATTCGAAACACCGTACGCAACATTGGATGACGTAGGACCGTGTATCTGAGACTGGATTCGAGGATCGAAAGATCTAACGGACCATCAATTCTCAACGCGATCGAGACGTTGTGCACAGCACTCTTCGGGAATAGTTGCTCGAAGATGCACAACCGCTCTTGTGTAAGGGAGAGTTGAATGCCCGAACCCGATTCTTCTTTGTTTTGCTCAGTGTCAGTTGTGAGCGGCATGTCTCGAATTTCCACTCCTTCGTGGACTTAGGACTTTGGATCTGCTGGAAGCGCCAATCTATTGCAACTCACACGTATCTCGTTTAGAGTCGGCACTTTCGATTCCACATGTACCACGTTGAAAACAAGCGAGTTAGCTCTCTTGAAAGGCCTCGTGTTGGTAGTAGACGACCCAAGAGTGGCAAACTTTTTCTCACCTCTCCAAAGCAAGCACTACCTTTCTAATAACGAGTATACGACCTACGCTTGGAGCATGGTCCATCAATCGCGGCCACCTATCCATTCAAACTGTTCGAAACTCAGCAATGCTTCCTGACAAGTTCTGCATAGAAGCGATTAGCTCTTTCAGCGAAGACGCTTTGGCTGAACTGTGTCGCCCGTCTTCGATAGTCTTGACCGAGGCGCTGCCGAAACTCAGCTTGGTTCCAAAGTCGAACTATTTCTTTAGCGAGTGTCTCTACGTTCCCTGGCGGGAAGAAGACGTCATCTATCAGCTCACGATTGGACGGTATGTCAGAGACCACTGACGGCAGGCCCGAAGCAATATATTCAAGCAAGGCGTTAGAGCTGCCTTCTCGGAAGGAGGTCAACAAGCCTATGTCTGCGGCCGTCAACCACAAAGCCACATCACTTTGGGCCCCGACGAGCCAGACGGCGTTGGTCAATCCCAAGGATCGGATCTTCGTACTCAATTCCGCGGAATCCGGACCTTCCCCGATCAGATAAAACCGTGCCCCAGGCAGTTTGGCACCGATGAGGGAGGCCGCCTCGACAATTGTGCTGAGGCCCTTCACTGGTCGCAGGTTGGCGACGGAAACCAATATGGGGGCATCGAGTGGAAGGCCAAGTCTCCTCCTTGCAGCTTCACGTTCTGGTTTCGAGGGCAGCCGAAAGCGATCAAGGTCTACGCAATTCGGAAGTACTTCTATTTTCTTGAATTTCGCCCAGCACTTAGCCACGACCCAATCGCGCACACTCGGTGCGTTGCAGATCCAGGAATCTGCAGTTCTGCCCAATACGCGCATGGTAGGCGATTCCCACCACCGGGCTGGCTCACCGACATCACGTTGAGAGATAACGACCGCGCAAGCTCGGGCCAGTCGGGCTGCAATTGGACCAAAGTATGTCGCATCCCGAAAGAAGGTCTGAACAATATGCGGTCGAAAGCGGCGCAGTGTAGCGGTCAGGTTCACAAGCAAGTGGACGTGCTGTTTCGGGTCCCCTGGGGGGATAACCTCGACTGGGAAATCGAGTCGACTTGGGAGCGGATGGCCGGAAGGTTCAAAAGTAAAAACCGCCGGATCATAGGAATCACGGTCGAGAACTTCAAGGAGTTGTGCGAGATGACGTTCGGTTCCAGCACCATTCCATCGGAATATCCGATCGATGACGATCGCAATCCGCACTCGTTCATTCGCTGATTTCTGACGACGCCAGAACGCTTTATGCAAGGTTATTCGGCTCTTTCCCGCTGACAACGCCTGCCCACATGGAACTCACTCGAAAAGATATTTATTGGGCTTATCCTCATTTACAGTATCTCTCGTAATTAACTCTTCCTGACCCACCTGCGTCTAGCGTCGACAGAGCCGACGGCGCATGGTCGCTTCACCAAAGCGCCGTTGACGATCATTAGGTCATTTGACCGCGAAACCCATGGGCTTGCGCTTCGGCAAATCGATCATCAGTCTCGATATTGTCGGCGGTTGATTCGTAACCAACGTTCAACTCCTGCCTTGCAGCGACGGCTCGATTCGCAGCAACAATCCCAGCCAAGAGATACCAATACGGTCGAAAGAGCGTGTGACTCACACTGCTGATTAGCGCGACACCAAGCAACATGAAATTGCAGGCCAACGCAATTTGATAATTGGTCTCGAAGCCCGGCGATTCTCTGCGTCGAAGAACTTCGCGGATACCCTTCCAGATTTGGAATAGAAAGCACCCAAAGATGACCAGGCCGACCAATCCCAATTCGCAGGTTACTTGCAGCAGAAGATTGTGAGGGTTCATCCAAGCGGTGTGGTATCTGCCTGAGTATACCGTGCCATAGGCTGTGGGGAATTGCCCAGCACCCACTCCCAGAATCGGGTGGTCCAAGAACATTCGCCACCCAGCGTCCCAAATCGCAAGGCGAAGTTTGTTCGAATCGTCAAGCTTACCGCCTTCTGCGTACTGTTTTACGGTCAAATATCGCTGCTGATACTGTTTAGGAAGAGAGAACCACAGAGTGAGCGCAAGAACCACACCCATGACGAGACTTATCACTTTCCGCTTTGAGCGAAGAACATAAAATAGGGCTAAGGCGACGAGGGCGATGAGAGCAATACGCGCCCCTGTCAGTAAGAGGACAAAGAGAGTTAGCCCTCCACAACCAATAAGCATCAGCCTCAAAAAGAAACTCTTTGAGCAAAGAATCAGAGCGACAAGGAAAGGCAGCAAAGATAGGAGCAGCCCGGCCAGCTGGTTTGGGCCTCCCACCATGCTATTCGTTCCCTGAGCACGCTCGACCCCATTCACAACATAGTATTGTCCTTGAAGATAACTAGTGAGAGCACTGCCTGCGAACCACATCATGAAACCCACTAAGAGCCACACAATTGACCGCAGGCGCTCTTGCGAATCGATGAAGACAATCATTAGCAATTCAAGGACGATCATCTTGCCCAAATCGGTCGCTGCCCCGAATGCGCCTCCTCGCCAGATGGCCAATGGAATCGTTAATACGACCACGGCTTCCAGAAGTAGCGTTGCCCGCACGATGGGGTCGCCTTTGAGAATGGTCTTGATTCTATTGGAATTCTTAAAGACCGTGATAATTAACATCAATATGCCATACACCAACTCGAGGCGTAAGGGCGCGAGCGCTGGAATCATTTCTCCAGGCTGCACAAAATGAAGAGTCATAAAGACAAGGAGACCCAAGAAAGGCCGGAAGAGCCCGCGAACCGCCAGAAAGGCGCCGAGCAACCCACCTATAAAAAGAGACAGATCACTCAAGGTCATTCCATTTCGTTTACGAAGGGAAAAGTGTCCTGGACTCTCAACGCAGGGCTAGTCTCCTACTTGGTCTCCGAGGGTTTCTGCAGAACCATCAGTCACGACCATCCCGCAGCTTTCTTGCCCTTGTGCCGGATCATCGCTCTGTCTTGATCGTCCAGGCCAAAAAACCACAGACAAATTGCATACGGAACCAAACCGAATAATACAGCCAGAATGAACTCCAAGAAGTTCCGAATCGGAAAGAAATTCCTGTATACCACCACCTCAGCCGCAAACGACAAGGCTGGGACCACGGCGCCCAGAACGCTTTGGCTTGCGTAGCACCTCCAATCAACATGCAAGGATTTCAGAACAGCCCGCGGATAGAGCCAGCCGCGGACGAGAAAGTTCGCGAGGGTTGTCCCCGCGGCCACACCAAGGATTCCATATCTGCGGACAAGCAGGAGACTGAAGCCAAGATTCAAGACGGACTCTACCACCGTCCAGTTGAGGTTGATCTGGTGCTTGCCAAGACCGAACAGCACGTGAGCACTCGCGAATTGGTTACTCGACGCAAGCAAACCTAGCGTCAATATGATCAGCACTTCTCCCGACAGGGACGCAAATCTAGGTCCCATCCACAGGCCGATGAAATCCGTCCCCAGGGTAAGAAAGCCGGCAACACCCAGGAAAGCCACGAAAAGACTATATTTTGTTCCTCTGACGAGCATAGCCGCCACTCGATCAGACTCCCCTATCGCCTGTAAAGAACTGACCAGCGGGGCAGCAATCATCGTCGTGGAATTCAAAAGGTCGCGCAGGTACTCAATGAGCCGAAGGCCGATTACGTAATAAGTAACCTCTCCAATAGGGAGAAATATCGCGATGACGATTGTATCGACTTGGTAATTTATGCGATTCGCCAGGCTGAGTAGCAGGGAATACCAGCTGTGTTGGAATACCGGACGTAACCGTTCTTTATCTGGTTTCTCCCAGATGAACCGGAACTCCGGGATGATATTCCGCACCATCACCACTTCGATCAGGTAGCTGGCCACGTTAATGCCCAGCTGGATCAGGGCGAGGGTGATGAGTCCGTATCCATATTTGACGAATCCCACGATGAGTCCGGTACGAATCAAGATTCCGGAGATCCCCAGCGTGTTGATCAAGTCCCAGCGTGAAAAGCCCGCAAGACTCGCATGGAACGTGGCAAACAAGAAGTCGCAGGCGATGATCAGCGCCGCGATCAACAGTGTGATCTGCGCTTTTCCCAACATTTCCGGTCCGATGTGCATATGGGGAAGAGCGAACACGGCTAACACCCCCCCCACAATCAAAGAAAGAGGCGCCATCACCCCGTAAATCATGATCGTGCTGCTGAGCAGCCGGTTCAGCCCGTTTTGATCTTTTATCGTGTGCGCGCTAGCGACAAACCGTACCAGCGCGGAACGCAGCCCCACGTCCACAACCCCCATGTACCCCGTCAGTTGCAGCACCAGCGCCCAAACGCCATAAGCACTATCCCCTAAGTGCCGGACGATGAAAGGGGTCATCAGAAAGGCGACAATTGCATTGACGATCAGGTAAGACCAGTTACTGAGCACGCTTCTTAGAACATGCCCGCGCGAAATATGAACTCGTCGCTCGGGCGGAGCCTGCGAGCCTGGTTCCTCAATCAAAGTGTGTTCCGAGTTCATCCGTGAATCCATTCTGCAAAGTTCAGAGAATTCGGGGGAGACTTAAACCGCCTTACCCCGAGCAAGACGATCGAACGTGCGCAGTTCCCCGAGTTCATGTAACATCTGCGACGTCACTTCTCCCCTAGTCGGGGGCCTCATCAGCCGTCACTCCTTTAGTTGGCCGACCGCGTGGGGGGCGTGACACGCGAGATGCAAAAGCGCGTCTTGCCAGAGCGCTCCCGCGGGATATCTGCGACTTGCTCGAACGTCCAGCGCAAGCCATCTGGTAAGAATCGTCTTAAATTTCCTCTCAATAGTTCCAGGTCTGCCGCTGAAAAGCCTGGCCCAGGCACATACCGGATTCTAAACTCATTAAGAGATTCTTGAATAATCTGCGTCTTTGCAAGCCCGGGACATACCTTGATAACTCTATTTTGAAAGGAAATCCCTGGCACCACATCTCCGTTTGGCATCAGAAAATTATCCATGGTTCGCCCGACAATTTTCTGCATCAGCGGATACCCGATTCCACATTCGCATTGGCCAGGTCCCTCAATCGTACAGTCGTTGATCTTGTACCGGATGAGAGGCATGCCGTAGTTCAAAAGATCCGTCACCAAGAGTTCCTTTAGGCTGCCGACGTCGGCTCCCTCAATAGACTGATACTCCACAAAAGCAGCAGCAGGATTGAGATGCAGCCCGCTATGCTGATGGCACTCCGCTGCAATCATCGCGAAATCTCGCGAACCGTAATTTTCGAAAATTTCGCATCCCAGTATTTCTCCGATGATTTCTCTCTGATGGGGCATTAGGGGCTCGGCAGTGCAGATCGCGCTGGCGGGGCGATGAAAAGTACGCTTGCAATTTCTTAAGTATTCGCAAAAAAGCGCCAAGGGGGTAGGGTAAGCATAAATGATCCGAGGACGGAAGTAGTTCAGCATTTCGCGGTAAGTTTCAAACACTTTTGTATTGAACAAAGACGTCGGTGCCCAGACCCTTCTCATTAAATGGTTTTCGTAGAAACGCCAACGCCAGCTGGGATTCTCGCTGTAATCCTGGCGGGCGCCCCAGAGGTAAAAGGCCTTATCCCCTGGATACATTCCCGCCCATGCATTAAAACGCCACTGGACCGCCGATTTCCACGCAACTGACTCTTTGCTTCGCAAGATCGGGACGGGAGTGTCAGTAGTGCCTCCCGTTGCAGCGGTCTGAAGATCTTCGCCCTTGAACTGTTGAGACTGGATTTCCTTCAAATGCATGCGAAGATCCTCGCGCGTCAGTGGAGGTATCTTCTTCAATTCTTCCGGAGACTGGATCTTCACGACATTCAACCCCGCTTCTGCAAATCGCCGTTGATAGAACGGGGAGGTCTTCTGCGCATGCTTCAGAATTTTTACAACGTCCTGCCATTGCAGGTCGAGGTTTTCACGGAGCGAGAGCTGTTCCCGCCTACGGAGTTCCTTCAGCCGGGCACTTAATCCTTTGTACGTTCTCGGTTCCAAACTCGGATAGAGAACCTGAGTATATGTCCAGTTGAGTAAACGACGGTGATAAGCCGGAAACACGTTCAGAGCCCTCCCCCAGACCTATCTTCTTGGGTGGCTCGCCAACTAGGTTTGACGCGCGAGATGGTAAACCGATGCTTCCCGCTCGCTGACAGTGCAATTGCTTCAACCGTCGAGACCTCGCATTGCACGCCTTCACCCAGTGCTTCGGCGATTTTTTCCCGTATCTTTTCAGAACTGAAATTCTGGACACCCTGCCGCAAAACGATTGACACGCGGACACAATCAATGGACTCCTGAGCGATTTGGAAGACACTCACCTCGGGCACATGGTAAAAGAGATGAGTAAAGTACTCCCCATGAATCAATTTTCCGGAGCGTGTGGTGATCATGTCGCTTGATCTTCCCCAAACCTTCTCAAGCAATCGGAATGGGCGCCCACATGAACACGCAGAATCGGACCAACTGCCGATATCCTCGTTCTCATACCGGATCAACGGCATTACGGCATTACTTAGATCTGTAACAAGGATTCGTCCAGGCACTCCTGGTGCCAGTGGCCAGCCATCGTCATCCA
>Ga0137398_10000998_pt1 | contig 11038 bp, 8 predicted proteins | sample czorhiz216metaG_FD_106659 | JGI IMG/M metagenome (GOLD analysis project Ga0137398, IMG submission 106659) | Vadose zone soil microbial communities from Angelo Coast Range Reserve, California, USA - czorhiz2.16 metaG | ecosystem: Environmental > Terrestrial > Soil > Vadose zone | place: USA...
CGCCGCATCGTCGGGTCGAGCGTCGCGAACAGCATGTCTCCGGCGATGACCGAAGACCGGGTCAAGCGATTGAACAAGGTCGATTTTCCGGCGTTCGTGTAGCCGACCAGCGCGACAACGGGATAAGGCACCCGGCGGCGCGCCTCGCGATGCAATGCCCGCGTCCGCCTGGTCGCATCGAGCTCACGTTTCAGCCGGGCGATCCGCTCGCCGATCAGCCGGCGGTCGATTTCGAGCTGGCTTTCACCCGGCCCACCGAGGAACCCGAACCCGCCCCGCTGGCGTTCGAGATGCGTCCACGACCGGACGAGGCGCGAGCGTTGGTAGGAGAGCGCCGCGAGCTCGACCTGCAACCGGCCCTCATGGGTGCGCGCCCGCGCGCCGAAGATCTCGAGGATCAGACCAGTGCGATCGATGACCTTCGCTTGCCAACGCCGCTCGAGGTTACGCTGCTGCACCGGGCTGAGCGGCGCATCGATGACGACGAGCCCGATGTCGTTTTCACGGATCAGCTCGCCGAAGGTCTCAAGGGTGCCGTTGCCGAGCAGGCTGCTCGGGTGCGGACGGGTGATCCGCGCGAAGTCGGCGCAGACGACATCTAGGCGGATCGCCTTGGCGAGCCCGACTGCTTCTTCGAGCCGAGCTTCGATCGAACGGCTGGAATTTTCTGTGGAGTGCCGTCCGGGCGCCATCTTCGGCACCGGATGCACCACAAGCGCTCGACCGGTCGAGGTTCCGTCTGAGATTGCTGCGTTGGCTGCGCGGCTCAGGGTTCGGCCATCTCTCTGCTTGGCTCGAAAAGCTGGATCGGCTGCCCCGGCATCACTGTTGAAATCGCATGCTTGTACACGAGTTGCGAATGCGCGTCCCGCCGCAGCAGGACACAAAAATTGTCAAACCAAGTAATAATCCCTTGCAGCTTGACGCCATTGACGAGAAAGACGGTCACTGGCGTTTTGTTTTTGCGCACATGGTTAAGAAACACATCTTGAACATTTTGCGATTTTTCTGGAGTCATGGGTCGTCCCCCACTCCCTTCTTGGAACCGAGCCGTCCCAGTTCATGCCGAAGCGCTCGGACGAGGCTGCCGAGATGCTGTAACCAAGATGGGCGGCGCGCCCGCGAATCACAAGCCCTGCACAAAGTGAAACAAAGCCGCACCGTCGGAGAAGGAGAGGCGGGGAGCGCAATGGGAAAACTCCTGTTCGGTCACTCCGCTGCCGAGCAGGACAGGGACACAACCGCTGTTGTGCGCACATTCCATGTCGACGCCGGTGTCACCGACGAACCACACCGCATCACCCGCCTTAATGCCGCTCGGCTCGAGCGCGAGCACGACCGGAGCGGCATCCGGCTTATCGACGGCCGCATCGCCCGCTCCGATGACACTGCCGAAGAAGGCGGACCAGCCGATCCGATCCGCCTCGCGACGCAGCAGCAAACCGGTTTTGTTGCTGACTACCCCGAGAAAAAAGCCCTCTCCGAAGAGCGCTCGAAGCAATTCGCTGCGACCCGGCAGCGAGTTCAGCCGCTCGAGATGAATCGCACGAAATGCGTCGAGATAGATCTCGCGGGCCTCCTCCCATCTTGCGCCGAAATGGATCGGGAAGCTCTCGCGTAGGCTGAGCCGGACGCGTTCCTTGGTCTCCTGCAGCGACCATGACGGCTTTTCCATCGCCGCCATGACCACGTTCAGCGCTTCGTGGATCGTCGCCCAGCTGTCGACCAGCGTGTTGTCCCAGTCGAACAGGATCGCTCGCGGTCGGACCAGACCGAGCGGCGTTGCCGCCACGAGGCTCATGACGGTCCCTCCACTGCCGCCGCGTGGGCCAAATAGCAGTCGCGCAACCGACGCGGCACATACTGCCCGCCGACGTAAGCGACACGCGACATCGATTTTTGTTCTCCCCACTCCCACCCAAGCCCTCCCTGCGAGTCAGGAGGGATATTCAAGCCCCGATCTTCATTGCACGATCATTGCCAAAGACACCAAGGGATTTCAACTTTCGATGCAGGGCCGAGCGCTCCATCCCAACAAAAGCCGCGGTGCGGGAGATATTGCCGCCAAAGCGGGTGACTTGGGCCAAAAGGTATTCCCGCTCGAATACCTCTCTCGCGTCGCGCAGCGGCAAGGTCATGATTTCGCTGCCCTTGTCCCATTTGACGACGGTGGGGGCGATCGCGGTGATCTCGTTGGGGAGCATGTCAGCGCGCACCTGCTCGCGCGCGTCGCCAGGCGCCATGATCAACAGCCAATCGATGACGTTGCGCAGCTGCCGGACATTGCCCGGCCAAGTGTAGGCCTGCAGCGCCGCCATCGCATCCTCGCCGAAGGCGCGCGGGGTGAGCCGCGCCGCTTCGGAGGCCCGGGCCATGAAATGGCGAGCCATCAGCGGGATGTCCTCACGCCGGTCGCGCAACGGCGGGACTCGAATCGGCACCACACTCAATCGATAGAACAAGTCCTCGCGGAACCGCCCGGCGCTGATCTCTCCGCCGAGATCGCGGTTCGACGAGGCGACGACGCGGACATCGACCTCGACGCGGCTCGATCCCCCTACCCTCTCGAAAGTCTGCTCCTGCAACACGCGCACGATCTTACTCTGAGTCTCGATCGGCATGTCCGCGACTTCGTCGAGGAACAAGGTGCCGCCATGCGCTCGCTCGAAGGTGCCGACCTTGCGCGGGCCGCCATCGATCCGTGTTTCTGTCCCAAACAGCTCTATTTCGAGCCGCTCGGGCCGCATCGTTGCGCAGTTGACCGGAATAAACGGGCCCTTCGATCGCCGAGACCGCAAATGCAGGAGACGCCCGACGACCTCCTTGCCGGATCCCGGCGGTCCGGTGATCAGAACCCGGCTGCCGGTCGGCGCCACCCGCTCAATTTGCTGCCGCAGCTGGTTTGCCGCCGGCGAGGTGCCGACGAGGTCGAGGTCGCCTCCCGCGCGGAGCTTCAACTCCTCGTTCTCGCGCCGCAGCTGGGCCGCCTCGATCGCCCGCTCCACGACCAGCAGCAACCGATCGGATTTGAACGGCTTTTCGAGAAAATCGTACGCCCCTATCTTGATCGCCTCGACCGCCGTCTCGATCGTTCCGTGCCCGCTGATCATAACGACCGGTACGGACGGCATCTCGACGTGGAGTTGTTTGAGGATCTCGATCCCTTCCAGCCCGCCGCCTTGGAGCCAGATGTCGAGGATGACGAGCGTGGGTTGACGCGTCTGAATTGCGGCCAGCGTTTGAGCAGTATCGGCAGCCTCCCGGGTGGCGTAGCCCTCGTCTTTGAGCACCCCAGTGATCAGCATGCGGATGTCCGCTTCGTCGTCTACAATCAGTATGTCATGCGCCATGGGTGACCGCGCTCAACTGCATCGGCTGATCGGCAGCATCGGAACGCTGTGGGATGCGGGTTTCGGAGGCAGCGAAGATCAGTCTGACCCGCGCCCCTTCCGGCTCGGCATCTTCCAGCACCAATTCTCCCTGATGATCTTCCATGATCTTCTTGACGATGGCGAGACCAAGGCCCGTCCCTTTGGCCCGGGTCGTGACATAAGGCTCGGTCAGCCGCTCGCGGCCCTGCTGGGGCAAGCCCTTACCGTTGTCCTCGATAATCACCGCGGCTTGGCCCACTTCTTCACTCACTACCACGCGGATACGGCCATTCGGGCTGGCGCCATGCTCTGCGATTCGCACTTGGATCGCTTCGATCGCATTCTTGACGATATTGATTAGTGCCTGACCGACGAGCCGCGCATCACAGCGGACCATTACCGGATGCTCGGGGAAGATCGTCTCGAAGGCAATCTCGGGATGCGCGGTGCGCTGCAGGAACACCGCCTGGTGTACAATTTCTATCAGGTTCGCCGGCTTCAGCACCGGCGCCGGCATTCGCGCGAAGGACGAGAATTCGTCGATCATGCGGCCGATGTCGCCCACATGGCGAATGATGGTATCGGTGCAGATCGTAAAAGTTTCTGGGTCTTGCTTGATCTCTTTCAGGTATCTGCGTCGCAGCCGCTCCGCCGCCAGCTGGATTGGGGTCAAGGGGTTCTTGATCTCGTGGGCGATGCGCCGGGCTATATCGGCCCACGCCGCCTTGCGCTGCGCCGAGAGCAGTTCGGTAATGTCGTCGAAGGTTACAACGAATCCGCTGATGTTGCGGCCGTTATGTTCGGCGGCGATGCGCACCAACAGAGTGCGGGTACTGTTTCCGGTGACCAGCTGTACTTGGGACTGCGCCAGCCGGTCCGGGCGACGTTCCACCTCGTGGAGCAATCCTGCCATATCGGGTGCGACTTCGGCGAGGTCCTGCCCGATCGCCTGCTCGAGATCGACCCCAAGAAGCGATGAGGCGGAGCGGTTTGGCAAATTGACCCGGCCCAGTCGGTCGAGCCCGATCACCCCGGCCGAGACGCCGGTCAAGACGGTCTCGGTAAACCGACGGCGCTCGTCGAGCTGGCGATTCGCCTCCCTGAGCTCGCGTTGTTGGCTCTCGATTTGATAGGTCATGCGGTTGAACGCGCGACTGAGCGAAGCAAGCTCGTCGTCCTTATCCCCTTCGGGCACGCGCGCCGCGAGATCCCCCCCGCGTACCTGTTCGGCTGCCGTGATGAGGCGGCTTACGGGGATCGCGAGCTGGGTGGCGAAATGGATGCCGATCGCCACCGCCGCGACGAGGAACAGCATCGCCACCATCATAAAGATCAGGGCGAAGGTGATTTGAAAGCCTGAGCGCTGGCCTTCCAACTGCTCGTATTGAGCGGCCGCACGTTGGGTCTCCTCCATATGGTTCAGAACCCGGGGCTCGATGAACCGGCCGACAAAAAGATAGACGTCACCGAACTGATTGAGTCGGACGAGGGCTCGCACCCGATCGTCGCTGTCATTGGTCATGATCGCCACGTCCCCGGCATCGGCGAGGTGCATTGCGTCGTCGGGGACCGGTTCGAAGCCGAGAGTGAACGAAAGGCTCGAGCGCGCCAGCATATGACCGGCTCGGTCGAAGACGACCGCTTCCGTGAGCCCGCGCAACGCGGCCTGGGCCGAGACCACCTGCTCCAAATGCTGGGGGTTGAGCGCCAGCTTCACCGCATCGCGATTGAGGTCGTTGGCCATCGCCAGCACGTCGGCGCGGATCGCCTGCTGGTGCTCGTGCAAGTCGGCTTCGGCGACCGCCAGCGCCTCGGAGATCGCGGTGCGGACTTTGTCGCTAAACCACGATTCGATGCCAAAACTGAAGAAGAGATAGGAGAACACCGCGACGATGATCGTCGGCGTCACCGCAATCAGGCTGAACAGCACGACGAGCCGGATTTGCAGCCGCGAGCCGGCGAGACCGCGCCGCCGCTCCGCCCACACCTCGATCAGCCGCTTGGCGACGACCGCCCCGAGCGCCAGCAACAGCACCAGATCCAAGTTCAACAACGACAGGACGGCGTTGGGGTGAGGGCCGAACGGCGGCGCTCCGGTCAGCGCGAGATAGGTCGCGACCCCCGAAGCCAGCGCTGGAATCGCGAGCGCAATTGCGATCTTGCGCCCGAGACCGATACGACCGGCCCAGATGCGAACCCGCCGCATCAGGTTCATTCAAAACCTCTACCGGACACGCCGCAAAGTGCTCCTTTGCCGGCCTCACGAGCCCTTCTGACACCACAAAGGGATCGGCGACAGTCGGGAACCGCGAAATCCTGTCTTCTTATTTTAGGCCGCGGACTACCGGGATGTCCAACTCGCGGATCTTCTTGCGCAATGTGTTGCGGTTGAGGCCGAGCAGATGCGCTGCCCTGATTTGGTTGCCGCGGGTGGCACCCAGGGTTAGAACGATCAGCGGGCGCTCGATCTCGCGCAGCACCCGATCGTAGAGCCCGGCCGCCGGCAACCCTCCCTTGTGCGCGGCAAAATAGCCCTTGATGTGGCGCTCGACGGCTCCCGCCAGCCCTTCCCCGTTCGATGTCTCGGCCGGATCGCTGGGTGTCAGGCTGTCGCCGAGTTCGGCTTCGATCACCCCAACGCCAATCACCTCCTGCGAATAAAGCGCTGCCAGGCGTCGAACCAGATTCTCCAATTCGCGGACATTGCCCGGCCAGCGATAGGTGCGCAGCCGCTCCATCGCGGCATCGTCTAGCCGCTTCATCGGCAAGCCCTCGCGCACGGCCAACGCGGCAAAATGCCTGACGAGCGCCGGTATGTCCGCATTGCGCTCGCGCAGCGGCGGGAGACGCATTGGCGCCACGTTCAAGCGATAGAATAGATCCTCGCGGAACAACCCTTGGCGGATCAGTTGCCGGAGGTCGTGATGAGTCGCAGCGACGATCCGGACATCTGCGCGGATCGGCATGCGGCCGCCGACGGCGGTGAACTCGCCTTCCTGAAGCACACGCAACAGCCGGGTTTGCGCTTCGATCGGCATATCGCCGATCTCGTCGAGGAACAATGTTCCACTTTGCGCCTGCTCGAACCGTCCCACACCGCGCGTCGTTGCGCCGGTGAAAGCGCCTTTTTCGTGGCCGAAAAGTTCGCTCTCGATCAGCTCGCGAGGGATCGCGGCCATGTTGATCGCGACAAACGGGCCGTTCCGCCGCTTGCCGTAATTATGCAGGGCGCGAGCGACCAGCTCCTTTCCGGTGCCGCTTTCGCCCATGATCGTAACGGTGAGGTCAGTTCCCATCAGCCGTGCGAGAACGCGGTAAATCTCCTGCATCGCGGGCGAGCGGCCGATCAGCGGCAGCTGGTCTTCGACATCGTCTTCGGCCGGAAGCGCCGAGGCGTTCCGGGGGGCGGTCAGCGCCCGTTCGACGACGCTGACGAGCTCGCGCAGGTCAAACGGTTTGGGCAGATATTCGAAGGCGCCACGCTCGGTCGCCTTGACCGCGGTCATCAGCGTGTTCTGCGCGCTCATGACGATGATCCGCAGCTCCGGGCGGAGCTTCTTGATGCGCGGGATCAGGTCGAGGCCGTTCTCGTCCGGCATGATGACGTCGGTGATGACCAGATCGCCCTCGCCGTCCGCAACCCATCGCCAGAGGGTTGCGGCGTTGCCGGTCATCCGTACATCGTGCCCGAGCCGGATCAGCGCTTGATTAAGCACCATCCGGATCGCGCGATCATCATCGGCCACCAGGATCGTCGAGACCATCATCCACTGCCGTCTTGCGCGACCACCGGCAGAAACACCCGGAACACGGTTCGACGGGGCTGGCTCTCGAATTCGATGACGCCGCCGTGGTCGCCGATCACCTTGGCGACCAATGCAAGACCGAGGCCAGTGCCGCTCCGCTTGGTCGTGACAAACGGCTCAAAGAGATAAGGGCGTACGTCTTCCGGGATGCCGTCCCCGTTGTCGGTTATCGAGACCATCAACGGCAGGTGCTGCCGACCTTCCCCGCCCGGACGGGTGAGACGCAGTCCATGCCGATAGGCGGTCGTCAGGATGATTTCGCCTTCCGCATTGGGCAATGCCTCGGCGGCATTCTTGACGAGATTGAGAAAAACCTGCACGAGCAGGTCGTGATTGCCATGGACCGCGGGCAGCGAGGGATCGTATTCCTCGACGATGCGGACATGGCGCGCGAAACCGGATTGCCCGGCCTTGCGCACTCGCTCGAGCACCTCATGGATATTGATCGCTTCACGCTCGATCGGACGGTGGTCGGAGAACGCCTCCATGCGATCGACCAGGGCGACGATTCGGTCCGTTTCATCACAGATCAGCTGGGTTAGCTCGCGCCCAGCCGGATCGGCGTCCTGCTCGAGCAATTGTGCAGCGCCGCGAATCCCGGAAAGCGGGTTTTTGACCTCGTGCGCGAGCATAGCCGCCATCCCGGTGATCGAGCGGGCGGCGTTCCGATGAGTCAGGTGGCGATCCATCATCTCCGCCATCGAGCGCTCATGCAGTGTGAGCACGAGCATGTCCGCTCCCTCGCCAGTCAGCGCCCCCTGTATGGTGACCGAGCGGCTGCCAAATCGTGGTCCTTCCAGCAGCATGTCGTACTCGGAAGTCGTGTTGCCGATCCTCCATACCGAGTCGACCAGCGACAGCAGCGGGCTGTGCCGTGCTACGAGGTCAGCGAGCGCGCTGCCGCATAGCGCGGCGGCACTGGAGCCCAGAAACTGCTCGGCCGCGGGATTGACAAACCGGATGTTTCCGCTCCGGTCTATGACGATCAGTGGGTCTGCAAGGGCCGCCAGGATCACGGCCGCGTCGGGCTGTGCATCGTCGAGAGAACGCCGTTTCGTCTTCGACGAGGGCGCGCCGCTCGGACGTCGGGGCGACCCCGTGATCATGCCGTCTCGCGAGCCAGAAGCGGCTCGTAAAACGATTGGATCAGGCGCTGGACGCGGGCGACATCGATCGTCTCGTTGACCGCTGCTCGGAATTCAGCCGACCCTGGAAGACCCTTTGAATACCAGGCCACGTGCTTGCGCGCGATCCGCGAACCTACCTCGGTCCCATAATGGACGAGCATCTCTTCGTAATGACCGAGAACGATCTCGAGCTGCGCCCGGACCGGCGGGTCGGGAACCAGTCGGCGGGCCTTGAGCCACTCGATTACCTGATGGACGAACCACGGCCGTCCGTAGCAGCCGCGGCCGATCATCAATCCGTCGGCGCCGGATTCCTCTAATGCCCGGTCGGCGTCGGCGAGGTTCAGGATGTCGCCGTTCGCGATGACCGGGATTCTTACTCCTTCCTTGACCTCCCGGATAAATTTCCAATCGGCGAGGCCGGCGTAGAGCTGGCATCGGGTGCGGCCATGCACGCTGATCATGCGGATGCCGCATGCTTCGGCAATCCGAGCGAGCCGGGGCGCATTGCGGCTGCGATCGTCCCATCCGGTGCGCATCTTCAGGGTGACCGGCAAGTCCACCGCCCCGACCGTCGCCTCGAGAATGCGCGCGGCATGGCTTTCGTCGCGCATCAGTGCGGAGCCGGCTTGACCGTTGACCACCTTTTTCACCGGGCAGCCGAAATTTATGTCGATGATCCGCGCCCCGCGATCGGCGTTGAGTTTTGCCGCCTCGGCCATCACCCGAGGCTCGCAGCCGGCAAGCTGCACCGCCATCGGCTGTTCATCGGTGCAGCTTTTCGCCATGGTTATCGATTGGCGGGTATCGCGAACCATCGCCTCGCTGGCGATCATCTCGGAGACGACAAGGCCCGCTCCGAGCCGCTTCACGAGGCGCCGGAACGGCAGATCGCTAACGCCCGACATCGGGGCGAGGATTACTGGATCCTCAAGTGTTACAGAACCGATCGATATGCCCATCGATTACGCAGATATGCGGCTTGCCTTTAGATTAGGCAGAATGCTAGACCCTTTTGTTTTGCAGTGCAACATCAACAGTTAACAACTATGACGCGCCGAGCAATGGCAAATGCCCCGAGCGTGGGATAAACTCTGGTCATGGCGTCCGTTTATGCTCTCGTGGTCGCGGCCGGTCAGGGTAGCCGATTCGGCGGCCCTTTGCCCAAGCAATATCTCCCGCTGGGGAGCGCCAGTCTTTTACGCCACGCGGTTGCTGCGCTCGCCAGCCATCCGCGGATCGCGAATGTGCTGGTGGCGATTCGTCCCGAGGACAGGGCCGCCTTCGACCGCGTCGTCGCCGGTCTGCGCGTGATCCCGCCGGTCGCGGGCGGGGCTACCCGTCAGAACTCGGTTCGGCTCGGGCTCGAGGCACTGGCAGCCTATCGTCCGGAACGCGTGCTGATACACGACGGGGCTCGCCCATTTCCCGATCCGGAACTGGTCGCGCGGATCCTCGACGGGCTCGACCGGGCGGTGGCGGTGATCCCCTGCTTGCCACTCCGCGACACGATAAAACGGGCTGAAGATGGGCTCATCCGGGAAACAATCGACCGTTCGGCCTTGTGGCGGGCGCAGACACCCCAAGGCTTTCACTTCGACGCGATCCTCGCTGCCCACCGCGCCGCCGTTGGCCTTGCCCTCACGGATGACGCCGCGGTCGCCGAAGCGGCGGGTATGGCTCCGGTGATGGTTGAAGGCAGCGAGGACAATCTGAAGGTCACGACACCGCAAGATCTTGCTGCCGCCGAGCGGCTGATCGCCGCCCGACAAGGCGACATTCGCGTCGGGCAGGGCTTCGACGTCCATCCCTTTGCCCCAGGTGATCATCTCTGGATATGCGGCATCGAGATCCCGCACAGCATGAGCCTCGCGGGTCATTCGGACGCTGATGTCGGGCTTCATGCCCTGACCGATGCCGTGCTCGGGGCGATCGGGGCAGGCGACATCGGGGTGCATTTTCCGCCCAGCGACAACCGCTGGCGCGGCGCGGGCTCCGACCGGTTCCTGCGCTATGCCGCCGATCTCGTCCGAGAGCGGGGCGGCGCCGTCGCCGCGGTCGATGTCACGATTGTCTGCGAACGGCCCAGGATCGGCCCCCATCGCGCAGCGATGGGCGAGCGGGTCGCCGCCATCCTCGGCATCGCGCCCGGCCGCGTCAGCATCAAGGCGACGACTACCGAGAAGCTCGGGTTCACGGGCCGCGCCGAGGGCATCGCCGCCCAGGCGGTCGCCACCGTGCGCCTACCCCTCTGACATCGAGCGTTCACCGCCAACTCGGCCTGCCGTTCTGGCACCCCGCTGTGCTGCTGGCCACCTGGTTCTGGACGGGCGTGCTGCCGGTCATGCCGGGAAGCTGGGGATCGCTCGCTGCCTTGCCTTGCGCCTGGGCGATCCGGAGTCTTTGGGGTGTCTCCGGGCTCGCGATCGCCGCCGGGATCATCTTCGCCGCCGGCTGCTGGGCGGCTGCGACGGTAGCCAAGGCGAGCGCCGTCGAGGATCCGGGCGCGATCGTGATCGATGAGGTGGCCGCCCAGTGGCTGGTCTTGCTGCCGGCACCCCTCGATCTTCTCTCCTACGCCATCGCCTTCCTGCTGTTTCGCGGCTTCGATATTTGGAAGCCCTGGCCGGTGCATTGGGCGGACCGCCACGTCCACGGCGGTTTTGGCATCATGCTCGACGATCTCTTGGCGGCGGTTTACGCTATCGTAGTGTTATCGATCCTGATGGCGATC
>Ga0137398_10001000_pt1 | contig 11022 bp, 5 predicted proteins | sample czorhiz216metaG_FD_106659 | JGI IMG/M metagenome (GOLD analysis project Ga0137398, IMG submission 106659) | Vadose zone soil microbial communities from Angelo Coast Range Reserve, California, USA - czorhiz2.16 metaG | ecosystem: Environmental > Terrestrial > Soil > Vadose zone | place: USA...
GCAATGTGACGTCCATCGGGCGACCACCGGGGCGATGCGTCGCTAAACCCGCCTTCTGTAACTTGCTTCGCGGGTCCACCGCTCAGCGGGATCATCCAAATATTGGAATACTCAGAATTATTAGTTTTGTCGATGGAGGTGAGCACGAAGACTATCGATGTGCCAGAGGGAGACAGCCGGACATCGGAGGCTTCACGCAGCGAAAACAGATCTTCTGGAGCTACCCGGCGTTTCTCGGCCCGCGACGGCGAAGTACGGGCCATTGCGGGTGACCAAAAACACAAGATGAAAACGCAAACCACGATCTTCCTTTGGTTCATATTTCTCACTGGAATACCGGCATTGTGCCCACTCGGGTGTACTGGAATCCGACCAAGCCTTCCGATGCGCCCGGTTTTTGATCTGCGATTGTACCTCGCGGTCAGTCTGTGCGGCCTCGCCCCTCGATGGGCCACACGGCCTCGACAACTCCCTTGCGCACGCCGAAGAAAAAGTTGAAAAGGTTAACGGTCGTGTCGCAATGCCCGGGAATGAAGTCCACCTTGTCCCCAACGCTCAACTCTCGATTGGGCCGCTTGAGGCTCAGGATGCCGTATTCATCGCCCCCCGGCCGATAGTCGACGCCTGTCAGCCCCTTCGGCACGGGCATGGACTCATCCGTCGACAGGGCCTTATTTCCGCCATCTGTGATCGCCCGGCCCTTTGAAGGATGACTGATTACCGTGGTATACACGGACAGCGCGTTTCCGAAGTCGGTGAATTCGCTGCTATTGGGACCACCGATGCTGCTGTAGTGGGCATCCATGAAAATGAACGAGCCGGGCTGAATTTCGGTGACTTCCGGAACTTCGGTATCAATGTTGTAGGTGCCCGTTCCACCGACGCTCAGGATACCGACGTGGAATCCAGCTTTTTCAACCGCACGTCGGGCATTCACTGCGCGCTCAAGCGAAAGCAGCTCGACCTCGCGCCGATTCTCGAAAGCCACAATGTGTTGATTGCTGCCGCCGTATGCCTGAATTCCGGCGAGCTCCACTCCCGGTTGCTTCGCGATGTGACGCGCCAGCTCAGCGGCATCTTCCGGATGATCAACGCCTGTCCGGTTCTGTCCCACATTGACGTCGATCAGAACCTTGAGCTTCCGGCTCTTGGCCAGGGCTGCGGCCGAGAGATCGCTGATGTTCTGGGGTGAGTCGACCACCACCTTGATCTCGGGCGTAATTTCGCTCAAAGCCAAGAGCCGCTCGATCTTGCGCCGCCCCACGACGGGAGCGGTGATCAAGACATCTGCGATGCCGCCATGCACCAACACCTCGGCCTCTCCGAGCTTAGCCGCGCACTGGCCATGTGCTCCGTACGCCAGCTGTTTCTTGGCAATGATGGGAGACTTGTGCGCTTTGCCGTGAGGGCGGCACAGACGTCCGCGCGCCTTGCAGGCGTCCCGCATGGTAGCCATATTTTTCTCAAAGATATCGAGATCGATCAGCAAAGCGGGCGTGGGAACCTCGGACAGCGGCTGCCCGACAAAACCCTCGTATGTCATCATGAGCTCCTTTGTGTTCTGGCCTTCTGCTGGTGACCGAGGTGCTCCGGTAACGGCACCTAAGGTGCCAAGCGCCAGAGTTGACTGGGTCACAAAATCGCGGCGGGTCCAGTGTCTAGTGTGCATGAATCGCCTCCATTTCTGTAAAGCTATGGAACTAAGAAATCCGTTAGGGGGAACCGCAACGAGTGAACCCGATCCTGAAATCCAGTGCCCTCAACGCTGTTTAAAGATATTCTTTGGAAGTAGCGCGTGCATTCCCTTTACGCCGTCAACCACCTGTGTCACTCGCAGATTCACGGCCATACTGCAGAGCATGTACGCATCGTCACGGCTCAGGTGACGTTCTGCCACCAGATAGTCGACCATTTCGCGCACGGCCATTTCCGCTGCTATGTTCAGATCCCTGTCGAAGCCCATGGTCATGATGAAGTCGGGAGATTCGGCGCGAGGCCAGGAAAGCTTCATATCCTTTCTGACCTTGAGCTGAAGCTTCGCCGATAACGCGGCTTCGATCGCTGTGCCGTCTACTTCCCCATCTCCTTGACCGGCGTGCCCATCGCCTACCGAAAACAGAGCGCCTTTGCACTGCACCGGAATGTACAGGGTGGTCCCTGCCACTAGATCCTTGTTGTCGAGGTTGCCGGCGTAATAGCCGGGAGGGCCGTCACTGATTCTCCCTACCGCGGCGGCCGGTGCCACCCCCATGGTTCCGAAAAAAGGATGCAGGGGCAACTCGATTCCAGGCCCCGCAATGGCGACGGTTCGGTCTCTATCAAAAGGAATGGCACGTGCGCGAAGGTAGGGAAACTCCTTTGCAAGCGCTCCGTGGTCGGGATGAAATACGTTCACGCCATACGTGTCTGCGGGGGTGATATCGAGAATTCTGACCTCCAGTACGTCCCCTGGGTCCGCGCCCTCGACGAAGATAGGACCCACGAGGATATTTGCTCCCCCGAAACGATCCGTAACGGCTTCCAATTCGCGCATCTCTGGCCTGATAAGCTCCTCGGGCAAGCCCATCTCTTGCATTTCCTTCGAACCTGCAAGCGGCGTCTCAACCGTCACCGTGTCTCCGGACTTGATGGTGAGAATAGGCTTGGCAGAACCATCGAAGAAACCCCATTCGACCGTATTCGGCCCCCATCGAATTACCGGGGATCTGGGTGTTCCCTGCGCATACACCGGCTCAACCGTTGCAAACACGGAGAGCACGAAACAGAGGGCACGAAGGCTCATGAAACTCTCCCCGGTGATCCGACTGCCTAAAAGCTCAACTTGACGGAAAACTGGAAGGACCTCGGGCCACCCGATCCAAGCGCACCCTGCGTTGAACTTGGCAGCCCAATCTGGTTCGAGTCCGCGATTCCGTTTACGCCGGAAAAGCCAAATCCGGCGTTCCCGGCGTTCCCGCTATTCGAGATGAAGTTGGCGCTGTTGAAAAGGTTGAAAGCCTCGGCTTGCAGCTTTAGTTTAAAAGGCTCTTTGATCGCGAAGGTCTTCGATATCCGTAAGTCCGTGTCCCGGGTATTCAAGGACAACGGATCCAATGGACGATCAAGCGGCGCCAGTCCTTGAGAAACACGGTATGCGTTAATGAGCTGCAAGACCCGAGCTTGCGACCCGCGAGCACCGTTGTTTCGCGAAATCCCAGGCGGACGAATGGGAGTGGCCCCATCTGCAGCCGGAGATGCCTCCGTAATGTCGTAGGGCAGCGGCGTGTTGAAAGTGCTGATCAGGGACACTTCCCAACCCTTGCCGAAAAAGGGCGGTATGCGGCTGGGGTCCACAATCGCGCTGAATATGACCCGGTGTCGCTGATCGGTCTGCGCCGGACCATAATCTGCTTTGAAGTTAAACGGATTCGACAGCAAGCTGTTCCCCGCGCCGGTGGGGTCGTCGTATTCGTTTTGCGCCTTCGACAGCGTATAGGAGGAGTTGATAGAGAATCGTTTGCTCATGGTTTTCGTGACCGCCAGTATGAGGGCGTTATAGTGCAGATGATCGCCATTTTGGTCCCACGGGACTTCTCCGAACTGCGAACAGACGGCCTGGCTAAACCTCCGGCACAGAGGCGCGTCCGGTGTAGCCGTGTTGAACGCCTGATCGACATTGATGTTGTAACTGAGCAGGCCCTTGATGCCCAGGCTGTGCACTCCGGTAACCGAAAAAACCCACTGCGGCCGGAATGACCATTGAATCCCGGCGGTGGAATATTGGAGGTACGGAGTGCGTAGATTGTTGTCGAGCGCGATCAGCGGATTAACCGGCGGCCCGAAGAATTGGTCGTGGATCTGTGCTGGGGTCAACCCTGGGAAAGGATCATTGACGTTAATTCCGCCGGGATTGAAGAAGACGCGAAATCCTATATTCCGGCCGTCGAAGCCCTTCTCAAGAAGGGTGGTAAGGAAATTGATGTTCTCATAGTAGATTCCATACCCCGCGCGAATCACAAATTTGCCGGTCTTGAAGGGATCGTAAGCAAGACCGATCCGTGGGGCGAAATTGTTCTTATCGGAAGACCTGCTTCCCTTGGGGGCCAAAAGGCCCAACGCACCGTCAAAGTTCCTGTTGTTCTCGTTGGTGAAGTAATCCCACCGAAGACCCAAATTCGCAGTTAAGCCGGGCGCCAATTTGATGTCGTCTTGTGCATACAGCCCCACTACCCCGCTTGAAGCAGTGCCAAGCAAACAATCCGGCGTGCTACATGCGGCTTGAATCAGCAGATCGGCAAACTGTGCATCGAGAGGCGCATCCGTGAAGAAATGAAACGATCCCTGTGTAGCGAAGCTGAAAGTAGCAGAACCTTCGACGTGGTGATATTCGCCCCCGAACTTAAGGTTCTGCTTTCCGATCGTCCAGCTAAAATCGTCCAAAAACTCAAAGCGCTTCTCGATCGTGGCCTGCGGATCTCCTGTGCGCTGCCCCGTTACCAAGTCCGGCCGCTGCTGTTCCGGGCTATTTGAAAATGGATCCAAGCTGTTTGCATATCGGAAAAACTGAAATCCAATCGTATTTACTTTGGTGGGACCCAAAACGTAGGTATCGCTGAACCCATGTGCCTGCACATTGGTCATGTTCGTTTCGCCGTTGGACTTCACGCGAATGCCGCCAACGTTTTCGGCCGCATTGAAGTTGTCCAGATTAAAGCGATAAAAAAATCGATTGTGGTCGCTGGTAAGGACGTCCAATTTCGCCGTGACCAAATCCCTCCGGAACGGAAGCGGCACGTTGCCGTCCAACTGTGGATAGACTCCGCGGGTGTTGACGATTCCGGTGTCCAGCTCCCGGTGATCTTCAAAAGCAGCAAACCCGAAGATTTTGTCTCTCTTGAGCGGGCCACCAATCGTTCCACCCTGCTGCTGACGCCGGTATGTGCTTTTTACCGTCTGGAAGAAATCGCGTGCGGTAAGCGCCTGGTTCCGGAAAAAATAATACCCATCGCCATGCACATCGTTCGTGCCTGAGCGCTCGATCATGTTGACGACGGCGCCCACCGAACGAGCCTGTTCAGCGCTGAAATTGTTCGTCACCACGTGAAACTCTTGAATCGCTTCGGGACTCACGTCATACCCCAGGCCTCCGACAACGAAATCGAAGTCCTCAAATCCATCCACGAAGACATTGGACTGACGGCCGCCCGTACCGGCGACGCTTATCTCCCCGATTCGGGTTTTTGTCGGGTCGATCGGCGGCGTGCGGACTACCTGGGGCACCAGCAAAGCCAAGTCCGTGAAATCCCGGTTCTTCAATGGCAACGACGCTATCTCCGCCCGGTCCAATACTCCTCCAACGTCGGAGGTTGTTGTTTGGACAAGAGGAGTGGCGCCGCTGACGGTCACCTGCTGTGTTGTCCCCGATAACGTGAGCTGAAAGGGTTGCGAGGTGGTTTGGCCTACGAGCACGACCATCCCCTTGGCAGTGACTCCTGAAAAACCCTTGACCTGGATGGAAAGGTCGTAAGTTCCTGGAACCACGGATAAAAAAATGAAGCTTCCCGCCTGGTCGGTCGTTGTTCGCCGCAACTGAGCCGTTGCTTCGTCAACGAGGGTTACATTGGCATCGGGAATCGCAGCACCCGAGGGATCCGTCACCGTTCCAATCACCTCCCCACTCGTTTGCATCTGAGTTGGAGAGGGAGCGGCTAGCAATGTGCCAAACAAAAACGCCACGCAAGTACGCACGGCCCACTTTTGGAATTTCATATGCCCCCTTGAGAGCTCTTGGACGGACTGCCGCCTCCCATCAATTAGCAGGAGGACCCGATACGAACCGACTCGCCCATTACTTCGGTGAATTAATTCGCACCACACCGACTTTTTCGAGAAACTCGAAATACTGCGCGACTTCAACCAACGGAACGGGCTCGAACTCCGCGCTGACGGCGTCCCGTATCGCGAGAACACTTCTTTTTCCATCGGCGAAATTCAGAGCCTCATACATGACATAGTCGCCTCGCTGCGCGATCGGCACGTTCCGTTCAAAATGTTCGTCACCGGTCTTTTCCATCAGCCACCAGCGACCATATTCCGGCCGAAAAAAATTAATGGGACCCCGCATTTCCGGGATGCGCTCGGGAATGATGCGGGAATATCGCCCTTCCGCATCGTCCTGTTTCCGTTTGTTGGCGGCCAGGTGAGACGGTCCTGCCCGGGCTGTCGCATACGCGTCGATTCGTTGCAGAAGGGTCCGTTCCCGTGCCTGGAAATCCGCGAGAAAGGGCTCCACTTTTGGGGCAAAGCCTTGCTCTCCCACCAGATGGGAAAGGCTATTCAAGCTGGTGGATTCACGCGAAAATCCAAGCCGGACCACGTTCGTCGCATCCCGGTACGCCTGCGGAAGATCATCGATATTGGCGGAGTCAAGGTACCCGAATGCCTTGCCCTCATCGTCCGCAAGACGTTTTTCGGCCTTCGTCGCGGCATTATGCAAAAGCACGAGCAAATCGTCGGAAGTCGCGGACGCCAGAAAGTAAGCCGAGGATGCTGCGATCACCACGCCGCGGCGCATTTGTGTCGGATCACCGGCGCTTGGGGAGTCCTCCTGGGTTCCCAAGAACACATCGGGGAAATCATTCAGGAGAACAGCGGAAACACCCAAGGCCTGAGCGTCTTCGTGATCACTTGGTCCCCAAAAGGGTTCGATGTTGTAGTGAAACTGTTCGCGGCTGCCCGTTGGTGCGAAGAGCGGATCAAGGAAGCCTTCCGTCGGGCGAGAGGAGAGAAAATGGGAGTTGCGGATTGCGATCGTATTTTCAGCACCCACGCTGTCCACGAAAGCCTGAACGGCATCGTCGAGAAATGAGGGATTTGAGTGTGGTGAACGATACAGGTGGAAAACGGCCTGCGAACTTTGTTGATTGTAACCAATCATATCGATGTTGATCATTGCGAGGATCCGTTGCAAATCTTCGGGGTGCTCGTGAAAGTGATAAGTGATTCCGTAGTGCTCCGAACCCCACATGAACCGAATCGTTCGCCTGGGACGGGGAAGCGCGCCAGTCGAAACAAGGTTGCTCAGCAAACGAGCCACCTCCAGTGTGCAACCAACCCCGGTGAGATTATTGGCGCCGCCGGTGTTCCGGCTGTTATCGTGTGCATAAACGAGAATGACGGGCAGGCTCGCGTCTGTGCCGGGGATTTCCGCGCGCACCTCGGGATACTCGCCGGGCCCGGTATCGGCCTGGACTTCAGCGTGCACGGAAATTGTTTCTCCAGACGCAAGCCGGGTCTTCAACTCGTTGCCCACGCGGTAGGAGAGGGAAAAAGCAAAAGTGGGAGCTTCACCGCGCGGCCCTATCCAGGGCACTAATTGAACAGTGCCGATCAAGTCGGGGTGGTCAACTGCATCTTCGGTACGATAGAACACGACACCAGCCGCCTTCCGTTCCCAAACCGCAAGCCGCATGACTTGCGAAGCGGATCCGCTGGCGAGAACAACTTTCCCTTCCACCGCGCGCCCGGCATAATCCTTTTCTTCGACTCCACTACCGACATCCATGAGTTCCGCTGTCACCGAACCCGTGCGGCTATTTCGCCCGAGATAGGATTTGTACACCTTGAAATCCGCCAGCAACTCCTGCTCCGGTTTCACAATCCAAAGTTCCGCCTTGCGGGCCTCCCAGGAAGGCTCCGTATGAAACGCCCAGTAGTAAGCCTTGCCGTCCGAGGGAAATCGCTCGATATCAACGTTGGTCAACCCCATCGATTTCGCTTCGGTCGCCAGGTAGTCAGCCACTTGATCTGCCCCCTGGGCCGGAGAAAAACCCGAGAAACGGACGATTCTTTTGAAATCGGCGAAAGGCCGTTCTCCGGAGGAATTTTCCCGAATCGCCCGATATCGATCGCGAGCGAGTAGCCGTTGCGCCTCGGCGGGAATGACGCCGCTAAGTAGGAAAACGGCGACATAAACGAGTACTTTCCCAAAGATACCGAAGCTCCTCTCCATTCCCTTTCCTTTCTCGCTTCCACAAACATCTCTCTGCATCGTCGTCAACCGACACCACCCTCGCAAACCGGAAATCGGATGCAAACCCTCGGCACGAGTAGAATCTTACCTGTCACTTTAATTCTCGGAGGAGTAAGCTGTATTCCGATTTCTTGCTGGGACTTTCGGAATCTTGCTGAAATATCCAGATCAAGACCGAGATTGGCAGCCCCAGTCTATGCGTGCCCCGGTGCATGGCTTGCGAATCAGTCCAGCACCTGCGCTTCAGGAGATGCGACATCATGCGACCGGGTCATCAAAGCAAACATTCGGATTCAGGGCGTGAGACGGCTTGGAGGCTGGGCTCTGGCGGGTCTGACCGGGCCTTCAAGAGCGGAAGCAGGATTTTTGCGCTAGAGACGATGACTGGGCGCCTCCGACAATTTTGCGGCGGAAATGAAATCTTGATGTCCAACGAGGGAACGCCGTGGGCGAATACCGTAAAGGTCGAAGTTCACCGCGTCCGCCCACAAGAAGAACCTGAGACTACACCGCTTGAGCATTGCATCTCTTTGAAGTTGAGTGGCCAAGAGACGCTCGAATGGAAACTAGCAGGCAAGCGGTTTCTAAATAGAGCTTATCGTGCGAGCGAATTCTGTCTGGTTTCGAAAGGAACGCCCGTCTGGGCACGCTGGCGGCAGGGAGGAGAATTTCTGGTTGTTGCGATTCCTTCTTCGTTCGCTCTGTCGGTAGCCGACGCGGCGAGCCCTCGTCGACACATTGAATTCACCAACCCATGGACATTTAGGGACACCGTGGCGGAAAACCTCATGAAAACCATGTGGTACGAGCTGAAGGCCGGCTGTCCAGCGGGCCGGCTATTTGGAGAGTCCCTCGCGACTGCCTTCACAGCGCACCTATTGCGCCATTACTCCGTTTTTCAACACAAGATGGAGCCACTCCGAGGCGGCCTATGTTCAGCAGCGCTTCGCAGGGTCGCCGAGTACATTCAAGCTCATCTTCACGAAGAACTGAGTCTCCGGCAATTGGCTGACCTGGCGCACCTGAGCTCTTACCATTTTGCGCATGTCTTTAAGCAGAGCACCGGTCTTGCTCCCCACCGGTATGTGCTCACGCAGCGAATCGCCCTCGCCAAGACGCTACTGGAAGGCACGCGCATCCCGCTGACCGAAATTGCCTTTCGCGTTGGCTTCCCGAGTCAAGCCCATCTGACCGTTATGTTTCGCAAATTTGTGGGTTGTACGCCGGGATCCTATCGAGGGTCCCCTAGGGTCGTGAATCTGACACCCCTCCAAACTGACCAAGACTGCACTCCGCAGTAGGCAATTTAGGTTGGCCCGATCCACTTGCGTCGTTGCCCGGAGATCCAGCAAGAATCTCTCTTCAGGCGATGCAGACTTCGTCATAACCAAGCAAAACTTGGGGGGACCGGCCAAACCGGGCCTGCTAGCCGGGGTCTGCTCCTTAGGTCCACCCGTCATCGTTGCCAACCGGCGCCCGATTGCGTATGGTTCTGGCATGAACACTCGAAGAATTGCGCGGCTTGTTGTTTCTATGGCTATGTCGTTGGGATTCGCTGCCGCCGGGCGCAGCCAGCAGCCCGTGCCAGCTCGCCTGGCCAGCGGATTCGATACCATCCGTGACGAGACCCTGCGTGCGGACCTGACTTTCCTGGCTTCCGACGCCCTACAAGGCCGCATGTCTCTGCAGCCGGGCGACGATGTCGCGATCGAGTGGATCGCCTCGGAATTCGCCAAGGCCGGATTGAAACCCGCGGCCGGTGGCAGCTATTTGCAGCCGGTAGACTTGGTGGAATATCGCGCGGACCGTGCACAAAGCTACGTCGCAGTGAAGCGAGCGGGCAGCGAGAAGCAGTGGAAATTTCCCGACGCTATCGGGTCGTACCGTTCCGATGTTGATGTCACCGCGGAAGTCGTCTTCGCAGGCTTTGGCATTACCGCCCCGGAACTACATTACGACGACTACCGGGACATCGACGTTTCCGGCAAGATCGTGCTTGTTTTTGATCACGAGCCGCAAGAGACCGACACCTCATCTATTTTCAACGGTACCGGCAACACGCGATACGCGACGGCGCGCGTCAAGATCTTGAACGCCCAGGCGCACGGTGCCGTAGGAGTCTTGATCGCGGCAGAGCCGAACCGCAAGCACCCTTCCAATCAGGAGCGCATCGCGAGGATCGGGGGCTCGGCAACACGAGCCGTCCCGATTCCGTCGCAGGCCCTCGCCGACGACGCACTCCATACGCCAGCGGCGATCATTTCCGACACCGTCGCCAAGGAGCTTATGAGCGGAGCACCCGCGACTCCCTCGGAGCTACAGGCGGCAATCGACCGTGACTTGAAACCGCAATCCGCGCCCCTCCCGGACACGCAGGTAACACTCCATTACCGCAACGCGTCGGTCTCGACCGGAAGGACTTACAACGTCGTCGGTTTGCTCGAGGGGGCCGACCCACAGCTAAAGGCCGAGACGATCCTGATCAGCGCGCACCACGACCACGATGGTATGAGCGGAAGCGAGATCTGGCATGGCGCCGACGACAACGGCTCGGGTACGGTGGGTGTCGTGGCTCTAGCGCACGCGTTTGCCGCAAACGCGGACGCGAAAGGCGGCCAAAGACCAAAGCGGTCCATTCTGTTTGTGGTGTTCGCAGCAGAAGAGCGAGGACTGCTCGGTTCATTCTACCTGGCCGCCCATCCATTGCGTCCGCTTGAGACCACACGAGCCATGATTAACTTCGACATGATCGGCCGGAACGAGACCGAGAGCGAGCAGACCAAAGGACTGATCGACGTGCCTGCCGATACCACCAATCGACTGAATCTCATCGGAGCGCTGTACAGCCCCGACTACAACCGGACCGTCAGACAGGAAAACAAATATGTCGGTCTAGATCTCGATGACCGTTTCGATCACGAGGCGGCGCTCAATGTCTTTTTCCGCAGCGATCAATTCCCTTTCGTGCTGCAGAACGTTCCAGCATTTTGGTGGTTCACCGGCTTTCATCC
>Ga0137398_10001001_pt1 | contig 11022 bp, 9 predicted proteins | sample czorhiz216metaG_FD_106659 | JGI IMG/M metagenome (GOLD analysis project Ga0137398, IMG submission 106659) | Vadose zone soil microbial communities from Angelo Coast Range Reserve, California, USA - czorhiz2.16 metaG | ecosystem: Environmental > Terrestrial > Soil > Vadose zone | place: USA...
CAACAAGGAAGTCACCGCCGTGGTTGAGCTCAAGGCGCGCTTCGACGAAGCCTCGAACATCCGCTGGGCACGCGACTTGGAGGACGCTGGAGTGCAGGTGTTTCACGGACTCGTCGGCCTGAAGACCCACTGCAAGCTTTCCCTGCTGGTCCGCAGAGACCCTGACGGAGTCTCACGACGCTACGCCCACCTGGGCACCGGAAATTACAACTCCACCACCTCGCGCTTTTACACCGACATGGGTTTGATGACCGCCGACCCTGAAATTACCAGTGCCGTGCACGATGTATTCAGCTTCCTCACCGCTTACTCGGAGCATTCCAGCTACGCGCCTTTGATGGTTTCACCAGTGAACATCGCCGAGCACAGTCTGGATCTCATCGCGCGGGAGAGTGACCACTCGCGTCTGGGGCGGCCGGCGCGAATCATCGCGAAAATGAATGCATTGCTCGATAAGAACATCATCGCTGCCCTGTACCGCGCATCGCAAGCCGGAGTGGAGATCGATCTTCTGGTGCGAGGCATGTGCGCTCTGCGTCCGGGGGTTCGCGGCGTCAGCGATCACATCCGGGTGCGAAGTATAGTTGGCCGTTTCCTCGAGCACAGCCGCATCTTCTATTTCGCCAACGGTGGCCAGGAAGAGATCTATTTATCCAGCGCCGATTGGATGCCACGCAACCTCTATGAGCGGGTTGAAGTAATGTTTCCGGTCAAAGAGCCCATGCTGCGCGATCGCATTCGCCATGAAATTCTTAATGCCTACCTGGCCGACACGGTAAAAGCACGGGTCCTGCGCAAAGACGGAACATATGTTCGCGCCTGGCGGGCAGAAGGCAAGCGCAAGCCCCCGGTCTCTGGGTTCAACGCTCAGGATTTTCTTATCGCTCTGGCGGAAGGCAAGCAGCCGATTCAAGCCATTCCATCTACTCCGCAACCGAAGCTGCTCCGGACGCCTTTGCGGGGGGAACGTAGGATTTCATGATCATCTACTTTGTCCGTCATGCCAGCGCCGGAGAGCGTGTGGCCAACCTGAAAAAAGACGAGAAGCGCCCGCTCGATGCCGATGGCATCCAGCAGTGCGGATACGTCGGCCGGGCACTGGCTGCCGCGAACGTCCAGCCGGACGTAATCATTTCCAGTCCATTCAAGCGCGCAACTCAGACTGCGTCTTTGATCGGCAATGAAATTGGTTACGAAGGCAAGCTGCAACTCGACCCGGCGATGCAGCCGGAAGCCACATTCGCCGACTTCCAACGCATGCTGGAAAAATATGCCAGGCACGAAGCCATCATGGTGGTCGGCCACAATCCCAGCATCACAGATTTTTTTGCCCGCATCATTACCAAGTCGGGCAGCGCAGCCCAGGTGGAGTTTAAAAAAGGCGCAGTCGCTTGCACCGAGACCCAGCGCCAGGGGGCAAGGCTGAAGTGGTTTATGACTCCCAAGCTGGCGCGCGCGATTCAGGCTGCTGCGGCGGCGGCTGAAAAATCGCATGCGAAAACTTCGCGGAAGTAAGCCCGCTCTTTTTCCACTGCCCACAACTCCAGGTCAACACTCAGCGGGGCCCGCGGTGCAAGCACCAGGTGCACTGACGATCCGCGCACCCGCACACGCACATTTTTCAACGCGCCGCTCCTCCCCAGGTTCAGCGCCCATGCCAGTCTCAGCAACAGCGATGCCTTAGCGATATGTTTCTGGTCAGAGGGCGGAAGCACTTTGATGGGCCCGTCTCCCAGCGTCGGCCGCGATTTCCCCAAGTAGCGTGCGATGGCCGCAATCACATGTCGCTGTTGCAGTGTGTAGCCCAGGATCTCCGAATGCGAAATGATGTAGTAGGCGTGACGATGCCGTCCGGTACGGTTGATGTAATCGCCCACCTCGGACAGCATGGCAGCAGTCGCAATCCACTCCCTGTATTCGGGCGGCAGACGGTGGATTCGCCGCAGGTCAGAAAACAACTTCATCGCCGAGTCGCGCACGCGCTCCGCATGCTGCAAATCAACCCGATAATGGCGCACGGCGCTGAGAATCGAATCCTGGCGCTCGGACTCAATCTGGCGGCCTGAGCGCGTGGCGCGATCGTATTCGGCAGCCATTTGCGCCAGCAAACCATCGCGCAGCCCCAGAGGAGAATAGCGGAAGCCGCTAAGCCGGAAACGATCGAGCAGTCCGGCGAACACCGCTGCCCCGGCAATCACAATTTCAGCTCTCCGCGGCCCTATCCCCTGAATTTTCTTTCTGTCTTCAAGCGATAGGCGGCTGAGCATTTTTGCGATCCGCCGCATCTGCGGGTGCGTGACTGTCATGCCGCGCTGGCTCTTGGTGCGATAGAGCGTATGGCACACCGAGGCCAGTGCCTCAGCTGTTCCCGAGGTAGCGATGACGATGTTCGGCCGCGGCTTGTTGACGCGATCAGCGATCCTGCCGATTTCCCGATTCACAAATCCCCGCAGTTGCCGCATCTCGGCCTTTCGCGGAGGGTCATGGTGTAAGAAGTCGTTCGTAAGACGCACTGCGCCCAGAGGAAGGCTGACGGTCTCCTGAATGTGCCCTCGCTTGGAAATCGTCAGTTCGCAACTGCCACCGCCCAGGTCAATCATCAGCACTGCAGACGGGTTTACCCGCACGTTCGAGGTGAGGCCCAGGTGAATTAACCGCGCCTCCTCGAGGCCCGAGATGATTTCTACGCTCCACCCTGTCGCTGAGCGTACCCATTCGAGGAAAGCGCGTGAGTTGCGTGCATCGCGCAGCGCGCTGGTGGCGACAACCCGGACCGTATCGGCCCCCGCCCGCTGTGCCGCGCGATGAAAACGCCGCAAAACTTTAACGGTCAGCGCAATGGCCTCAGGAGAAAGAAATCCGCTGCGAAAAACGGATTCGCCGAGCCTGGTGACTTCGCGGTCCTCGTGAATTTCGACCAGACGATGTGAAGCCAGCCGCGAAATCTTCAATCGTACGGAGTTCGATCCAATGTCAACCGCGGCAAAGGTGGGCATTCACAAACAGTGTACAGTCACCGAAACATCTGGTGATCTGCGGCGCGATCTGTGCGAAAAGCCGTGACAGAACGGCTGGCAAGTTGATCGGGAATAGAGGGTGCTCTCGGTTTACGCGGCGGCACTTTGACTTGCCGACGCGATTTGCTCTGTGGCTTTACGTGCGCTGGCCTGAGGATCCGCGCTAGACTGCAATTCGGAAACTGCCTTCAGCGCCGTTTCCCAGCCGTTTCCCGCGCGCCGGAACCTCGCCCGGCTGATGTTCTGCAGGGCAGCAACAAGACTGGAATCGTGTACTCCGCCAAACCGCCGCTCGGCGCGCTGGCTCAATTTCAGCACATCATGCCAGCGTCCGATTTCATCCTGCGCCCGCTTCAGTTCCACAATCAGGCTCTTTGCTACTCCAGATTCTGGGGCAAGTTCGGCCAGATATCGCGCGCGTTTGGCAGCGATTCGGCATGAATGCAGCATCTTTTCCGTCTGCGGAGCCTCGTGAAACTTCGGCAAGAGGCCGAATGCCAGTTTGACGGGATCGACTCCATCGATAACAACTTCTGACTTTGCTCGCCGAAGCCGTTTACGAAGTTGACTGACTTTCTCTTTGTCGAAGTGCTTGACCAGCTTCTTGGACCGCCGTGCCTGCTCTTCTTCCAGCGCTGCCAAAAGCTGAACACGGTGGTTCTGGCGGTCCGGAATTCTTAGCTCCTTAAGAAATGCGATCTCCACGTCCAGATCACGCAACTTCCCGGCGCGTTTACGCAATTTCGAGAGAAGCTTAAGCAGCTTTTTTGTGTTCGGACTCTCGGGAGCGAGTTCGCTGACCAGCGCCTCAACCCGGCGGCTATTCGTACGAAAGCGATGCACGCTGCTTACTTTCGTGTCTTTAGCCAGACGCCCAGCGTGGCGACTGATGCGCTCAAACACCAGGTCGGTCTGGCGCCGGACTGAGTTCAAAGCAATGCCGTTAGTTGGTGATCCGTTCGCGCGCATGAGTTCAGAGTACGAGGGAACCTGTAGGGAGTGCCGGGAGCCAGCTGGGAACTCCGAAGCAGGCTGATTGTAACACTCCCTTAACAATTGATCGAGAGCAGTATCAGCAATGCTCCCGCCATTTTTTCCGATGCTTCACGCTTGACGGAAGTGAGTGATTGTTAATGCCTTACAGACCGAAGTTCTATTCCCCGGCCTTCGTCGTTTGCTCCGACATCACATCCGCAAACGAAAAATCGTTCGCAATGTTGGAGTATTCCTTCCCTTCGACTTCGACGTAGGGGTAAATAAAGTAGTTCCGCGCTTCGCCTGCCTGTGGGGGATTCAATTTCAAGTCGCGCCCAACTGTAAACTGCACGCGGTCGGCGTCGTGCGCGCCGAAAAAGTAGTCCTTCTTCTGCTGGTGTTTCCAGGCTTCGGAAATATCCACCGGAATCCATCCGTTTTCGGGGTTGAAAAACTCTGCCCAGCAGTGATACCCAGGGACCTGGGACGAGTGCTGGTCGGGCAGAATCTGGAATCCAATCTCAAAGCGCGAAGGTATATTTTGCGACCGCGCCATGGCGATAAACAACGAATGGAAATCGGTGCAGTTGCCTTTTTTCGCGTCGCAGGCATAAAGAACGTCGCCCCTGCCCCATCCCTTTCCGGTTTTGTCGTAACTCATGTTCGCGAACACGTAGTCGTAAATCGCGTGCGCTTTATCGAGTTGCGACGATTTCCCGGCAGTAACTTTGACGGCAAGTTCCGCCGGAAGTCCAGTGATGGGCACGAGCTTGTCGGGACCGAGGAATTCTTTCATCTGCTTTTGATTAAGAGAGGCGTTTTCCAGCCGCGGACGGTTCAGACCCAAAGTCAGGTGCTCGTGCCGGGTGATGTCATAAGTGACCTCAAAGTGCATATCTTCAGCTCGCGACTTTGAAGCCTCAGCAAAGTAGATTTCATTTCCGAATCGCGATTCGTGAGTTTTCTTGAGCGGCAGATCGCCCTTCGCCGACATGACTCGTACTTCCTGGTAGGAATCCGAGTGTGCGGCGGGAAACCAGACGCGCACTTTCTGGCCCGGAGGTACATTCTTCACCGTAAACGCGTAGTTAAAAGTGAAATGGCGTGTCGTCTGGGCTGATGCGACAGACGCAACAACTAGAAGAACTACACAGCAGAGTGCCAGTTTGCGCAGCATCGTTATTCTCCTGTCTTAGTGGTTGAGGTCAAGACCACACACGGTGCTCAGGAGTATGAAGTCAAGTGAATCCGCGCCTGAAGGGAATCATACGAATCTGGAAATAATAATCCGAACTCCAGCGAATTTCCACCAACAGGCCAAACCTCCGTGCGTTCAATTTTGGTGCGGGCGCAGTCGAGTAAAGAAACCCGGTGCACACAGATTTTCTCCTTTAAAATCACTCAATGCCTGCCGTCATCTGCTGCCGTGATTTGCGCAAGACTTACGACGGCAAAGTCGAGGCGGTTCGCGGCTTGAATCTCGAAATCAGCGCCGGAGAATGCTTCGGCCTCCTCGGCCCAAACGGCGCCGGCAAGACTACTACCATCGAGATTCTCGAAGGCCTGCTCCCCCCGACATCAGGTGAAGTCACAATTCTTGGCCAAAGCTGGAAGTCGAATGCTCGAGAAATCCGCGAACAAATTGGCATTTCACTCCAGGAGACACGGCTTTCCGAGAAGCTGACGGTCCACGAAACCATCCAGCTATTTGCCAGTTTTTATCATTGTCCGCGCCCTGTTACTGAAGTCCTCGAAGGCCTGCAACTCACAGAGAAAGCCGACGCTCAGGTCGGCAAGCTTTCCGGCGGGCAGCGCCAGCGCCTGGCAGTTGCGACCGCGCTGGTCGGTTCTCCACGCGTGCTTTTCCTCGACGAGCCGACCACGGGACTCGATCCGCAGAGCCGGCGCCAGCTATGGGAGATCATCCGCAACTTTCAAAAACACGGAGGCACTGTGCTGCTCACCACCCACTACATGGACGAAGCCGAGCGTCTGTGCGACCGCCTCGCCATTGTGGATCATGGGCAGATCATCGCCGAAGGATCGCCCGCTGAACTGATCGCAAAGCTGGGTGGCCATCACGTTGTCGAGTTTGCTTTGTCCGGCAACTCACCTGGCGACAACACACTGTGGCAATCATTGCCCGGAGTCGATTCCGTGCGCAATGACGATGGCATGGTGAGCCTTAGCGTCTGCGAACCTCATCGGACTATTCCCGCATTGCTCGCGAAAGTAGAGGAGCAATCGGCACAGCTCGAACATCTGACCACTCGGCAGGCTAGTCTTGAAGACGTTTTTGTCCGGCTGACTGGGAGACACATGAGAGACGAATAAGCGAGGGACGAATAAGAAAGAGTAAAAGAGTAGATGACCATGTGGAGACGGGCGCCCTCGCCCGCCTGGCCGAGCAAAGCTCGGCAATGAAAGGGCATGGATCTTTTATGTCGCCAGTAGCGGAACGTGACCCCTCAACTTTCAACAGGCTGAGCTCCAGCACTCCAGCTCCCTGCAATGGCCGGTGGACAGGCTTCCGCTACCTGCTTGGCGCGCGCCTGAAGGAGATGGTGCGTGAACGCGAAGTTATTTTTTGGGTGTTCGTATTCCCAATGCTGCTTGCGCTTGGACTCGGGCTCGCATTCCGCAATAAGCCAACCGACATTACCTCAATCGCGATTGTCTCCGGCCCATATGCGCAAAACGCGCTCTCACTAGTCCAGAACTCGTCGCAGAAAAACGTTATTCACCCTGAAATCGTGGACCGCGCTAAGGCCCTGCAGGGTTTTCGTCTCGGCAAGTATGACGTTGTGGTCGAGCCGCAATCGCCCGGCAACGTTCAGTATTATTACGATCCCGCGCGTCCGGAGAGCGTGCGCTCGCGCGCTGAGGTGGACGATGCCTTGCAGTCCGCAGCCGGCCGCAAAGACGTAATCGCCAGTTCCTCCGTTACTTCCAGCGAACCGGGTTCGCGCTACATCGATTTCCTTATCCCCGGCCTGCTTGGGATGAACTTGATGAACTCCGGCATGTGGGGCATCGGTTTCGCTCTGGTTGATATGCGCCAGCGCAAGCTGCTCAAGCGATTTGTTGCCACTCCCATGCGCCGCAGCGATTTTCTCATGGCATTGGCCAGCAGCCGCCTCATAATGATGGTGATCGAAGTCGTACTGCTGCTTGGCTTCGGAATATTCACCTTTCACATGCGCGTACTCGGATCGTTATGGAGCATCCTGCTGATCGGCGCAATTGGAGCCATTGCATTCGGGGGACTTGGCCTGCTCACCGCCAGCCGCGCGCGGAAAATCGAAAGTGTGAGCGGGCTGATCAACATTGTGATGATGCCCATGTGGATCTTCTCCGGGGTATTTTTCTCCTATTCGCGTTTTCCTGCGGTCGTCCAGCCGTTCATCAAGGCCCTGCCACTCACCGCCTTGAACGATGCCCTGCGCGCAACCATTCTTGAGGGTTCATCGCTGTTCTCGCAAAGTGGAAGAGTGCTGGTTCTGGCGCTTTGGGGAGGCCTCTCGTTTATTCTTGCCCTGCGGTTGTTCCGCTGGTCGTAGTTAATGGCTTGCAGCCGGAGACCGCTGCCCATGAATAGTCCTAAGCTAACCCTGAACCAACGGCGCATTAATCCTGCACAAATGCCAGATTAATATTTGACCGATTGTGCGCTCACCCATGTACTTTCATGTGCGCTAATTTTACGTACCCATGCTAGACTCGCATTCGTGATTCTGGGCGTGGATATGGGGCCGTGCCCGGTCACCTGCGGCTTTGCCGATGTCCCTTCGTCTGGATCGGTGCCGCAGCGTCCATAGGGAAGGTCTTCCGCTACTTCGCGCAACGAACAGAAAGGTTTCAGTTTGGGTAATTTTTCTGGACGTATGCCCGAAGCCAAAAAACGGCCGGTGCTAATGAAGGTCGCGGAACGCCAGGACGTATACGCGTCGTTCTTCGAGCAGGTACGGCATGCCTCGAAACGTGCCCTTATGCTCGACTATGACGGCACGCTTGCGCCTTTCACCCCTGATCGCACGCGGGCGTTCCCGTATCGTGAAATTCCTGAACTAGTCGGGCGAATCATGCAGCGCAACACGCGGGTAGTACTGATCAGCGGACGCGCAGCCACCGAATTACTATTTCTTAGCGGAATTCATCCCCACCCTGAGATTTGGGGCAGTCACGGCTCGGAGCGCTTGCTGCCTGATGGCACCTATGAAGCCGACGCACCGCCCCCGAAACAGCGTGTCGGACTTCAGCTTGCCAATAAAACGTTGAGTGCGGCTGGTCTGGAATGCCGAATGGAAAATAAGGCCGGTGGCATTGCCGTTCACTGGCGCGGACTCTCAGGCAGCGAGAAAGCAGTTATTGAGGAGAAAGTGCGAGCGATCTCTAGGCCTTTGATTGAAGAGTACGGGCTGCAATTGCTTCCCTTTGACGGGGGCCTGGAGCTACGTGCGCCGGGCAAGACTAAAGGAGACGCTGTTTCCGCAATCCTGGCAGAGAGCGGTAAGGGGACGGCGGCCGCTTATTTAGGCGATGATCAGACAGACGAGAACGCGTTTCGTGCCATCAAAGGAAAAGGCCTGGCTGTATTGGTGCGTCCTGAAGCTCGGCCTACTCAAGCCGACGTCTGGTTGCGTCCGCCCGATGAACTCGTGGGGTTTCTGCGGGATTGGCTTGCAGCCTGTGGAGCAGAAAGATGAAGCTACTGGAAGGGCGTTTGATCGCGGTTTCAAACCGCTTGCCGGTTGAGGTAAAGTTCCGCGCCGGCCACCCTCGGCTCTCCCAGAGCGCCGGCGGCCTGGCTACCGCTCTCGATAGCATCTGGCGGAATTGCCATGGATTGTGGGTGGGCTGGGCCGGGGCCGTCGACTCTGAGACCGCCACAACTCTTCTGCAAAAAGCGGCGCGTGGGCGCTCCTACTCCTTCAAGGGTGTGCCACTTACGCGCGACGAAATCTCTAAGTTCTATTCCGGCTTCGCCAACGAGATCATCTGGCCCCTTTTCCACGATATGCCTTCGCGTTGCGACTTCGATCCAGAGTTCTGGGAAGTGTACCAACGGGTAAATCGGCGCTTTGCCCAGGCCGCAGCCGAAGCCGCCAACGGCAAGGACTTAATCTGGGTCCATGACTATCACCTGATGCTCATGGGACGCTACCTGCGTGAAGTGGGATCCACCGCCCACACCGGATTCTTCCTGCACATCCCGTTCCCGGCGCCCGACATGTTTGAAAAACTGCCGTGGCGAAGGCAGATTCTTCGTTCGTTGCTGCACTATCAGCTGCTCGGCTTCCAGACCGACCGCGACCGCTACAATTTCCTCAGCTGCCTTGAGAGAATTCTCCCGGAAGCCAGCACTGTCCGCGACGACCCGTACAACACCGTCATTATGGAAGGGCAGCGGACCCGCGTGGGCACATTCCCCATCAGCATCGCTTTCGAAGAATTTGCCAATCACGCAGCCAGTCACGAGATCGAAACCGGGGCCAACCAGTTTCGCCACGAATTGAACAACAAGTTTCTGGTACTGGGTGTAGACCGCATGGACTACACCAAAGGAATTCCGGAGCGACTGAAAGCTTTCCGCATTCTTCTCAGGCGTTATCCGGAACTCCGCCATCGCGTCACTTTGCTGCAGGTGGTCGTTCCCAGCCGTGAGGAGATCCCCAACTACAAAGACTTGCGGCGCGAAGTGGAGTTGCTCGTCAGCCAGATCAACGGCGAGTTCACTGAAAGCGGTTGGGTGCCGATTCATTACATGCACCGCAATCTCACCCGCAAGCAACTGCTCACCTACTACCGCGCCGCCGATATCGCGATCATCACTTCACTGAAAGATGGAATGAACCTGGTTGCCAAGGAGTTTTGTGCTGCCCAGGTAGACGAATGCGGAGTAGTTGTAATCAGCGAGTTCACCGGTGCGGCTGCCGAACTGCAGCACGGTGCCCTGGTTGTGAACCCGAATGACCTGGCTGGAATTGCCGAAGCAATTTTCCGCGCCTGCGTGATGCCGGTCGAGGAAAAGCGCTCCCGCATGCGCCTGCTCCGCGACATCATCCGCACCTACAACGTCCAGAGTTGGGCCGAGGCCTTCTTGAACGCGGCGCTGACCATCGAGCCGATTCCAGCCAAGGCGCAGGACTCAGGCCTGTCTCACAGCAATGGCGATATACCCATGGTGGTGTCCAGCAGCTCACACGACCAAAGAATCGCCTGACGCTCTACTTCCTAGCCCTAACCTTTCTTCGCCCTAGCTCTTTTTCCGAATACATGCTGCCCCGGCATTTTGGCGCTCCGCAAAAACATAACGCAGCATCGTCGAGATCGCCGTCATACAAGTTGTAGTCGTAGGCGATTTCTTCGCCAGCCCCAATCCGCCGAATTGCACGAATGATCACTCGCCCCTTCACCTCATCGGCCTCGCAATTGGGTTCGCACGAATAATTAATGAATGCGGCAATGCCATAGCCATCGATCACCCGCTCGCCGTCCACTAGCCCAAATAAATAGGTGCGGGGCGAGTGCTCGTAAATGGCGTCTGCCCGCTCATTTGTCAGCCGCGGACCGGTATATTCAGCGACGATTGTCCGCCTCTTTATCGGACTGGTCGTATATACGCCATCCGCGTGGATCTTCGATCTGCGAATCACCAGGGCCATTGAGTATGAAGATTAGCATTGGAGACAGAATGACGTGGCAAGTTGCCGCACACACGATCAGTTGGCTTTGAGGCAGAACTCAGGGGGGGAAAGCCCTCATAAGTGCTAACTTAAGCTTTTCTGTTTAGGGTCTGCCAGCTTCCTCTAAGCCCGTTTGTGGATAGTCGGAGTGTGGCACTCGATAAGGCATGTCCATCAAACGAGCTCACGGCGGGATGCCGACGCGTCGAAGCAGGTCGGCGAACCGGGGATCGGAGCGAAGGGGGTCCCAGAGCGCCTCTACTTTGAGGTAAGCGAGACGATTGAACCGCTCCTCGTAAGCCTTTTCTAGCCAAGTGAAGGCCTGATCTTTGTCTTCCAGCCCG
>Ga0137398_10001004_pt1 | contig 11013 bp, 9 predicted proteins | sample czorhiz216metaG_FD_106659 | JGI IMG/M metagenome (GOLD analysis project Ga0137398, IMG submission 106659) | Vadose zone soil microbial communities from Angelo Coast Range Reserve, California, USA - czorhiz2.16 metaG | ecosystem: Environmental > Terrestrial > Soil > Vadose zone | place: USA...
GGCGTGTTTGTATAAGGAACACGGAGGCTAACATGATCAAACGACTGTACCCGCTTTTGTTTAGTTTTCTTCTTGCCGCACCGCTACTGCTTGCACAAGATTCCCAATCTAATAATTCTCAAGCCACCAACATTGGTGGGGCTTGGCAGATTTCATGGCAGGCTCGGAATGGCTCACAGCAAGCCACAATGGAAATCCAGCAGGAGGGTTCCAAACTGAGCGGCACGTTTCAGGACTCAAGCGGATCTTCTCAAGTGACTGGAAGCATTGCTGGAAACAACGTGTCTTTTAGCGTGCAAATAGAGGGGCGTCCCATGACACTGGCTTTTACGGGGACCATCAATGGCGACAAAATGAGCGGCACCTTTCAGCCTCAGGGCGGAGGTGGCGGGGGAGGCGGTCGCGGGGGACGCGGAGGCGGACAGGGAAACCATACTTGGACCGGCGTTCGGCAGGGCAATTCTGGTCAGAGTGAGCCTGAGCAAAGTCAGGATGAAGACGACGAATACGGACTTTGATTGCAGCTCTCTTCCGAGCTTCATCAGCGTTTCGCCGGTACCATCACACCAAACGCGACACGTGAGTTCTCGCTTCGAACTGGCCGAATGCTAAAAGAATCCAGCATGTCTTGTTGTTGGATGCTTTCCTGTGCTCACCTTGCGGCAAGGCCGATGCGGCGAACTCACGACCCTTCGCGGAAGGGGACGCAAGGAATAGGTTGCCTAGCCGAGAGTGGTGCCGAAGGTTCCTTCTTGCGTTTGCGAAGGGAGACCTTTCTCTGTTCCAGTCTTGGGACCTCTTAAAACGCCTACGATGGCTGCGCTCTTCAACAAGAGCCCTGGTAGCGCGCTGCAACGGATCTTTGCACAGCTTTGCCAACTCTTTACGCCCGTCGCAGTCATGGAAGCTTCTAATTAATTACGTACACAGAAACAGTTCGATGTTTCAAAGTGAAGCTTTGAGAGCAATTCAATCGGCGTGACGAGCGATTGTGACGTGTTCGACAGACGATCATCCGGGCTTTAGGAGAGTGAAGACGGAGAAGGGACTTTTGATGTTGAGAGACTCATGGTTCATCGCTATCTTGAACGGCGCTTATGGTCTATGCACAAGTTTAGCGCAACCGAGCCTGTTGGGTATTTGTTTCGCGGCTGCATGGCAGGCCATAGCCCTAATCACCACGGCAACCAAGCGCAGCTTGAGAGTTTTTGTTCAGTCAGGATTTACTCGGATCCATTTTCGCTTGAGCACTGCCAAGTCGACTTAGGCAAAGTATGCCCTGCCGGTCGTAGAAACTCCGCCCGCGGGCTCCGGAGGTGCTTCCCCCATTGCATCTTGCCTGCCTTGCAACGCAGGCCTGGAAATCCCCAGCTTCTGCATCTTGTGGATTAACGTGGTGCGCTTCAATCCAAGCTTGGTCGCAGCACCTTTCGGACCGCCAATCACCCAACCGACCGTTTCAAGGGTGCGTCGAATCAGGTTGCGCTCGGAGTCCCTCAGACTAATTACGGTTGTAGGACTGGCGGACGAAGTGACGGTGATACCCTGAGTTCCTACTGGCGGCAAAGGATTGGGTAGCACGCCATCGTTAGAAAGAATCACGGCACGTTCGATGAGGTTCTGCAGCTCGCGAATATTTCCCGGCCAGTCATATGAGCCAAGCGCTGACATCGTTTCGGGAGGAACCTCTTCGATCAGCCTCCCCATCCGGCGGCCAAAAATTTCGATAAAGTTTGCCACAAGAGCCGGAATATCTTCGCGGCGCTGCCGCAGCGGCGGCAGCAGTATGGGGAACACATTCAGACGATAGTAGAGGTCGCTGCGGAACTTGCCTTCATTCACCATCTCCGTCAAATCCCTATTCGTTGCAGCAACGAGGCGAACGTCCACGTGATGAGTCTGGCCGCTCCCTAAACGCTCAAACTCCTGTTCTTGCAAGACGCGCAGCAGTTTGGGCTGCAGCGCCGGCGGGATATCGGCTACCTCATCCAGGAAGAGTGTGCCTTTGTCGGCGAGCTCGAAACGGCCAATCTTTTGCGCAATGGCCCCCGTGAATGCGCCCCTTTCGTGGCCAAAAAGCTCACTCTCCAGCAGATCGAGCGGAATGGCGGCGCAATTCAGCCTTATGAAGGGACGTCCGCACCGCGAGCTGATGTTGTGAACCGCGCGCGCGATCAGTTCTTTGCCGGTTCCGGTTTCTCCCTGAATGAGAACGGTGGAGTCCGTTGGCGCAACGCGTTCGACTTGTTCGAGCACGGCCTCCAGAGCAGGACTGTTGCCGATGATCTGCTCGAATCTGCGCTCGTAAGAAAAAATCTGATTATTATTCTCGAATCTTTCGAAAGCTCCCACAGAGAACCTCCCGGCGCGCATGGCACGCCTCGCTATCGGATCAACTCTCCAGAGTAGCCCGGACACTTCCGAGCAGGGCTTCGTCATTGAATGGTTTTGCCAGAAACTCCACTGCGCCAGCTCTCAAGGCCTGCATTCGCATGGCGGTGTCGCCGTGTGCCGTGATGAAGATTGTGGGAATCCTGCAATGCTCAGCGTTCAGTTTGGCTTGCAACTCCAGACCTGACATTCCCTGCATGCGGATATCCAGAATCAGGCATGCGGTCTGGTGCTGTTGACCGGATTTGAGGAATTCCTCCGCTGACGCAAAAGCTTCCGAGAGCAATCCAACAGATTTAAACATGCCTTGCAATGCGCTGCGCATCAAGTCATCGTCGTCGACGATCGCCACTAACTTCATCTTCGCTTGTGCGGCCATAGTTAGAAAGCTAGCAGCATCGCCAGAACTCGCACAATCATACTTTGGTATGCGAGCCCTCATACTGCCGACTGCTTTTGTCCTGGATGGGCGCACGCGTATTAGTGTGCGGTAACAGGCAGTGAAGACGGTGCGAGTGAGCGGGGGATTATTCGTGACCCTGCTCTTTGCTGGGCAGGGTGAGATTAAAACTTGCGCCGCGCGGAGAATTGTCGGTCGCCCATAAGCGTCCGCCGTGTGATTCCACAATGGAGCGGCTGATCCGAAGTCCCATGCCGGTGCCGTCACGCTTGGTGGTGTAGAAGGCGTTAAAGATCTGCTCAGTCTTCTCCGCCGGGAGACCCACACCTGTATCGGTGACCGAGACCATCAGTTGCTGGTCTTCGCCGCGCCGCGACTTGACCGCTAGCTCGCGCGGACCGTCCACGCTTTTCATCGCTTCGATGCCGTTGATCATAAGGTTCATTAGCACCTGCTGCAATTGCACGCGATCAGCCATGATCCGAGGGACGTCTGCCGCCAGTTTTGTGTGCATGGATATCGAGTATCGAGTTGCCTCGATGCGCAATAGGACAATCATCTCTCGAATGAGTTCGTTTACATCAACCAACTCTCGCTGCGGGGTTCCCTTTTGGAAGAGTGAGCGCATTCGGCTGACGATATCAGAGGCACGGGTTGCATCCTTGACGATTCTTGAGGCAGCTTCGCGGGCCTCTTCCAGATCGGGCTGATCTCGGGTAAGCCAGCGCAGGCAGGTATTGGCGTCGGTGACGGCGGCGGCAATCGGCTGATTCACTTCGTGCGCCAGCGAAGCTGTCAGCTCTCCCATCGTGGTTACCCTGCTGATGCGCTCGAGATCCGCTTGCGCCTGACGCAGCTTTTCCCCGGCCTGCTTACGCTCGGTGATGTCCGTGGAGCTGCCCACGAATTGCACAACATCCCCCGATGCGGCCAGAATAGGATGGCCGACCGTAAGGATGTGTTTGACCGCGCCGCCCGGAAAAAGGATCCGGAATTCCACTTCGTAACCCGACTTTTCAATGATTGCCCGATCGATTGCCTCTTGCCACCTGGCTCGATCCTCGGGATGAATGCGCTGTAGCCGTTGTTCCCAAACCGGCATACCCTGTTCCGGCTCGAAACCATATATGCGATACCATTCCTCGGAGAGATGCAATGCTTCCTTTCGCGCCACCTCCCAGACCCAGCTCCCCGTGTGTGTGAGCTTCTGCGCTTCCGCCAAATAGGCCTCGCTCTGCCGCAGATTCTCTTCAGCACGATTGCGCTCGGCGATCTGAAGTTTCAGATCTTCATTCGCCCGCGTCAGTTCATCGGTTCGCTGCGCGACTCTGACTTCAAGCTCGTTTCGCGCCCGTGTGACCCCGGTCATCAGCAGCGCAAACACCAGGAACACAAGGTCGTAGAGAACGCGAGACGCGTTATTGATTTCAGGATCGAAGACATAGCTGCGGACCAGTGCCGAGAGCACAGCCGCGAAAATGCCGGGTGGCGTGCCCCCATACCAAAACGTGATCGCGATTGCGGTCAGCGCAAATGCGTTAAACGCCAGCGGCAAATGGAAGTGTAGAAACACCTTTGTGAAGCCGGCAGCCGCTGCGACCGAGACCACAGCCAGTACATAGCGCATGGTCACCGACGCTCGTGCAATCCATTTCCCTTTGCCCGGATATCCCATCGATTCGAACGTCTCTCAACCTCTGTGTACAGACGCGTGTGGACTGTTCACCAACAGATTGTTCATAGAATGTAGCTCGCTATCGTGCATCACCTTTTTTACAGTGGTGGAATTACGCTAGCATTTGCCGGATGGGAGCTCAAGCTTCGCCGCCATTCTTACCAGCTCCGCCAGCGATTCAGCCTGCATCTTCCGCATAACGTGGCCACGTTGAATCTTCACCGTGATCTCGCTGGTCCCGAGATCAAACGCTACCTGTTTATTGAGCATGCCGGAAACCACCAAGCCCATGACCTCGCGCTCGCGCGGAGTTAGCGAGTCGTAGCGCTTTCGCAAGCCGGTAAGCTCACCTTGCTGCTCACGCGTCACCCGGTCACGATCCAAAGCCTGGTGAATTGCATCCAGCAAGTCCTGGTCGCGGAAGGGCTTGGTCAGGAACTCCACCGCGCCCGATTTCATGGCCCTCACCGTCATTGGGATGTCCCCATGACCGGTGATGAAGATGATGGGAATATGCACGCCCGCACCCGCCAACTCCCGCTGAAACTCCAGACCATTGACTCCAGGAAGTCTCACATCCAGGACAAGGCAGCTTGGCCCGTCCGGGCGCTTGCACCGCAGGAATTCTTGTGGAGTTGCGAAGATTTCGGAACGCAAGCCAACCGACTTCAACATGCCTTGGATGGCCGCACGCACGAAGGCATCGTCATCGACCACGAACACCGTGGCGGCTGCGGGCGTCATTTACGAGCCTCGACTGTTGTGCGCAGATTGAAATAAAACCTTGCACATGGGGGGTAGCCGACGGCAAACCGCAGGTAGCCGCGATTGCGGGTCGTTCACGTCCCTCGTTCCATCCATGCCTCTTCTGATCATCCTGATCATAAGATCTTTATCATAAGGTTCAGCACCACCTCGCGCAATTCGATGACGGGGCCCCTTTTTTGATTCGTTTTGAACCCGTCACTGCGCAAAAACACTGTCCAAATGCTGACGCAGAACATCCCGCTTTCGACACTACGAACCGTCACCCCGTGATCAGGCATTAGCTAAAGCGTTGCGCCATAAGGGATAAAGGTTTGGAGACCTGCATGCAATCAATCAAAACCGAACCGCTATTGTGCCAGTGAAATTGGAAAGGGCGGCGTTGTAATGCCAACGCAGTCCGTGCCTGGCGACGCTGCTGGCCTGGCAAGTTGATCAGGCACAGCGGGGCGCCGGATTCTGACACTGCGTATGGGTTTGAAAGCGTTCGGGGATGCATGCATCGCCGAAGGAGAATTGATTGTGAAGGTAATAAAACAGAGTTTGTCGTTCTTACTTTCCTGGTGCCTTTTATTAACTACCGCGCCCGGAGCTTTCGCCCAGGCGAGCCAACCGGTTGCGCCATCGCCGGTTCAGGCCGCACAACAGACCCCGGAACAACTTCAGCAACTGGTAGCGCCGATCGCATTGTATCCAGATGCATTGGTGGCACAAATTCTCGCAGCCGCCACTTATCCCGACCAGATTGTGGAAGCAGACCGGTGGCTGCAGCAGCATAGCGATCTAAAGGGCGAGCAACTCGGCAAGGAGGTCGATAAACAGCCCTGGGACCCCAGTGTGAAGGCCCTTGTTGAGTTTCCTTCGGTACTTGCCAACATGGATAAGAACCTCTCCTGGACCTCGTCGCTTGGCGATGCTTACGTCAACCAGGAACAAGAAGTGACGAACGCCGTTCAAGTCATGCGAGACCGTGCGGAAAAGGCGGGGAACCTAAAGAGCACATCCCAAGAAAAAGTGAGCAAAGAGGGTCAAACGATTGTGATCGAACCATCCGACCCTGAAGTTGTTTACGTCCCGGAATACGACCCTTGGCTCGTATATGGAGGGCCCATCGGGATATGGCCGGGATGGTACTCGTATCCGGGACTGTTTCTTGGAGGTCCGGGAATTGCGTTTGGGTTGGGCTTTGGAGTCGGCTTCTATGGCGGGTTTGGTTGGGGGTGGCATGGTTGGGGGTATGACTGGCACCACCACGGCATTATTTACAACCACAACACCTACATCTCCCACAGCAGAATTTTCGTCAATCACAACAACTTCAACCGCGGCGGCGGATTTCATGGCGGCGGATTTCACGGCGGGTCATCCGCCAGAGGATTCGGCGGCGCTCAGCATGGATTCGCGGCACCTCATGGGCAGGTTGGCACCCACTCCGGTGCATTCAGCGGCTTCAACCATGGAGGCGTCTCGAGGGGTTTTTCCTCCCGTGGGCAGTCGAGCTTCGGTGGGGGCCACGGCGGTGGAGGCTTTCATGGCGGAGGAGGCCACGGCGGCGGAGGCCACCGATAACTCGATTCAATACTGCAGACGTAAGGGATGATGACGCAGTTGATGATATTGGAGAGAAGAAATGATGCGTACGAACAATATAGAGCTTGAAACACTTGAAGTGAAAGTTGCCTGGGTGTTCGCGTCGAGCATCCTTCTGATGCTGCTGGTGAGCCTTTTCCTGTTATTGGTTGGCTTCGCTGGATCGAGCTTTGCTCAAGAGTCACAACCAAAGACATTTTCCTCTCCCGGCGATGCCAGCAACGCTCTGTTTGAGGCCGCGCAGAATGGGAATGAGCAAGGCGTGGAAGCGATTCTTGGAGCAGGGAAGGAAGTCACCTCATCCAGCGACGAGGTCGAGGACAAGCTTGAGCGCGAGCAGTTCACCAAGAAATATCAGGAGATGCATCGGCTGGTCCGAGAAGGCGACGGAAGCACAGTGCTATACATCGGAGCAGAAAATTGGCCCTTTCCGATCCCGCTGGTCTCGAAGGACGGTAGGTGGTATTTCGATTCGAAGACCGGTACAGAGGAAATTCTTTTCCGAAGAATTGGAGAGAATGAGGCCGCAGCGATTCAAGTTTGCGAGGAGTTTGCGATCACAAAAAAGGATCATGACGCGAAGCCAGCTAGCTATGATCCGATTACGCAATTCGCCCAAAGTCTGGTCGCTACTGATATGGCGAATCCCTCTGGCAAAGAGTCCTCGCCCTTTCATGGGTATAACTTTCGAATTGTGACAGCGAATTCTGCGGGCGAATCCAACAATAACAACAACAAGAAGATGGGTGGCCTGGTTCTTCTGGTGGCTTATCCCGTGGAATACAGGTCATCGGGAGTAATGACGTTTATCGTCAGACGGGATGGAGTTGTGTACGAAAAGGACCTCGGATCGAAAACGACAGCCGTCGCATCGAACCTGACTGAACGAACCTCCCGGTCAAAATGGCATGCCGCGGAGTGACAAGAGAATTCTAGAGAGGAAAACATGGACGACAAAAATATGAAAGGCAGAAAAGCGGACGCCAAAACTTGGTCAGCCGCTGACGCCGGCACGATCTCACTGGGCGGTGAACTTACTGTCAACCGTCTTGGTTTCGGAGCCATGCGCCTCACAGGCGAGGGAATCTGGGGGCCACCTAAGGATCGCGCGGCAGCAATCGCCGTTCTTCGCCGCGCCGTCGATTTGGGGGTCAATTTCATTGATACCGCGGATTCGTACGGTCCTAATGTCAGCGAAGAGTTGATCGCCGAGGCCTTGACTCCTTACCCGAAGGATCTTGTGATCGCGACAAAGGGGGGATGGAATCGTCCGGGGCCGAACCAATGGACCCACGATGCCAGCCCGGCGCACCTGCGTCAAGCTGTGGAAGGCAGCCTGAAGAGGCTGCGCGTTGACCGGATCGATGTCTACCAGTTGCACGTGCCTGATCCGGTGGTGCCTCTCGCCGCGTCGATTGAAACCCTGGCCAATATGCAGGCGGAAGGCAAGATCCGACTGGTGGCATTGTCCAATGTCACCGTGGACCACATCGAGCGCGCCCGGAAAATCATACCGATCGCTTCGGTCCAGAACCGGTACAGTTTCGCAGATCGTGAATGGGATCAGGTCGTGGATTATTGCGAACTCAACGGGATCGCGTTCATTCCGTGGTTTCCGCTGGGAGCAGGGACTGTAGCCGGCAGGCTGTTGGACAGGATTGCGAAGGCCCGCCAGGTGAAACCCATCCAGGTTGCGTTAGCGTGGTTGCTGAAGCGGTCTCCGATAATGTTGCCCATCCCCGGGACTTCCTCAATTGCGCATCTCGAGGAGAATGTGCAGGCGGCATCGTTGCAATTGGTCGGGAACGAATATCTGGAGCTTACCGGGGTTACACAGTTGGCTTCCTGAAACACTCTGTAGGATGTTACGGCTGCAATTGGAGTACACAAAGAAGGGTTTGGCAAGAATTCCAATTAACGAATCAGGATATGCGAAACCGCGGGTTTACTCTGCGTGTGGTCGGTGTGCAGATATTTATCGCAGCGATTAGCTGGGCCCAGACTATTTCGCTGCCGGACCCTCCGCAGGTGCGAGCTGAGAATCACGTTGTATCCCTTACGCTGCATGCGGTAAATAAGGATGGCCGGGATGCCTTCGCTTTCGACGGTGGCAACGTGCCTCCTGTGATCCGCGCTTCCCCGGGTGATGCACTCAAAATCACATATATCAACGATCTTCCCGCCAGGTCGCCGGAGACTTGTGTGGGGAACCCCTGCATGGACATGACGAACTTGCATTTTCATGGGCTGACGGTGTCGCCCAACTCCCCGCAGGATGACGTGCTAGGAATGTTGGCAATGCCCGGCCAGGCCTTGCACTACTCCGTTGAGATTCCGCGCGATCATCCGCCCGGTCTGTACTGGTACCACACTCATCCCCATGGCGAGAGCGAGCGGCAGGTATTGGACGGAATGTCGGGAGCCATCGTCATCGAGGGAATGGAACGTTATGTTCCCGAAGCAGGGCGACTCCGTGAGCGTGTAATCGTGGTGCGCGGCCGCTCCATTGAGCATGATCCGAATGCCGCACAACTCAAGCGCCAAGTTGAAGTTTCACCCAAGGGCTGCGGCGGAGAAGCGGAACCGGTGGACGAAATTTTTACTGTGAATGGCGCAGTTCGCCCCGAGATTGAGATCGCGCCCAAAGAGCAGCAGTTTTGGCGCATCGTGAATGCCTCGGCCGACCGCTATTTGGATCTGCAGCTTGATGGAACAACAATTGAAATCGTGGCGCTTGACGGCATGCCGCTGGCGTACCGCGAACCCAAAAGTCCGACACGTATCAGTAGCCACCTGCTGCTGGCGCCGGCCGGACGGCTAGAAGCTATCATCACTGGTCCGCCACGCGGAACCCATAGCTCCCTGCGGACGCGTTGTGTAGATACCGGTCCCGACGGAGATCCCAATCCTGAAATGGTCCTGGCAGATCTGGTGCCCTCCAGAGTTCCGAGTTCCAGACATCCCGGTTTAACGCGGTCGCCCAAACAAGTGCACGCTATCGCGGACCGCCCGCCTCTTTATAAACTCATCGACGTTGATCCGTTGAAGAGAGCGGCGCCGGACTTCACGGTCACTTTCACGGAGGACGAGAACGGGTTTTACATCAATGGCCGCAAGTTTGCGCCGGATGCGAGTCCGATGACCAGCGCTCGTACCGGTACTTACCAGCATTGGCGAATTGTTAATCAAACTGGAGAGCTGCATCCTTTCCACATACACCAGGTCCATTTTCTTGCCTATGCAGAAAATGGCGCACAGCTTGCCGATCCTGCGTGGCTTGATACGGTGAATGTTCCGTATCGCGGCTCTGTTGATGTCATCCTGGACTTCACCGACCCGGTCATCAAGGGCATGTCGGTATTTCATTGTCATTTGCTGAATCACGAAGACAAAGGGATGATGGCCAAGATATTATTCGCGGAGAAGTAAGGGTCGCCGGGCGTGTCGCGCCGCCGGGTAATCGCGCCGCCAAGTTGTTCGAAAAGCAGCATACAAGGTCTACGCTGCCGGTAGCCGTCTAGATTGAGTGGATCTGAGCGCTTCGCTCATCCGGCGCGGTGGGGAGACGATCATGGGAAGCACGACGGAAACCGCCATCACCCCTGCGATCACATGGAGGGCTCCACGATACATTCCGGTTGCCTGGCGCATGTATGCGATCAGCAGCGGTCCAAATGCACTCGCGAAACCCCACGCAGTCAGCATGAGACCATAAATCGGGCCCACATTTCTCGACCCAAAGTAATCAGCTGCAAACGCCGGCATGGTGCCGAATCCTCCTCCATAACACATAAGGATGACAAAGCTGACCAGCGTCAGCACGGCTGCGGAATTGATGCTGGGAAGAAACCAGAAGAGAACGGCCTGTCCCACAAACATCACCCCGAAGGTTGCGCGCCTGGTGATCGAATCGGATGCCCACGCCCAAAACACTCTTCCGAAAGCGTTACCGATGCTAACAATTCCTACCATGCTGGCAGCCGCCACCGCGCTTACTCGGGCAAGCTCCTGGAACAGTGGAGACTCCTGCGAGATCACAGAAATCCCCGCGCAGGTATTCAAGAATAGAAGGAGCCAGAGTGCCCACCATTGCCAGGTTCTGAGCGCCTCCCCGAGCGTGTAGTCCCGGCTTGATCGCTGCGAAAACTGCGACGCCGTGGGGGCCCAGCCTTTCGGAGTCCAACCTTCGGGA
>Ga0137398_10001008_pt1 | contig 11002 bp, 9 predicted proteins | sample czorhiz216metaG_FD_106659 | JGI IMG/M metagenome (GOLD analysis project Ga0137398, IMG submission 106659) | Vadose zone soil microbial communities from Angelo Coast Range Reserve, California, USA - czorhiz2.16 metaG | ecosystem: Environmental > Terrestrial > Soil > Vadose zone | place: USA...
ATACTCACCCAGCTGAGCCTGCCTTCGATGCATATGGCCAGTGAGGTCCTGCCGGGCATGCGCAGCCGCGGTAGCGGCGTCATCGTGAACGTAGCCTCCGATGCGGCCAAGACCGCCACACCAGGCGAAGCGATCATCGGCGCCGCCAAGGCCGCGATCGTGATGTTCACCCGAGCGATCGCCATCGAGGAGAAGCGCTACGGCATCCGCGCCAACGCACTGACGCCGTCGCTGGTCTACGGCACCGCGTCGACCGAACGCATCACGAGCGACGGGTTCAGCGCAAAGCTCTTCGAGCGAGCCGCCAAGCAGGCGCATCTCGGTGTGCCGACAGCCGAGGATATCGCCGCGCTGACGGTGTTCCTGTGCAGCCCCGCGGCCGCACGGTTGACCGGGCAGGCAATCAGCGTCAACGGCGGTATCTCTGCGGCATAAACCCGCCGCTACCCGGTGTGTCGCCAAGACCCGGTTCTGGCCTCCATGTAGAGGGCGATCGCCTCCGACCGGTTGATGGCGCCGATCTTGCGAAGGATTCTCTTCACATGCGTCTTGACGGTTTCCACCGTGATAACAAGTTGGTCCGCGATTTCGGCGTTGGAGGCTCCGAGGACCAGCCTTTCGAACACTTCGCGTTCACGGTCCGATAGCGCGCCCGCCAGCGCGGAATCCGGCGCGATGGTCGGGGGCTCGACGCGGTTGTCGCATTCGACATCAAGGCTGATGGCTGCTGCGGCGATGCGGTCCGCCTCCTCGGTCAGCCGCGCCGCCGCACGGGCAATCGACGTGCGCTGTTGCTGCACCCGTTCGGTATTGAGCATCCGCTCATGAAGCAACGAATAGGCAGAGGCGAAAGTATCCAGTAGATCGATGTCACGGGAAGAAAGGCTGCCTTCGCTGCGGCGACTCACGTGAAGGAGTGCGACCACCCGCGATTCGGCGATGACCGGGGCGACGAGATAGTCCACGGAACCGAGCAGGTCCCGGTACCCGGGCGAAGCGGGCACGTCGTCGTCATTCGTGCGGATGGTGTCGCGCAAGCGAATACAGTGCCGTTCAGCCACGCATCCACGACGCCGGATCACGGTGGGGCCGCCGAGGCAGTGGTCGGATTCTTCGACGACGAATCCGTCGTCTTCGACGAACGACAACAGCGCGTTGGCGAAGCCGAGCGCGTCGCACAGTTCAGCACAGGCTTGACGGCCGAGCCCTTGCAGCGATCCGGCTTTCTTCACGCGACGGATGCCCTCAGTCAATGAGCGCACCACATTGCCGCCGCGACCGGCTCGTACCACACGCGCTTCGACCTGCGCCTGCAGGAACACGGTCAACGGACCATGGCCGACCGGTGGCGCGGTGTCGTCGCGGATGCCGCGTTCGCCGGTCAACAGTCGATCGGTGGTGGCGGCGGACATCGCTATGGCCTCGTCCACGGTCGTCGCATCGCCTGATCGTGAGATGCCGACCGCGCTACAAAGCTGTGCGTCGAGTTCGTTCAGCCTGGCCAGCATCGTGTCTGTGTTCATCGCGAACCTCCCGTAACAGCGGTGGCGATGCCGGCATAGACCGCGACCGCGGCTGCCCTGCTGGACGTATTGAGCTTCTTGGCAATGTGCTTCAGATGCGACTTCACCGTCCCCTCTGAGATCACCAGGCACCGGGCAATCTGCCCGTTGGTGGCCCCCGTCGCCACATACGACATGATCTCTCGTTCGCGGACCGTCAACGCGGGCACGGCGGGTATGTCGCGGCGATAGCGCGCATCGTGTCGCTGTCCCGGCGTGGCGCCTGACACCGACCACAACGCCGGTCGGGTTGATCGCCTGAGCAGTTCGTCAACGTTGGCGCACAGATTCTCCACTTCAACGTGTTGTTGGGCGGCCTTCTCCTCCAGCACCGCGCTCTCGAACGCCAGCGCCAGACACTCGGCGAAGGCCTCCAGTTGGTCGAGATGGTCCATCGTCACCACTCCGTCGGGTTCGGGACGGTCGGCGTGCAGCATCCCAATTGCCCTGCCGCCAACGGTGATCGGGGCGGCGACATAGCCACAGCAGCCGGAGACATTGATGAGCTCCTTGAACGTGCGTTTGTCGTCCTTCGGCGATGGCACGAAGGCTCCGCATCGCTTGCGGATGAGTTCTGTCTCCATCGGAGCGTCCGCGAGTTGGATGTGGGCACCGTGTACGTACTCGAGGAACGGTCGCGAGTAGGGATCGGCCCCTTCGTCTTCGATATACAGGTGCTGGGGTAGCCACACCGAGCCCCGCACGGTGGAGATCATGGTCCGTGCGAAACCAAACTGACGGCTCAGCACCACCGGGGCGGCGTAGATCATCTCGCGCGGCGAAAGGCCTTGTAGCTCGCCTAGGGCGTTACGGATCTCCGTCAGGCACCTCACCCGTCGAGACAAGTCGTGATCGAGCAGTTCGCACTGCGCCCTCAGAATCGAGATCAACAGCTCGGCAGTTGCCGTCGAATCGTCCGTCGGCTCGGGGGACAGCGCAATCCGCTGCTCGAGGCGTTGCCGCAGATCGTCCAACTGGCACCCCAACGCAGTCGGTGGCAGGTCGGCAGGCGGCAACGCGAGGTGGTCGCCGGCGGCCGCAATCACTGCCTCAGCACGCGCCACCTCCGTCAAGTCCTCTGCGATGCAAGCCATGGGCATTAGCGAGACCATCACCACTCCCCTGCCTTTTCTTCGGTCAACCAGATAAACGGTCATACCATTGGACCAAAGTATAGCCGGGTGTTAAGCAGCTCACAACGGATTGGCAAAAGTGCCGACAATCACGCGGGCGTCAATATGGGCGTCAATATTCGGAGGCCTGGCTGCCGACGGTTCAACGCGTCGTCCTTGTACGGATCCGCGCTCAATGGTCTAATGGTCAGGCCATAGAGGAGGAAGTATGCACGCTGTGGTCATGCACGAGTTCGGGGCCGCCGAGGTCCTGCGTCCCGGCGAGTTCCCTGCACCGGCCGAACGGCAGGGCTGGGTGACCGTTGCACTGCGCGCGAGCGCGCTGAACTGGCATGACGTCCTGGTGCGCCAGGGCCGCTACCGATCGCCGCTGCCGCACATCATCGGTGCCGACGGCGCCGGCGTACGCACCGACACAGGAGAGCAAGTGGTGGTGCTGCCGTCGCTCAACTGGGGCGGCAGCGACGAAGCGCCGAGCCGCCGCTGGGAAATCCTCGGCGACCACACCGCCGGCACTTACGCCGAGCTCGTCAGCGTGCCCGCCGACTGCCTGGCGGCCAAACCCGCGGGCTTCAGTTGGGCCGAGGCTGCGGCACTGCCGTTGGTAGGGGTGACGACCTACCGGGCCCTCTTCGTTCGCGGCCGGCTACGCGCCGGCGAGTCGATGCTCGTAGTCGGGGCCGGCGGCGGAATAGCCACCATGGCGATCTCCCTCGCGGTCGCCGCCGGAGCGGCCATTACGGTGACGTCCTCTTCGTCCGACACCATCGAGCGCGCGGTGTCGGCGGGAGCCCGCGGCGGCGTGCTGCACAGCGAAACGGGATGGCCCGAGCACGCCCGCGCCATGTCGCCGAATAAGGCCGGATTCGATCTAGTCCTCGACCCTGTCGGCCGCTGGAGCGAGTCCGTGCGCGCGCTGCGGCCCGGGGGCAGGCTTGTTGTGCTCGGCGCCAATGCCGCCGAGACCGCCCCGATGGACATCCGTAGCTTCTACTTCGGTCAGTTCGATCTGCTCGGAACGACCATGGGCAGCAGCAGGGACTTCGCCGGCCTTCTCAACATGATCGATCGCTGTTCGCCACGGCCGCCGGTAATCGACCGCGAGTTCCCACTTGACCGGGCCGCCGAAGCACACCAACACCTCGAGCGTGGACGCACGTTCGGAAAATGCGTACTGAAGCACGACTAGGAGACCCAATGACGGAGTCACACGAACTGGTCGGCTACCGGCTCGAACCCGCCGGCCCAGACACCGACACGCTGGCGGCGTACCTGACTCTGAACGATCCCGAGCGGCGCAACGCGTTGTCCGACGCGCTGCTGGATCAGCTCAGCGCACTGCTGCAGCGCGCGGCATCCGACCCGCGGGTCAGGGTGATTGTGCTGACGTCGTCACACCCGCGGGTCTTCTCCTCCGGCGGCAACCTCGACGCGTTCGCCGACGACCGCGCGACCATCGCCAAGTACGCGGGCCTCTCGCGATTTCCTGCCTTGTATCGCACGCTCACGGGCATCGACAGGCCGGTCGTCTGCGCTGCTAACGGCGACGTGCTGGCCGGCGCGCTGGGCATCGCCTTGGCCTGCGACCTCGTCATCGCCAAGGAGTCAGTCCGGCTGGGCTGCCCGGAGATCAACGTCGGCGCCTTTCCGTTCATGATCTCGGCATTGATCTTCCGCGCGACCGGACGGCTGGTCGCCAATGAGCTGATGATGACCGGGCGGCTGCTAAGTGCCAACGAGGCGGCCGCCGCCGGGTTGGTCAACAAGGTGGTATCCGACACCGAGTTCGACGACGCCGTGCGCCAGTGGGTAGCAGACATCGCCGGCAAATCGCCGTTGCTGCTCGGCATGGGAAAGCGGGCGTTAGCGGCGACTCGAGATCTGCCGCTGGACTCCGCGTTGGACTACCTGCAAGCCCAGCTCGCCCTGGCCTTCACCACCGATGACCTGGCCGAAGGGGTGCTGGCCTTCAAGGAAAAGCGTTCGCCACAGTGGCGCAATGCCTGAGCGTGGCGAATTATCCCTCTTTCGAGTGATTACCCTTTCGGTCTGACCATTCTACGATTCGAGGCAGTGTTGCCCTCCGGTGTGAGTCCCGGACGGCGGATCCCGAGAACCGAGGAAGCGCGATGAAGCCCAGCCCGTACACCGACCACTACAGCCGGCAAGAGATCGACGACTACTACGGGGCCGGAGTCTGGTCGACCGACACATTCCACGACCTGCTGGTCCGCTGCGTCGAAGACAATCCCGACAAGGTGTTCGCGACCGACGGAACCCGCTCGCTGACATTCCGACAGCTCTTCGACTCGGCCCAGCGACTGGCCGTGGGTCTGCACCGGCAAGGCTGGCGGGCCGGTGACACCGCCGCACTGCAGTTGCCAAGCTGGGTGGAGTTCGTGCAGGTGCTCACCGCGTTGTCGCGGCTCGGCGTAATCGCCGTACCAATCATGCCGATCTATCGGCGCGAAGAAGTCGGCTATGTGGCGTCCAACGCCGAGATACGCGGAGTCTTCACGCCCGCGACCTTCAAGAAGTTCAACTACCTCGACATGTATCTCGGTCTGCGTCAGGAACATCCGGACCTCCAGATCGTCGTCGCCCGGCCCGACACCGCCGCCGACAGCATCATCAACGACAACGACGGTTTGTTCAGCCTGCAGGAACTGGAGGTCGACACCGACGATGACAGCGCACGTCAGGAGCTGGGCGATCCGCCCGGCGCCGACGAGCCGTTCGTCATCGTCTACACCTCCGGAACCACGTCGCGGTCGAAAGGGTGTGTGCACACCTTCAACACCTACTGTTCGGGTGCCCGTGCGCTGATCGCGCCGTTCGGTTTCAGCGAGGCCGATGTGCAGTTCGGTCCCTCCCCCGTCGCCCACACCACGGGGCTGGTCACCAGCGTGCTACTGCCGATGCTGGCCGGAGCCGCGACACATCTGATGGCCGAGTGGGATCCGGACCGGGGCATCGAGGAGATTCAGCGCTTCGGCTGCACCGCAGCGGTGACGGCCCCGACGTTCCTGCACGGCTTGTTGTCCGCCTACGACGCCGAGCGCCACGACCTGTCCTCCCTGCGGTTGTGGACATGCGCGGGCGCGCCGATCCCCGCCGCGGTCGTCGAGCGGGCGGGCGCAACGCTTCCCAACGTCAAGGTGCTGAGCCTCTACGGGCGCAGCGAAAACCTGGTCACCACTACGTGTTCCGTCGGCGACGATGTGTTGCGGGCCCTGACGTCCGACGGCGCGGCCGTGCCCGGTGCACAAGTCAAGATCGTCGATCTCGAAGGGAACGAAGTGCCCCGCGGCGCCGAGGGCGACATCGCCTACCGCGGGCCCGCCCACATGATCGAATATCTCGCCAATCCCGAGGAGACCGCGGCCCTGTTCACCGCCGACGGCTTCTCGAGGTCGGGCGATCTGGGAGTGATGACCGAAGACGGCTATGTGCGCGTGACCGGCAGAACCAAAGACATTGTCATTCGCGGCGGGATGAACATCAGCGTTCGCGAAATCGAGGACAACCTCGTCAACCATCCGGACCTGCTCGCGTCGTCGTGTGTGGGCATGCCCGACGAGCGGCTCGGCGAGCGGGTGTGCTGCTACGTGGTCACCGCGCCCGGACACACCACCCCGACCGTCGAAGACCTGCGCAATTTCCTCCTGTCGCACGGCATGCCGGTCCAGAAGACGCCCGAGCGCGTCGTCGCCGTCGATGCCCTGCCGATGACGCCAACCGGCAAGGTCCTCAAACAGGAGTTGCGCAAAGACATCGAACAGCGCCTCGAGGCGGAGGCCGGCCGCGCCCACGAAGTGGCGAGCCCCCGCTGATGGAGTTGAAAGACAGTCCCACCGAGGCCGAATTCCGCGCCGAGGCGCGCGAGTGGCTGCAGGACACGCTGCCCAAGCTCGGCGGACCCGAACCCGCACGCCTCGAGGACAAGCTCGACTACTGGCGCACCTGGCAGCGGCTGCTCTACGACGCGGGGTATGCCGGCCTGTCGTGGCCGAAGGAGTACGGCGGCGGCGGCGCGAACGCCAAGCTGCGCGCGATATTCAACGAGGAGCTGGATCGCGCAGGTGCGCCGGAACGGCTCAACATCGTCGGCGAGGACTTCGCGGGTCCCACGATCATCGAGTTCGGCACCCCTGGCCAGCACGAGCGCTACCTTCGACCGATCCTCACAGGCGATGAGCTCTGGTGCCAGTTGTTCTCCGAGCCGGAGGCGGGCTCCGACCTGGCCTCGCTGCGTACCACCGCAACCAAGGTGGACGGCGGCTGGCGCATCCAGGGCCAGAAGATCTGGACCAGCCGCGCCCAACTGGCAGCGCACGCGATCCTGCTGGCCCGCACCGGCGGCAAACCGCGGCATCGCGGGATCACGTATTTCTTGCTCGCCATGGACAGCCCCGGTGTCGAGATCCGTCCCCTGGCACACATGCTGGGCGAGCCCGAATTCAACGAGGTGTTCCTCGACGACGTGTTCATCCCCGACGACGGCGTCCTCGGCGAGGTGGACGGCGGTTGGCGGGTCGCGATGGGCACCCTGGCCTTCGAGCGGGTCGCGATCGCCACCGGCCGGGTGAACACCACCGGGGCGGTCAATGATTTGATCCGCCAGATCGCCGCCCGCACTACCGACGATGGCGCTCCCCTTGGCGCCGATCCCCTTGTCCGGCAACGGATCGCCGACCTGTACGGGCGCGCTCTCGTGCACTACCTGATCGGACAGAGGGTCATCACCGGGGCTGCCGGCGACGGACCCCCGGGCCCGGTCACCTCGATCGGCAAGCTGTTCTTCTGCCCGCTGGTGGAGGACATCGCCGACTTCGGGTTGGAGCTCGACGAGATGGGGGGCCAGTTCGCACTCGCCGAGAAGAGTGCCGCGGTCTCATCACCGGCGGACCGAGAGCGGTGGCTGCGGCTCGCGTATCAGGCTCGCGGCACTGCCATTGCCGGCGGATCGACGTTCATCCAGCGCAACATCGTCGCCGAGCGCATCCTCGGCATGCCCAAGAGCTGAGTCAGCGAGGCCAACGTGACAAGCTACCAGTGGAATCCAACACCCGAAAACATCGAGCGGGCCAACGTAACGCGGTTGGCCCGCGCGCACGGCTTGGCCGGCATCGACGAATTGCGGGCGCGGTCGGTCGCCGACACGACGTGGTACTGGGATGCCGCGGCCACCGACCTAGGTCTGCAATTCCGCACGCCCTACAGCCGGGTGTTGGATCTGCACAACGGAATCGAACATCCCGACTGGTTCGTCGACGCCACGCTGAACATCGTTGACTCCTGCCTGCTGCGCTGGCGCGGCGAAACACCTGACCGCATCGCCGTGGTCCACGAGGACGAAGCCGGCCGGATCCGTGGGATCACGTTCAGCCAGCTGGCCGCCGAGGTCGCCCGCGCCGCAAATGGCCTGCGCGAGCTGGGAATCGGACCCGGCGACGCTGTAGCGATCTACCTGCCCATGATCCCCGAGGCGGTCGTCGCGTGCTACGCGGTGGCGGCCCTCGGAGCGATCCTGGTGCCGTTGTTTTCTGGTTTCGCCTCGACGGCGATCGCCTCCCGCCTCGCCGACGCCGAGGCCAAGGCGGTCATCGTGGCCGACGTCACGACCCGGCGCGGGCGCGCGCTACCGCTTCTGCCACAAGTCCGCGACGCGCTGACGCACTGCCCCACGGTGCGCCACGTGGTTGTTGTGCCCAACGGCGCTGACCATCCCCCCCAATACGTTGGCGCGCAGATGGTTTTGTGGTCACAGCTGACCCACCGCGATGCCCCGATGGCGCCCGTCGAACTTGACGCCATGCACCCACTGCTGCTCGCATACACATCGGGAACCACCGGCAAACCCAAGGGGGCGGTGCACACCCACGCGGGATTTCTGGTGAAGACGGCCAGCGAAGTCGCCTACTCGTTCGATGTCAAGCCCGGCGGGGTGTTCTGCTGGGTCACCGACATGGGCTGGATCATGGGTCCGCTGTCGGTGTTCGGCACCCACGCCAACGGCGCGACTCTCCTGTTGTACGAGGGCTCACCGGACAGACCCGACAACAGCCGGCTGTGGCAGCTCGTCGAGCACCACCGGGTCACCATGCTGGGCGTGTCACCGACCCTGGTGCGAGCGTTGAAATCCACTGAGCTTGGGCACATCCGGAACACGGACTTGTCGTCAGTGGACGTGCTGGGCTCGACGGGTGAACCCTGGGACCCCGAATCCTACGAGTGGCTGGCCCGCGACGTGTTCGGCGGGCGCGTGCCGGTGATCAACTTCTCCGGAGGCACGGAGGTCGGCGGATCGTTCCTGGCGCCGTATCCGGTCGAATCCATCCGCAGCTGCTCGCTCGGCGGCCCGTCGCTGGGGATGGACGTCGACGTCGTCGACGACACCGGCCGGTCCGTGCGCGGCCAGGTCGGCGAGCTCGTGTGCCGCCAGCCCTGGCCGTCGATGACGCGCGGCGTCTGGAAGGACGACGAGCGCTACCTTCAGGCGTACTGGTCGCGCTTCCCGGGCATCTGGACGCACGGCGACTTCGCGATGGTCGACGATGACGGCCAGTGGTTCATCCGCGGGCGCTCCGACGACGTGATGAACGTCGCCGGCAAGCGGCTGGCACCCGCCGAAGTGGAATCGGTGATGATCACCCACCCACAGGTCGCCGAAGCGGCCGCCGTCGGTGTGCCCGACACCGTCAAGGGCGAGGCGGTGTGGGCGTTTTGGGTCTCGCGATCCGACGACGGAACCGACGCGATCGACGACGAGACCGCCGAGCAGGTCGGCGCTGAGCTGGCGGCGCTGGTCGGACGCGAACTGGGTAAACCCTTCACGCCGTCGCGGGTGTGGCGCGTGAACGCGCTACCCAAGACACGATCGGCCAAGATCATGCGGCGCGCCATCCGGGCCGCCGCCCTCGGCATCGACCCCGGGGACCTGTCCGGTGCCGAAAACCCCGACGCCGTCGGCGAGATTCGCCGGCTCGTCGCGGACCAGTCGTCACCCAGGGAGTCTCGGGTCGTCTAGGCCTTATATCTCCATCAGTCGTCGACGCTGATTGCGTCGCGCTCGTCCATCGCCAGTGCGGCCTTGGCGTAGCTGTGCACATGGCGACGCATGCGCCGGGCGGCCGCCTCGGCGTCACGGCTGCGGATCGCGGTCGTGATTGACCGGTGGGCGCGCTGGGTGACGGCTCGCACATCGTCGTCGACGAACGCGGCGTTTTCCGTTCCGGTGTAGATGGCGTGCGACAACGCAGTCATGAATCCGATCAACAATTCGTTGTGACCGGCCATGGCCACACCCACATGCCAATTGAGATTGGCCTGCAGGAACGCCGGCAGGTCAGCGTCCGGGTTCGCGATGTCCTTGTTCGCCTGGTCCAGCACCGCCAGATCGTCATCGGTGCGGTTACGGGCGGCGAGTTCGGCGCAGAACGGCTCCAGCGCCTCGCGGGTTTCCATCAGATCGGCCAGCTTGATCTTCTGGCCGCGAATCATCAAGGTCACCGAATTGGCCATCGACTTCGTCGTGGGGCGCTGGACGAAGGCGCCGCCGGCCCGACCAGCCCTGACCCGAACCAGGTTTTGCACCTCCAGGATCCGTAAGGCCTCCCGCACCGTGGCGCGGCTCATCTGCGTTTGCTTGACGAGCTCGCGTTCCGCGGGAAGCGCCGTACCCTCGGTCAGCTCACCGCTGAGAATCCGTTCACGCAGTTCGCGGGCCAACACGTCGGACGCCTTGGGTACATCCACTGGAGTGAGCAAGACACTCGAACGTGTCGAGGTCGAATTCGACTCGACTGGTGCCATCGTCGCTCCTCCGCGTGCATTCGGCCTAAAGGTAAGACCCAATGTACCGGTCAGATCATTGCAACAGCTAACTGGCGACGCAGGCTCAGCGTGTTGGCCGTGGCGCGCAGGCTCAATTCTCTCGCGCGAGGTCCCGCTCGACCTCGTGCTCGCCGAACAATTCGTCACCTGCCGTGTGGCCCTCGTCGTCGGGCTGGGGCGGGCGCCGACGCTCCAGACGTGCATCGATAAACAGCAGGACCAGGCCTAGCGCGCACAGGCCGACGCACGCCCACGCGATGAAGCTGCCATCAAGCCCGGTAAAACCAAATGTGCCGTGTCTTGGGTTGCTAGGTGTGGGAGTACCGGTGAACAGCGCGGCGATCACCCCCACGATGCTCAGTATTAGTAGAACTACGGCAGCGAAGCGCATCGTGCGCCCTCTCTCGTCGGCTACGAAGCCATCACAGGCCGACTTTACGCCCGCACGACGCGCTACGAATCGGCTTTAGA
>Ga0137398_10001009_pt1 | contig 10995 bp, 7 predicted proteins | sample czorhiz216metaG_FD_106659 | JGI IMG/M metagenome (GOLD analysis project Ga0137398, IMG submission 106659) | Vadose zone soil microbial communities from Angelo Coast Range Reserve, California, USA - czorhiz2.16 metaG | ecosystem: Environmental > Terrestrial > Soil > Vadose zone | place: USA...
TGCCTCCGAATTGACACGCCGAGGAGAGACACCAAGAGACACAACTCCGGAACTTCAGAAGAAGGTCAGATCAGGAGGGAAGCGTACAGCGTGTACAGTTCGGGCGGCGAATGCTGCGGAGCCGCGAACTCGAAGCGGGAAATTTGTGCGTACGTCGTTAGCTGGTGTGATGTCAGAACGTCCGTGACGACCACCATCGGCGCGTGGAGCGCCACATGCGCGACAGGCAAAACGGTCGGCGCTTGCGCTGAAACCATTCCTTTACAGCAATCACGGGTCTGATTGGAGGGATCGCACGGCATGGAACCGCAGCACTGCATGCTCTGCTGGTCCTGCGTCGTCGCGGACATACAGTCCGCAAATTGCAGACTGAGCAGGCCAGTGATCGCCACTACGATGAGCAGTCTTTTCCTCATACTCCAGTTGACGCTACATGTGTTGGACGCGCACGCCAACGAAAGGATACAGGAAATCTGGGAGCAGTCCCTAAAATGCGGATGGGCCTATCCTTCAAAAACTCAGAAGACCAAGGTATTGCCAACCTCGAGTTGAAACGTCGTGGATACGAAGAGGAAGAGCACTGGCCGGGCGCATTGCGCCTTCAATGAGAATAACGAGTCATGGTTACGGGCTCGACCTCAGAGAGACGTCATTACGACAGGAAGACCTCTATTCGAGACGTGCATTTGACGGTGGGCGACCTGGTCGATCATGCACTTGAACTGGGCTTCGGAAATGGAGAAATGAAACTGTTCGTGCCTCGCGAACTCCTGCAGCAGTCCGCCAGATCCGCTCTGGATGAAGTGGTGCAAATCTTTTTTCCGAGTTGGCAGATTGCTCCCGATAAACGCGCATCTCGTCAGTGCTTTATTTCCTGACGAGATGCCGACGTCCCGGGACTTATCCGCACGATGCCCAACTGGCTTACTTCCGACGATCCGGGAGTTATCGGACGGTAGGTCGACGTCAAAAGTTAGCCAAAACAACTGTACCTCCCGCCTTAATCCTGAATCGATCTCCAATCAAAAGTTTGCCGGATTCAGTCGTTCCTGTGCCGCTAAGAATCTTGCCTCAAGCGCGCACTGGAATTATTGAACGCATGGCGCTGCAGGGGTAGTATAAACGCGGGAATGAGATGCGAGAGTCCTGGCGATCTCAAAGGCCTAGGGAAATGCTATTCGACGGCACGATTGGACGGGCTCACAAGCAGTTATCCTCGCTTAGACTCTTGCGTTATCCGCTGAGCCTTATCTTTGCGGGAGGCTCACTCGTTCTCTCCTTTCTCCTCCTTATCGCTGGCGCTCTGTTAGCAAGGCCGCAAGCTGCGAGTCAGGGCGGCGCCGCGGGAGCACGTCAAGTAACACCCGGCGGTTCCGTCGTCTTCGCCACTCAAATTCGGCCGATTCTTGCCGCGCGTTGCTACCCATGCCATGGCCCCGACGTACAGCAACACGGTCTTCGGCTGGATTCGCTTCAGGCAATCCTCAGCGGCAGCGCCAACGGCAAAGTCGTCATTCCAGGCGACAGCCAGAACAGCCACATCGTGCGGCGCTTGCTTGGACTCGAGCAGCCACAAATGCCTTACGGTGGCCCGCCGCTCCCCGCGGAACAGATAGACTTAGTGCGAAAATGGATCGACGAAGGTGCGCTGGGACCCGACTCGAGCGAACCAGTGGTCGCGGCGGCAGCGCCGATCAATGATGTGAAGGCGGCACACAGCGCTTCGGAAAAGCCCGTCGACTTTAACCGCGACATTCGCCCAATTCTTTCCGACGCGTGCTTTACGTGCCACGGCCCCGAGGAAAAAAGCCGCCAAGGGAACTTGCGCCTCGACATTAGGGAAAGTGCCTTTGCTGAGCACAACGGCTACCGCATCATCGTCCCGGGCAGCAGTGCCACGAGCCGTCTATATCAGAAGATCAGCTCGAAGGATATCGCGTTTCGCATGCCGCCGGCCTGGTCAGGCAGAAGCCTGACGCCCAAGCAGATCGAATTGTTCCGTCAGTGGATCGACCAGGGCGCGAAATGGCAGTCCCACTGGGCCTTCGATCCGCCCAAACGTTCAGCAATACCAGAGGTCAAAGACAAAACCTGGCCGAAGAATCCCATCGACAATTTCACGCTGGCGCGCCTGGAAGGCGAGGGGTTGAAACCTTCCGCTGAAGCAGATAAGGCTACTCTGCTGCGGCGCGTTTCCCTTGATCTGACTGGCTTGCCGGCCTCTCCCGCGGAAGTGGACTCCTTGGTAGCTGACAAATCTCCAGACGCTTACGAAAAGAGAGTGGACCATCTGCTGGAGTCGCCCCACTACGGCGAGCGAATGGCCATGCCGTGGCTTGACCTGGCGCGCTATTCCGATACTCATGGCTATCACATCGACAGCTTGCGGGAAATGTGGCCGTGGCGCGATTGGGTGATTGCCGCCTTCAATCGCAACATGCCGTTTGACGAATTCGCAATCGAGCAATTGGCCGGCGACCTTCTCCCCAACGCCACGCTCGAACAGAAAATCGCCAGCGGGTTCAACCGCAACAACATGATCAATTTCGAAGGCGGCGCGATCCCGGAGGAATATCACGTCGAATACGTCGTCGATCGCGCGAGCACCACGGCAACGACTTGGCTAGGACTGACCATGGGTTGCGCGCGGTGCCACGACCACAAGTACGATCCCATCAAGCAGAAGGAGTTTTATCGCTTCTTCGCGTTTTTCAATACCGTTCCAGAACGCGGCCTGGATGGTTTTGAAGGAAATGCCGCGCCGGTGCTGTCGTTGCCTACTCCAGAGCAGCAGCAACAGATGGACGACCTCAAGAGGAAGATCGCTGCCGCTTTGACGGCGATGCCCGAAAACGATGTCTTGGCACTTCGCAACGAATGGCAGAAAACGCGGCTTGCGACATTAGCCGAGCCGACACGGGACGCGCTGGCAATGCACTATCCTTTCAACGATGACCTGTCAGACGCTTTCTCGCGCCACGACGGTAAGCTGGTTCGAGGTGAAATCACCTATGAAGATGGGCCGGCCGGTAAGGCCGCTGAATTCAGAGGTGAAAGTGAAGCCAATCTGGGCCAAGCCGGGGATTTCGACTTGCATCAGCCTTTTGCTATCGCCGCCTGGGTGAATCTCTACGAGGAGAAGGGCAAAGTTCTTCAGAAACGAGACGCTTCCGAGCACTGGACCGGCTATGAGCTCGGTCTCGAGGACGTCGCCTTCACCCGCCGGCAAGAACGGAATCTTCGCGTCGTCGTACGGCTTGCGGCGGCCTGGCCCGCTAGCGCTATCGAGGTGCGCACGAAAAATCGTGTGCGGATGGACAGCGATCATCATCTGCTCGTCAACTATGATGGGTCGGGCAAAGTTGCGGGCTTGAAGATCTTCGTCGATGGAACGCCGTGGGAAACGGAAACCACAAAAGACGACCTCCGCGGAAGTTTCCGTACTTCCGCGCCATTGGAGATTGGCAACAAAAATATCGGCGGCGCTTTTAAAGGCCGACTCGGTGACCTGCGCATTTACACCCGCACGCTATCTGATACAGAAGTCGAAGATCTAGCCGTGCACCTGCCGGCGCGCGTCCTCTTGACCAAGCTTGGAGGCACGCCCGCATCGGAAATTGCGGCCCTCCAGCCCGAGAAGCCGCCCGACGAGGCCGACATCGGAGAGCTGGAGAAAGCGGAGGGCAAGGAACAAAAGCAGGCGAGGCTCGAAAAACAGGATCAAGCCCGCCTGAGCGAATACTTCCTTAAGCACGATGCGCCAGAGAAGTACAGGCAGTCTTACTCTCAGTTAGTAGAACTCAGAAAAGAAAAGGACAAGCTCGAGAAATCCATCACGACCACCATGGTCATGGCGGAGATGTCCAAGCCGCGCGACACCTTCGTCCTGGGCCGCGGTCAATATGACAATAAGGGCGAGAAGGTCACGCCGGGTGTTCCCGCGTTCCTGCCGCCGATGCCCGAGGACCTGCCTCGTAACCGTTTAGGACTCGCCAAATGGATCGTCGACCCCTCCAACCCGCTCACCGCGCGCGTTGTGGTCAATCAGTATTGGCAACAGCATTTCGGGACTGGCATCGTCAAGACTGCCGAGGACTTTGGCTCGCAGGGTGAACAACCGAGCCATCCTCAATTACTCGACTGGTTGGCAACTGAGTTCGTCCGCACTGGCTGGGACATCAAGACCATGCAGCGCCTGATTGTCACCTCAGCGACGTACCGCCAATCTTCCCGCGCGTCGCACGAACTGATCGAGCGCGATCCCGAAAATAGGCTGCTCGCAAGAGGGCCGCGATTCCGCCTCGCCGCCGAGATCGTTCGCGACAATGCCCTGGCGATCAGCGGATTGCTCAACGATAAAATCGGCGGGCCGAGCGTCTATCCTTATCAGCCCGCAGGCCTTTGGGAAGAGATGGCCTTCGGCCAGGGCTTTTCGGGTCAGACCTACACCCCGTCCTCGGGTCCCGATTTATACCGCCGCGGTCTTTACACGGTGTGGAAGCGCACCGTCCCGCCGGCCTCGCTGACTATCTTCGACGCGCCCGACCGCGAAAAATGTACCGCCAGGCGCGGAGTCACCAACACGCCGCTGCAGGTGCTGACGCTTTTGAACGATCCCACGTACGTGGAAGCCGCTCGTGCGTTGGCGCAGCGTGCGTTGCGCATGGGCGGCAGGTCCGATCGCGAGCGGATTGACTTTGCTTTCAAGCTAGCGACGGCACGCACACCCGACCCGCAGGAACGCGACGTGCTGCTCGGCTCGCTCTCGCAATTTCGGTCCACTTACCGCCGGGACCAGGCGCAGGTAACGAAGCTGCTGTCCGTCGGGGAATCGAAGCCGGATTCCACACTGGACCCGCGCGAAGTCGCGGCTTGGACCACCTTGGCCAGCATGATCCTCAATCTGGACGAAACCATTACGGCCGAATAGCAGAACGCGATGCACAGCATGCCCGATTCCGATTCACTGACTGCACAATTCAGCGCCGCGATGACGCGGCGCCAGTTTTTCCGGCGCAGCTCCGCCGGAATCGCTATTGGCATTCCGGCGCTCGCCACGTTGCTCGGCGACGATGGCTTCGCGGCTGACAGCGCAACCGATCCCAAATCCGGCGGACTCGCCGGCCTTCCACATTTCCCGCCAAAAGCGAAGCGCGTCATCTTCCTCCACCAATCCGGCGCGCCTTCCCAGATGGAGCTATTCGACTACAAGCCCAACCTCGTGAAGTCGCAGGGCGTCGAGTTACCCGACTCTGTCCGCATGGGCCAGCGCATTACAGGCATGACGTCGGGCCAATCCTCGTTTCCGGTGGCGCCTTCGATTTTCAAGTTCAACCGGTACGGCCGCTCCGGCACCTGGATCAGCGAACTGCTTTCTCACCACGGCAAAATCGTGGACGACATCACCATCATCAAATCAACCTACACGGAAGCTATCAACCACGATCCCGCGATCACCTTCGTGCAGACCGGCTTCCAGCAGCCCGGGCGCCCAAGCATGGGCGCGTGGGTCACTTACGGTCTCGGCAGCGAGAATCAAAATCTTCCGGCGTTCGTGGTCATGGTCTCGCAGGCCAACGCCTTGAATCCGGACCAGCCGCTGTTTTCGCGCCTGTGGGGAAGTGGCTTTCTGTCGTCGCGCTACCAAGGAGTCAAATTCGCCGCGAGCGGGGACCCGGTGCTGTACTTGTCGAACCCGCCGGGCGTGCCGTCTCCGACCCGCCGCCGCATGCTCGACGGCATCGCCAAATTGAATCGCTTGCTCGCCGAAAAATACGGCGACCCCGAAATTGACACCCGCGTCGCGCAATACGAAATGGCCTATCGCATGCAAACTTCCGTGCCCGACCTGATGGACCTTTCCAAGGAACCGGAATCCACCTTTGAACTCTATGGCCCCGATTCGCGCAAGCCTGGAACCTACGGCGCCAATTGCCTCCTCGCGCGGCGGCTGGCCGAGCGCGGCGTGCGCTTCATTCAGCTCTATCATCGCGGCTGGGATCAGCACAACGACTTGCCGCGAGATATCGCGCTGCAATGCAGAGGCGTCGATCAGCCCTCCGCCGCTCTGGTGCTCGATCTCAAGCAGCGAGGCATGTTGGACGACACTCTCGTCGTGTGGGCCGGCGAATTTGGCCGTACCGTGTATTGCCAGGGCAAGCTCACCGCCACGAACTATGGCCGCGACCATCATCCCCGCTGCTTCGCCATTTGGATGGCCGGCGGCGGCATCCAGCGCGGCTTGAGCATCGGCAAGACGGATGACTATTCCTACAACGTCCTCGAAGATCCAGTGCACGTCCACGACTTGCAGGCCACCATCCTGCATTGCCTCGGCATCGATCACCTCCGCCTGACCTACAAATTCCAGGGACGCTACTTCCGCCTGACCGATGTGGCCGGCAACGTAGTGAAAAAGATCCTCGCTTGAAACCTGGGTCGCAGGAAACCGAAATTGCCTCTTTAACCTTAACCTTCGACCCTGTGGTCGGTTTCCCGGCTAGTGCTCAAAACGCCGGATATACCTGATATTTTGACTTTCGTATTAGGATTGTCTTGTTATGGCCCTTGAACAACCACTCGCCTCCCGCCGAAGTGGCATCTCCGCCCCACCATACTCCCGCTTTCATTCGCCTAATTCGAGGTGCATCCGTGTCTCACTACACCAGACGTGAATTCGTGAAAACCGGGCTCGCCGCCGGCGCCCTTGCCGTCAACGGAACCCTCCCTCTGAGCGCGGCGCGCCAGACCGCGACAGATTGGGTAACGCTAGGAAAATCTGGAGTAAAGGTGACGCGGCTCGCGTTTGGCACAGGCAGCTTCAGCGGCAAGGTGCAGCGCGACTTGGGACAAGATGGGTTTACGAGGCTGGTGCGCTACGCCTACGACAGCGGCATTCGCTTCTTCGAGACTGCCGAGTCTTACGGCGACATGCACAGGATGCTCGGCGTAGCCCTAAGGGGGATTCCACGTGATAGTTATCGCCTAATGTCGAAGGTGACTACCCGACAAGCTGTGAACCCGCAAGAGAAATTCGACGAGCTGCGCAAACTCGCGAATACCGAATACTTCGACGTCATGCTGTTGCACTGGCAACATACCGCGACATGGCCCGCAGACACGAGCAAGTGGCAAGATGGAATTCTGGAGGCTCAGTCGAAGAAGGCTATCGTAAGTTGCGGTGCGTCGGTTCACGGGCTTCCGGCGTTGCGCCAAGTCCCCGGAAACAAGTGGCTCGAGATCGCCATGATCCGGATGAATCACAAGGGCATCAGAATGGACGCCGAGGATTACGACACGAATGGGCTCGGCAACGTCACCGAAGTTGTCACCCACGTCCAGCAGGTACGCAAAGAAGGAATGGGCGTAGTCAGCATGAAACTTGTGGGAGAGGGTACGTTTAACCGTGAAGACCGCAAGGCAGCAATGAGATTCGCATTCAAGAACGCCGGGGTCGATTGCGTTACAGTCGGCTACAAGAATGCTACGGAAATCGACGAGACCATCGAGAATCTGAATCTGGCACTCGCCTAGTGGCCCGGGGCGGCAAAGCCCAGAAAATTGACCGGAATTGTTTTGGCAGGTTATACCGGACTTAGCGCATGAACGCAATCACTCGACGCAGGTTCCTTAGAGAGAGCGCGACGGCGACAGCCGCGACGATGCTGTCGCCTTTCTTTCTGCAGACATCTAGCAAGTCAAGTAGCCGTTTGCCGGTGATCGGCTCTGGAGTGCACGCCTACGAGTGTGTTCACGACTGGCTGGTGCCGCCCGACGGCCTGGTTTGGGGAGACACCCACGGTTTGGCGCAGGATGAGCAAGGGAACATCTATGTGGCGCACACGGTGAACAAGTCCAGCATGCGCGGAGAGGCCGTGGTTGTTTACGACTCGTCCGGGCGCTTCATTCGCGCCTTTGGGGAGGAGTTTCGCGGGGGCGCGCATGGGCTTGGTGTGCGTCGAGAGAAAGGCGCGGAAGTTCTCTATCACTGCGATATCAATCAGTGCAAGATGATGAAGACCACGCTGAATGGCGAACGCCTTTGGGCACACGGCTACCCGCGTGAAGACCCTGCCTATGCAGGGCGACCCATTGATTTTGTCCCCACCAACGTCGCCTTCGCTCCAAACGGGGACTTTTATGTGGGTGATGGCTACGGATCGCACCATTTGCTGCGGTTTTCTTCGGACGGGAAGTTTCTTGGGGAAGTCGGCCGGCCGGGCCACGGTGACGGCGAATTCGACACGCCACACGGGCTCTTCGTGGATACCCGCGGTGGGGATGCGATCCTTGTGGTTGCGGATCGCGGAAACCGGCGCGTGCAAACTTTTTCCTTGGACGGTTCACATCTTCGCACCATTAAAGACGACTCGCGACTCCGTATGCCATGTCATTTTCATACGCAAGGAGACTGGATGGTCTGTCCGGACCTCGACAGCCAGGTTTGCATTCTCGACCGCGAGTACAATGTCGTCACGCAATTGGGAGACGGCCGCGCTTCGAACGGGGAAGTTGGCTCACGCCGCAGGCAGTCGCGCAGCGAATTCACTCCCGGGCAGTTCATCACACCCCACGCGGCTATTTTCCTTCATGGTGGCGACATTCTAGTTGCCGAATGGCTGCCAATCGGGCGTATCACCCTGTTGCGCCGCGTCTAAGTCAGCCCGGATGACCCTCGCGCACAAGCTTACTGCTCTGTGGTATCAGCCTATTTCTGGTAATCGAGACATGGTTCACGATATTCCATGACTTGTGGTTCACCAAAACTTCAGCGGAGACCCAAAACGGGGCGGTTCTTGGTGGAGTAGACAGACGATTCTCGTATATCTCCTGCGTCCAGAGGTCAGAGGTGCTTTCGCAAATGCCGTTGCGTGATGCGTTCTCTAACGACTTGGGGCAGTTGAAAATTGGTGCATTCTTGAGATGACGCCAACCTCCGGCATAGAATTGTTTGTTTGGCCGCTCATCGCCGCCGCAATCATCGCGATGTTTGCGAAACGCGTGAGGATTCCTTACATGGCATCCTTGTGTTCGGCGGCTTACTCCTGGGAATCAGTCGTATCCCGATCCTGTCGCCGCTGCAGCCAGGTCACCGCCCCGATTGGCTAACGCCAGATGTGATTTTGATATTGTTTCTTCCGGCGCTGGTTTTTGAAGGCAGCGTAAAGATTAACGTTCGAGAGCTGCTTCGGAATTCCGTACCCTTGTTGCTGCTCGCTAACGCAGGGATGCTGTTCGCTGCCCTTGTGACGGGATGCCTTGTGCATTCGTTGATCGGCCTGCCACTGGTGATTGGACTTCTTTTCGGGTCAATCATCTCCGCCACCGACTCCATTTCTGTGCTGGCTATCTTCAAAGACCTGAGAGTAGACAAGCGGCTTTCCCTCATCATGGAAGGAGAAAGCCTTCTGAATGATGGAACCGCAGTCGTTCTTTTTGGGATCTTGTTTGGAACTGTCGCTGCGGAGAAATCGAGTGTGCCAGCGTATGTTGGGCGATATGTCTTAGCGGTCGCCGGTGGAGCGATTCTGGGGTCAGTGTTGGGATACGTTGCGAGCCGCATTACGGGGACGGTGGATGACGCCGAGATCGAAATTACTCTGACCACGATCCTTGCGTACGGCAGCTACCTACTCGCCCATCACCTCCACTTGTCAGGCGTGATTGCGACCGCAGCTGCGGGCTCGGTACTCGGCAATTTTGGTTCGAAAAGAGGAATGAGTGCTCGAACGCGTACCGCAATGCAGTCGTTTTGGGAGTACGTGTCCTTCGTCATGAACTCTCTCGTGTTTCTTTTGATTGGCCTCGAAATCCATGTGCGTGAGCTTCTGAAGAATTGGACCTCCGTAATGTTGGCTATCATTGCCGTCCTTGTAGGGCGTGTGCTGTCCGTCTATGCGCTGGTTCCGCTTAGTAACCTCCTCGTCGAGAGGATTCCGCTTCGTTGGCAGCACGTAGCGGTATGGGGCGGGCTTCGCGGAGCACTGGCGCTAAGCCGGAACAGCGAGTTTCCCTATCGCGAGCAAATCTTGAACCTAACGTTTGGCGTCGTGATTTTCTCCATTCTGGTGCAAGGTCTAACAATCAAGCCCCTCGTAAGAATCCTCAACCTCTCCGGTGGTGACGCCGCAACCCGTCACGATCCCGAATGTCGCGTCCAGATTAGACTCAGTTCCTAATAGTTGTGTCATCAGTGAGATATGCTAATGCCTGTGGACTTGCGAGCGATGAAGGAAGCCGAAGAACAGCCCAGCGCGACCTGGTGGAAAGCACCGGCCCGACAGTGGACTCTACTGTTGCGAGACCGTGAGGAACACGTATTCCTGATCCTCACGCTGCTGATCGGTGCCTTGGTGGGCATGACCGTTGTCGCCTTCATTCTTCTCACGGAGCGATTCGGAGCCAGGCTCTACCCCACGGGTGGCGCGGCCTGGCGAAGACTTTTGGTACCAGTCGTAGGGTCGCTAGGAATGGGCTTCTTGCTTTGCCGTTTTTTCCCAGATGCGCGCGGCAGCGGAGTTCCACAAACGAAGGCAGCCTTGTTTGCGAGAGGTGGGCGAATCTCGCTAGGTACAGTATTCGGAAAATTTTTCTGTACTTCAGCAACGCTTGCATGCGGAATTCCACTTGGGCGAGAAGGACCCGCGGTCCAGGTCGGAGCCGGAATTGCTTCGGTGCTCGGGCGCAAACTGGGTCTTCGGCCCGAGAAGGTAAAGGCACTGGTCCCGGTCGGAGCCGCAGCTGCGATCGCTGCTGCGTTCAATACACCGTTGGCCGCAGTCTTGTTTGCTTTGGAAGAAGTCGTCGGCGATCTGCATGCGCCAGTACTGGGGTCGGTGGTGCTGGCCTCAGCAACGTCTTGGGCGATGCTTCGGCTGCTGCTTGGAAATGACCCGCTCTTTCAGGTGCCGCAGTACCAACTGATTCATCCAGGAGAACTGGGAATATACGCAGTGCTCGGAGTTGCCGGCGGCTTCGTCTCTCTGGCTTTTACAA
>Ga0137398_10001010_pt1 | contig 10991 bp, 8 predicted proteins | sample czorhiz216metaG_FD_106659 | JGI IMG/M metagenome (GOLD analysis project Ga0137398, IMG submission 106659) | Vadose zone soil microbial communities from Angelo Coast Range Reserve, California, USA - czorhiz2.16 metaG | ecosystem: Environmental > Terrestrial > Soil > Vadose zone | place: USA...
CGACGGTACAGGCTTCGGCACGCTCGGCCGCGGAATCATCTATGGACCCGGCCAGCACAATATGGATATGTCCATTTTCAAGGACACGCACGTCGGAGGCTTGAGCGAGTCGGGCACCGTTCAGTTCCGCACGGAGTTCTTCAACACCTTCAACACGCCGCAGTTCGCGAGCCAGACTACAACACAGTTCTCCACCTCCATTACCCAGATTGGCGCGCCCAGTTTCGGGCACATCACTGCAACCACCGTGTCGCCGCGAATCATTCAGTTCGGCCTCAAGTACACGTTCTAGTGGTTGCACCTGAGCAGATGATATAGGTTGTGCGGGGAGCGGGCTGGTCTCGCTCCCCTTGGTGTGAAAGGGGAGCGTATGCGCAGAATGCTGGTTGGCGTTGCCTTGTTAGCGGTGCTGTACGTTGCGGTGCCGGCGCAAGAGAAATCTGACTTTTCCCCGGTCACCAAGAGTTTTATTACCGTCGACTCACCGAGGGTCGCACTCGAACACGTGCGTGTGATCGATGGCACCGGCGTTGCGGCGCTGGCGGACCAAACGATCGTGATTGAAAACGGCGCCATTCGTGAGATCGGGAAAAGTGGCAGCATCACGGTTCCCTCCGGAGCACGGGTCATGGATCTTACAGGCCGCTCCGTCATTCCGGGTCTTGTGGGTATGCATGATCATCTTTTCTATCCGACGGCCTCGGGTCAAGGTCCCGCTCCCGGTGCGCCCGCTCTCTATGGCGAAATGGGCTTCAGCTTTCCGCGGCTCTATCTCGCGGGCGGCGTTACCTCATTGCGGACCACCGGCAGCCTGGAAACCTATACGGACCTCGCGCTGAAAAAACTGATCGACACGGGAGCAATGCCCGGGCCCAAGATGCACATCACCGGTCCGTATTTGGAGGGCGCCGGCTCTTTCACGCCGCAACTGCATGAACTTAAGGATCCAGAAGACGCCGTAAAGCTCGTAAATTATTGGATCGATGAAGGCGCCACGTCCTTCAAGGCGTACATGCACATCACGCGAGCGGAGCTCGGTGCGGCTATTAAAGCGGCTCATGCGCGCGGTATCAAAGTCACCGGGCATTTGTGCTCCGTAGGTTTTACCGAGGCAGCCGATCTGGGCATGGACGACCTCGAGCACGGCATCGTGGTTGACCAGGAATTTAGTCCCAGTAAGCAGCCGGACCTATGCCCGCCGTCCGCGAACGATCATCCCAGCATCGAAAAAGTGGACGTTGAGAGCGAACCGGTACAATCGATGATCAAGAAACTTGTGCAGCATCATGTCGCGGTAACTTCCACGCTCGTCATCTTCGAAACGTTTGCTCCGGAACAGCCGCCCGTTCAGGATCGCATCCTGCTAGCCCTCTCTTTGCCCTCACGCACGGATTATCTTTCCGTGCGCTCGAAAGTAACGGGAAGCAAAGGCTCCGGTGGCGAGTTGCTAAAGAAGGAAATGCAGTTCGAGCGCGACTTCGTCAAGGCTGGCGGTTTGTTGCTTTCGGGTGAAGATCCGACGGGGTACGGCGGTGTCCTGGCGGGATTCGGAGACCAACGTCAGACCGAACTATTGGTGGAAGCGGGCTTCACGCCTCTCGAGGCCATTCATATCGCCACTCAGAACGGTGCAGAATTTCTGGGCGAAGCCAATCGCATCGGCACACTCAAAGTGGGTAAGCAGGCGGACCTCGTGGTGATCAACGGAGATCCCAGCGCGAGAATCTCGGACATTGAAAATGTGGAGCTAGTATTCAAGGATGGCATCGGCTATGACTCCGCCAAGCTGATTCAATCGGTGCAAGGCTCCGTAGGGTTGCACTGATCAGCAGCTACTTCCACTCATGAACGCTCGTATTCTGTTTCTAACCGTCGCGGTGCTATTTGCCTCGCTTCACGCCACTTTGGCGCAGGAGCCCGCTGTCGATCTCGACGCCGTGGCGCAGCGGGCCTTCACTCAACAAAAAGTCGTAGGCGCCTCGATCTTGGTCGCCCAAGGTGACCGCATCGTTCTGCACAAAGGGTATGGATTTGCCGATCTCGGCTTGGAATCGCCGTCCAAGCCGGAAACGGTTTATCACGTTGTCGGGCCGATGCTGCCGTTTACCGGCATTGCCGTGCTTCAGCAAGTGGAGCGCGGCAAGCTCTCCCTCGACGACGACATTTCCAAATACGTTCCCGAATTCCCGCTCCAGGGCCGTCACGTTACCATCCGGCAGCTTCTCAATCACACGTCCGGAATTGTCGACTATCACTATCTTGGCGATCCCATTGAAGCCACCAGCCGCCAACCCAAAGCCCTCGACGAAGTGATGGCGCTCTATGCTGGAAAAAACTGGCTGAACGAACCCGGCAAGAAATGGGACTGGTCGATATCCGGCTTTCAGCTCCTGGTCACCATCGTGGAACGCACAAGCGGCCAGAGTTTCCCCGACTACATGCAACACAACATTGTTGAGCCAGCGGGACTAACCTCCACCAGCTATTGTGACGATTTCACGCTGGTCAAGGGCCTTTCTCATGCCTACCGGAAGTTCCAGAACGGCTATGTGCCCGCTTACGAAAACGATATGGCCTATAACTCCGACCTGCGTTTTTGCAGCACCGTTGGAGACATCTACCAGTTGTGGCGGGCCATTGCGGAGAAGAAACTAATTCGGCCCGAGACCTTCAGAATGATGACCACGGCCGAGGGTGCCGCAGCACACATGAACCCGCAAGATCCGCTGGCCCAATATGGTTTTGCCTTGATCATTAATCATGAGGACCTGCATCGCCGCATTGGCCAGCACGGGTCTTTATTGGGTTACAGCGGCAGTCTTTACGATTTTCCCGATGACCAGCTCACCGTGGTGGTCCTGACGAACACCGAAGACCAGAATGCATACGCCATCAGCCGGGCACTGGCTCGCGCGCACCTTGGTTTGTCAGAGCTTCCGGCGACGCCCCTTCCGTCACAAAACCTTGTCGCTGACATCCCAGTTGCAAGCGCCGAGCGCAAGCAGCTCACCGGCACTTTTGTCCTGAAGCTTGAGAAGCTGACACCCGGATTGCACGATTCCTTTGCTCAGTACCGGCGCACCTATCGCGTCTTCGACGAGAACGGCCGCCTGATGATTCAACCCCTCGGAGAAGGACCCGAGCGCCTGCTAAAACAGGCGGATGGCACCTTTCTGATGAAGTCTTCCCCGGGAAATCACATCTCCTTTGCAATCAAAAATGGCCGCGCTATCAATATGAAGATGGATTCGCAAGATTTCGGCGTGCCTCTATCCGGCGAACGCATCGGAGACGCCAGTCCGCAGACGTTCCATAGGCAATTGCAACCCTAGTCAGTCCGTGTCGCAAGCACACCTTACTTTCCTTCGTTCTGCGGCGTCGACTAGGGATAGAATCCCTTGCAACTGTTTCCCCGGAGAGTCGCATGGGAGAAGAACGACGGCGCACGCCCAGGTACCCGTTCATCGCCACGGCGGAAGTGATCGAACAGGGCTCGAAGGCCGGCATCTCCACGCGGGTCAGCGAACTCAGTCTGCACGGCTGTTATCTGGACATGCCCACCCCGCTTCCTCAAGACACCGCGATTACTGTCAAGATCTATGCTGACGGCAAATTTTTTGAGGCCGCCGGCACAATTGTGTATTCGAAGTCAAGTCTTGGAGTCGGTGTCAGCTTTCAAGGTATCCGTCCGCAATTTCTAACCGTCCTGAAGCAATGGCTGCTGGCAGCGGCGGTCGCAAAGTACGGGCCCAAGCCTTGAATCCCCAGCTGTTTCTCCCGCTATTGCACTTGACGTTTTCTCGCCCGCACCTTTAGGCTGCATGGCAAGAAGCTTTCCGGGCTCTCCGCCCAACGGAGGAAAGATGACCCACCGCAAAATGACGTTGCTGGCGCTGATCGCCAGCCTGATGTTGGCAATCATTTCGTTTCAGGCGTATGCGGCCGATCACGAAGAGGAGACCTTACGTGCCCTGGTGCCCAAGATCGTTGCAGCGTGGGGAACCCTGGACATCGCAAAAGTAGATCCCTACTACGCGACGGACGCCGATTTCGCTTACTTCGATATCGCCCCGATGAAGTACAGCAATTGGAAGGAATACCGCGAGGGTGTTCAGAAAGCCTTCTTCGAGCCCAACCGCAGCATCGCTGCGAAGATCGACGATTTGCGGGTTCACCGACGCGGTACGCTGGCCTGGGCTACGTTCACCGCGATTCTGGACATCGTCAGCAAACAAGGCGCTGCGTCACAGGTAAATGCGCGCTGGACCATGGTGCTCGAGAAGCGTTCGAGCGGATGGATCGTAGTGCATGAGCACGTCTCAACGCCACTCGGCGGTTCCTGACCGGCGCTTCATTACCGTTGCTTCTTGCGCTGGACTGCAAGCAGCAACAGTTCCGCAAGGTGCATTGGCTTTCTGCCGGTGGCTTGCTCGATCTGTTCGCGGCAACTGAATCCGTCGGAGACAATCAGTGTTTCCGCGGCAGCGCTTCGGACCGCGGGCAACAAGACTCTTTCTCCCACATCTTGTGACACGGTGAACTTTTCCTTCTCGAATCCAAACGGCCCGGCCATTCCGCAGCAACCCGAGTCCAGAGTCTGCAACTCCAGCCCCATCTTTCGCAAAACTGACTCCTCGTCCTTCATTTTCATCAGCGCCTTATGGTGGCAATGTCCATGCAGCAAGACTTTCGCGGCGAGCGGCGGCGGATGGTATTCCGGACCAATTTTTTCCAGAAATTCGCTCAAAAGAAACGTCTGGCGACGCAACCGCTCGGCCCGCTCGTCGGTCGGAAACAAATTGTGGAGTTCATCTCGAAAAACGGAAGCGCAACTGGGTTCTAGCACCACGATGGGCACCCTGGCGTCGATCTCCGCGCCCAAAGTTCGCATCACCTTGTCCAAATATTGTTTAGCTTCCTTTAGCATGCCGAAGTCATACAGCGGACGGCCGCAGCAGAGCGCAGTCTCTGGACACCGGACTCGGAAGCCCGCTTGCTCGAGAACGCTAAGCGCCGCGCGGCACGTTTCTGGGTGAAAGTAATTGTTAAACGTGTCCACCCACAGGATCACGTCGTGTCCATCGACCGCCGGTGTCGAGACTTTCCCGAGCTCCTTCCGGAAGATCTCGGGAGCATGCCGACGCGCCCAATGACGGAAACTGACTTCCGCCAGTCGGGGGATTCTCCTTTTGCGTGTCAGGCCCAGGGTCCAGTGGAATAGTTGCCGCAATCCAGCGGCTTGGGTGAAAAAATTGGCCAGCCTGGGTGCGGCAGAAGCCAATCGCGCCCACCGATCAATTCTTCCAAATGCGTGCGCCTTGAGCGGCCACGGCCTGTTCTCGTAATAGTGTGATAGGAATTCAGCCTTGTAAGTAGCGATATCTACATTCGCTGGACACTCGGACTTGCAGGCCTTGCACGACAAACATAAATCCAGCGCCTTCTTGACCTGCTCATCTTTCCATCCATCCCGCACGATCTCTCCCTGCAGCAACTCAAAAAGCAGGTGGGCGCGGCCTCGGGTGCTGTGCTCCTCTTCCCGCGTTGCCATGTAACTCGGGCACATCGTCCCGCCATCGGTCTTCCGGCAGGCTCCCAGTCCAATACATCGCAGAGCAGCTTTTGCAAACGAACCGTCGTCCTCGGGAAATTGGAAATGTGTCTCCGGCTGCAGCGGCTTGTAATCCGCGCCCAGCCGCAGATTCTCCGTCGGCAAGTAGGCATCCACGACTTTATGCGGGTTCAGCTTGTTGTCGGGATCCCAAGCGGATTTGAATTCACGAAACGCTGTCACCAGTTCCGGCCCAAACATTTTTGGCAGCAGCGCCGCACGCGATTGTCCGTCGCCGTGCTCCCCCGAGAGCGAGCCTCCATATCCAACCACCAAGTCCGCCGCGCGTTCGATGAACTCGCCGTACTTCCGAATCCCTTTCTCGCTTTCCAAATCGAAGCTGACGCGCATATGCACGCAGCCGTGTCCAAAATGACCGTAAAAGGCTCCTCGATATTCGTATTCGTTCATCAGCGCGCGGATCTCTCGTAAGTAAGCCCCCATTTTCTCAGGAGCCACCGCGGCGTCGTCCCACCCTTCCCACTCCGCGGGAGCTCCAGGCGCAAACGCCGCCGCGCGCGGACCTGCTTCGCGTATCTGCCACACTGCGCGCGCCTCGCTTTTGGAATACAGCCGCACCCCCAGCGCGTCACCCGACCTGTTAGCTCCATCGACCAACGTTCGGGCCTGCCGCTCCGCTTCCTGGGCATCGTCCGCGCCGAACTCCACCAGCAAGAAGCCCTTTCCCTGGGGCAGAAGCTCCAAGTTCGACGCGCCCTTCCGCGCGAGTCCTTCGACAATACTTCCTTCGAATCCTTCCAATCCGATAGGCCCAAATTCCAGCAGCTTCGGCACATGATCCGCGGCCGCAAAGATATCGCGGTATCCAAGCCCCACCAGTGCCCGGTGCTGCGGGCTGTGAATGAGTTTTACCTTTGCTTCCAGAATGATTGCGCACGTACCCTCCGTTCCGACAAGCGCGCGCGCCACATTGAAATGGCTCTCCGGCAGAAGCTCGTCCAGGTTGTATCCCGAGACCCTCCGTGGAATTTTCGGAAACCGCGCCCGGATCAATTCTGCATATTTTTCCTGGATCCTCAGCAACTTCCCATAAATCTCTCCGCGACGCCCGCCCTGTCGAAGGATGCTTTCCAGTTCCGACTCCGCGGTAGCTCCCACGGTCATGACCGAACCGTCGTAAAGCAAGACGCGCAGCTCTTCCACGTTATCAACGGTCTTGCCGCCAAGCAGCGAGTGCGTACCGCACGAATTGTTTCCGATCATTCCGCCGATGGTGCAGCGATTGTGCGTCGAAGGATCAGGCGCAAACGTTAACCGGTGCGCTTCTGCCAAATCTCGCAGCGAATCCAGGACCACTCCCGGCTGAACGCGCGCAAATCTTTGCTGCGCGTCCATCTCCAGAACGCGATTCATGTACTTCGTAAAATCCAACACCACCGCGACGTTGCAGCACTGCCCCGCAAGGCTCGTCCCGGCACCACGCGCCAGAATTGGCGCTTTAAACTTGCGGCACGCCGCTACGGTCGCGATCACGTCGCTCTCGTCGAGCGGCACCACCAACCCAATCGGCACCTGGCGGTAATTCGATCCATCCGTCGCGTACAAGGCTCGGCTTCCGTGATCAAATCGCACTTCTCCCCGTACGCCTCGCTTCAGTTCTTTTTCCAGGTCCCGTGCCTGTGGAAATGAATCGACAGGCTTTGCATGCGAGCTCGGTGGGAGTGGCCCGGAGAGATTCAAGGTGCACTTACTTTAGAACAAATAAGAATGCGCAGCGAATAGATTTTCATCCCCCGGCGAACAGCTTGCTGAATTCGTTGACCGTCGCGGGTGCAATCCCTAGAAGACGCGCGTTGGCTTTGACGTGTTCCGCGCGCGACATGCCCACCAGCGCGGTGGTGATCCCGGGGGACGAACGGACAAATTGCAATGCGCGTTCGGCGTCGCTTTGCAGCCCGAGCGCCTGCGCCACAAACGGAGGCAGGTTGCGCGCGACTTGGCCTTGCAATAGCGAAGCGCTGGCGATCAGGGTGATTCCCAGCTCGCTGGCAGCCTCCATTACCGTTCTTGTTCGGCCACTGAGGGTCTGATTTCCGAGCGTCAGCGCTTCTGTCATGGCCAGATTGAAGGGCAACTGCACAAACCGAAAGCGATGCTTTTCGCCGGCAATGTCGCGGGCCAGTTGCTCGAGTTCACAAAGCTGCAGTGAATCGCGCATCGTGGATTCCTGGCGGAAGCCGCTCCAAGTCGCCACGCCGTAGAACTGAGTCTTCCCGGTGGCCGCGGCGGATTCCAAAAAAATGAACGCGTCGCGTATACGCTCGAGAAAATCGGGCCGCGACAATTCGGCGAGCTGCGCTTCCGGATTGTGCAGATAGTAGACGTCGACGCTGTCAACACCAAGATTGTTGAGGCTGCGGCCCAGCTGATTTTCCAGGAACCGCGGCGTCATGCAATGGCTGCCTTGCACGATTTCGTTAGGCTTGAAGATGCCCGGCTGGATGTACTCGCGATAAAAATATTCGTTCGGCTCTTCGGGCATGGCGCCGTTGGGCGTGAGATAGCCGCCTTTGGTGCAAAGCAGGAATTCTTCGCGCGCAACCCCTTTTTTGGTCAGCTCTTTAATTGCGGAGCCGATGCTGCGCTCACTGCGCTGAAAGCGATAATTGATGGCCGTGTCGATAACATTGATGCCGTTTTCGACGGCCGCCGTCACCGAGGCTAGGTAGCTGCCATCGGTTTTGTCATCCGGTTGGCCCAGATACGTGCCGATACCTATCGACGAGAGGCTCAAGCCGTGCGCTTCGCGAAAGTGCCCGGGGGCGGCTCCTTCCATGAATCTTTTCGCGTAACGTGTTGTTCCCTCTGCGGTTGCCGATATGCTCATGCGTCTCCTCAGTGCCCAGACGTCGGCGCAGTTGTACTGCCCGGATCGCGTTCCGGTCTCGGGGCCAGCAGCCGCGAGCATCCGCGCATAATTCTGCGGTACGGCCAGTCCCTTTCCCGAAAAAAGATTTCGCCCTCGCGTGGATTACTGTAATACCAGCGGGCCAGCAGCCACAAATGCTCGCTGAGGTTGCCTTCGCTTCTGCCGGTGGCCGCGGTTGCGGCCGCCGCCCTCGCTTCGGTCCGCGTCGCGGCAGTTTCCAGATATTCCCGAAAAATATGCTCAGCGGAGCGTGGCTGGCCCGCGATTTCCGCGAAGCGCACAAACGCCGGCTCGGCCAACCACCCTCCAGAGACGGCGTAGACGCCAATCGTTTGTTCCTCGGCGCAGCGTTGCAGAATAACAGCGCCTAAGTCCTCGATGCGCCGCGGAAGTTCGGGTGAGCCGCGCAACGCGTCGTCTAACTTCTCAATTTTCTTATGCAATGACGCCGCGCGCTCGAAATCAAGCGCTTCGCTGGCGCTTTCGCGCTCGTGCTCGAGCGAATCATGCAGGGAACCCCCGCTGGTGTCCAGGAACTGCACTAGTCTGTGCACTTCAGCATCATAGTCTTCCTTGCTGCAGCCCGCGAAACACGGCGCCAGGCACATTTTCATCTCGGAATACAGGCAGCCCGGAAAAGATGGATCGCGGCGTATCTTGATTTGGCAGCGGCGCACCTTAAAAAAATCGAGCGCGCTGCTGGCGAAGGCTTCGGCGGAGCGCCGCGAGGCAAAAGGTCCATAGTATGCGCCAGCAGTCGGTGAGCCCGCATCGTCGACGGGGATCCGGCGCGTGACGTAACAACGCGGATAGGCATTGCGCAGGCTCACCTTGAGAACGGCGGGAGGCTTGAGGCGCAGCATGCTTTGGTAACGTTCGGGGAAGATCCGCTTCGCGTGCACGTAATAGGCGAAGATTTGTTCGAACCGCGAGCCAGTAAGTCGGTAGCGCACCAGGCTCGCCACTGCTCGCAGATTGAGGCGCTTGCTGGTGGGATCGGACGGACCGAGCAGCCGCTGCAACCGGCGCTGCAAATCCTGCGTGCGGATCAGCAGCGGCTCCGCGTTCGCGTCACGAAGTTCGATGAGGCACACCGCAGCGCGCGCCGGAAGAGCGGAAAAGAAATCCTTGTCCTGAGCAAGATCGAAAGAGAGGCCACAGTCGAGGTCCAGCACGTTCTCAGGATACTACGCGGCTCATGACTTCAACACCCAAGCGGAAATCACCAGCCGCTGGATCTCGCTGGTTCCCTCGTAGATTTCGGTAATGCGAGCGTCGCGATAAGCGCGCTCCACCGGATACTCGCGGCTGTAGCCGTACCCGCCATGGATTTGAATTGCCCTATGCGTGACCCGCGTGGCCATTTCACTGGCGAACAATTTGGCGACCGCTGCTTCCATGCTGAAGCGCGCGCCCGAGTCTTGCTTCCACGCCGCTTTGCGCACCAGCAATCGTGCGGCGTCGATTTCGGTAGACATATCGGCGAGCATGAATTGTATCGCTTGAAATTGCGAGATCGGATGCCCGAAAGCCATGCGTTCCTGCGACCATGCCAGCGCCGCTTCAAACGCTCCTTGTGCAATACCCGTAGCTTGCGCCGCAATGCCGATGCGCCCGCCGTCCAGCGTCGAGAGCGCAACCTTGTAGCCTTCGCCTTCATGGCCAATGCGGTTACCGGCTGGAACTTCACAATCAGTAAACACCAATTCGCAGCATGCGGTCGCGTTGATGCCCAATTTTTTTTCTTCTTTGCCGACCTTGAATCCAGCCGTGCCCTTTTCCACCACCAACGCCGTGATGCCCTTCTCGCCCTTGGCCGGATCGGTGTTCACGTAAACGATGGCCGCATCTGCGGCGCCGCCATTGGTGATCCACGCTTTCGTCCCGTTGATCACATAGGTGTCCCCTTTTTTCACCGCTTTGGTTTGCAACGCCGCGGCGTTCGAACCCGCTTGCGGCTCGGTCAGCGCGTAGCAGCCGATCCTCTCCCCGCGCGCGTAGGGCACAAGGAATTTCTTTTTCTGCGCCTGGCTGCCGAACCGATGAATCGGATCGCAATAAAGGGAGTTCTGTACGGAAAGGATCACGCCGGTAGAAGCGCAGCACCGGGAAATCTCTTCGATGACAATGCTGTACGCGATGTGATCGAAACCGGCGCCGCCCTCTCCTTCCGAGAAGGCCACACCGGTCAAGCCCAGTTCGGCGGCTTTCTTAAACGTGCCGCGAGGGAAGCGGCCAGTTTCGTCGAGTTCCTTGGCCAGCGGCTTGACCTCCGACTCGGCGAATTCGCGAACCGTTTTCTGCAGCAACTTCTGCTCTTCGCTAAGTTCGAGGTTCATATCTTGTGCAGTGCTGTGACCATTCTAAACGGAAGTAACGTCGTGCTGAGCCCTTCAGCAAGTCTCGTCGCCCAGAAATTACAGTGCCACGAAAATGATAGCGCCCCGGGGCCGCTAAACCGCGAGTGCTGTGCGCAAGCGTTGGTACGTA
>Ga0137398_10001012_pt1 | contig 10983 bp, 9 predicted proteins | sample czorhiz216metaG_FD_106659 | JGI IMG/M metagenome (GOLD analysis project Ga0137398, IMG submission 106659) | Vadose zone soil microbial communities from Angelo Coast Range Reserve, California, USA - czorhiz2.16 metaG | ecosystem: Environmental > Terrestrial > Soil > Vadose zone | place: USA...
ATGTTGGAGTCGCAGACACCGCAGCCATCCAAGCTTCTGCTCAAAGCCGTGGGGCGCATGTTCCTGGTGGACCAGAAGGATATTTGCTACGCCTCGATTGAAGACGGCGTGATTAGCGTAGTCACATGCGGTCTGTCCGGGATGGAAGGTCAATCCAACTGCCGAACGCTCGAAGAGTTACTCGACAGCCTCGATCCGAAGCTTTTCTGGCGGGCTCACCGCTCCTACCTGGTAAACATCAACCGCATCCGCGAGGTGGTCCCCTGGTTCAAGAGTTCCTATCAGCTGCGCATGGACGACAAGAAGCAAACGGAAATTCCGGTGAGCCGCGCGCAGACCAGACGCCTACGCGAACTCTTCGGCCTGTGAGGCTCGTTGGGAAAACCAGCCTGAGGGCGAGCGAAACATTAGTGGTCCTCCGGCCTCGGCCGGCCGAGTAGCCCGTGGGGGTTCAAACTTCCCTACTCTCGGGGCGGACTGCTGTAGTCGTCGCGAGTGATTCCCAGCCGCAGCATTTTCGACTGCAAAGTGCTCCGCTTCAGCCCCAATCGATGGGCCGCTCCGGTTGGTCCAGAGACCAAGCCAATGCATTCCCGCAACACGCGAATGATGTGTTCTCGTTCCGCCCGTTCTAGCGTTTGGTTCGCCGGGTCGGCGCTCTGCCTTTCTTCGACAAGTTCCGACAGGGGCACGCGCAAGGTTTTCCCTTCCGTCAGTATGACCGACCTCTCAACCACATTCTCTAATTCCCGAACGTTCCCCGGCCACTGCCAGTTGACCAGCGCCTTCATGCTTTCGCTGGGAATGGTCTCGATGCTCCGGGCCATGCGCAGGGCATATTTGCGGACAAAGTAACGCACCAGTATGGGGATATCACCGCGCCGTTCGCGCAAAGGCGGCACCCGAATGGGAAATACGTTCAGCCGATAGAACAGGTCGCTGCGAAACTGATGCCCGGCGATGAGTTTCGCTAAGTCGCGGTTCGTGGCGGCGATAATGCGCAGGTCGACCTCGATGGTCCTGGTGCCGCCCAGGCGTTCGAACTCATGATCCTGCAGCACTCGCAGCAGTTTAGGCTGTAATTCCAGCGGAATGTCTCCGACTTCGTCCAGCAGGAGAGTGCCCCCGTCCGCCAACTCCATCCGTCCGACCTTTTGACCGACGGCTCCGGTGAAAGCCCCTTTCTCATGCCCGAACAGTTCACTCTCCAGCAGTCCGGTAGGAATCGCAGCACAATTGAGCTTGATAAAACCGTTCTCTTTGCGCCTGCTCATGCGGTGGATCGCGCGGGCGATGAGTTCTTTGCCTGTCCCGGTTTCCCCCAAGATCAGCACCGTGGCATCGCTGGAGGCAACGGTTTGGGCCTTAGACAGCACCTCTTTGAGCACCCGGCTTTCCCCGACGATTGCCTCGAAGTTGAACTCGGCCCGGATTTCATCTTCCAGATACAGCTTTTCCTCAACCAAGCGGTTCTTCAGGTCCTCGATTTCGCGGTACGCGCGCGCATTCTCCAGCGCTACTGCGATTTGAGAGGCGATCTGGGTCAGTGGCCCAAAATCTTCTGGCGTGAAGGCAGTTTCCCGCGTACTTCCCAGATTCAGCGTCCCGACTGCACCCTGGGAGCTGATCAGTGGGACGCAGCACAAAGTCTTGATGCCTTCCTGCAACAACTGCGTCGTCACTTCGGTGTGGAAGCCGGCGATTTCGTCGCGGGTAAAGATCATGGGGGCTCGGGCTTCGAGGACTTTGCCTTGCGGATTGTGGGGGAGCGGCACCGGTGCGTTGGAATGGATGCCCTTGGAAAGAGGAAAATCCCAAGCATGGCGGCTCAAAAGTCCGCTGACATCGTCGCGCAGGGTTAGGCTGGCGAATTCGTGGCGCAGCACGCGGCGGATCTGAGCCGAGACTCGGGGGAATGCTTCCACCACATTCAGATCTGAGGCCAGGATCATGGCGACGTCCGCCAGTACCTGCAGCCGCTGCTTTTCTTGCCGCAAATCTTTGTGGATCAACGCATTCTCCAAAGCCAGAGCAACCGGGGTCGCCACCCGGTCGAGAAGGTCGGCGTCCGCCGGGAGAAAAGCCTGCTCCGCACAACTGGCCACGGCCAACACTCCCAGAGGTCCCTTGGCCGTCATCAGGGGAATAAAAACGGCTGACCGGATTCCGAGTTCAAGTGCACGCTTCACTCCCACAAGTGGCGAGGCCAGCAAGTCCGCATGAGTGAAGAGCTTGGTTTCCCGATTCACGAAGGCTTGGCCGGATAGGGTTTCCTCCAACGGAAATACCTCCCCTTCGACGGCAAGCTCTTTGAACGGGGAGTCGGAGGCCCAGAGTCGCAGTGCGCGAAGGCCTTCATCGTAAAGGGACACGCTGACATGATCGTGCGGAATCGCCCTTCGGACACAGTTGAAAATCGCCGGCAGAAGTTGCTGCATTTCCAAGCGGGATCCCAGTGCCCTGTCGATCTCGAGCAGCATTTGCAGACGCTCCGTCTCGCGCCGCAACTCGCTGGTAAGGATGCGTAGCTTTTCTTTGAGGTTCTTCTGTTCTGTTACCTCGACAATCACCGCGCAAGCCTGCTTCACTTTTCCTTTATGGTCTTTGATGGGGAACCAGTTCTCGATCCAGTGGCCAAGCTCATTCTTGCTGGGCAATTGGGCTCTAAGCTCGAAATTCGACACGGTCTGGCCAGTGGCCAAAACGTGTCTGATCAGCGGCTCCACTTTTTCGGCCGCATCTCCCAAAATCTCATGAATTGTCTTCCCTGGGTGTACTTCGGCGGGAATCCCGTTCATGGTTGCGAGCGCATCGTTGACAGCCACGTAACGCAATCCATCATCGAGAATCACCAGGCCGACGTTGGGGGCACGGAAAAGACCAGATAAAAACTGTTGGGGATCATCGAGAAGTTCAGCCGCAGGCAATGGACCCCACTTCCCGGACGGGGCCCTGGACTCCCTAGACCCCATAACAGCCCTGCCCACGCCAAACCGCAGGCGACCTTTCCGAGGCACGATCTTTTTCCGGGCATGAAGCAGAGCTCATCACGATACACTGCGAGGGTTGATCTCTATCGCTGATGGCGTGATCGGAGTTGTTGAAGAAGGGGTCGAGCTCCCACACCTCTGACGGGATCAGGTTTCGACTTTGGTCAAACCGGTGACAGTTACTGAAATTCCCAAGGACCATCGCGCGGGGACTGGGATCCAGCCCGCGGAACAGATCGCTGGAGTCATGTTCACGCGATGGGGCGTTGACCATCTCCAGCCCGGCAACATAAAGCTCTACGAGTAGCGTGCGCAAGGGATACATCGAGCCCATACTCCCGCGGCTGTACTCCCCCCCTTCAAAAGAGCAGACCGCTTACTTTCCAGCCAGGCAAGCGTGCATTATAGTCACGGCTGGCAACAGAGCACTTGTTTTTTCTCCCGATTTCGTTTTTCCGAACAGAGCAACCTAAGCAAAAATACATCGGAACGGCGGACGAATCCATTGTGCATTCGTTCGGTGAAACTTACTTTCGTGAAGAAAACTACGACGATGGCTTATTGGGGGCGCCCTCAGAGCTTTGAACTCTATCGCCTTGAACCGGAGAGGGCGATCAACCGGGGATGCCGATCTTTTCCGCCAATCGCACCAGCTCTGGCAGTGAGTCTGCCCCCATCTTTTTCATGAGCTGGCTGCGATGCACTTTCACCGTTGCCTCGCTGGTTCCGATTTCGCCGGCTATTTGTTTGTTGGGTCGGCCGGAGACCACGAGAGGCAGCACTTTCCGTTCACCACCGGTCAGCGATTGAAAGCGCTGCAACAGTGCGGCAATTTCTGCCTCGTGGGCGCGTCTGGTCCGGTCCCGCCCCAGCGCTTGCTGGATCGCATCCAGCAGATCCTGATGACGGAATGGCTTGGTGAGAAATTCAACTGCCCCCGACTTCATGGCCCGCACGGCCATGGCAATGTCCCCATGCGCGGTGATAAAGATGATGGGAATCTGAACCTTGGTCTCCGCCAGTTCGCGTTGGAAATCGAGCCCACTTATGCCGGGTAGTCGTATGTCCAGTACCAGGCAGCTGGCTGCATTGGGACGTTCGCTACGGCGGAATTCCTCCGCCGAACCGAACAGTTCGACTCGCAATCCCACAGACTCGAGCAGAAGCTTGATCACCCGGCGGAGCGCCGGATCGTCGTCCACGACAAAAACAATTGGGGCCTCAGTCATGAGACCCCAAAGCTGTAGAGCTGGCAAAGTATATGGAAAAAGCGCCCCTTGGCGCCCGACTCAGCCGACAAACCGCCTCCCATGGCACGCTACCACAGACCGCTTGATCGACAGTCCAACTCCCCTGTCCTCCGGTTTGGCGGAAAAGACGGATTCGACCGCGCGCTCCTGTTGCCGAGGATCGATTCCCTCACCAGAATCCCGAATCTGACTAAACATGTCGTTAGGCTTTTTATCTGATTTGAGGGGGATGAATCCATTAGGCGTTAGTCGGAGAATACTTACGTTGGTGAAGCGACGGCTTACTTAAGGTCGATGAGTTTCTGGTACGGCAATCCCGATTTTTTCACTCATTCGTACAAGGTCAGCCAGCGATGAGGCGCCCATCTTGCGCATGATTTCGCTGCGATGGACCTTTGCCGTCGCTTCTGTGGCTCCGATTTCACCGGCCACTTGTTTATTGAGCAGTCCTGAAACTACCAGGGGTAGGATTTCGCGCTCGCGCGGTGTCAGCGATTCGAGACGCTCCCGAAGCGTGGCAGTCTCGGCCTGGCGCTGTCGCCGGACGCGGTCCCGCTCCAACCCCACTTGAATCGCATCCAGCAGATCCTGGTCGCGAAAGGGTTTAGTCAGGAACTCGACGGCTCCCGCTTTCATGGCGCGAACGGTCATGGGAATATCGCCGTGCGCCGTGATAAAGATTATGGGAATCCCATTCTTGGCCTGGACCAACTCGCGCTGGAAATCAAGCCCGCTGATTCCTGGCAATCGGATGTCGAGGACCAGACAGCTGGCCACATCCGGGTGGCTGCTGTCGATAAATTCCGCAGCCGACCCGAACAGTTCTACGTGCAGACCCACCGATTCCACCAGGCGTTTGATGGCGCGACGGACCGAGGGATCGTCATCGACCACAAAGACGATGGAAGCTGGCTCAGTCATATGGCGTCACCGGCAGAACGAATTCGAACAACGCTCCCTCGGAACTCGAGGTGAGGGATAAGTGTCCGCCATGAGACTCGATTATGGAATGGCTAATGGAGAGCCCCATTCCGATGCCTTCCGCCTTGGTGGTAAAGAATGGTTCAAAGATGCGGTCCGCCAGCCCCGGCTCAATTCCTGGTCCAGAGTCTTGCACCTGGACCAACACACCGTCTGTGCTTTTTGCCGACCGGATCAGAAGCTTCCGTGGCCGTTGGGCGGGCAGTCGCATGGCTTCAACCGCGTTCATGATGAGATTGATCAGCACCTGTTGCAACTGAACCTGGTCGCCGGCCACGCGGGGGAGACCGGGTGCGAGGTCGGTGCGCAGCGAGACACGGCCCCGGGTCAACTCGGTGCGCAGCAGAACACTTACGTCTTGAATGATCCTGTTAATGTCCAGTTCCGTTCTCCGGAGTGCGCCCTTCATCAACAATCGGCGAATCCGGGAAATGACCGCGCTCGCCCGCGTTCCATCGCTCACAATCTCTGCCATGGCTGGGCGTAATTCGTCAAGATTCGGAGTCACGCCCTCCAAACGCCGTAAGCAGAAGTTGCCGTTGGTGACGATCGCAGTCAGAGGCTGGTTGACCTCGTGAGCAATGGTCACAACGAGTTCTCCCATGTCGAGCGCGCGCGTGACCCGAGCCAACTCCACCTGCGCCTGCAATAGGGCCTCTTCGGCGTGCTGGCGCTCGATCATTTCTTTTCTCATGGCTTCGTTGGCGGCAGCAAGCTGTTGGGTGCGTTCCATGACGCGCCGCTCGAGTTCATCGTTCAGTCTTTTGATCTCCGATTTGGCCTGCTTCAGTTCGGAGGTCTCGACAACCTCCCAGCCTCTATTCCTTCGGGCGATGGCAAATTGGTGGGAGCGGGTCACGTCGAGAATTTCCGCAGCCGTGCTTCCCGCCAGCGGGTAAGTGCATAGAGCCGTCATCCGCCAGCGGCTGATGGAACTGTTCACTTCCTTTTCATAGTCAGAAAATGCCTTCCAGTCTTTGCCCTCCAGCCACGCGGTGCTGGCGCTCACCCGCAAGCCGGCGTATCCGTGGGTCACGGCGTAATCCGTCTTCTCGGCCCATGTCCGGATGGCCCGCTCGAGATCCAGGTCGTTGCCGCAGAGATAGAATCGCCGTCCTCCCAAAATCTCGATGCTCCGATCCGCCACATAATGTTCGAATTCGGGGACGCCTTGGCGCAGGGCATTCCACGCTTCTTCCTCGGTCAACGGTTCAGTCACCACCCAAAGGCAGAGTTCGCCGCTTTCCAGCCCGGCCTTGAAATAGGGCACGAGTGTATCGAGCAGATCTTCTTTGGTCTCGTAAAACATGAAGAAATGACTGCCCCACGGCACATCCCCCACCACCCCAATTCCGGTCTTTCGCAGTTGCGGATCAACGGCTTCGGTCGCCATGGGCAATCACCTTATTCAGCAAGCATCATTATTCAGCAAGCATCATTGCGATCGACCGGTAACACGAATTGGAACAGCACACCCTGGGCAGCTGGCAGCAGCGACAACTGTCCACCGTGGGACTCTATGATGGAGCGGCTAATGGCGAGCCCCATTCCGGTGCCTTCCGCCTTCGTGGTAAAAAATGGCTCAAAGATGCGATCCCGAAGCTCGGGCTCGATCCCTGGACCCGAATCTTGAACCTGGACCAAAACACTATCTGCATGCTTAGCCGACCTGATCAGAAGCTTCCGCGGTCGTTCCGTAGAAGGCCGCATGGCTTCCACGGCGTTCATGATCAGGTTAATCAACACCTGCTGCAACTGCACCGCATCCCCCTGCACCCGGGGAAGATTTGGTGCAAGTTCGATACGTAAGGAGATGCGGTTGCGGCTGAGTTCGTTGCGCAGAAGAGCGATTACCGCTTGAATGACCTGGTTGACGTTTAGATCCGTCCTTCTGGGGGCGCCTTTGGTCAACAAGCCGCGAATTCGCGAAATCACCGCGCTCGCGCGGGTGCCGTCGTTTGCGATTTCCGTAATCGCCGTGCGTAATTCATCGAGATTCGGGCTGGATGCTTTCAACTGGCGTATGGAGAAATTGGCGTTGGTCACGATTGCCGTGAGGGGCTGATTCACCTCATGGGCAATGGCCGCGGCCAGTTCTCCCATCGCCTGGATGCGGGTAACCTGAGCAAATTTTTCCTGCGCTTCCTGCAAAGCCTCCTCGGTGCGCCTCCGGTCTTCGATGTCGGTGCTTGTTCCATACCATTTAACAACGTTGCCCTGCTCGTCGCGCAGCGGCACAGCGCGATGCAGGAACCAGCGGTAGTCCCCGTCCGCTCGCCGCAGTCGCGCCTCTTTCTCGAACGGCTGCCCCGCCGCAAAGGCTGCCCGCCATTCATCCTCTGCGCGATCTTCGGGATGAAATGCCTTCATCATCCAACCCCATCCCAATCCTTCTTCCACCGAGAGACCGGTGTACTCCCGGAAACGTTGATTCAAGAAATCAGCCGAGCCGTCGGGCAATTTGCTCCACACCAGCGCAGGCAGTGTGTCAATGACCAGCCGCAGGCGGTCCTCGGCTTGTTTTCGATCTTCGATATCGGTATTGGTCCCGTACCATCTGACGATGCGCCCTTCAGAATCTCTCAGGGGCACGGCGCGCGACAGAAACCAGCGATACTGCCCCTCGGCCGTGCGATGACGCTCTTCCTGCTGGTATGGCGTGCCCTTGGCCACGGATTCCCCCCAGGCAATCAGCACCCGCTCCCGATCATCGGGATGCAGCATGCGCTGCCAGCCCTGGCCTTGCGCCTCATCCTGGGTGAAACCCACATAGGAGAGCCATTGCGCGTTGCAGAAGTCCAGAGAGCCATCGGGCGGACCGCTCCAGATCTGGTGGGGGATGGTATCAATCACCAGCCGGGAGCGGTCTTCACTTCGCCGTACTCCCTCCTCCGCCCGCTCCCGCTCGGCAATTTCGTTCCTCAACTCTCGGTTGACCGCTTCCAGCTGCAAGGTTCGCTCGGCGACGCCTCGCTCCAGGTCTTGATTGAGACGCCGAACTTGGGCACTCGCCCGCCTTTCCACGGACGATGTCGTGATCGCAGCCACTATCACGATCAAGGTCACAATGGCAATTCCATTGTTGCCCAGGGGGGAGATGTTCACGGCGTGGAAAGGATTCGGAGGCGAGGCAGGAAAGAAACTTGCGCCAGCCATTCCGGTGTAATGCATCGCGGAGACAGCGGCTCCCATCACCATGGCGGCGCCCAGCCTTCGCGGAACCGTCCATTTGGTCTCCTCTCGCAGATGGAATGCCATTCGCAGCGCAATGAGAGAAAATACGATTGCGAGCAAGATGGAGCACGTCACTAGAAGGGGAGAGTACTGAGTAACGGCAGGTGATCTCATTGCGGCCATGGCGAGGTAGTGCAGGCCGGCGATGCCCGCGCCCATAAATACGCTGCCGCTCAAGGCCTCGACCACACGCATTTTCGGGCGGCTCGCCACATAAAGCGCGACCACGGAGGCGAGCACTGCCACCATGAGGGCTGCCAGAATTGTCGGCCAGTCGTACTCGACCGGCACAGGCAAATGGAAGGCCAACATCCCCTTCAGGTGCATCGCCCAGATGCCAATGCCCATCGCAACCCCGCCGCCGCTCAACCAAACCAGGCGGGTCCGGCCTCTGGCTGCGGTTACACGTCCCGTAAGGTCGAGCGCGGCATAGGACGCAGCAACGGCGATAAACACCGAGCGCGCTACTTCACCGTAGTCGTAGGAACCTGGGAGCGCCGCGTTTGCAGAGATCGTCACAACGGATCCCTCGCCAGTTTTGCCCACCCAAGATTTGTAGGCCGAAGCGAAGCGCTGAAGTCCAACGGCCCGAAATACAAGACCGAGATCTGAAGCTAAGGGGAAACGGAAGCGTCCAACAGTCTACGCCACTCGGTCACGGGTGGCACACAAAGTGGGAATGTCTCAGTTTGAATTTCAGCAGCCGCGTTGAAGACGTCGGCGGGCACGAGTTATGCCATTTTGACAGTGGTTTGCGTTCCGGTCTAGCATACAGCTGTTCCCTGTGGGGCACGTCGGCATCCCTGCCGAAAGGGCTAGGCCCGCCCGCTGAAAAATCTCAGCAGGAATGCGCCTATGCCAACCATTGAGACATACCGTAAGCAAGCCAAGCTACTGCTCCGCTGGCATCGCGAAAAAGACTATTCCATTGGCGGGAAAGTCCGCAAGCTTGAACGCTATCAGTCCTTGACGGACCGCGAGGTGTTAGCGCTCAAGTTCACTCTTACCCAGGCGCAGGAGATCGTTGCGATGGAAGCCGGATATCGCAATTGGGCGGAGCTGAAAGCGGCAACGGCCGGAGCACCCAGGACGCCGCGCACTTCGTCTGGCCCGCCGTTGCTGAAGGATGTAACCCCGATCCTGTGCGTGCAGGATGTTAAGGCATGCGCCGCCTTCTTCCAACAGAAGCTGGGCTTCGAGATCGACTTCCTCCATGGTCTTCCTCCGTTTTACGGCGCGGTATCGCGAGACGGCGTTTGCCTGCACATGCGCTACGTGCAGCAGCCTTTCTTCGCACAAACCGCCGCTCAGGAGAAATCGCTGATCTTCGCTTCCATCGAAGTCTCAAACGTGCAGGGTTTATTCAAGGAGTTCAAGGCGCGAGGCGTGGAGTTCGCTCAAACGCTCAAAAAGCAGGCCTGGGGTGGAACTGATTTTCAGGTGCGAGATCCCGATGGTAACGTCATTTCTTTCGTCACATACGGGTGAAATGGAACTTCTCCGACCTCGTCATCCGCCTCCCTTCTCGCAGCCAAAATTCAAACTGAGACAATGCCCACAAAGTTGTGCACCCAAACCAAGGAGCGTGGGATTCATTGCCACCTTTGGCGAATGGTGACCCCCGTTCGGCCGCCGTATAATTCTCCTGTGGCACGCGGGTGGGAGAGCAAGTCGGTAGAACTGCAGCAACAGGACGCCAGCTTAACCACGGCGGAGCCAAAACGCGATCTTACGCCCCAACAAAGAGGGATCGAATCCCGCAAACAGGGATTGAAGCTTTCCCGGAGCAGGATTTTAGAGCAGATCCGCTCGGTGGAGAACCAACGCTACCGAGAGATTCTGGAACAGGCGCTGGCGGAGCTCGACGAACAGATCACGCGACTGAGCTGAGCAAGAGTCGCGCCACCGACCCTGAGTGCCTCCCCTGAGGAATCCTCATGCCGTATAATGTTGCTGACTCTCATGACCGCCTACGTCTACGTTTCCCTCAAAAAGAGCGTTCTGGATCCCCAAGGCAAGACCATTCAAGGCGCATTAAAAAAAATGGGTTATAAAGGCCTGGAGGATGTTCGCCAGGGCAAGTACTTTGAAATCACCCTCGATGGCGGGCTCAGCCGGGAGCAAGCTCAGACCGAAGTCGAACGCATGGCTCGTGAAGTGCTAACCAACCCGGTGATTGAAGAGTTTCGCTTCTCCCTGGCGGACTAACCGATTTTTGGGGATTCTCTAGCTAAATACCTATGTGTGGCATCGTTGGCTACGTCGGGAAGAAGCGAGTTGTTCCGGTCATCCTTGAAGGGCTCAGACGCCTTGAATATCGCGGTTACGACTCGGCCGGCATCGCCGTTGCCGGTAACGGAGACGGTCTGCAGATTCGCCGTGCCGAAGGCAAGTTGCGCAATCTCGAAGAAGTCATCCGCCTGAAGCCTCTCGACGGCACCTACGGCATTGGCCACACTCGCTGGGCCACCCATGGACGTCCCACCGAAGAAAATGCGCATCCCCATCGCGACTGCACCGGCACGATC
>Ga0137398_10001014_pt1 | contig 10975 bp, 9 predicted proteins | sample czorhiz216metaG_FD_106659 | JGI IMG/M metagenome (GOLD analysis project Ga0137398, IMG submission 106659) | Vadose zone soil microbial communities from Angelo Coast Range Reserve, California, USA - czorhiz2.16 metaG | ecosystem: Environmental > Terrestrial > Soil > Vadose zone | place: USA...
ACAGTACTTCCCGTCCGTTCCACCAAGTAGCAAAGAAGCTGGAGCTCGCGAGCTGTAAGGTAAATTTGCATTCCGTCCCGAGTAACTTCTGAGCGCCGGACATCTACGTGGATTGAACCGAATTGGTGAACACCTTGTCCGGTATGGATTGGTACGCGTCGTAGTAGGGCCTGGATCCGAGCAATGAGTTCCGCGAAGTCGAATGGTTTCGTCATGTAGTCGTCGGCACCGAGGCTAAGTCCAACCACCTTATCAACGATTTGATCGCGTACAGACAATATAAGAATGGGAGTCGCCAGCCCTTGTTGCCGAACGCCGCGACAAACGTCGAATCCGTTACGATACGGCAGCATGACATCGAGAATGACCAGGTCGAAAGGCAGAGTGGTGGCCTTGTCGAAACCCTGATTGCCATCGGCGGCGAAATCGACCCTGTAGCCCTCGCTACGCAGGCGATCGCCGAGGGTCATGCGCAGTGCTTCTTCATCTTCCACCAACAGAATATTTTCATTCATTTCTGCACGCCTAACTCGATTCCGGAAGTCACGCTCCCATTTCGGCAGCCGACTGCCCTGGGGACTGGTAAGTGCAGCGTACGAGTACTCCCCACGCCCACTTCACTCGTTACAAACAGACTTCCTTCCATTGCTTCTGCAATACGATTTGCTACTCGCCAGTCCTAAATCAGTTCCGTGAATCTGGGCATCCACAACCTTTGCAGCACGATAAAGCTGCTACAACGGCATGGGCTCCCTGATTCACACAGACGACGAGCCGAAAGGCCGCCGGTTTGGACAGAACAGGTAGAACTTTAGGAGTGGGACGATTTTGGAGGCGCGCGCCCCGGGAGAGACACTAATAGGGCGCTGAGGAATGATACAGAATTTGCTCGTGGAATGGAGCCCGCCGCCGGGCTAGGATGTAACAGGTATTGCGAACCGGAGTCATTTGCCACAGGCGACCGCGGGGGTATCGCCACCGTGTCTATCTGGCATGACAAGTTACCGTTCAAGGTGTTCTTAGACCTGCCAGATACTCCGGGGAAGGAAGATGGCTCCGCGAATGAAAAGGCACCGCGTCCATCGCTGAGGAGAACGGCAAGGGGCTCTTCTCGCCAAGTTGAACTGACGACGAGGTCGGGAAGGCCATCGCCGTTCACATCGCGCGCGAGGATTTGAAGACCCCCTGTGGGCCCGACCAAACGAATGGATTGCGGCCCGGCGGCGCTGAGCTCCAGTTGGACTTTGTAAATTGTAATTGTATTTGACGAATTATTGGATACTGGCTGAACAGTCGCTACGTCCGGGTGAAGATCCCCGTCAAAATCGTCAACTGCAAAGGGTAACCTAGGCCCGGAAACCGGCAAAATTACACTGCTTGCTTGGGCCGGAATACTACCGAAGAAGGAACCAAGGAGGACCAACAAACAGAACCGCAGCCACGTCGAAGGTGGGTCAATCCGCCTAGCCAATTTGCTTCGCTCGCCTGAAAGCAAAAGATTCACATTTATTTCCCATCGTCCTTCAACTGCTCGATAGGTTCTGTTTCTCCCGCTCTTTAAAATTGAGGCACGTCCCCCACCAATTGGCTTTGGGGCCGCAAGTTGCTGCATCGAAAGGTATTCGCCGCGATCGTGGGTTGCCATACGCGTGAATCACGATGCACAAATATAGCATATTTCTGCCCTTTTCCTGAACCATTTTGGAACACCTGCTGATCCGTATCTTCAGACTGACGCTGCCAGACACGTCTTCAAGGATGAGGGTGTCGCACGACCGGCTATCCCGTAACGACCGAATTCTCCGAATTCGAGTCGCTCGTCTCGTTGTGTTCTTGGCGGACTGGGAGTTCTGAAAGGGCCTCACTGTTGCGACTGACATTCGATTCCATCCTACTACCCCGTGCAGCCAGCGAACGAGGACGTTTTGCGCCTGGGTGTTAGACGAGTGCGTTGATGGTCATCAATCTCGTGGGCAATCGCTGAGCCAAAGGCGCCGATCACTGAATTGCGTCATCGAAGTACCCTGTTTGTGCGCTGACCTGATAGCCGGAAGAAGTAACTTTGACGGGGTGAAAGCGATTTACGTGAACATCTGGCACCAGAACTTCGACGAGGCCCTGGGAGTCCAACGCCCCGGTAACCTGTTGCTCGGTTTCACGGGCCTTTCGTGGATTGTCTCCCACTTCCCACAACCTGCCGCCAGTCTTGGGCACCAACTCAACTAGCCGGTACCCGTAGTGCCGCACCTCCCGGCCATAAAAGCTGTGGTCCGCGAACAAGACAACGTAGCAAGCAATCTGGTGGCGATGCGCGAGACGGGTTAGACTCTTCCACCCGATAGAACTTCCGTGATCGTTTCCCTCCGCGAAGACAACGACAGCCTTGGCGCCCGGCCCGTCGTTCAGTTTTTCGAACGCGCGTTTCATGGCATCGTATAAGAGCACCGTTTCATTGTGCTTGTCGGTCTCTACCGTCAAGGAACCAGTGAAGTTCTTTAAGCTGTCCCAATCATCCACGAGCTCTCCCGAGGAGTGAATCTCTGTTCCGTAGCTCATCACCAGAGCTTGTGCTTTTATCTTCTCGAATTCGGACAGCAGCTCCACAGCGTTTTGTTGTTCGAGGGCCAAAACCTTTCTTTGGTGGAAATTGGAATCGAGCAACAGGGCGATCCGTTTGGGTCCCGCGATTTTCGGACCGTCCACAACTTGCAGTTTCTTGCCATGTTCCATCACTAGAACGTCTTTCACTGCATTGGGTGCAACCGGGTTCCCGCCTTGATCTGTGACATGGACAATCAGGGCGACCTTCCTCTGACCGCCGTCACTCTTTCCAGACTTCAAGGTTTGCGCTTCCGCGAAACAGAGGAGCGCCAATAGCGGAATGGAAACTACAGTGATGGCCACCGTCCCGAAACGCTGGGTTTTCAGCGCGCTGGCGTTGCGACAAACCATTTCCCGACTTCCTCCGCGATCTAAATTGCGCTAGCTGCTCTCGTCAAAATCCGCCTCTGGTTCTGGCAGCTTGTCGCCATCTCGGGCCACCCACACATACAAGGTCGGCAGCAAGAAAATGCTCAGCAGGAGCGCCCCCATCAGCCCTCCGACGATAACTATGGCGAAGGGACGCTGCGAGTCCGACCCGATGCCGCGCGAAAGTGCAGCGGGGAGCAATCCGAGGGTGGCCACAAGCATGGTCATCATGATGGGGCGAAGGCGAAGAACGGCACCTTCGATGGCCGCAGATTCGATAGTGTGGCCCGTCGCACGCAGCTGGTTGATGTACTCCATCATGATGACGCCGGTCTCAACGGACACTCCAAAGAGCGCCAGAAAACCGACGCCCGAAGACACGCTGAGGTGTGTGCCAGTCATGAGCAGTGCTAGCAGCCCTCCGATGGGAGCGATTGCGACGTTGGCGAGAATGAGGCCAGCCCACTTTGCAGAAGCGAACATCGTATAGAGAACCATGAAGATCACTAGAATCGTGGTCGGGACGACAATCATCAGTCGTCTCTCGGATCGCTCTTGACTCTCGTATTCACCGGCCCAATCGATGTGATAACCGACGGGAAGTTTCACCTGGTCACGGACGCGCTTCATCGCTTCCTCCACGGCGCTGCCTAAGTCCCGTCCACGGACGCTGTATTTGATCGCCACATAGCGCGAATTTTCTTCGCGGTATATTTCGGATGCCCCGTCTCGGACTTCAGCTTTGGCCAACTGAGCAAGGGAAACTCGTTCTCCCGAGGGCGACAAGAGGCGGATATTCTCGATGGCTTCTTTCGTTTCGCGGTAAGCAGCCTGGTAACGCACCACCAGGTCGTAGCGTTGTTCGCCCTGCAAAACCTGGCTAACTGCTTTCCCGCCCACCGCAGTCTCGACGGCATCTTGAACGTCAGCGACATTGATACCGTGGCGCGCGGCTTCGAGACGATCGACGGTAATGTTCAGGTTGGGCTGTCCCAGGACTCGAAACAGGGCCAGGTCTTCAACACCGGGGACGCGCCGCATTACATTGACGACCGCATCGCCCTTCTCTTCGAGGACCCGCAGGTCATCACCATATAACTTGATGGCGAGCTCGCCTTTGACGCCGCTGACTGCTTCCTCCATGTTGTCCGCGATTGGCTGAGAGAAATTCCAAAGAATCCCCGGCATCTTGCGGAGTTCGCGGTCCATTGCAGAGATGAGCTCGTCTTTGTCTTCGTGAAAGACGGGCCGCCACTGTGACTTCGGCTTCAGGTCAACGAAGTACTCGGTGTTGAAGAAGCCAGTGGTGTCAGTGCCGTCATCGGGCCTTCCCACTTGACTTGTCGCTAGTGTGACTTCGGGAAACGAAGCGAGAATGACGCGGGCCTGATTTGCGACGCGCACGCTCTCGGTAGGTCCTGTGCTTGGGGCCAGCGTCCCTCGAACCCAAATGGCTCCCTCATCGAGATGGGGCAGGAATTCTGAGCCAATCACTCCGCTGACCAGGAGCAATCCGGAAAGAACAAATGCCGCCGCTCCCGTCCCCACGGTGACGCGCCGATGTCCAATCGCCCACCGCAGTGCAACTCGATATTTCTCTCTTAGAAACTGCATGACCGGGTTATGCCATTCACGCACTCCATGGCGAAATTGAAGGAGGGCAAGGACAGGTGCAATCACAATGGAGAAGACCAACGCTCCCAAGAGAGCGAACGAAACGGTCCAGGCCATGGGCTTGAACAGACGCCCCTCGACGCTTTGCAACGTGAAGATCGGCAGATAAGCGGCGATGATGATAGCCCGGGCATAAAATACGGGCCGGAGTACTTCGCGTACTGCGCTGCGAATGCGCTCCAGCGGCGTCTTTTGGACACCTGCTTCCAAGCTGAAGTGCCGGACGATGTTTTCGATGATGACGACGGTTCCGTCGACAACCATGCCAAAATCAAGGGCGCCCAAAGAAAGAAGATTCGCCGGAATCTTGTTGAGGTCGAGGCAAATCGACGCGAACAGAAGCGAAAACGGAATGGTCAACGCAACGATCATGGCTCCGCGGAAATTGCCCAGAAAAAAGAACAGAATGACCGACACGAACAACACGCCTTCGGTCAGATTGTGGAGGACCGTGTGGGTCGTCAGGTGAACGAGGTCGCTTCGGTCGAGAAATGGAACGATTTTGACGCCAGGAGGAAGAATATACTCATTCAGTTCCTTGACCTTTTCATGAAGCGCAGCAAGCGTGTCGTCCGCGTTTGCGCCTTTCCGCAAAAGGACCATTCCTTCCACTACATCATCGTTATCAAGGACAGTTCCGTCCGCCCGATGGATGGCCTTGCCATTTTGTCCCAAGCGAATCTTTGGACCTTGAGCGACACTGGCGATGTCACGGACCCGCAGCGGGGTGCCGCTCTTGGTGGCGAGCACTGTTTGGGCGATGTCCTGAGCGCTGTTGAATAAGCCGATTGCTCGGACATTGATTTGCTGTAAGCCTGCTTCAACAAAGCTTCCGCCCGCGTTTACGTTGTTATTGGCGAGCTGCTGCTCTACTTGGCTGATGTTCAAACCGTGGGCAACGAGTTTGTTGGGATCGACGCGGACTTGGTACTCGCGCGTCACTCCCCCGAGACTCGAAACGTCGACGACATTCGGAACGGACTTGAACTGCTTCTCAAGCGTCCAATCTTCAATGGACTTCAATTCCATGACGTCATACTTCGGATTGGTACTCTTCAGATGATAGAAATAGATTTGACCCACCGGGCTCCAGTCCGTGCCCATCTGAGGTTGCAAGCCTGCAGGAAGGGTGACCTGTGACAGTCTCTCCAGCACTTTCTGCCGGTTCCAATCGTTTTCGGAATTGTCGTCGAAAATAAGCATTACGCTGGATAGTCCGAAGAGCGAGACCGAGCGCAGGTGTGCCAAATGCGGCATACCATTCATCTGGATTTCAATGGGAATGGTGACTTGCTGTTCCACCTCTTCCGCCGCTCGGCCCGGCCATTGCGTGATGATTTGGGCGTAGTTATTGGCCACGTCTGGATACGCTTCTACGGGAAGGCGATGAAATGAGATGGCACCCCAGAGAAGCAATAGAACAGCAAGGGCCAGCACCATGAACCGGCTGTTAAGCGCGAAATCAATGAGACCGCGCATCATCGGACCGCCTGGCGAGCACTTGGATGGACTCTCACCTATTGCTCCACGGTGTTCTGCAAAACCAGCGCGTTGCTCACGACTTGCTGGCCCGGTTCTATTCCTGACACGATGTCTTGCATTTTGTTTGGCAAATTGTCGCCGGCCGAGACTTCCACACGGCGGAACTTGCTTCCACCCGCGGGAACGTAGACCCAATCCCGGTCATGCAAATGCAGAATTGCTGTGGCGGGAATCGCCACGCGTGTCTCTTTCTTTTGGAGGAGGAATGTGGCCGTAACAAACATCCCGATGCGCATAAGGCCGGGATTGGGCACCTCGATGCGCACCTTGGCCGAACGCAGACTCGGATCGAGTACGTGTCCAATGTCGCTGATGCGCCCGGTGAATATCTTGTCGGGATATGCATTCAGGCGGACCTCCGCGGTTTCGCCTACGTGGACGTTGGCAAGATCATTTTCGTAAACGTCGCAGAGAATCCAGACGTGGGATAGGTCCGAGATGGTGAACGGATTGGGAGAGCTCAAACCCGCTACGCCGGCAGCGGTTGTAACCTGCTGGTCGGTGATGACCCCGGTGGCTGGCGCGCGAATTTCAACGATTGCCGCTGGATGATTGATGTCTCCCCCGAGGACGCGAAGGCGCTCCGCAGTGTTCTCCACATCGACCTTGGCCTTGTCTTCCGCATCCTGAGCCACTTGCAGTTCGTTCAACGAGACTGCGCCCTTGTCGTAGAGCAGCTGGGATCGCTCCAACTGCGTACGCGCGAGTTGCTCGTCGGCAACAGCCTTTCGATAATCCGCAAAAGCAGCGGACATGTCAGCGCTTTCGACGCGCAGCAGGAGCTGGCCTTTTTTTACCGTATCGCCGAGACGCGCATGAATCTCTACAACGCGGCCCGTAGCAATCGAGACAACCGGCACAGTCCTGGAGATGTCAGGACTCACTCCACCGGTCGCAACCAACTGGGACGTAGCAACATGCCAGACCGCAGTGGCCAATGGGAATTGCTCGGGATGGTCCACCTGCACGACATTCACATCCTCCTCGTGCTCAACCTTAGGAGATGGCGGTGCCTCAGCCTGCGGGCCCCCCTTGCCCTGGCCGCAGCCCGCCGAGAACAGTCCTAAGATGAAAAGTAAACCCGTCGTCCCAAAGCCCGCGTATCTCATCGAATGACCTCGCGACCTACCGCCTGATTCAGTTGGTTCGCCGCGATCATGTACGAAGCAACTAGGTTCAAATAGCTGACTTGCACGCTCCGGTATTCCGCCTGCGCACTTAGAAAATCGAGGAGCGATGCCGCGCCGTGTTCGTAGGAAAACGCAATCGTGTCCCGCACTCTCGAGGCCTGCTGCAAATACCGGTCCTTGTAGGGCTGCAGAAGCGTCACCGTGCTCGTCACCGTGGCATAGGCGGAATCCACATCGCTGAAGACTCGTGCCTGGGTAGCCGCCATTAGTTTCTCGTTGCGCTCAATATCCAACTGTGTGCGCAGTTTTTCTCCTTGGTTGCGGTCGAAGATGCGGAGGGGGATGCTGATACTGGCGCCGAGCGTTTGGTGGTCAAACGGGTTGCTGAACGAGGGGTTGTACGTCCACCACGCGCTGAAGGTCGGATCAGTCGATCCGTTCGCTACCGCTAGTCGGTGATCGGTTTTTGCTTTCTCGATGGACTGGAGCGCCGCCTTTAAGTCCGGGCGGTTATCGAGAGCGACTTGCCGCACTTCGTCCAACGGTGCGATTTGGTTGGAGAAATCGAAGGCACCCGTCACGTCGAATCGATGCACCGGCGTCCGATCGTTCAGGAGCATGAGAAGCTGGATTTTTGCGGTTTCCAAACTCTGTTTCGCGATTTGCAGGTCGGATTCATACTGCACTCGTTGAAGCTCCAGCCGGTCCAAATCCACCTGGGCAATCGCGCCAGCCTTGAAACGTTCGCGATTCACCTCCAGCACGTGGTCGTAGTAGGCAAGATTTTCCTTCGCCAATTCCAAAATCACCTTTTCCTGCAGTGCCTGCACGAATGCCATTCGTAAGCCAAGGACAAGGGTGCGCTCCAAATCGGCTTGCCCCGATGTCGCGATGCCGGTGCCCTTTTCAGCGCTCTCGTGCCGCAATTCGCGCTTACGTTGCCGCTCGTGCACATAGCTGAAATTGGTTGAAAACTGTGTGCCGGTCAACGGCTGCCAGACGTCTTTGTAAGGCGCGATTTGCGTCCCATCCGTAGACACCGTGAAATTCGGATTCGGACGAAGAAACGCCGTGATCTCTTGCGCCTTCGACTCGTCGAGTCCAACTTGCCCTGCTCGCAGCGTGGGATTGGCGGCCTCGAATTTGTCAAGAACCTCCGGCCAAGTCAGCGGTTTTTGAGCGAACCCGCTTTCCGCCAAAACTGCCGTGGCAAACAGCCCGACGCACAGACAACTCAAGAAACGCTTCATGAAACCTCCCCGGACTTTCTGGCAGCGCCTGAACCACAGCGTGGGCTACGCCACTTGCAACGGCGAACTGCTAGGTGTAGGTACGGGCGTGATTGGCGACCTGTGTTCAGCGCTTCGTAAGGCGGCACTGATGCGCGTGAGCGCGCCCGTCCACGGATTCGCTAGCCGCCAGTCTAAATGTGAGGGACGAAGGAGGGTGGAGCCCGACCGAGGAATGAAACGATTGGAGAGAAAAGCGAATTGCGAGAGGCCCGCAGAACGAGCAGCCCCGTCACTTTTCGAGGTGGCGAAAACCTACCGCCCTCTGAACAATTTCCAGTGGGATGGCGCGAAAGAAGGACGGCAGTAGCGTCCTTAAACTCATTAGTAGTGGAGGCCCAAGAGTTTTCAGAAGTGGTGAAGGCTGCCGGAACTGCAGATGGACTGGAAGCCTTAAAGTTCCCCTGACCATCGTTCAGAAGGACAGCGACCGGCCGGTTCGTCCACGCTGTCGTAACGACGACATCGAGAAAGCTATCGCCGTTTACATCGCGAGATGTGATCTGCAGTCCACCAGTCGGCGCTGTGACGCCCAGGACCTGTCGCGATCCGTGGCTAAGTTGGAAGGCGATCCAATAGTGTGTATCCCAGGAGCTGCCTTGTCCGACCTGAACGGTGGCGAGGTCAGGCCGATTGTCACCATCGAAATCGGCGATGGCAAATTGTGATCTGGCTTGGGTAGAAGAAACCGGCCAACTCTGAGGGCCAGGAGACGCTGCATTTCCGCAGGCTGCGAAGCCGAGGCACAATAATGCAAATGGTGCTGTGACGGCTCTAAACCAAGAAAGATTGCTCTGACGGAGTGTTTTCATGAGCACAGAAAACCCAAGACGATGAGCCAGACTTCGATCCCGCAAGATCTGAACTTCGTCGCCGTGAATATCGAGAGGATACCATCCGTACCAAGAAGCACCCAAGCAAAAAAGAGCGGCTTCTGCAGCCGCCCTTTCGTTGATTTCCAGCAGAACTATCAGGAGAATTTGACCATCACCTGAATGATGCGATGGCCGATCGTGTTTGTTGCCTACCCGAAATTGGGGTTCGTAGGGTTCCCACCGCTGTTAAACGTAAGGTTCAAGTTTTGGTCGCTGTTGAGGAACGTCCGATTCGGGTGGTTGAGGAAGTTATAACCGGAGGAACGGAACTGAAGCTTTTTGTTCTCCGACTGTCCGAAAGTGAAACTCTTTGAACAAGACAGGTCCGTGTTAAAGAACCCTGGGCCCGTCAATGATGTAGGCACCCTGCTGGCCGGGCGTAGGAAACGAGAAGCAGGCAACATCTTGAAGCAATAATGCTACAAGAACTCATAAAAACAACAACTATCATCGAATGCGAAAATAGCATGCATCCTACCAGAACCACCCTACTGCTGGAAATGCTTGATCTTCAAGGGCTACTTCCCGCGTCCATTAGGAATCTTCCGAAACCGCTGGCGCGTCTCGCTCCATCCCGTTTATCCTCTGTGGGCCAACGGCGAAATAGCTATTGCTTGGTCTTGCCGCATGATGACGGCCACCTCTCATCGGCTTTGACCTGCAGCCAGCACTGTTTCTCTTTCTCGAACCCATCCTTGGCCACTGAAACTGGTATTTCTGTTATACGGACGCCTGTCGGCTCAGTAGGTACTTTCTCGGAGTGAACCACCTTTCGGAGGACCCCATCGGGGGAAGTCAGATACAGCATAAGGTCCTGGTCTGTCATAACGAAAATAATGAGGTCGTCTTGGTCTAGCTTGCTGACGTTAAATGCCACCACTGTCTTGTCGTCTTTTTGGAATGCGATCTGCTTGAACTTCACCTTTTTTGGGGAGCCAGGAGTGATACCAAGTTTTTGCGAGAGCCGGGAAGGTATGTGGGCGTCGACCCCATCGCGCAGGACGAGTTCAGATAGCTTTGCTAACGGTTTCCCCTCATCACTCAGGTTCTGGGGAGTGGCACCCAGATTGCCCAAGAGAACGAACAGAATAGCCGTCCCGATAAACCGGCCCACGCCGTACCTCCCCTAATGCTGGTTGTTCGATTCGGACATGGTACTTTTCGCTATCCTCTCACGTTTAGAGTATTTTAACGACCTCACAACTGCGAACAAGGTACCACCTGCGATGGTCCACATAGCAGCCTCCTATTCTAGAAACCTACAACCTCCATTCAAGCTGCGCGTTTTTCGTCTAAGTGGATTACTTCCGATTTGCCCGTGAATTGCCGTGCGCACGCTCGCACACGAAGGAGAACCAAGGCGAGTCACTGAGTAATTTTAAGATTGGCGAAGTAGCCTTCCGTGCCGGGCCCTACAAACAGGGCCACCGCGCCCTCCGAATCGCCAAACTTCATATCGTTGACGATCAGACAAGGTTGCGCTGCCCCATGGACG
>Ga0137398_10001015_pt1 | contig 10970 bp, 9 predicted proteins | sample czorhiz216metaG_FD_106659 | JGI IMG/M metagenome (GOLD analysis project Ga0137398, IMG submission 106659) | Vadose zone soil microbial communities from Angelo Coast Range Reserve, California, USA - czorhiz2.16 metaG | ecosystem: Environmental > Terrestrial > Soil > Vadose zone | place: USA...
CAACCAACTCCGGCGCGTCTCAGCCATTTTTTGGTGCACTCTTGGTGCACTCTAGCCTGCAAATGAGAGCATCCGATGCAAATGACAGTGTCCTAAGTTATTCAGAACAAATGAAACGTGGTGAGTACAAACAGGGCAGGATGAATTAGCAAACCGCCGCCTTCGGCATTTCATTCTGGCAAAGTTTGAAGACAGGAGGAGTGTTACTTATCAGTGTAACCTAGCAGAAATCGGTGGACGATGCTCTACTTCAACCTTTTACGCCGGTCAGCACTTTTGGCATTTACGGGCAACTAACAAGCAGCGACGGACTAGAAGCCGCGGCCTTCTGCGTGACAGGCAGGCGATTAATAGCGGCTGAACTGGGCCTGTAGTCGGCGTGGAGCGAATGTAACGCACCGTCGAGCCGACAGCGTAATAACCGACAGTATAGAAACGGTCTGCTATAATAGAGGCTTACGATTGCACGGTTTGTCCACTCGGGAGGTAGGCCGATGAGGGTGTTACGCTCCCAGTCGGTTGTCGAACAGAAACAAGAAGGCCGCGCCTGGCGCGAACGGTTTGTTCAGAACGCCGTGGCCAACGTTCGTCTCGAAGGATTAGAGCCAAGCCCGAAGGCGCTAGAAATTTGGCAAAGCTATATTGAGGGTGAAATCTCTGTTGAACAGGCCGGGAAACTGATTCGAGCCCTCCCGACAGGCTTCTAGTTTCCTCAATGAGTTCCGACCCGTACGTTTATTCGGGTACGACAGTCCTCAAGAATATTCCTGGGATTCGCAATCAGAAAACGCTGGATGGCTTTGAAGCCGACCGAGTAGGGCAACGGTCTTTAGAGCTTATAGAACATCCGCTCTCTGGTGTCTTTGATGTAGGCCGCCTGCAGCGAATTCATCGGTATCTTTTCCAAGACGTTTACGAATGGGCAGGACACTTTCGAACGGTAGATATCGCAAAGGGGAATTCATATTTTGCGCATGTGCCGTACATCCGTTCTACATTGGATGGTTTGTTTGAGAGACTATCTGAAGAACAGGATCTTCGTGGTGTAAATCTAGAAGCATTCGCGCGCCGCGGAGCAGGGATTCTGGGAACATTAAACGCAGTACACCCATTTCGAGAAGGGAATGGGAGGGCCCAGCGAGAATTTGTCCGAGAGCTCGCGCACAAGAACGGCTATTGGGTTGATTGGAGCAAAGTGTCACGCGAGGAGCTGTACAAAGCAAGTGATGCAAGTTTCATGCGCGGGGAGAACGCCCTTTTCGAGGAAATGCTTAGGAAGGCGATCGAGCCGATTGTCTGAGAGAGGGAATTGCGCGTGACGGCGCCGTGACAGTGTAGGATTCTAACCAACGAGAGGGCAGCGTTCTAACCAACTGAACTACGTCCCCGCGGTGGGTGATGCTCACGGATGGTGGGCAGTGCAGGGCTCGAACCTGCGACCTCCTGCTTGTAAGGCAGGCGCTCTAACCAACTGAGCTAACCGCCCGCTTGAAATCATCCTACAGGAAGCCATACGAAGCGTCAACGCTGCGATTTTGCGGCGACACAATTTTCGACTCGAGTTGCACTTTATGGGGGCAGCCAGTAGACTGCTTTTCCTTGTAATTGCCAAGACCACTAGGTAAAGGACACGGTTGGAATGCTTTTGGTTCGGGATTATGTCGGCCACATGGCGTCAGAAGTGGTGAAGCGGCTGATCGAAGGCAATCAGATTGAAAGCAAAGCGCCAGAAGCATTGGCGCAGCGGGTGCGGCAGCGCATGATGGAAGAGCTGACCGTCGAGGACCGCTTGAACGACGAAGTGCGCGAGATTTTGGTGCAGCACCAGGACGAAATGCGGCGCACCGGGGTCTCCTACCAGGAGATGTACAAAAAGGTGAAAGGGCAGTTGGCGCGGGACCGGAAGTTGGTGCTGCGTTGACGCCAACCAGCAGCGCAGTGCGGTCCGCACGGGCGGGCGTTCGCCGATGAGACTCAGCCGGGAAAAAATAGTTCGCTTGTCGCATCAGATTACGGAAGTGCTGGTGTCCAGCGACGAGGTGGAATTTGTCGAGGACCGCGACACCATCCGCCAACAGGTAGTGCAGATTCTCACCGCCACGCTGAAAGAAGAAGAGAAAGCCGACGCGGAAGTCCGCAAGCGAATCACTTCACAGAAAAAGGAAATCCTCGAGGGCAGCGAAGAGTGGGACGTCCTCTATCGCAAGTATTACGCCGACGAATTGCGCCGCATGGGCATCGCCGCTGCGCCCGACGACCGCCGCGAGCGTCGGAGCGGATGACGGTTTAACGGTTGTTAGTGTCAGAAAACCGTCTCTAATGCCGCTGATGCATTCCTAAAGCTACGCTACTACGACGCCGGGTACGCCACCTGTTGGAGTTGCACGTTACGCGAGGCTAGTAGAAGTTTCAATTTGTACAGTCTTGGATTTTTTGGCTACGTTCTGTCGGGGAATGAGCGGAGAGGGACGCACCGCAAGCAACATTACGTTTCCGGGGTCGTGGCCAGCGGAGGGCGGGACTGACCGTGTGCAGAGCACACGACCCGGAACACGATAGAGTTGAAGTTAGTGCGATAAGCTGGGCTGGAGCTTATTTTTCACCGCGGTCGGTTCAGGCGGTCCGGACTGGACGGCCGTTCCGGGCTACGCGGCGGCGATCGTCCGACGTCGAAGAGCTCCGCCCAAAAGGCAGAGGCCGGTGCCGAGAAGGAGCAGGGTAGCGGGCTCCGGGGTCACGCCGCCCGGTAGCTGGAGAAAGAAGGTCTCTGGCCCGCCAAGGCTGTCGTGAGCAGTTGCGGATAAGCCGAGAAAGCTAAAGCCGGCGTTTATCTCGGCTTGCGCTATCGCAGCCTCGTCTGCAGTCAGCTGGAAAGCCCATCCCGATTTTCCGATTCCGCTCTCGAAAGACGTGCTGGCGAAGGAAATGGAACCGGCGGTACTGAAGCTGATCGAGGCGGGTGTTCCGTTAGCGTTAAATAGAACCAGCGTCATGTTGTCAAGGGTGATCGAGCCCGAGTTATTCTGCGGCTGATCACTATTGAAAATAATGACCCATTGCGACGCCGGCATGTTACTCACGTTATAGGTAAAGTTGTGAGGGAAGTTTGGTGGCTGTTTTTCATATCCGCCGGTGTTTGGGCCTTGGCACAGGTCCGTGTCGGATGGGTCGTCTCGAAGGGTCATGTTTTGGATGCCGGAATCGCTTACACCGACACATCCGGATTCAAAGCCACCCTTTTTCGTGCCGTTGGCTTGCATGGTCATGATGGTTTGTACGTTGCCGAACCCTGTCCCGGTTAAAAAGACCGGACCGACGAAAGCGCTGTCGGCGCGTGCAACGCTGGCTGCTGCCAGCACGAGAAGTGCTGAGAGCAAGACGGTACTCGTCAACTTTTGACTTAGATTCACTGGGCTTCTACCTCATCCTTTCCGCTTGCGCACCGGACCTACAGTATTTTTCAAAATTGCGCTGTAGGACCTCCTAAAGGTGCTTTACAGAGAAAACATTAAATGTCGCAGTGCTCAATACAGGGGTTCACCGAGCGTCGAAGGGTAACGTACGGTATCTAACTTATCTAGGAGCAATGGGAAGGCTAGGACGTTCAGGACTCAGCCGAAACAAGAGCAATCGCTGCGCGAGAATAAGCCGGACAAAAAAACAGCGGCCGGTTTGGCCGCCGTTTCTTACCCAAAAAGCTTGCTACTTGGTTGGAACCCAGCTCTCCAGTTTAGTTCGTGAGCGGGGAAGAATCAGGGCGGCGCTTCAGCGTGGGGCGATCATCGTCAGTGGAATTGGGATCGCTGCCGGCGCCTTTTTGCTTATCCGTTTGCTCGGTGCGGGTGCGCAGAGTGGGTTTGCCGGGCGCATTGTCTTGCGCTTTGCGCGCGAACATGATGCCGCGCAGGCGGCCCTTGACGGAATCAAACTCGGAAGTGGTTACGATATATTCAGGACGCGCCGGGAGAATGCGCGCGATTTCTTTCTGCGCGTTCTCGATGCGCTCCGGGGTCGGCGGGTGCGTCGAGAAAACCTTGGGAATGGTGCCCGGGCGGCGCTTTTCGTCGGCCTGGATGCGCTCGAAGAACGTTACATAGGCGTTGGGATCGTAGCCGGACTTGTACATATATTGCAGGCCGAGGAAATCCGCTTCGCGCTCGGAGTCACGATTAAATTTCAGATAGGTGAGCGGGATGGCGATGTTCAAGCCCTCGTAAATGCCGTAGCCGGCCCAGCCTACGGGGCCGAGGAGCATCAGGGGGATGGTGGCCATCTGCATGAGTTCGCCCTTGGTGGCGTTCTTGGTGCCGTGGCGCGCGGTAACGTGAGAAATTTCGTGGGCCATCACACCGGCGAGCTCGGATTCTTCTTGCGCGCGCAGGATCAAGCCGCTATTGACATAGAAAAATCCACCCGGTAGCGCGAAGGCGTTCACTTCATCGGAGTCGATAACCTTGATGGTGAAAGGCACACGCGCGTCCGAATTGCGCACCAGGTTTTGCCCTACGCGATTCACGTATTCGGTGACCACGGGGTCGTCGATCAGCTTGGAAGAGCGCTCGACTTCCTGCGCCAGTCCTTTGCCCAAGGCGATTTCGTGCTCAAGCGAATACAGATTGATGCCTTTGCCGACGCTACGATTGCCGATGGCTTCGACGTCTTCCTTGGAGTTCTTGGGATTGACGGTATCTTTCTGATCAATCGGCTTTTGCTGGCCAGCCTGGGTCTGTTCGGAGGGCGGCTGTGTCTTGGCGGGGTCCGGGGTCGGCGGAGGACTCTGCGCCAATACCGTGCCACCCGCCAAAGTGGCGAGAAGCCCTAGTCTTAGCGCCTTACCTAGGATTTCTTTCATGGTCTCCGCCTCCCACTACTGTTTCGAGTATACACCCGCTTATTGCGAGCCGGGGACGCTAGTTTCTTCTGTCCCGATGAGTACGATGTAAGGGCCAGGAAGAAGGTTTCCTGCGGCAGTTGGTTTCGTTGCGCATCGGGAGGGCGTTACTTCCGCCGGACTCCCGTTGCTGCGGGTATCCGGACGCCAACGTACATGTGCCCTGTGGTTTCTACGCAACAACCGGGAGGGCAAAGTTGACACCTATGGTCCGGGGCCACTAGAGTCAAAGCTTGAGTATGGGCGTCTCGAAGATTCAGATTGGTCAGCTTTGGAAGAAGGACGGCACGCACGACATTTACTTGGTGACCCGTCTGTATAACGAAGCCCTCAGCACCATAGTGATCATGCGGAAGTCAGGGTCGGAGGCCGAAGCGCTTATCCGTGTGCGCGCCGAGCGGAACTCCGGCGGGCATAACATTCCGGGTTTCTCGCCGGCGCAAGAGGAAGAGAAGCTGTAGGTGGCCGACCTGCGGATCGACCCTCCTCGCCTGATACTGGCGAGGTGCCGTAGCGACCGCAAAAGCAGCGGCAAGACCACCGCCCTTCAAGAAACCCTAGAGTGAGCGGACGCTCATTGCTACTACGTCTTCGACCTGCATTAGCTCCTTGGTAAGAAATGGCTCGCCGTATTTCACTCCGATCATCTGTCCATAGTGCCGCGCCAACTGATTCATTTCCTCTTCCAGGCGATCGATAGCCAGAAAGACTTTGCTGTTGGCTTGGCGTTTGGCGGGACGGAACTGCGAGGCGAAAGCCAGGATGGCTTTCTGGCGCTGCTCGAATTCCGTGGTTATGTCCACAACAAACGTTGGCCGCAGGTCCGCGTAAGACGTCGAATAGAGAATTTTGAACGGGCGGTAAGGTTCGCCCTCGATCGGAAGTTGCTTCAGGCCCGCCAGGAAGCAGCCTTCGTAGCCTAGCATGGAAGCGTGGTAGTGGTCGGGGTGGCGGGCTTGCCAATAGGGAAGAATAACGGTTTCGGGACGAAGCTCGCGAATCGCCGCGGCCAGTTTCAGTTTGGACTGGCGTGACGGCTGGACGTCGGAGTCGGGAGCGCCGAGCGTACCGCGCCACACGACGCCCAGCAGCTTGGCGGCTTTCCCAGCTTCCTTGGCGCGCGTTTCCGGAGTGCCGCGCGTGCCCATTTCACCCGCGGTGAGATCGAGGATGCCGGTCTTGTATCCGCGGCGCGCCATTTTGATCATCGTCCCGCCACAGGTCAGCTCCACATCGTCGGGGTGCGCGGCAATCGCCAACAAGTCGAGTTTCATCGATGCTCCTTCATGTCGCCGCCGATTTTAGCAGGTCCGATATGAAGTGCGCCCTGTGGCCGCTGTTTTTGCGGCGTAGGTTGTCTTCGCCCAAGCAGATCTGGCCGCACCCTCGTAGCGGGTTGCATAGAGTGTTTTCTTCTTGACACTGCGCGCCATCCCAAGATAGCTTCGTGCCACTGAAACCCAGTTTGTCGAATTATAGTAAGGTTTCACAGTCGGCGTATTCCGGGGTGGCTATGTCGGCTCCGTCTACCCAACGGGCATATCGTCGTTTCCGGATCGGTTGCTCCCTAGACATCGAGAATAGGAATTGGAACCCTCGCGGAGGGTGCTTGCCGAAGCGCACGCGAAGGGAGCGCTTTTCTTAGCAGTAAGTTCCTAGTGAGTCTCATCATGTCCAACGGGAAAGCGAGGAGGTACATAATGAGAACAACGAAATCGCAGAGAACACCTCTATGGATGCTCTTGAAGGCCGCGGCGGCGTTTCTCGCGCTCACGGTGCTGGGCAGCACCGCCTGGGGGCAGGCCACCACTTCGGTACGCGGAACCGTCGTCGATCCTAGCGGCAAAGCGGTGGCCGGTGCCACCGTAACGCTCTCGAATTCGGAATCGAGGACGGAACGGACCACCACTACGGGCGACCAGGGGGAATACCAACTTCTCTTTGTGCCTCCGGGAATCTACAAGCTGGCGGTGACCGCTTCCGGGTTTCGCCACTATGAGCAAACGGATTTGCAGTTGCTCGTCAACACGCCCGCAACGGCGAACGTGCAGTTGACCATCGGCGGAACCAGCGAGACGGTTACAGTGACCTCCGAAGCTCCAGCGATCAATCTGGTCGATGCCTCGATCGGCAATTCCTTCGACGAAGTACAGGTGAAGCAGCTGCCCTTAGAGGGCCGCAACGTCCCCGACCTGCTCAGCCTGCAGGCCGGGGTGGCCTATACGGGCAATCGTATCGGCGACAAGGATCAGGACACTCGTAATGGAGCGGTGAACGGTGCGCGCAGCGATCAGAGCAACGTCACCCTCGACGGCGTGGATGTGAACGACCAGTCCAACGGTTACGCGTTCACCTCCGTATTGCCGGTCACCCAGGATTCCATCGAGGAATTTCGTGTGACCACCACCAACTATGGTGCCGACCAGGGCCAAGGCTCGGGGGCGCAGGTGACGCTGGTGACCAAGAGCGGTACAAATGCCTTCCATGGCTCGGCTTATGAATACCTGCGCAATACCGTCACCAGCGCGAATGATTACCTCGTGAAGCAGTCGGAGTTGAACATCGGCCTGCCAAATAAACCGCTGCAACTGAACCGCAATATCTTCGGCGTATCGATCGGCGGACCGATTCGCAAGGACCGCTTATTTTTCTTCACCAATTACGAAGGAACACGCGAGCGGGAGCAGCAGCGTGCCGAGCGCGTCATCCCAACACCATCGATGTGCCAGGGAATCTTTCGGTATTTGGACGCGAACAGCAACCTAATCACGCTAATGCCCGCTGACCTCACGAACCTCGACCCACGAGGTATTGGGATTGATCCCGCCATGCTCGACCTCGTCGGCCGCACCGGCTATCTCGACAAGACATTCTGCACCGGTAAAACGGTGACCAACGATACGGCTGCCGGTGATGGGTTCAACTATGCCGGATTCGTTTTCCGGGCGCCTACCAGTTTGGACAACGACGTTTTTATCGCTCGGGTCGATTACCGACTCACCTCTGACGGCAAGCACCTGTTGTTCTGGCGCGGCGCCTCCGAGGATTTGCGGAACCCGGGAACCCCCTTCCTGCCGGGCGGCCCTCCCCAGCAAACCACCAGCGACCATAGCAAAGGATCGGCCCTCGGATACACCACAGTGATTAGCCCCACTCTTACAAATTCTTTTGTCTGGGGATTCACCCGGCAGAGCTTCGGCGTCGTCGGTGACACCCCTCACGATCAGGCATGGAACACATTTCTGGGCATGGATCAGGGCATCAACTACAGTCACAATTTTCAGGTGGGACTGCACAACTTGAAGGATGATTTGTCTTGGGTCAAGAAAACCCACGCCTTCCAGTTTGGGGCGGCCATTGGCCTGGCGCGCGATCCCCGCGAAAGTTTTCTCCATTCCAATGCTCTTGGCCTCGGAACGACCAACTGGACGTCCCCAATAGGTTTTTCCTTTACCTCGAGCACGCTGGACCCCCTGAACGCCGGTGCGCATCCGAACCTCATGATTAACTGTCCGAGCGCGCCCTGCGCGCCCGGCACTGCGCCCGAGCCGCTATCCTCGACGGCCTACGACCGCCCGCTGCTGGCTTTGTACGGGATGATCTCTGACGTCGTGGCCAACTACAACCTCGACCGCAACGGCAATCTACTGCCCCAGGGCGACCCCGTGAAGCGCAACTATGGGCTCAACTCCTATGAGTTCTACGGGCAGGACACCTGGCGTATCAAGCCGAACTTGACGCTGACCTACGGATTGCGCTGGTCTTTTTTCCCTCCGCCTTGGGAAACCAACGGCTTGCAGACCTCCCCGACATTTGGCCTCGGAACGCAATTTGCGCGGAACGTTAAAAACATGCAACAAGGATTGGGCTATACGTCGGAGCCAGCGATGTCATTCACGCTCGGCGGACCGGCCAACAACGGTGCGGGCTTTTACCCTTTTGAAAAGACGGATTGGTCCCCGAGAGTTTCCATCGCGTATTCGCCGCGGCCCGCGGGTGGATGGCTGAGAAAAATTTTCGGAGATAACGACAAGACCGTCATCCGCGCGGGCTTCAGCCGGGTTTACGACCGGGCAGGTTTCGCGCTGCTGAATTCTTTCGACCAGATTGGTTCGGCCGGTTTGACCACGACCTTGCAAAATCCCTGCTGCACGTTCAATCAGACGGGAGCAGAGGACCTGCCGCGGATCACCGGCATCAATACGATTCCCACCGTCAACAATCCTCCGCCCGGGATTGGTGTCGCGCAGTTCTTGCAGCCGCCGCCGACGGGAGGCTTTCCGCAGACGCCTGGCACTGCCGCCCAGGCCAACTTGTGGGGCGTCGACAACACACTGAAAACTCCCCACGCCTATGCCGTTGACTTGTCCATCGGCCGGGAGCTTCCCAAGCGGTTCTCGCTGCAGTTGTCTTACGTGGGCCGCTTCGGCCGCGATTTGCTGACCCAGCGCGACCTGACCCAACCCCTGGATATCGTGGACCCCAAGACGGGAATTGACTACTACACGGCCGCCGCCGCATTGTCCAAGCTGGCAAGGTCGTTTGCGGCGGCCAACCTTGCCCTGCCCCCGCCTAACTCCTGTGGAACCGCCAACTTCTATTCGGCTTGCATCACAGCGGCGCAGATTTCCAGTGTGACGGCGTCGATGCTGGGACCGACCGCGCAATACTGGGTGGACATGCTGCCACCGCTTCGACCGGGCGCCACTCGGTATGTGGACCTCTTTACGGCAACTCCCACCTCGACAACTAGCGTTACCGACAGCCTCCTGCAGAGCGTGTTTGATCTCTATTACAACCCGGCCCTTTCCGTAGTCGGCGACGAGATTGTCGGCCTGGCCGATATTGACGCATACGGTGGGTTGGGGGACGACAGCTCCGCTACACCCTACTTCTTCAACGGCCCCGCTGGGCTGAACGGCGGTGCCGGTAAGTTCCTCAATGACCAGGCTTTTTCCATGTACGGATGGAGTTCCATCGGCAGTTCGAACTACCACGCCTTGCAAGCGAGCCTGCGGAAGCAGTTCAGCCACGGACTCCAATTTGACTTCAACTATACCTTCTCTAAGTCCATGGACATCACTTCCGCGGCGTCGCGTGTGGGGTTCTCGGTTTACGGCTACCAAAATATCGGCCTGGTCGGAAGCCGCTTGGCAAATGCCTTTTCCCCGAACCTGGCCCGCGCCGTCTCCGACTATGACCTCACTCATCAGGTGAACCTCAACTGGATTGCGGATGTCCCGATCGGCAAAGGCCGCGCACTGGCACGCAATGCCGGCGGAGTTCTAGACGCTTTTATCGGTGGCTGGCAGCTTTCTGGTCTGGCCCGCTGGACCAGCGGATTTCCCTTTAGCGTAGATGGCGGGCAGCGGTGGCCTACGGATTGGTTCCTCACGGCTATTACGCAGATGACCGCCAGGCCGAAGACCGGCATTTATCACCTCACGATTCCCGATCCCGTGACGGGCAAACCGGATTCGTTTGTCAGCCCGTTTGCCAACCCTACCGCAGCCCAGAATGACTTCACCCTGCCTCTCCCGGGCGGAGTTGGGTCGCGCAATGTCTTGCGTGGCGATGGCTTCGCCAGCTGGGACATGAGCCTGGCGAAACGCTGGAAAATGCCTTACCGGGAAACCCACAATCTGCAATTTCGCTGGGAAGTGTTCAACGTTCCGAACCTCACACGCTTCAACGCCCAGGGCGTGGGAGCATCACTGCTCACTTCGCTTACACAGTCGCCGGGCAGTTTCGGCGCCTACACCAGCCTGCTGACCCAGCCGCGCGTCATGCAATTCGCGCTACGCTACGAATTCTAGGCGCCGAAGTGCGGCCTCCTCTGCTTCCAGCGGGACAGCCATTTCTGGCTGTCCTGTGCTACCTTTCCGCCTGACATGAAAATAACATTGCAGGGCCGCGTCGCCCTGGTCACCGGCGCTGCCAAGCGAATCGGCCGCGCGGTCGCTGCGCGGCTGGCTAGGGAAGGCGCCGATGTGGCAGTGCACTACCACCGGTCGAAGGCAGAAGCGGCCGAAGCTGTCGCGGAGATCGCGAAGCTTGGAAGAAAAGGCGTCGCGCTGCA
>Ga0137398_10001017_pt1 | contig 10963 bp, 9 predicted proteins | sample czorhiz216metaG_FD_106659 | JGI IMG/M metagenome (GOLD analysis project Ga0137398, IMG submission 106659) | Vadose zone soil microbial communities from Angelo Coast Range Reserve, California, USA - czorhiz2.16 metaG | ecosystem: Environmental > Terrestrial > Soil > Vadose zone | place: USA...
AGATCTGCCCTGACTCTCGGCGGTGGCCTGTGCCGTGTTTTCGAGGGCGGCGCGGGTACGTCCGCACAACACCGCGGTTGCACCCATGTTGGCGAGTTTGCGCGCTATGGCCGCGCCGATGCCGCGGCCTGCGCCGGTGATGATTGCGACTTGCGTCTCCAAAGCTCGTTCTGAGTTCACCAGTGGTCTCCAGTAGGTCAATTCGATCCATGAACAGCGAAAACAGGCCATCCGGCGGAGGTGGTATGCGCATCTTAACAATAAAGTGGAGGATGATGGGGAAGTGGCTTGCCTTCGGCGGCAGAGGTACTTATAATCCGGCGAACCCATAAAAAGGGGTCAACTGCCTGGCATAAGAGCAAGTGCCCTGTTTTGGGGGCGGTGCGGAAAACCTGAGACATTCCAGCAGAATTTGAGAGCGCGAATAGCGGTCAAGGCGGAGAAGTGGTTGTGACGTTTGCGTAAGTCCTTCTAAAAGTCAATTCCCGGAGATCCTAAGGAGCAACACTGATGAAAAAGATTCTGGTCACGGCGGTGCTTGGGTTTGCTGTAGTAGCAGCGGGTCAGGTTGCGCAGCCGGCACAGCAACCCCAAGGGCAACCAGCGCAGGGACAGCCCGCGCAAGCACAACCTGGCGCTGCACCGTCGCAAGCGCCGGTCATTAAAGATCCGGCCGAGTACAACGCCTACGTGGGCGCGGTGCAGCAAAACGCTCCGGCTGCGAAGATCAGCGGCCTGGAAGCCTTTCTTACCCAGTATCCCAACAGCGTCATGAAGACCCAGGCGCTGGAAATTTTGATGGGGACCTACCAGCAGACTGGCAATCAGGCCAAAACCCTGGACGCCGCCACCAAGCTGGTGCAGGCCGACCCGAATAACGTGCGCGCGCTGGCCTTGCTCGCCTATCTGAAGCGCACCATGGCGCAGGCGGGACAGAATCCTCAGCAGAACCTGGCGGACGCAAAGAAGTATGGCCAGATGGGCGTAGACGCGCTTCCGAAATTTAACAAGCCCGAAGGTACTTCCGACGCTGACTTTCAGAAGATGAAAGACCAGATGGCAGGAATCTTCAACGCAGCGGTTGGTATTGCTGGGTTGCAGGACAAAGACTACGCGACCGCGCAGAAAAGCCTTAAGGTGGCTGCCGACGCGAACCCGCAGGACTTCAGCATCGTGTACCCTCTGGCTCTGGCTTACCTGCAAGCCACTCCACAAGATTCGATCAATGGCGTTTGGTATGGGGCTCGCGCCCTGGCGATTGCGCCCACGCCACAAGTGGCTACGCAGATTGAGCCTTACATAAAGCGACAATACGTGAAGTATCACGGCGGAGACGATGGCTGGACCGATTTGGTGGCCAAGGTGAAGGCGAGTCCGACGATGCCGGCGGATTTCACGATTAAGCCGGCGCCGACCCCCGCGGATCAGGCGGCGGATCTGGTCAAGTCCAAGGATCCGACGAAGATGGACTTCGCCGAGTGGGAATTAATTCTTACCGTGGGCAAGCAGGAAGATGCGGACACGGTTTTTAACGCCATCAAGGGAAAAGCGGTGCAGTTGGGCGGCGCAAAAGTGATCAGTTCTTCCCCTACCAAGCTGACGCTGGCTGCCAGCCTGGATGACATCGACGCGAATAAGGCGGATGTGGAGCTGACGATGTCGGCGCCGTTTCCCCCCAAATTGCTGCCCAAAGAAGGGACTACCATCGACTTTGAGGGAACCCCGGAGACTTTCACCAAGAATCCGTTCCTCATATCCATGGACAAAGGCGTGCTCCTCAGCAAGAAGGCTCCTGCCGGTACGCCGAAGAAGAAGCCTCCGGTTCACCGCAAGCCGGCGGCGCAGTGACACTGGCACGCTGAAAGGGAGTGAAACAGGCAGCCCCAGGGCTGCCTGTAGTTTTTGGCCTGGAATTTTTTGGGATCAGAGTTCCCGGCGTCAGAACCGAGTCATTTAGCGAGCCGCTTTCCTTTCCATGGACATAGGGCGTGCACTGCGCGGGGGGCGCTTGACGCCATCGCGGAGCTGACGAACGTCTATCTTCAACTCGGAGATAGTACGGCTGAGAGTATTGCGGTGCATGCCCAGTTCGCGCGCGGCGCGGCACTGGTTGCCCTTGTTTTCCTGAAGCACGGTGAGTATGAATCGCTTCTTGAACTCACGTACGCCTTCGGAATAAAGAATGTTGCTCTTGTACATCTGCAAGACGAGTGCTTCCAATTGATCTTTCACGATGCGTCTCTCTCTTCCATTTGAATTTCTGTTCCTACCGCATCTATTTCGAGCGTGGAGCGGGAGTGCCGGTCAAATTGCGAGGCGCTCGGTGCAGCAGATCCAGGCCCTGATAGAAACGGGCCCGGAAGTCTGACGGTGCAACCCAGATCGCAGCCCTTCCCGCCACTAGAAAGTAAGGCGCCAGTTGTGAATCCTCCAGCAGCTTTGAGGTCGGAGTGAATGCTGTCAGGCCCATCAGGATGACGGCCACCATCAGCCCGCCTTTCAGCAATCCCAGTATTCCGCCCAAGAACCGGTCGAAGCCGCTTAACCCGGCCTCTTTCATCACCCAGCGCGCGATCCTGCCGGCTATACCGAACAGCAGGACGATGGCAAAAAAGATGATGAGGAAGCCGAAAATGTCAGCCAGCCACTCCGACTTGAAAAACGATGACAGCCAATCCGCCAGGCGGGGATACTGCCAGGCGGCCACGATGTATCCAACAATCAAACCCGCCATACTCAAGGCCTCAGCGAAGAAACCCTGGATGGCTGCTGAAACCACGTTCAGGAGCAGTAATGCAAAAATGATCCAGTCCGCCCCGCTCATGCATTTCTCCGGTGGGCGGCCGAACGGTTACACATCCAGTCTGTGCCCGGTCAACTGGAAGTATGCCTCGAGATATTTTTCGCTGGTCCCACGAGCCACCTCAAGGGGCAAGGCGGGCGCAGGCGGCTGCTTGTTCCAGCGAATTTTTTCGAGATAATCGCGAACGTACTGCTTGTCATAAGACTCCTGCGGCTGACCCGGCCTGTACTGGTCGGCGGGCCAGAAGCGGGAAGAATCCGGCGTGAGCACTTCATCCGCCAGGGTGATTCCCTGGGCGGTGCGCCCAAATTCAAACTTGGTGTCGGCGATGACGATGCCGCGCTGGCGGGCATAGGCCGCGGCTTTTCTGTAGATCTTCAGGGTAATGTCGCGAAGTTGCCCAGCAGTTTCGCTGCCCACCATCTTACACATCTGTTCGAAGGGTATGTTTTCGTCGTGGCCGGTCACCGCCTTGATGGCCGGGGTGAAAATGGGCTCGGCAAAGGCATCGGACTCAGAGAGACCGGCAGGTAATTCGATGCCGCAGACCTTCCCAGTCGCTTTGTACTCCTTCCAGGCGGAGCCTGAAATGTAGCCCCGTACAACGCATTCCACGGGAAACATCTCGGCACGCTGTACCAGCATGGAGCGTCCCCGCAATTGGTCGGCGTAGTTGCGGACCTCCTGGGGATAGCGGTCAACGTCGGCGGTGATGAGGTGGCTGGGCACGATGTCCGACAGAAAATCGAACCAGAACAAAGAGATCTGGCTTAACACGCGTCCCTTGTGCGGGATGCCCGTGGCCAGGACATAGTCAAAGGCAGAGATACGGTCGGTGGCGACAAACAGCAGGCGATCGTCATCGAGCTGGTAAACGTCTCTCACCTTGCCGCTGGCGTGGAGTTGAAGGTCGGGGAAGTCAGTTTGTAAAAGGACGTTATCGAGGAGTTCGGGGCTCATGTTGAAATTCTACAGGCAAGAGAGCGTGGCGTATTCTAGCCCCTCAGAAAAATTTGTCAACGAAAACAAATCACAGGTTGGTCAGAACGCTTTTATCTCCTTGAAGAGAAAAAAGTTGACAGCCGGGAACTCAAGGAAAGGAATTTTCGGACGGATGCGGCAAGAAGGCACTTGTGGAAAAGCTGAGGACGAGAGTGGATATCTGGAAAGATTTCGGTTTGAGGCGAACCGGCGTAGGCGGGACCGCCTGGTTTGCCCACCCTGGTCTGCCCATCCTGATCACATCATTCCGCAAGCGACGAGATACCTGGATCGCGTACCGAAGAGGCCGGCCTAGACAGCCTTCATTGGCGCTCGAGCGCCGCCAGACTTGCGTTTTGCGGACAACATGCCGACGACAATGAGATGCGTCTGCTTTGTGGGCGGCTCCATCTGCGCTTAGGCAGTCGCTCCAAAGCGCACTGACACCAACTTGGAAACCCCCGGTTCCTGCATGGTGACACCATACAGCACGGGCGCGATGCTCATCGTCTTCTTGCTATGGGTAATGAGCACAAATTGGGTCTGCACGCTCATTTCCTTCACCAGTTCAGTGAAGCGACCGATATTGGCTTCGTCAAGCGGAGCATCGACTTCGTCCAGGATGCAGAACGGGCTGGGCGAGTATTGGAAAATTCCGACCAACAGAGCCAGCGCCGTCAGTGCCTTCTCGCCACCGGAGAGCAGTAGCACGCTCTGCAGCCGCTTGCCGGGCGGCGAGGCCACCACGTCAATACCGCTTTCGGCGCTGTTCTGTTCGTCGGTAAGTCTCATGAAGGCATTTCCTCCGCCGAAAAGCTTCTTAAAGGTCATCTGGAAGTTTTCATTGATGCGGGTAAAGGCCTCGGCAAACTTTTGGCGTGAGAATTCGTCGATTTCGCGGATGGTGGCGGTGGTGTTCTGGATGGAATTGACGAGGTCTGCGCGCTGAGTTTCGAGGAACGAATGGCGCTCCGCGGTTTCTTTGTACTCCTCGAGTGCCATCATGTTCACCGGGCCCATGGCTTCGAGCTTCGCCCGCATTTCGCGGTGGGCCTGATCTTCGGCGGCAAGCTGCTCTCCGCTCATCATCGCAAGGCTGGTATCGGCCATCAGGATTTCACGCTCGATACCGAGTTCGTTCCGGCAAGTCTCCGACATGTATTGCGCGTCAGACTGCAACTTGGCGGCTACGGCGGAGATGTCGCCGCGACGGTCGCGAGCCTGATCCAGAAGCTGGCGGGCATGGCGGAGAAGCTCGTCGATTTCTGCCAGGCGAGCGCGCAGTTGCTCCGATTCAAACTGCAGAAGGCCTTCGCGGGCCTGACCGGCGTTGCGCTCGGCTTCGAAGTCGGCGGCCTGTTGCTCTAATTGATCGCTTTCCACTTCGCGCTGCAGCTTTTCAGCAGCCGCCGCGTCGATCTGCGATGTCAGGGCGTCGACGCGCTCGTCCATCTCCGAGAACAGCGAATCGATCCGGTCTAATGCCGTGGCTGCCGAGCGGTGGCGCTCTTCAAGACCTCCGACCCGGGCTGCATGCTGCGCCGTGGTCTGCGTGTCTTCTTCGCGCCGCTGCCGCAGTGCCGAGAGAGATTCCTGGGCGGTGGCAATCTGCCGCTCCAATTGCTCGCGTCTTTCCTCGAGGGCGGCAATCGCGGACTGCCGGGCCGCAATGAGGCTACGCTGTTCGCAGCGCTCTTCTGCCAGCCGCTGTAGCTCGCCCTGGGAAACTCCGCGGCGCTCGCTGACACGAGCCACTTCCGATTCGAGTTGCTGCAGCAGATGGCCCGAGGTCATGGCCTGGTGCTCAGCCTGGCGCTTTTCTGCTTCGAGCCGCTCCAGCAGGGAACTGAGATCTTTCAGTTCGCGACCCCAGGTGAGCACCTGCATTTCTCCATCGCGCAGGGCGCGCTCCAAGTCTTCCAGTTGGCGGGTAACCTCGCGAAGCTCGCGCTTCATCGAGAGTGGTCCCTCCGCGCGCTGCTTACCACCAGTCACCGTCACGTTGTGAAAGCACTCTCCCGATTGTGACAAAAAGAATGCGTCAGGATTCTCCAGGGCGAGGCCGCGTGCGACGCCACTCTCCGGCACGATGTATCCATCACGCAGCTTGGGCAAAATGACTTCGAGCGACTTGCCGAAGCCGTCGAGCACGCGAATCGTGTGCTTGAGCGGGACAATCGACACTGCCGGCGGGGCGGAATGCGCAGCCTCATCGAGCACAAAGGAGAACTTGGCTTGCGAGTCTTCGGGATGAACGAGAAATGTCGCGCGTCCATCGACATCGGTGCGGAGCAAGCGCAGGCCTTCGTCGGCTGCATCCCACGATTTGACAACGATGTAGTTCAATTCGTCGCGCAGAAAGTCTTCCACCACGCGCTCAAACCTGGGCTCTACTTCAAGGAAGTCGGCCAGCACGCCCACCGGGGCCAGCCCGCTTTGCATCACTCCGGATTGGAAGAGGCGGCGCACAGACTCCGTGGAATATCCGTGCTCGGCGATGACGGCTTGGAGTGAACCTTTCTTGCCCAGCGCAGTGGCGAACTCGGCACGGAGAAGGTCGAGATGTCCCTTGGCCTGGGTTTCGTCCCGACGTTTGCTTTCGATCAAACGGCGAAGCTGACTGAGCTCTTCGGTGATGCCGCTGACGCGCTGGGAAACCGTTTCAAATTCGAGTGCGAGTTGGCCACGCTGACCGCCGAAGGCTTCCACCTGTAGATTCGCATTGGCGATCTCGGCTTCGAGCCGGCCCGCCTCGCGGTCTACACTGGCCAGTCGTTCTTCGGCTTGGGCAAGCTGGTTACGCTCGCGCGATGCCGATGACACGATGTCAAAAATGGCCACTCGCGATTCTTCCTGCTGCTGTTCGAGACTGGCGAGACGTTCCGCCACTGCGGTGGCTTCCTGCTGCGAGAGTGCTAAATCGTTCCTGGCAGCGGCAAGATCGGCGCTGGCCGATTCGAGCACTTCACGGTTGGAGTCGCGCTCGGATTGGAGTGCAGTCAGCCGATGGCGGGCTTGTGCTAGTTCAGCCTCAGCCGAAGCCGAGCGCACCGTCAATTCCGCGCAGCGCTCCTGGTTGTGCCGCCGACGAGCCTGGGCGCGGTCGATTTCGAGGGTAATCTGGCTCAGCCGATCGCGATTCTCGCGCAGCTCTCGCTCGATGGAGTAGCCGCGCTGAGTGCGCTCACCGTGCTCTGTCTCAAGCTCTTCGACGGCCTCGCTGCGCTGGCGCATCTCATCGGCAAGGGCGTTGAGTTGGGCATCAAGCGCAGCACTTTCCTCGCCCAGTGCGGCAAACTTGCTGGCCAGCACGACGCGCAGTTTGGCTCGCAACTCCTCGCGGAGCTTGGCGTAGCGCTCGGCCTTGGATGCCTGACGCTTCAGCGAATTCATTTGCCGAGTGACTTCTTCGAAGATATCGTTCACCCGCGCCAGATTTAGTTTCGCCTCTTCCAAACGCGCTTCGGCGAGCCGCTTTTTGGTTTTGAATTTGGTGATGCCGGCAGCTTCTTCGAGAATTGCGCGCCGGTCGGTGGGCCGGCTGCTCAGAATTTGACCGATGCGTCCCTGTTCAATCAGCGCGTAGGATTCCGGCCCCAGGCCGGTGCCCATGAAAAGCTCCTGAATGTCGCGCAAGCGGCAGAGCTTGCCGTTGAGCAGATATTCGCTGTCGCCTGAGCGGAATAGTCTGCGAGTGACCACGATTTCGCCGGCGCGGAATTGCTGCTGATTGAATTTGCGGCGGCGGATTTTGAGGACCACCTGCTGCGCGCTGACCGCGGCGGAGGCGATGGGTACCAGGACACCGACGGAATTTCGCGAGGAAGCGAACGCGGGCTCGTCGTCAGGGAAGGCGTCGGCCAAGCTATTTGCCCGGGGGCGTAAAACCGCGACTTCTGCGGTTTTGCCCGGCTGCGCTTCGTCGACAGCGCTGGCAGTCTCTTCGGCGGCGCGAGCACGAATTGCCGCCTCGTCCCAATCGTCGACGATATTCGCGTCCGCGAGAAGCTCTGCGGCCGCAGTTTCCGGCATGTCGTCGTGAATCTCGATTTCAGGGGGTGCGTTGCGGTCCGAGCCCGGATATACCTCGGGATCTATGAGGGTTAACGAGACCTCAGCCATTCCGGTAGGCTTGCGATCGCGGGTGCCGGCGAAGATCACATCTTCCATGCGGGCACCGCGTAGGGTTTTGGCCGACTGCTCGCCCAGCACCCATGAAATGGCGTCGGCAATATTGGACTTGCCGCAGCCATTCGGCCCGATGATGGCCGCAATGCCATCGCCGTGGAACTTCAGCTCCGTACGGTCACAGAACGACTTAAAGCCGAGAACATGCAGCTTCTTCAGTTTGAGCACCGTTGACTCCTTGAGACCCCGTGAGCGCGCCAAATACTTTGCTGCCGGCCAGAAAGCCGTTCCGAGCCTAGTTACTAAGCGGGTTCGTCTGCCCGCCAAGCACCTATTCCCGCGAACAGTGCCGTCCCGGGCTGGAGGGGGCGGGCACAAATTTAAGCTACTGTAACGGCGAAATCACACCCGGGTCAAGCAATATAACACTATATATTGTATGGCCTTGCGTGCCACCGCGTTAAGTTGCACACAGATTGCGGCATATGCCTGGTTTACGGGCTGAGGAAAGGACTGAGGTGGGAGAACCGCGAGAGCAGAATCATGCTATCGCAACCGGGAAAGGGAAACAATGGACTTCGTATCCGTTCCCCGTATCCGTTCAGCGGTTGCGGAACTTTTGTGGAGAACGTGCGGCAGTAACAAAAAACGCGGAAGATAACGATGGGAATGGGCTTGGCGATGATGAGGCTATTGGAGAAGGAACATGTTTGACGCGTGCGGATTCCACGCAACCATCCCCCGTTCTTGCGACGCAACCGCGCGATGACTATGATGACTATGATGACCTTTCTGACTGGGAGGATTCACGAATGGGCGCGCAAAGCTGGACCGTGGCTGAAGCCAAGGCAAAATTCAGTGAAATCATCGAGCGGGCGATGTCCGAAGGACCACAGACTATCACTCGGAAGGGCCGCACTGCGGCTGTGGTAGTTGGGGCCGAGGAATGGCAACGAAAGACAAAGCGCGTTGGTAACTTGGCAGAATTTTTTGCAGGGTCTCCGCTACGGGGATCAGGCCTGAAGGTCCGTCGGCTCAAAGAGCGGCCTCGGAAGATTAATTTATGAGCTTTCTTCTGGACACAAACGCGATTTCGGAATGGGTCAAGCCGCGGCCCAATCCCGGTCTCATCGGCTGGATGGAATCCACCGATGAGGATCGGGTTTTTATCAGTGTCATCACTTTGGCGGAGTTGCGGTACGGTGTGGAAGGCATGGCGGCAGGTAGTCGTCGAAGCAGGCTCGAACAGTGGCTACGAGATGAATTGCCCCTAAGGTTTGAAGGCAGGATTCTACCAGTCGCCGTCGACGTGGCAGAGGCGTGGGGCACAACGCTGTCGCGCAGCGAGGCAGCGGGGCGTCCGATTGGCGCGATGGACGCCTTTCTGGCAGCAACCGCAGAAATCCGTCGCCTGACGCTGGTGACCCGGAACGTTTCGGATTTTCCACTGCTGAAAACGGTTCTCAATCCCTGGACTTAGACCACGAGTGGCGCTTCTCCCAGCAATGCCTTTCTAACACTCATCCCGGGTTTTCATGTCGTGAGACATGACTCAAATTACCTGTGATCGACCCAAGAACACCTTCGTTGAATGCGCTGATGCCTCGTAATGTTCCAAAACGGCTGGTATCCGTTTGGGCAACGCGCCCCGGAGTTTTACGGCTCTACTTGTGCCGAATGTTCTCGGGGGCTCTGGTGCGATCCAGCGGAAATACTTGTAGCTGCCATTTGACGGGGACAGATGTTGGTGTGTAACACATGGTTTGGTCGCAAGCCTGATATTGAAGCTTTCCGGATAATGTGAAGACTTTCCCCTCCTTCCCCAGAGGGCCCAGGAACTCCGATCCGGAGATTACTTTCACATCCTCGGTGATACGGAACTTTCCCTCGAAGACGGGGACGCTCTCCTTGATCGCGGGCAAGTACAGGATTTTAGACGGCGGATAGTCTGCTGGTTTGAGCTCCACCTGTGGAATAGCTTCAATCACCAGCGTAATGGGCCTATAACCGTGCGCGCCGGGGGCGTACACATGCACATCGGGAGGCAGGCGTATTTCTGTTGCCAGCGTGACGCGAGTACCGGGATAGGCGATTGGGTCCGATTGCTCCAGCGCCAGTTGAAGGTGCGGGGCTTCAACCGTTTCTGTCACCTCCTGGCTCAGTTCCGGGAAGAGTTTGGAGACGACACTATTTCCGGTAAGTCGTTCCCGGTACTTGGCTTCGAAGAATTTTTCGCGAATGACGCCGTCCGGACCAATAAAAAAGTATCCCGGGCGAGCGAAACCCTTCTGCATGCCCGTGGCTTCCTCATTCCAGACCCCATAAGCCCGAATGGTCTTCGAGTCAGGGTCGGCGAGCAATGGGTATTCAATTTTGTGACGCTGGGCAAAATATTTCAGGATTTCTTCTGAGTCATAGCTCATCGCTGCCAGCTTGACGCCTTGCCTCTCGAATCGCGGAATTGCGCTCTGCAGCTGGACCAGCTGCCCTTTACAGAAGGGTCACCAGTCTGCGGAACGGAAAAACAGGAGGACGGTGCCGTTCGTTCCCTTCAATGTCTCAAGTGTTTCTATCCGGCCAGACTGGTCGCGAAGCGCAAACGGCGGCGCTTTCTGACCCACCGCGAGCCCTATTGACATCGCCGCGATCGAAGCGATCCGGATGACATCGCCGTCGAGGGTCCCTCGAACCGTTACCGTGTCTCCGGTGTGAAAGGCTATCTTGTCCTGCGGCGAAAGGTCGTACATGACCCTGCTCGTGTCGTCATAGAGCGACAACTTTGCACCCGGTACGACTTTGTCACATTCGGGAGACTCGAAAAAGGCTTCGTCTGCATTGCAGCTGCTGGAGACGAGGATGCCGGACCACGATCGAGAAGTGCTGACGCTGTTCTCGGCCGCCACGGTGAGCGACGCGACACAAGAAAGCGCCATCAGATACAGCCAGAAGTCTCTCGCGATTCGATCGGTTCTGACCGACAGCTTCAATTCGAAGCTTCCTTTCATGGTTGGATCTGCTGGTATCGAATGCGCTCGGCTACTTGCCTCCCAA
>Ga0137398_10001019_pt1 | contig 10954 bp, 12 predicted proteins | sample czorhiz216metaG_FD_106659 | JGI IMG/M metagenome (GOLD analysis project Ga0137398, IMG submission 106659) | Vadose zone soil microbial communities from Angelo Coast Range Reserve, California, USA - czorhiz2.16 metaG | ecosystem: Environmental > Terrestrial > Soil > Vadose zone | place: USA...
AGCCCCCCCTCCCCACAGCCGCGAGTATCCCACTTATCGTGAACAGTATACCTCTCGAGGTTATCCGCCCCCTCCCCGTGATGCTCGTTACCAATACGTACATCGTCCACCGAGAAGGCCGGTGTCTCCTCCGCGAGACTACCGCGATTATCCACCGCCTCCGGTTCGCAGGGGCGAAATAGATGATTACAGAATGCGTGGGCCTCCACATCCACCTCCCCGTTACGAGTCTCGCTCTGGCTACTACGGCTCTGAGGACCCAGTTGCATATTCTCGTGGCTATCCCCCTCCGGCGTCTCGAGACTATGACCGATATGACAGGCGACCTCCTCCCACTGAAAGATATGGTGGTTACCCTCCCCCTCCCCCTGCTGTGCGACCAAGGACGCCGCCTGGAGGGGGTCCTCCGTCACGCCGAGAGGAATTCGAAAGACCACCCGCCCGGTCCGTAATACTTTCTCGCCTTAGCCATTTTCCTCACTCCAAATTCAGAGACTATGCCCCCCCTACCGAATACCGCCGCCCAGTCACCCCACCATCAGCACGCTACGCTGACTATCCGGCTCGCTCTGGCACGGAAGCACGCGCGAGGTCTGTTGTCTTGTGGCAATTCCTTACTACTGTGACACTAAAGCTCAAACAGACGCCGTTCCCAAAGCCCTCCTGCTAGGACTGGTACTGGTACCTACGAGGCTTATCCTGCTGCTCCAGGCTATGCTGGGCCTCCTCCGGCTCCTCCTAAGGGTGCTGCTCGCGATTATCCCCCCAGAAGTGGGCTTGATCAAAATGCGGGTTATAGGAGGCAGTGAGCCTTTGGAGCAATTTTGTCCAAAACTGGGCTTTGTGTCCATTATCCTGCGCGAATGCGAAACCAAAATCTTGGCAGTCAACGCTTGTTCTGTCTTGATCATCGCCGTGCTGGTTTATCTTTTGCGTAGCTTGGTTGCGTTCTTCTGTAGTGCTTGCCGCCCGATGATTTATGTCTTGCGATATTTGCTTTGCCGTTTCTCATGCTCCATGTGACCGCTTGTTTCGCTTGCTTCCCACAGAACTAGTAACCTATTTAGCAAGCGCCGATGTGAATGTGACATTAATATGCTAAGGATTCCTGTCGTGCCTTGGTCATCGGTCATGCTGCCGCTGGCGACAGACGCAAACCTCTGTCTCTCTAGACCTCAAAGTTCTCATGGGTGATGATGAACATTTCTTTGCTGCACTAATCGATCGTTGAGCCGGGTTAGCGGTTCTCATTCGACTCGCTCACTTGGGCTCTTTTCCGGCACCGTATGGTACACTGAGTGGTGTTTGATGACAATTGTAATGTCTGAACCTGTGATATGACTGCGAGACGGGAAAGAAATATGAATTGTTGAATTGTTGAATTTGAGGGATCTGAGATAACCACGTGGGGTGAGAGAGTAAGACGCCCAGCGAGGCGCCACGATCACAGCCGCCACAGTTTGAGACAAACGAACATAACCTCCCACCGATGTCAACTGAACCCCAATCCAGGGTATCATTGGATGGGCCATCAAATGGCCTAGTAACCCAATTCGACCTCCATCTCAGAGTCATTGCGGATCGCTATCTGGGTTTCTTCCTCGAAAGGTCCGTTAGCCATGACCTGCGACTTTCTCTCATGCCTACCTCATTTTCGCAGACGGAGGATCGAAGAGACCTAGTGAGTCGTGGTCCGCGAGACAGGAGCCGCCATGTGTTGGCTGATTCCCGCTCCCATAGTATCGATTCTCTCTGGAAGCTCCATCATAAGGCGACAGCTATAGACAACTACTTCGACGCGCGTATCGAGCCGGATACTTCCAGGGCAGCATGGAGTGAAGTCAGAGATAATGTGGAAAGGGGTACGAGCCAACAACCTACAGCAGGATTTGAAGCTCACATTTATCTAGAATCTCAAGCTCGGCAGGCCTTCCTGAACACGCTGACGGTCGATATCATAAATCCTCTTACAGCACTGAAGGTAAACCATGCAGTTCTCGCTGGATTGAGTATCCTTGACTCTAACCTATCCAAAAGGAAACGCAAGACCGCACACGAAAGCGAATCAAAGAAGATCTCAAGGATTCCGCCTCGGCCCATGAGGAGTATGCTGAGAACACCCTCCCCAAGCTCAAGCGGGCGTACATCAAGAAATGCCAAGATTTCGAGGTGACCATCATACCACCTTATTTCCTTTGTTGCACCATGGCACTCATGCGCCATTGGTGTTTGGGAACCCCCAACAGGACTATCACTCGGCAGTTGTCCCTCCCCCGAATGTGGGCCAAACGTCCGTTGTTCCTGAGAGTAGTGTCAACCCAAGTGCTCGTTCCCATCCCAATCTCCCTTCTTCGAGATCGTCCGTGGTGTCTCCTCAGCCGGTTCGACCCCTCGATCGCAAGCCCTCCAGTGGCGGTCCTGGTCCTCGAAATCGCTCACCGTCGAGCTCCACGGCCTTCTCAGACCTAGCCCAGCACGGTATCGACGTCTTCACGAATTGCGCCACAGTTGCACTGACCAAATATCAATAGGAAAGAAGCAACTTAACCAACTAATCACATTATTGGACAAGGAAGGCGGAATAAGGGGTAGCAGTCGCAACGCCGACATGGCATTACGTTCGACTCGTGCTAGGCGTGAAGCTGATGAAGCAGGTGATGTCCATGACATCAATCATTTCACTTCATCTGCTGAATTAGCTCTAGACAAAGATTACCGGAAGGCTGTCCATTGGCTCGAGACGCTTAGGATACGGAGGATTAAAACTTTAGAGGGCGGATATAATGTAAGTCGTACACTGTGCTGTAGATCGGACCCCATGAACGTCATCTGTGCAGAGTCTACAACGCTTCGTTTTCGAGGGCACGGATCTTATCAAGAATGTGCTCGTCACGTATACCGATACTTTGATGTTAGTGCCACGAGGGCTTGTCGTTGCGTTTCTTGAGTATCTGACACAGTCCACAGCGCGACGTATACTACGCAGAACCATTTAGCGTCGCACGCTCGATCCGCCGTCGATAACGTCTCTAAAGAGACCGATATGTTCATTTTGGCAACATCCCTCCGCAGTTGTCTTGCTCTTTCAATCCCTTCCCCCATCCTTTACTACAACTATCATGTCGGCGAATGCCAGGACTTGATTTTCGGTGTCAGTCTGGCGGACTATGCAACCGCTCGGGGAAGTGAAAATGACGTGCCGAAAATCCTGAGGATATGCATCGATGAGATCGACAAGAGGGGCTTAGACGCAGAGGGCATATACAGGGTGAGCACATCGAAGTCACCTCGTGCAACTTCTTTCTTATTCACTGTGTAGGTCTCCGGTCGGCATGCTAATGTGCAAGAGGTTGGTGGGGGCCCTCAAAATTTAACCAGCTGACGCGAGTGCCCAATCTAGTTGCAACACAAGACCGAAAGAAATGAAAGGGCATTCTCGTTTAACGCGCTTACAGATGACATTTATTCGATAGCCTCCCTTCTCAAGGTCAGCAGTTCTACTACTACACACGTACTCTCTTTGGGCTTATTTTGTTGCTCATCGTTAGCTTTACCTCAGAGGGCTTCCAGAGCCACTATTTAAATGTTCGTTGCGGGAGCGTATACAACATAGTGAAGACAAAGGTAAGGGCTCCGAGTGCCCTGGTTCATTCGTGCGCAATCTGATGTAGAATCATACAGCCGATCATGCTGCAAACGGTTTCGTTGTGTTGCGGTCAAAGATCCGTCGGCTACCGGGAGTTCATAGGGCGTCATTGAAAGCTCTTGTGGAACATCTCTTCCGCGTTGCCTCCCATGCAGATAAGAATAAGATGGACGCCAAAAACCTCGCAATTGTGTTTAGCCCCGTTGTTTTTGGCGAAGACGAAATCCCGCAGGGCGATCTCCTCAGCGTGCAGCCGACGAAGGTGCGTTCCGTTTGTTACTTGTTTTCTGGTACTTATCGGAGTAGGATACTGTGATGGAGAACCTTATCGACAATGCGCACACCTTGTTTGATGAACACCTTCCCCCATCATCTCCGCCTCTTCCCCCAGCCCCAACCGGAGAACCAGTTCCCGTCATCAGCTATGGCTCATTACATACGAAGATCGAATTGCCACCACTGCCACAATCAGTAGAGGCACCGGGTGTGGACTTTACGCCCCAACTTCCTGCGCGACCTGCTGGCAGCATCCATCCATCTACACGGTCCAACCCTCCCATGTCGCCTTCACGTCTGAGCGCGGACCCTTCCGCGCCGGCGCAGTCTATCCCACCAGCGGCTTTCCCGCCGAGAATACAGACTGCAACGGACGCAGCAGAACAATCTGCGCGGGAATCGCTCGTCTCCGCGCTCGTCTCCGATACAAGCACGTTAGTCGAGAGAGCACCGGGGCCAGCTCAAGACTTTGTCCCACTACCGACAGTAACACGCGAGCGGTATCAGGGAGAACAACAGTTAGAGGCGGAGTCCACCCCTGAGACACCACTGACAGCAAGTTCACTAGCAGGTAGCAGCATAAATCTCTCGCATTAATTCGGTATATTTCGTGTCAAGGTTGTTCAAAGTTCTTTTTTTCGTAACACACGACATGAGGTTTCATATCGTGTATGTATTTTGTCGGTTTTCCATGTCTCCGGATATGGCTCGTTCGATGGCATCGCATGGACACTAGTACTGTTATCAGAGGCATTTTGTTGATGATTTTGTTGATTGGATGTGTATTGTACCGTGTTGTTTTGCCAAAGTGCATGAATCCTAATTGCAGCCACTGTACAGTTTATGTAATACGACTCGTCCACATCATCTCATCGCGCTGCATTTGCCGACCTGATCACAGTCAATAACTGAGCTAGTCAAAAGTATGCCCACTCTCTGTTCCCGCCCAAGCCAAGGATTCACGCTTATATGATTTTCACACAGGAAACCCTCACAAAAATATGACTCACGACGCCGTGTGGTTTTCCCGCCCTCGCAAATTCGGAAAGGGATCCCGCCAGTGGTACGTGCTAAGTGCTCCATGCTTTGAAGTTTGAGGTCAATTGCTCACGCCTCCCGGTTGTCAGCCGCCTCTGCGCACACCAGGCGGGTCTCATTCGTAAATATGGCCTTGACTTGTGCCGCCAGTGCTTCCGCGAGAAATCTGCTGCCATTGGATTCGTGAAGGTAATGTCTCTCATCAAGTGCCGCCCTCTCTGGCTACCCTGTAACTCAACTCATGTGTTCTGTGCGGGTTCATAGAACCGATAAAAGCAGATTTTCTTCCCCTCCTTCCAGTCGCATATCCTCATTTTTTCTGCCTCACACTGCAAAACCTGCACTTGGAACGTATGCTCGGGACTACCTTCTTCTGTTAGACGTATAAATTTTATGCATACATGAAAGAGACCCAGTGCGCCCAAAGATAAACAGTGTGTCATGCGTGTTTGGCTGACAAGCTGCGAGACTGGGGCGCGTGTCGACGTGCCAGGTAAATATGCCTTCACTGAGAACAAACCGGACGGTGATAAGACCTCAACACACTGTACTCGAGAATCACCATAACGCCGTACCGAGACGGCAATGAACCGGCCTCCGCGATGCTTCATGTCTGGAACTTCCGCATAGCCTGAATCTCGTCCAATAAAGCCTGAAGTCTATCATCTTCGATTTTAACGAGACTAGTGGTGGCAGAAAATAAGATAAGTGAGAGTCGGCGGTATGAAAAATCATGCTGCGAGGCGCATACCTGGGGATGATGCTCTTCGCTTCCTCCGCGTCGGCAGGACACAAGTTCGCGATTTGTGCCGTCTCAAACTGTGTCAACTCGGGTTCTCTGCGCAAGATCCTAAATACGAAGGCGTGATGAAGAGTGCCAAAACACTGGCGGAAAATGGAGACCTACTCTCGGACAGCCGATGCCGAATCAGTGGTGTTGAACTTTGCAAACGTCTTGACGTATTCCAGGGTTTTGTTATATACTCTTGAGAGAGAGAGGAGGAGAGAGATGAGGGAAAGAAGGGCAGGACAGAACAGGGGTGGGGAGGGGTAAGGGGGCCCGCGGGGGTTAAGGTGAATGTGAATGCCATGTCAGTACGAAAAGTTGGATGGCAAAGCACGACCAGGGTTGGCGTGGTAAGGTAATAGGAGAATGACGCACACCGTGTCTGGCGCATCTTTGTCCCTGTTTTCAAGTAGGTACTTGACCTCTGAGATCAAAAGACAGCCGGCGTTGTTGAATTCTGTGAAGAGCAGGATGAAGGAGGACAGGAATGAGCATCGCTGTATCAAACGGCGTTGATAGTTGCATCTTTCAGGACGTGCCTGGCCCAAGTTTCAGAGCAGCAGCATCTTCCTCTTCTTGTTGGGCCTTGTGGCGACTTGGAAATGAACGCGAAGCCATGTTGGCAGTGGCAGAATACAATTGTACAACCAACGGAAAACGGTCCGCCTCAACAAGGCCAAATTTGTACAAAAGACGGATTTCAACTCGCAGAAAACAAGCGACAATTAATCCCACGACTGCACTGTTAACCAAGACGACTTTGAGATTGAGCAGAATAACTACACAATGACAGACAAATAATGTGCGACGGGATACGATTAAACAGATGCGTTACGAATCTGGGCCGATAGGCGGGGGTCAAAAACTTGGGAGATTACGCTGTACAGATGTGGCGAACCAAGAAAACTGTTCAGGAAAGGGTGTTTAACAAAAGACAGGAATGAAGCGACGATGAATGCGGGTTTGAAATACAAATGCGCCTGGTGTGGTATGCCATATGAGTGGTTCCCGATCGTCAGTGTGTTGCCGCAGGACAGCATAATGAACACATTGGGGGTCCTTGACAAAAATACTATAGGGTATAAGGTGTTTGATGAACCATTTGGTGAGCGAACTTCCGAGCGACAAGCCATTTTCACCCGTGCAAAGCGTAGTTTACATCGTATAGCCGAAAGAGGTACGTTGGTACGGGTCGGTTACACCGTTTGCGACGCCAACACCATTTGTGACACCAACACCAGGGAATGAAGAACCGACGCCATTGAACGTGGAGAACGCGCCTTGGTGAGGGGCATGACTGGCATTACTTTGGAGAACGTAACCGTCAAGTGTGTGGGATTGGAGACCGTGGACGGGTCCGCGGAGACCAGCTTGGGAGAGCCCACCCTGATTCTGACCTGTTAAGCCAGCAGAGTACAGCCCGTTCTGAGCTGAATACACGCCCACCAGGGGGTCCCCTGGGAGATGGCGACTGGCACCATGGTTGGTCATATTCACAGCAAGAGCCTGCTGACTGTGGAAACCACCGAAGTGATCTAAGTGTTGTTGCTCGCGTTGCAACTTGTTCTGAATGCGTTTGCCGTACGGTGTATTGCGAATCAAAGGCAGCACCGGCCGGATGCCATCCACGAGCAAAGCACGTTGGCCAGGCTCCGCATAGTCGAGGGCGGTCTAAATATAAGTGAGTAATGGAAGAAATGATAGTAAAACCGATGACCGCCTAACCTGCACGCAGTAGTTACCATAAGAATCGCGAAGCAACTTTTCGAGCCTTGTCCGGTTGAGGAGCTCTTCGATGAGAATTTTTCGTGTGGTATGTTCGGCAACTCGAACACACTAACGGCAATCAAATATGAATACGGCGCAAGGATACGATCGAACCAATATACCTTCTCGATAACATTGGAACTAAACTTCTGAACAGAAAGGGCGCAGACATTCCCGATGAACTGACGAATGACTGCATCACTGAACCTGTTGTCATTGAGGTCGAGAATGTATTGGACAACCTAAAGAAGCAGATACGTCAGGCGGGAATCTTTTTCTTCGTGGAAAAAGAATAACCCACATAATTGCCGTAAGGATCCTGAACAAGGGTCAATGCGTTGTAGGTGATCTCATTCACGAGCTGGATGCGTTGGTGATCGGAGGCGTGATCAATACATCGTTGGAGTACACAACAGCCATGGCGGTGAGTCGCAACCTCAACACAGTTCGCGGCTACCGCGTTGTATATGAACTGAAAGCTAACTTAAGCGAAATAATTAAATGTCGTAAACGTGTGACTGACCTGGTTGTCTTCCGGCGCCAATTTATTCAAGCACTTCTGGATGACGTGATTGCCGTTCAGGTCCTTAATGAGCACAACAACGTGGAGGCTGAGCGCGACGATGATCGAATGAATCTGGCCATGGTATCTATGATCAGTCTGCGTCCACCGCCACCCTTTCAGTGGACAGGAGAAAAAAAAATTATGAATTATACTTGCCTGTCTCCTTGTGGACAGAAAATCGATCATTTTTTGAACAGCCCTTGTTCCGTGCATGTTGAGCGAAATATTAACAAGGTCTTGGGCGACGGACTCGCAAATAATGTTTCGCTGCTCGTCGGTGGAATACTCCAATAGCTTCTGGCAGAGGTAATTACCGAACGGATCTGGAAATAATTTCAAAGAAAGTTCATTGGGCAATAATGAATTGCTTACCAGTCATTAGGTCTGCGAAGTGGCCAAACGTCTCACGGAAAATCATATCACGGTGTTCTGGAACGCCCTCCTCCAGCTTCTTTTGCAGGTACCGGCAACCATGCTGATCTTTGCAGAGACTCGAGATCTCTCCCGCTAAGTCCTCAAGACGAGTACCAGCAAAGCGATTAACTGAGCAGAACGTCAACACAATGCGACGGATTATAATAGAATTGAGGATGCCCACATTCTCGATCAACATCCCCGCGCCTATGCTTAGGTCCGTGTAATCCATTCATTTTCCCATCGCTAGGGACGCGACCACCAATTCCTAACCCATAACGGGTACCATGATGGTGATACAGAGCCGTAGAGCCAGTACCGGCGAGACCGCTGCCATTGCTGTATGCGCTGAAGCGACGGTCATCGAGGGAGTTACCAACGCCATTATTTAAGCCATACGCAGAAGCATCATCACCGTACGGCTGCACAAGAACATGTCAACTAAAGAAGGGGGGGGGATCGATAAGGACTCACGTGAAGAGGGTCGTCGTAACCGGCCTCAAAATTGTCGTACTGTCCGTGATTAGACAACCTTGAGAGCGAAGACTGCAGGTCACCGCTCATCGGATTATCTCCAAGTTGATGCGTCCCTTGAGGAGTCAAACGCGCACCAAGGTTCTGCGTCTCTGGAGAAATCGGTGTGCCAGGCGTTTTGGCTAGATGAGATGGGATAGAGGCGGAAATCGCAGCCAAAGGAGTAGCAGGGACGGAGCGCGTAGTGATAGACATCCCATCAGAGGGTGCAAGGGGAGATCCACGACGCGAGCTCGGTACTTGGATATGAGCGGTAAGGGCTTGACCATGCGAAGGAAGGTGTGGAGTGGCAGAAGCGGAGACGGTCCCACCAAGTTTATTATTAACAGACAAGTCATTGATGCTCAGAACGGGATTGGTAGAAACGCGACGGCCATCTCGCACAAACGAATCCTGGCGAGAAGACTCCGAAAACTGTGGCCACTCGGACGACTTCTGCACGTCACCCGAACGAGCGACGACACCGCGTGGAGGAGCTTGAGATAACGCAGCCAAGTCCAAAGCGGCGGAGGAAGTAGACAACTAAAAGGAGGGGGTTATCACGATAGTATATACAGGAGGCCGGTAGTGCGCACCTTCTGAAAATGAGAAACCTGAAACTTGTCATCGTCGGATGTGGGTAACTTGAGGATAGCATCTGAGAATACATGAGATATAGAAGCCAACCAGTTTGGTAATGACACCCACTGTTCATCTCCTCGTCGAGTTGCTCGTCCAGCATCATACCAGCATTATAAGTGCCGTAGCGCAGACCATCCTCCTCGTGCACCACACCATTCTTCTGCAGTGATATCTGGTCCTTACTGGCTACTGGTGGGAGAGTTTCTCCAGCCAAGGAGAGACCTTGCAGATGACCAGCAAGCTCCTCATCGTGGCTGCTAGCTGACGTACGACGACTGGCAGGCATACTTTTGGCTCCCACTCGCCCGTAACCTTGATTAGAAACGTTGTTGCCATGCGGGTTATTCGGAGGAAGTTCTGGAGAACGTGTCGCAGGTGCATAGGTTACAGATTTCCGCTTATCTGCAACCGAACCAACGGCTCTCGAGAGCACCTCTGTATCCAAGCCCATCCGCGTGAAGTTTGTGCGAATAGTGGGAGATATCTCGGGGCCACCGGGAAGGAGGGCATTAACGCGAGGGGGTGTGGTAGGTGCGGAGGCGGCCAAATGCTGAAGACCGTTGCCATTACTGTCAACGGGGATGCTCAGCAGCTCCTGAGCTTGCTGCTGTTCCAATGCGCGCATCTGCTCTTCAAACATCCTGCGATGCAGAGTGCGTTGCCTCTCATGCTCGAGACGTTTGAGTTCGACACGCTAGATAGGACATCTTAACCTTTCGCACATGAGACAATACGGTAACACAGTACTCACAGCCGAAAGTTCGGGCATATTAGAGCCCAACCTTGCCGTCTGAAAAACTCAGATTCAGAGAAGCGGACGAGTAGCGCCGTGTAATTTAGCTTACGGAATCAGCCAAGTCCAAAAATGCCGGTGGACTCTGCTTGACCTCATCGGAGGTGGGGCGTGTATCAGTAGGGGAAGTAGAGGGTTGAAGGCTAGTAGCCATGGTGAATAGACGGTATTAAAAGGTATTTTTTTTCTTTTTTGGGGTTCAGTTCGAGGCGAGGATTCGGAGAAGAGAGTGACGAAAAAGAGATAGAGGGAAAAGAGAAAGCGAAGAGCCTAATTGCACACAAGGATAAAGCTGGCTGTACGGAAGAGAAAATGAGGGAGGATGAAAGGACGAGGTGGGGCAGCTTGATGCGTACGTGAGAAATTTTGAGCCCGTCTAAAAAGGACTGATGTTACACTGATGGGCGTCTGGAGAAGGGTGAGGAGGAAATGGGAGAGGAAATCGCGAAGGATGCTCACGGTAAACTGTGGAGAGAGGGAGAGGCGAGGCGAGAGGAGTAACGCAGGACAGAG
>Ga0137398_10001020_pt1 | contig 10952 bp, 18 predicted proteins | sample czorhiz216metaG_FD_106659 | JGI IMG/M metagenome (GOLD analysis project Ga0137398, IMG submission 106659) | Vadose zone soil microbial communities from Angelo Coast Range Reserve, California, USA - czorhiz2.16 metaG | ecosystem: Environmental > Terrestrial > Soil > Vadose zone | place: USA...
CCGCCGCAGCCCCCGTTTGGAGAGCCGCCTCTTGTTGCTGTTGTTGCGCCCTCGCCTGCCGGATTTGGATGACTTCGGCAGTCTTCCGCACGATTTCGGGGGGAACATTGAGGAGGTCCGCGTACTGGTCGATGAGTTCGTCGGTGTCTAGGTTGTCGATGGCATCCGGCTTGACGGCCACCATTCCCCCGACGAGTTGAAGGAGGCGCTCAATCGCCGCCGTGGAGGCCGCCCTTTGGGCTTCCGCCAGCAAGGAGATGTATTGGACCGCGATCGGGGCTCCGGCGATTTGTTGGGGAGGCGGGGGGAAGAGTCCACGGCGGGACATGATGGCGAAGGTCCGCTCGATGATTTCGTCAAGGCCTTCGTTCTCCGTGCGCTCGATGACCGGGCCGAGGAGGATAAGCTTCTCCTCCCGCCGCGCGTCGATTTCCGTCGCGGTGCGAACTGTTCCGAGGTTGGAAATCATGAGGAACAGGTCGACGAAGAACACCGTGTTGACGCGGGCTTGGACCTCCTTGAGGTCTTCCATCATCTCCGCGATGCGGGGTTCCACGGTGAAGGCGGGTTTGAAGCCCGCGCCCGAGGGATCGGAGACGTAGGACACGCCACCGGGTAGGATGTCCATGGGCTCGTTCTTCATGGAGACGGATGCCACCATGGGAGGACGGACCATCTTGTCGATGGCTTCGGCCTTCCGGCGCTGTTCGATTTGGAGTTGGCGAACGGCGGGGAGGGCGTCCATCCCCGGCGAGCGGCCATAGGGATCGTTGGAGGTCACGTCCCAACGGAGGCCAACGAAGGGCCGTTCCTTGAAGCCCTTGCAGCGGATGAGGTAGCCTTGGCGCGCGGAGCCCGCGTTGGTGGTGGACTCCCAATAGCACTCGCGGTAACGAAAGGAGGGCGGGACCGGGTAGCCCATCGAGACCCCGCCTTCGAAGACCTCGTTGTTGGGCTCGATGGCGTGGCCGATGACGATTTCAAGGTCCTGCGAGGATGCGGACTTCGCCATATTCTGCGAGGACACGGAGAGGTTATCGACGCCGAACTCCTGAACGGCTTCGGCGATGGTGTAGGTGTATTCCCGGTAGAGGGTGTCGACTTCAAGCCGATTGGACAGGCCGAAGAAGAACTCCCCGAGGCAGGGATTGTAGAAGCGGACCACGTCCTCGTTGTCTTCGTATTGGATCTGTGCGGCGGACCCGAACACCGCCATGTCGTGGTAGGCCTGTCCGAGGGATTGATAGAAGTTGGACTTGGCGTAGACCTCCAGCATCCGCTTGGTGCATTCGGCCAGCCACGTCTTGATTTCTCCCTCGGGCACGTTCTCCATCCCCGCGATGGCGAGACGGAACCACGGCTTGGTCGGGGAGGTCAGGCCGGAGAGAAGACCCGTCGCGAGAGTCCGCGCCGCAATCATCCCCGTTTCGTCCACGATGGCTTGGTTCAGTGGGCTCCCACGGGAGTAGTTGTTGGGGGTCACGAACCAACGGTAGCGGCGAGGGAGGTACATCTCCGCGAGGGCCGCCCAATGCGACCACCACGTAAGGCGGTAGCCGCGCAGGGTTTCCATGCGGGACCCACACCAACGCTGAAGGGCGTCGAGGGTCTTCGTGCGCTGAGAGTCTTCGCGTCCGATGTCGTAAGCCATCTATGCCCCCAACAGGGTTTTGCCGGTGGACTTGCCACCACCGCCGGGAGCCTTGTTCGACCCCGTGAGGAAGGTTCCGTTGGCGGAACCTTCCGTGGAGGAGAATAAGGTGGGGGATTGGAACAGGCCTGCCCCCAACGAGGGGGGCTTCGGAGGCTGCGGAGGTTGAGGAGCCTTACCCGCCAAAGCCTTCCCCGCGAGGCCCGTCACGGCTGCGGTCAACAGGGTCTTACCTGCGAACGCCGCAGCGGAACCGAGGAGGGAGGAACCACCCGCAGCCGCAGCCCCACCAGCAACACCCGCAGCGGCGGCTCCGGTAGCGGCTCCCGTTGCTCCGAGGGTGGCGGCGGCTGAACCAGCTTCGAGGCCAGCGGCTCCAAGAGTTGTCGCGGCGGTTGTTGCGGCGGCAGTCCCCGCAGCGGCTCCCGCGCCAGCAACAGTTGCCCCGGCTGCCGTTGAACCCACAGCGGCGAGGGCGGCTGGAATGGCCGCGAGGGGGCCAAAGGCCGCGCGGGACCAGAGGCCAAAGTCACCCATCCTACGCATCAGTGGACCATCCCATCTTGACTCTCTCGGAGGATGCGCTCGTAGAGAGCCGCGTCGCTGAGGCCTCCCGAAGCGTACATCGTTTCCCCGGAGTTCGGGAGCGCGGAGGGTGCGAGAGGATCGTAGTCCACCTTCATGTTGTGGGCTCCGCGCGATCGCCATGCAGCGGCGACCACCGGGAACGCGAAGGTCATCACGATGGCGTCGGACCAGTCTTGGTCTTCGTCCATCTCCTCTTTCGGAATGAGGAGGATCGCCTCCTTCATGTGTTTGGCCTTGGAGTGGTAGTATTGGACCGCGGTGAACTGCTTCTCCACATCCGGGTGGTCGGGGATGCAGCCGCCTTCCTTGAGCCACGTGCGGAAGGAGAGGTACATCTCCGCGCGCTTGTTCCCGGCAACTTCGCCCCCGAGGGGGATACCAGCGGTCGAGCCGAATTGGACCTCGATGACGGGGATCCCCCACGAGCGGAGGGTGTCGATCACACCACCGCCCACGCCTCCGCCGTCCACGAAGAGGGCATCCGGATTGTGGATGCGGAATTGGGCCGCAACTTGCTGCGCGAGTTCGACGGTGGAAAGGCCACGGAAGCGGAGCGCGGGAAGGGTCCGCGCGTCACGCCCTCGGCGGAAGGCGATGACACTCTCGTTGTCCCCGTAGCGAGCCACGTCCACCGCCATGAGGAGGGCTTGGCCGTAGTGCGATTGGACCTCGCGCTTCATCCCGATCTTGAGGTCGTCGGAGGAAATCAACTGCGCGGCGGATGCGGAAGGGAAGTCTCCGAGGAAGCGGACCTTGACGTAGTCCGACTCCAAGCCCCAAAGGTCGATGGCCTTCTGGATGCGTTCCTTGTTGGTGAAGGAGACGGAACGGGAGTCGACCGTGAAGGTCTTCCAGAACATCCCTTGGCCTTCGGGATTGAAGCACTCGCGGAAGCGGCCCGTGTTCCGGGTGGGGTTCCCGGTGGCAATCCAGATGAGTTCCGTGTCCGCTTCGTTGAACACGCCGTCCGTGGTCTCCCAAATCACGGGAGGGATACCGGAGGCCTCGTCGTAGATGACCACGATGCGCTTGCCGTAGTTGTGCAGACCGGCGAAAGCCTCGGGATTGTCCTCACTCCACGGGATGGCGTCGATGCGCCACTCACCCTCGCGGGCCGGGTCCTTCGCTTGGATGGAGGTGGCCGTGACCACGAAGAGGTCGGAGGCAATGAAGAGGCGATGCCACTTACGGAGTTCGGGCCACAGCTTCAGACGGAGTTGCTTCTCCGTGTTGGCGGTGATGACCCCCCGCGTGTCCTCGCGGGTGGAGATGGCCCAAATGGCAATCTTGCAAATCCACGCGGACTTACCGATGTCGTGGCCGGATTTGACCGCGATCTGCACGGCCTCCGCGATGATCTGTTCCGGGGTGGAGAGGCCAGCAAGGAGTTTCTGTTGGAGATAGAACGTGGCCTCTGCCTGCCAGTCCTCCAACGGAGTACGCTTCTGTAGCTCGTTCCCGAACTCACCGTAGGGCCATGCCCAAAACATGAAGTCGTAGGGACGACACGCGAAGGACGCGAGTTCCTCGATTAGTTCGGCATGGATGTCGACGTTGCCGTCAGCCACGATCCACTACCCGGCTTTGTCCCTCGATGTACGCCGCATTGGCGCGTTCCCGCGCACGACGGAGTTTGTCACCGAGGTCCAAGTTGATGTTCACGTTCTGCGTCTTCGTTACCGGCGCGTGGCCCGACCGATCGGCGAGGGTCTTGAGGGCCTCGTTGAGTGCGTTGACGGAGAATTGTTCGGGGGACTCATCCAAGCGGCGTTGGAGTTCTTGGAGGAAGTCCATCGACAGGTTGGCCGCGGTGGCCACGAAATCCGCCCATTCCTCTTTCACATCCTCCGTGTAGTGCGCGAGGAGTTCCGCGAACGCGGGATCTGCCTTGAGGATGCTGACGCGGGAGACGGAGTAGTTGCAGAGTTTGGCCGCAACGGTTTCGTCCACTCCCACGGCCAACATCTGCGCGAGACGATGGTGCGTGTGGCGAAGGGCCTTGATGTCCACGGCCGAAACGCCAAGGGGGGTCCCCGAGGCCATCTGCTTCTTGTAGGCTTCGATGTCCTCGGAAGTGAGGGGTTCGACTGAGAGGAATACATCCTCAACCGGAACACGCGGACGCTTCCCCCCGAGTCCTTCGGGGAAGTGCGTCGCCATGATTTCCTCGGCGACCTCTACGGAGATGGCAGGAATGTCGTTCATGTCATCCATTGAGGTAGTATATACAACGCGGGGACCCACGGGGCCAAGGGGAGCCAAGCACGGGCAACGGCACACGCCAAGCGAAAAGTGACAACGGGAGGGTTGACAACTCCTGCCCGAGGGTCCACGCGCGCGCGCACCCGCCTACGCGCGGTTCATAACGAGTGCGCCAGCGTGCCGGGTCCCTTTGCCGCCTCCCTCGGTGGTGTAGACCACTTGAACCCCACGGGTGTATCAGAAGGGGGTCCCCGGCGCGTAGGCGGGGGGGTGCCGGCGGGGCGGGGGTGCCCTTTGTAGGTGTGCGCGGAGGGTGAGTGGGTGGGGGCGAGGGATGCCAAGCGTTGACCTTGTTTGTTAGTGGACTGTCAGGGATGGAGGGTGTAGAGGGGAGGCCACCACATAGGAGGACTACACATGCAGACCACGCACGAGCGCCACCGCTTCCTGACTGTCGTCAGCATCATTGACCAAGCGGACTTCGGGAAGCTGTTGGAGGAAACAGCCTTTCATTCCTCGCAAGCTGCCGAGGACTACGGAGTGAGCCAGAGGAACGCAATCAGGCTCAAGCGTCGCGAGGAAGGCGAGACAGACGAAGTCTTCCTTGAGGCCATCATCTACCAGACCCGGCAACTCGAACTCTTCGACTACTAGGAGGACTACAGATGAAACTCATTCACGTTGCTATGATCGTCCACGCGTTGGCGTTCCTCGCCTTCCTCGCCCTCATAGCTCGCGCGGGGCATTGGTTCGACTTCTAGCCCTCTCCCCCTCCCTCGCACGGCAAGAGCCCTCAGGCGCGATCCTGAGGGCTTTTCCATGCCTCATCCCTCGCGAGGTCTGCTCGTGGCTCGTCGCGTTGTCATTCATGCCCTAGGCGGGGGGTCTTGTTCAACCTCACTTGACAGTCTATTTTTTTTATGAGTGGAACAGAAAGGGACCGAGTGATCGGCCTAGCCCTGTGAATGACAACGCGGTAAGCTATGAGCATCGAAAGCGCGTAGACCTCGGAGCCCTCAACAATGGTTGCCTCAACTGTAGCAAGTCCGCAGATGTCCCGCATTGCGGACCTCGCGGACCAAGCAAAGACCACGCAAGACGGCATCTTGATTTGGTTTGAAGTGGAGAAGTACGGATCACTCAAAGCCTGCAAGTCCGCCGCGCGAGGAATGCAGGTGAGCTTTTGCAATCTTCGCGTGAGGTCGAGAAGGATTGCCGAACGCCTAAAGGGTGAGACTGTTTCATCCCTCGCGGGAACTACTCGCGGCGAGTATGATGACCTTGCCTGCGTTGTTCGCCCGTTGCCAAAGGACGCAGGTTACACGGTCGCATTCGTTCCCGGCTATGCTGTGGACATGGATTTGAAGATCACGGACATTGCAACGGGGGAGGCGTTCGGACAGGAAGACCCCACGCAGAACCGCTTTATTGTGTTGATGGGGAAGTGGTTCAAGGAAGATGCGGAGGCCAAGAGGCAAAAGCGAGGGATGCTCAATCCCTTTACTACCGATGAACTCAAATTCATGTGGGAGTTCGACACGGACGCTTGCGAAGAAATGAACGTGCCTGCGTTGAGTTCGAACGCGGTGCATGATGCCACGGACTACGCGAGCGTTGACCTAGCGAGTTTGGACGAAAGCGAGCTAGACATTGTCAATCCCTCGGAAGAGGAGTAAGGGTGCGGGAACGCAACCCTAGGAGACGACACAATGTCCATGCAACGCAGACACTTCGAACTCATCGCGGAAGCCCTCGCGGCCTCCAAGCCCTCCCCGCACGATAGCGACGCCTCCGCGCGGTACTCCCAATGGCGGGCCGTGGTGTCCCAATTCTGCGGACGGCTGAGCGCCACCAACGGCGAATTCGACAAGGCCCGCTTCCTCACCGCTTGCGGGGTGGAGGCGTGAGCCTCGCGGGCTTCCATCTGGTCCCCGTGCGGGAGACGCGGGGACTTCACCCCAACCACCCACGCGCGCCAGAGAGGCGCATGGGCTGCGCTCAACGGCGCTACGCGATGAGTGGCCGCACATCATGGGGCGTGCAATTCACCGAGCCCTTCGACCCCATGGCCTACCAAGCGAAGCTCATCCTTCGCGCCGCACTCCTAGACCTCAGAGAGGACGCCTGATGCCCCAAGCAAGCCAAATCAAGACCGTGGGCTTTATCAAGCTCACCCCCACGTGGGAGGCCATGACGCGCCTATTCATCGCCCTCCTAGAGGACGGTGACGCGGAAGGGCGGGAGACTGCCCGCAACGAACTCCTCCGCATGGCGCGCATCGCTGACCGCTACGTGGCCGAACACGCGCCCAAGGAACCCGACGACGCGCCGTAGCTACCGCCCATCGGGGACATCCCCCCGCTTGGCCCGCGCCTCACGGTGGCGGGCCTTCGGCGTGCAAGGAAGGACACAGACACATGACACCTGACACACGCCGCGCCATCCTAGGCTTGATGGCTTCGCCCATGCCGCGCTTCGATGCTCGCGGACGGCTTGACGGCATCCGCAACCAACTCCGCGTCTTCCACGCCCGCGCCAATTGGGAGAGCGAGGAACGCAAAGAACTCGGGCTCATTGAGCTTGAGAAAGACCTCGCCGCGCTCGACACCTGCGAGCGGTCCCTTGAGCAGTTGGGAGATGATTAGATGCCCGGCATGATCCAACCCGAACGGGACCTCACGTGGGACGCGGAGGGCCGCTTGGTCAAAGCCCGCATGCGCTCCGTCCTCGACGGCCAGTGGTACGAGATGAACACGGACCCCACGCTCCCCGGCTTCGCTTCTCAGGCCATCACGCGGGCGCAGTGGGAGGCGTGGCAAGCTGGCCTCAACATCGCCTCCGCGATGCCGCAGCTTGGCGCGGGCGAACGCGAGTTCCTTATGTCGGGGATCACCCCTGACGTGTGGGAGCGGGAGTTCGCGGAAGAGGACGATTAGGGCTCTCTAGGCCCTCCCTCATCGAGAAACGATAAGCGAAATTGCCTCTGTGGCGCAGGGAGCTTGGACCGATCGGACTAACCCACGCCCCTTTCGCCACAGAGGACCCTCAGGAGCCCACCCCATGACCGATAACCCTTTTGTCCCTTCTCTCACTCCGGCAGACGTAATGGACCTCCGCGCGACCTGCACCACGCTTCGGGGGATCTACCCCGGCCCGATGCTCCCGCATCCCTACATCCTGTACCTGCCTGCGGATGACCTCTTCTGCCTCTGCGCGTATGGGAGCCCTCAGGCCAAGAGCGCCAACCCGGCTGTCCTGGCCGCGTGCCTGAGAGCCGAGCGAGCGGAGGCGGGCTTCATCCGGCGCATCCTGTCCAGCGAGGAGCCGTGCGACGTGGCGACCCTCGCACCGGACGCCAGAGCCCGCCACGCCTCCCTAGTCGCTCAGGAGGCCGCTAGGCGGCGGCAGGCGGCGCAGGAGGCCGATGACCGCCGCCTGCGCCTCGGGAGCCACCTAGACCCCGCCAAGATCAGCCTAGACGACATCTAGGCTCCTCCCTCTCTCACAGTGCTTGCGTGCGGTTGGGCCTTAGGCCCGCGAAACCCTCAGGGAACTCTCTGAGGGTTTTTTGCGTTCCCACCCTTGACAAGGCTCGCGCGCGAGAGCTTAGTCCCTCCATTGAGCGCAATCCCGCGCCAAACTAGGACGAAAATCTATGCCCAAGTTCGCAACCGACACCGCCCGCGTGGAACGCACGTTCTCGGGGATTGACTTCACGGTCCCCTACGTGTTCGCGGAAGCCCACGCCCTCACCAAGCCGGAGGCCGCGTGGCTGAACTCCAATCTCGCCTCTGTCGTCGGCAACGCCTTCTCCGGTGACATCCGGCGCGGCCTCGCCACCCTGAACAAGGCGGGCCTCGAAGCCCACGTCAAGGCGGGCGGCAAGCCGAAGGACTACAAGGTGGTCACCGACCCCAAGGCCCTCAAGTGGGACTTCCAAAAGGAGTTCGACACCAAGTTCGGGGAATACGAACTCGGCGAGAGCAACCGTGGTCAAGGCGGCGGCGCAGCCTCCCCGTTGGACCAACTGGTCCGCATGTTCTCCACGGTCGACGTCAAGGCCCGCCTCGCCAAGAAAGGCCTCAAGGTCGCCCCGCTCTACAAGGCCCCCTCGAACATCATGGGCGAGGACGGCAAGACGCCGAAGTATCCCTCCAAGTGGGAGGAACTGGTGTCGGAGAACATCATCACCAAGGGCGACGAGTTCCGCAAGCAGGCGGAAGAACAACTCGCGGCCCTCGGCGGCTCCGACGCGTCGGAAGGCGAGGACGACGCGCTGCTCGCCGGGATCGTGCAGGAGGCCACCCCGGCTCCCGCCGCCGCGTAGTCCACGCTCCCTACCCCTAGACCCTAGGCCCCCGTGGTTCGCTGCGGGGGCCTTCTCTTTGCCTAGGGTAGGAGATTAAGGTTACCGGCCGAAAGGGAGGCCCACCATGCGCGAGTTCATCGAGGACCAATACGGCGTCGAAGTCATCCGTTGGGCCGAGCCCACGGAAGACGGGGAACTGTACGAGGTCATCCACCGTGGCCGCGTGATCCGCGCCGACACGCTGGCGCTGGTCCTGTCGGCGGTACAGGAGCGCAGCCGCCAACCCTTGTACCTCGCATGGACCAACGTCATTGCGGGGACCATCGTCATGCCGATGATGGTTGCCGCGTGAGCGACCCCTCCCTCTCCCCCGGCGCACTGTGGTACGCGGCCTACGCCAACCCTCCGGGCGTGAAGGTCAAGGTGTCTGACCCCAACCGGGCAAAGACCATCCTCTACAGTACGCGGGCCAAGCTCCGTGATCCCGACATCGGACACCTTGAGGTCCGCACCTCCCCCACCGATCCCAAGGGGGAGTTGTGGATTGTGAACCCCGCCGACCCATCGGCCACGGGAGCCGCACCCGTCGAGGCTGTCTGATGCCGTCCCTCCGCACGGTCAACAACAGGCGCAAAGAACGTAAGCGCGAGAAGGCCCGCCGTTGGTTGAGTGCGGTTGGGCGTGCCCTCGCCATCTCGCTAGGCTGTCCTAGCCGCCCGTGGTTTCGCCTCCAGCTACGCGGTGACGTGTCCCGCGCGGACGGATGGGAGTAACGCAATGCCCGCCCCCCTCGCCGATGAGACTGTCAAGGTCAACTGGCGCATCATTACCGAGGACCTCGAACTGCTCAACCTCCTCTATCCCGGGAAGGTCAATGAAGTCGCGCGTGACACCATCCACACCCTCTGCGAGGCGTTGAGGAAGAAGCACTTCGGGGGAACTCAACCACGGGGGACTTGACATCTCGCATCCCTCGTGCTATACTCCTCTGGTCAATGAGGAGGATCTGACAATGTGGAAACCCAAACCCTACCGCGTGTTCTCGGAACTCACGGGAGTACGCCATAAAGGACATCGCCATCTCGTCGGAACGGGAGAAACCGTCGAGGAGTGTCGCGCGGTCATCAAGGAAGACGTGAGAGCCCTCGCGAAGCCCGACACAATGGGAGGCCTCATTGATTGGGGACCCATGGAACCCCGCAAGTACCTCATCTTCCACGCGGAATGGACGCAGGTAGAGTAGGCCGCAAACTCTCCTAATTCCCCTCACAGGCGAGCTTGTGCCTGTGAGGGGCCGACCTACCATATCTTGTGTCTTGGCTCACGCGCTGCTAGCTGCTAGGGTGCCTAGTCGGTTCGGGCCTCGCGCCCGCGTTTCGGGGGATGACACATGAACAATGAGTACGGGGTCCTCATCGAGCTTTACCCCCTCAATGACATCGACCCTCCGAGGCGGACCATCGCGGGTCCTTTCCCCACGCGGGATGAGGCGCAGGCCCACATTGATGAGGCCCGCCGTCAGAACCTCCCCTACAAGTCCAAGGCCATTGTCCAACTGGTCCCGGACTAGCCCCATCTTCCCTAAGGCCTGTGACCTCACCTAGTCCAGAGGAGCGGGCGTCTCAAGGGAGACCAGAGGGCATACGCCCTCAGCGTGTGGTCTACGGGGTCTAGCTTTCCAAGGACACTCCACGGTGAAGGAAAGCCAAGTCCCCTACGACCTCCTACTCTTTCGCTTCCGTACTTCAACCTGAGGAACTTCCAAATGAACTCAACCGCCGCCGTCATGCTGTTCGAAGAGAACGGCGTCCGTCCCTGCAAGGTCGAGTACGACCCCGAGGGTGTCCAGAACCGGGGAGCCAACCACACGCATTTCTTCAAGTGCGTGGACAACTCCGTCAAGAAGGATGACCTCGTCGTCGTCACCACCCACACCCGCCACGGTTTCACCATCGCGAAGGTGGTGGACATCGGCTTCGCGGACGTTCCCGTGGACTTCGACAACACGACCGTCCAATGGGGATGGGTCGCCGCGAAGTTCGACCAACCCGGTTTCGCGGAAATCATCGCCAGCGAGAAGAAGCTGGTCGGCATGGTCAGCGAGGCCAACGCCAACAAGATGCGCGCGGACCTCCAACAGTCCATGGGCCTCAACAAGGTCAGCTTCGCGGACGTGTTCATCAAGGCCCCCGCCGCGCTGGC
>Ga0137398_10001021_pt1 | contig 10951 bp, 6 predicted proteins | sample czorhiz216metaG_FD_106659 | JGI IMG/M metagenome (GOLD analysis project Ga0137398, IMG submission 106659) | Vadose zone soil microbial communities from Angelo Coast Range Reserve, California, USA - czorhiz2.16 metaG | ecosystem: Environmental > Terrestrial > Soil > Vadose zone | place: USA...
AACATTCTCGAACCCCTCCCCCCTCGTCAGGGGCAGGACCGGCCCGATCGCGAACAGCTCGTCGGGAGGGCCGTGCGCGATCATTCTTCCCGCGTCGATCACCATCACCTCGCGGCAGAGCGCCTTCAGCTCGGTGGCATCGTGCGAGACATGGATCGTCGGGATGGCGAACTCTTCGCGGATGCTGAAGAGATAGGAAAGGACCTTCTGCCGCAGGCCGGGGTCGAGATGGGCGAGCGGCTCGTCCAGCAGGAGCAGCTCCGGCCCGGAGCACAACGCGCGTCCGAGCGCCACGCGCCGGCGCTCGCCTCCGGAGAGCATCCGGACGTCTCGGCCGGCGATCGTCTCCAGCTCGAGAACCTCCATGACCCTGCGGTGGTCGGCCGGCGGCCGTTTGATCATCGCGGCCCGTCTGCGTCCCGCGAGGAGGTTCTCCGACACGTTCCAGTGCGGAAAGAGCAGCGGGTCCTGCGGCACATACCCGATGCCTCGACGCTCGGGCGGCCAGCGGATGCCGCGCTCTGTGTCGAGCCAGGTTCTCCCGCCGACCCGGATCACTCCCCGCGTGGCGCCGCGCAGGCCGGCGAGGCTTTCCATGAGAGTCGTCTTGCCGGCGCCGGAAGGTCCGAACAGCCCCAGCGCGCCTTCCTCCGTCGCCCACCGCACGGACAGGGTGAATCGGTGCAGAGGCAGCGTCAGATCGATCGCGAGACCGCGGCTCATGCGGAGCGCGGGCGCCGGCGGAGCAGCCGCTCGACCGCATAGATCGTCGCGAAGGCCAGCACGACGGTGATGCCGACCAGACGGAACGCCTCGGGATCGTGACCGAGCTGCATCTCGCTGAAGATGCCGAGCGCCAGAGTCTGGGTCCTCCCGGGGATGTTGCCCGCCACGATGATCGTCGCCCCGAACTCCCCGAGGGCCCGGCTGAACCCGAGCAGCGCCGCCGCCAGAAGGCCCCGGCGGGCGAGCGGCAGGGTGATCGTGAAGAAGGTCCGCGCCGGCCCCAGGCCGAGCGTCCGCGCCACCCCCTCGAGGCGGGGATCGACCTCCTCGAAGGCGACGCGCGCGCTGCGCGCGACGAGCGGCAGCGCCATCAACGACGACGCCAGCGCCGCGCCCTTCCAGGTAAAGAGCAGATCGAGATCGACCCCCAGCATCCGCGCGCCCAGCGGGCCGTTGCGGGCGAGCAGGGTCAGAAGAAGGTACCCGACGGCGGTCGGCGGCAGTACGAGCGGCAGGGCGGTCACCGTCTCGACCAGGCTCTTGCCGCGGAAATCCCGGCGCGCCAGCAGCAGGCCCAGAAGGACCCCGGGCGGAAGAACGGCGGCCGTCGCCCAGAGGGCCACTTTGAGGCTGAGGAGAAGCGAGGTCAACCCGGAAGCGCTCAACGCGCCCACCGCGCCGGGCCGGCCGGGTCCGCGGCCGCGTCATGCGTTCGTCTCCGAGCTCCCACGGGCCGGATGCCTCCCCTTCCATGCGCGCGACGCGCGGTCCGGCGCGCGCGGACCGGGAGGTCATTGTATATCAGTGGATATGATAGACGCGGGCGCGGGACCCGCCCGGGGCGCCCGGGATCAGAGGCGTCCCAGGAACTCGAGCAGGGAGCGTCGATCGCGATCGGACAGCGCCGCGAACAGATCGCGCGAGCGGGTCGCCTCGCCGCCATGCATCCGGATCGCCTCTTCGATCGTCTTCGCCCGGCCGTCATGCAGGAAGACCTGCGAAAGGTGAAGCCCCATCAGAGGCTCGGTGCGGAACTCGGTCGGCTTCGCCAGCCCCAGACAGATGTCCGCCAGGTCGGGCCCCATGTCGTGCAGCAGAAGATCAGTGTAGGCGGCGACCCTCCGATAGCGCAGAGCCGGCTCCGGGCTGTCACCGGTTCGAAGGATAGGAAGATGGCATGCGGCGCATTCGAGCCGCGTGAACAGGCGCCGTCCGCTCCAGGAGGCGAGCGACATCCGCAGCGGCGACGGCGGCGCCAGGAAACGGACGAAGTCATCCGCGAGGGCGAGGTCGGCGTCGTTGATCTCCGGCTCCGGGACCGGGTCGACGCCCGCGGGGATCGGCGCCCCCGCGATCGTCCCCTCGTCCGGGAACATCGTGCTCGTCACCCCCTGCTCGTTGATGAAGGCGCCGGCGTTGAACTCGCGCAGCGTCGGGATGAACGCCTTGCGTCCGAAGCGGCCGACCCGGCCGTCGGGGAAGCGGTTCGGCCTGCCCGAGATGCCGTCCCCGTCACGGTCGTCCGGATCCGCCCTGGCGAGGATCTCGGAGGTCGGCACCGCATCGAGCAGCCCGAAGCCGAGGATGTCGGGGGTGGTCCGCGTCGCGCGCTCGGTCGCCTCGGGCGGGATCGGCTCGGCGTCGATGCCGAGCGCCTTGGTCAGGGCCGGGGTCGCATGCAGCTGGAAGACCGGCCCGCCGCGCGCCGCAAGATCATCGCAGGTCCCGTCGTGACGCAGGGCGGTGGCATGCGTCTCCCGTTCGTCTCCCCTGCCGCCGACGGCCGGATCTTCGTGGCATTCGGCGCATCGATCGGCGTTGAACAGCGGCCCGAGCCCGGTCTCGGGGGCGAAGGTTCTTTGAAAGACGATCTTGCCCCGATCGAACCGGTCCCGCTCGGCCCGGGTGAGACCCGGAAGCGGGTCACCCGGTTTCGCCGGCCGCGAGCATCCGGCGCAAAGCAGCAGCATCGCGAACGCCGCCCACGACAGGACGGCAGGGGCCAGCATCCCTTCGGCTCGTCTCATCGCACACCTCCAAACTGTCGCCATCCCGAATCGGACGTCTGGGATCGAAATTGATGGCGTGGAGCCGGTGCGTCAAGCGGAACCGGCGCGATCTCGAAAATGGTCCGTCACGACGATACCGCGCGCGGCGGGTGGCGTGAACGGAAGTCGCACAGTCCCCGGGGACCGGAACGGAGACGGTCGCCGGCACCCCGGAGGAACGCGGCCGGGCGCTCGGGCCGTTCGCGAGGGGCGCTCAGGGTTTCGGCGAGGACCTTCCGGACGGGCTCGCCTGCGGAAGCGCCTTCGGCAGCGGTTTGCGCGGCAGCATCTCGGGACGTGTGGCGGCGTTGTAGACGAACGACGCCAGGATCGCCGAGGCCTGCATCAAATCGCCGGCCTGCAGATGATCGTACACGTCGAGATTGGAATGGTGCGTGCGGGTCTCGTAGTCGAGCGGATCCTGGATGAACTGAAATCCGGGGAGCCCCACGTCGTCGAACGACAGGTGATCGGTCCCGGTGGTGACGTCGATGGTCATCGTGCCGGCGCCCAGGTCGTGAAACGGCGCCAGCCAGGCTTCGAAGATCGGACGGACCATGTCGTTGCCCTGAAGGTAGACGCCGCGGATCTTGCCGCTGCCGTTGTCGACGTTGAAATAACCGGCGAGCCGGGCATGCTCCGGCTTCAGCGCCATGGTCAGAGGGTCTCCGAAATGCGTCTTGACGTAGCGGCGCGAGCCGAAGAGACCCTGCTCCTCGCCGCTCCAGAGGGCCAGGCGCACCGTCCGATCCATTCCCAGGTTGAGAGTCTTCAAGATCCGGATCGCTTCCAAAGCGACCGCGCAGCCGGCGGCGTTGTCGGTCGCGCCGGTCCCGGCGTGCCAGGAATCGAGATGCGCGCCGAGCATGACGATGTCGTCCTTTTTCCGGCCGCCGGGGATCTCGGCGATCACGTTGACGCCGTCGAGCGTCGTGTCGGGAGAATCGACCCCGACGTCGACCTCGACCTTGACCGGTATCTTCTTCTCCACCAGCCGCGACAGACGATCGTACGCCTCGGGCGACAGCGCGATCACCGGCGGCGGAGTCGGCAGACCGGCCTGCCACGAGCCGGCCTCCTCGGCGAAAACGATCCCGCCGTCGCCGCGGGTGTCGGTGGTCAGCACCGCCACGACCCCATCATCCTTCAGGAAAGCATTGAGCGCCACGAATGCCTTCCCCCAGCGCTCCCAGTAATCCTCGTGCACCTCGCTCGGGAGCGCGGCCCACAGCTGCTCGCGCTTCTTCAGATCCTCCGGCAGCTTGGTGATCGGCCACTCGAAGGTAGGCGGCACGAACGGCACGGGCGACTGCGCCATCTGCGTCAGCGTCTCGTCGCCGTAGCGCTCCGTGACCGCCTTGGTCGGCGGCTCCAGCTCGCGCGGCGGCACGATCAGGACGATCTTCCCCCTTAGCTTTCCCTTCTGCGCCTCGGTATAGCTCTTGATGCGCGCCGTCAGCTGCACGATGTCGTCGCTCACCTCGCGCGCCAGCTCGACGGCGCTGTAAATGGGCGCCGACACCACCTCGGCCGTCACCGGGCCGGCGGTCCCGGACGACCAGGCCTTCGGGATGCCGCCGAGCGGCGCGTATCCCGGCTCGCGCAGGTTGACGGAGTAGCGCGTCACCGTCCAGCTCCGGCCGAAGGGGCCCCAGACCTCGAGACGCGCGTTGCCGAGCCCCCATTCCTTGAGCGAGCGCACCGACCAGTCGGCGGCCTTGCGAAAGCCGGGCGACGCGGTGAGCCGCGGACCGTTGACGTCCGTGAGAAAGAAAAGATGGTCCATCACGGCGCCGTTGCGGAACGCTTCCTGCTTGATCTTGTGGACCACCGCGAGATCGACCTGCTCTTCCGCCCGCGCCGGGGCCGGTGACAGGAGCATCGCGGTGAAAGGCAGCAATGGGGCGAACAGGACGGCCGCGGCACGAGGTCTCATCGGTGGGTCTCCCTCCGATCCCGGGACAGGAACTGCGCCATACGAAGCGGGCCGCAGCCTACCCCGCGTCATCGGGCGCGGTCAAGAGTGGAGGTCGACCCCGCGTGCGGCGCCGCACGCTACCACCTCATCCACTCAACTATTGCAAAAGTCGCCGATTCGACGTAATCAATCGACCAGGCAGTTCGGACCGCGATCGGTTCGTTCGCGGGGTGAGTCGTTCCGGTTCGCGCTCGGCCCGGGCCGGGACGTTCGATCAGGTCGAGAAAGGAGAGTCACGATGCGCCGTCCGATTCGCATGCTGCTTCTCGGTGTCACCCTGATCGTGGGGACCGCGATCCTGTCAAGCCTGACCGGCTCCTCGACCTCGACCCCTTATCTCTCTGCGTTGTCGAACGGGATCGCCTCGCAGACGGTCGCCGCGCCGGCCCCGTGCGAAGAGAAGGCCTGCGCCGGAGGCTCGCGCCACAACATCGTCTGTGCCAAGACGCCCGGCTTCGCCCTCAAGTGCGTGAATCTCGGCGGCGGGATCTGCTCCGATCAGTCCTGCTAGGAATCGGCCCGGCGGATTTCCGATCGGGTTTCAGAGGGCGGTAAAAGGGCGGCGGCCGCGCCGGGGAGGGGTCGGCGCGGCCGCCTGGGGGTGCGTAGGAACCGCTGCGTCCGTCAGGTCCGGTGGGCCTTCTGCGACGCGCGCGGGAAATACGCCTTGTAGAAGTGGAACGTCATGATACAGAACGGGAGGACCAGGAACAGGACCTGCGCGCCGAAGTTCTGGCGCAGCATGCCGAGCAGGATGACGAGCGACCCGCCGGCCAGCTGGGTGTTCAACGTCCAGGAATATTTCTCGTACCAGACCCGCGCCGGCGAGATCTTCTGCTCGATGCCGACGGCGATCGACACCAGCCCGGTGTTGACGATGAAGAAGGTCAGCGTCGCCAGAAGCAGCGCCAGGAGCGAGCCGGGCGAACCGACGTCGCCCATCCTTCCGCCCGACCGGTAGAAGACCTGGCCTCCGAGCCACGCCGCCAGGACGAAGTCGCACAGATTGAAGAGCGCCTTGTAGGCCGGCGTCCGCGGACGCCCCACGATCCAGAAGTAGGTCATGCTGACGGCGGCGAGAAGCATCGCCTCGTTCGCCCCGAACAGAGTGATCGCCGCCAGCATGAACGGCTGCAGGGTGGAGATCCGGGCGTTGTGGCCCAGGTTCAGCGTGTGCGGCGCCGCGATGCAGGCGAAGACAACCAGCAGCAGGTAGTCCGCGCTCAGATGCGGAAGGCCATGCATCAGGCTCTCCACGATCGCCATGCCTCCGAGGGCCAGCACCGTTGCCAGGAAAGGGCTCATGACAGCTCCTTGTCCGCGCTTCTCATCACGTCCGGCCTAGTGACCGTTACCACCGCCGCCATGGCCCCAGACCGCCGCCTCGTTGGTCACGCTGCCGTTCGTCATTCCGGACAGCGCGCCCAGGCCGCCCCAGACGAGGCTGTCGGCGGTGACGCTGTTGTTCCAGACGAGCGAAAGGGAGGTCGCCTTGGAGCCCCTGCCTCCTCCTCCGCCGCCCCAGATGGCCGACAGGGCCGAGTAGGTCGCCGCGTCGAGCACGCTGCTCATGGCCACACTGTCGGTGACACACTTGCCGTGCCAGACGCCCGCCTGGGTCCAATCGGAGCCCCAGATCAGAGAGAGGTCCTGGATGTAGACGTAGCCGTCGTTGCCCGGAATCGCCAGCGGCGAATTGGCGACCTTCGCGTACCCCTTCGCCTTCAGCGCCGCCTCGACGTCGAGGTAGCCGGCACCGGTCTCGAAGATGGTACGACTGTCCGGAACCGCCGAGGCCATCAGACGGGCCTTGACCGTCGCGGGGTTGAGACCCGGCTCGTTCTGGAGCATGAGCGCCGCAGCGGCCGAGACCATCGGCGCCGCCATCGACGTGCCCGAGAGGGTGTAGTAAGCGCCGTCGTTCAGGGCATTCAGGGTGTCATATTTGTAGTCGCCCACCTTGAGCGTCAGGTAGTGGTAATTGACGTCGAGGTAGGAGCCGGGGTCGCGCAGCGAGACGATCGAGCTCCCGGGCGCGACCAGGTCGGGCTTCACCACGAAGTCGACGAGCGACGGCCCCTTCGACGAGTAGGGGGCCAGAGTGTCGTCGGAGGTCGTGACGGTGTGCATGTTGTCGAGCGCTCCGACGGTGATGACGCTCGGCTCGTTCCCGGGAGTGTCGATGGTCCCGAAGCCGGTTCCGAGGCGACCGCCATTCCCGGCCGCCGCGACCACGACCAGGCCGGCGTCGTTCGCCGCGCGCACCGCTCGACAGAGCGGGTCGGTCGTGTACGATTCGAACACCGGGTGCCCGAGCGACATATTGACGACGCGGATGTTGTAAACGCTCTTGTTCCGTATCACCCAGTCGAGGCCGGCCAGGATGTCGGAGGTGTAGCCGCTGCCATCCGGAGCGAGCGCGCGGACGGAGAGGAGCTGCACGCCCGGCGCGATCCCTTTGAAGGTCCGGTAGAACGGCCTTCCGGTCGACGACGCGCCGCTGCCGGCGATGATGCCGGCGACGTGCGTGCCGTGCCCGTAGTAGTCGGCGAGCCCCGGCTCCTTGCCGACGATCTCGACTTCGACCACCTGCCTGTTGCCCGGGCCCTTCATCAGATCGGGATGCGCGGCGACGCCGGTGTCGATCACCGCCACGCCGATGCCGCTGCCGGTGACACCGAACTCCTGGTAGGCCAGGTCGGCCTTGACCGCAGGGTAGGCGACGTCCATCCGCGCCTTGACCGGCTCGTCGATCGAGATATGTTCGATCTCGGGGTCGTCGGCGAACGCTTCCAGCTGCGAGGCCGGCACCCTGGCCGAGTAACCACGGATGGAAGCGTGCCGCGTCTTCACGACGCCGCCCCGCCCGTGCAGGCGTCCGAAGTGGGCGTCGCTCGGTTCGTCCACCGTCTGCACGATCACCGGCACCAGGTCGTCCCCGGCGGCACCGCGCAGCGCCTCGCTCACGTCGCCCGCCAGCTTCGCCTTCCCGTCGCCCTGGGCGTTCACCGCCGAGGTGGCCGGGAGCACCAGCAGCAACATGGCCAGAAGGAGGCCCGCTATCAGAGAAAGCTTTCGGCCCGTCAGGACCGGCTCGAGTCTGCGATTCATGATCGGTGTGCCTCCAAAGGGCCGTCTGCCTTGGTGCAGCCCGACGGCAGCGAGGTGAAGAGCAAGCCGGCTGCCAGTCACGTTTTCGTGGGGTGCGGCTGGAACTACCTGGGGCAGAAGGATTTCGAAGGCACAGAACGAAAACGCGATCGTGTGACGCGGTCGGCCTGTTTGTGGAGCTTCCCGACACCCCGACCCGGTCGCCGCAGGGGGCCGGGCCGTAACTGCTCCCGGAGCATCAGTTGCCTCCTGCCGGCCGTTCCTGGACACGCCTGTCCAGAAAAACGGCATCAACCCGATCCGCCCCGGCGCGCCGCTGGCGCCGCGAGCGAGGCCGCGCGGCGTATCATCTTTACTGTCCCCGGCGCGATGCCGCCCCTTCCGTCATGGAGCGGACATCCGCGAGCGTGACCGCCTCTACCCTCCCGCCGCTCAGGCAGTTAGACCGGTCTCCGCCTTGAATCTCGGGATCACAGACCTATATTCGTGCCATGCGGATCGGTCTGCCGTTCCGCATCGGCCGAGGCCGTCGGGGAGTTCATGGATCTGAACGGGCTCAAAGACTTCGTCAAAGATCTCACGCAGAGCTCCGAGAAGCGGGCGGTCGCCAAGGCGCTCAAGTTCTTCTCCAAGGGGCAGCTCGACAAGGCGATCGAAGTCCTCAAGGAGGCGCACGAAAAGGCCCCCGAGAACCCGGAGATCCTGTTCGAGCAGGCGCGCATCCTGACCGCCGCCGGCCGGGGGGTCGAGGCGGCCGAGGCCCTGCGCTCGGTCCTGCGCCGCAGCCCGCGGTCGTTCGATCGCGTCAACGAGCTGATCGAAGAGGTCCGCGCGCACCACCAGAACGTCTCGCCGCTGTACGACGCCGTCGCCGAGCACTTCGTGCGCAAGGGGGATCTCAAGAGCGCGCTGGGCGCCATGGAGCGGATCAAGCCGGAAGAGCTGCGCAGCTTCCTCGCCCGGCATCGCGGCAAGTGGGAGCAGCTGCGCAAGAACGCCCCGGACGCCAAGATGGCGGCCGCTTCGCTGCATGCCGCCTACTCCCTGGCGCTGGGCCACGAAGTGCTGCAGGAGTACGAAGCGGCGGCCACGATCTACCGCACCGTGGCCCGCAACAACCCCGACGAGACGGCGCACCTGCTCCCCCGCCTCGAAAATCTGATGGCGAAGGATTATCACAACGCCGGGCTCCGGCTGCAGATCGCCGGACTCCTGTTGCAGGCCGGGCGGATGGACGAGGGGGCGCAGCAGCTCTCTCTGACCCTCGACACCGACGAGCGTTCCGCGGGCGCGGTCGCCGAAGCGATCGAAGCCCATCTCAAGTCGGGCGGCGAGACTCCCGAGCTGCGCTTCACGCTCGCGGTCGCCCTGAGGAAAACCGGCAAGCTGCCGGGAGCGATCGAGGTCCTGCGGCCGATGGTCGAAGCCGGGGCGCTGCTCGATCAAGTGATCGCCTTCCTGCAGCCCCTGGCGCCCGACGACAAGACGGGCGCGGCCCGCCGGCTGCTGTCGGCGGCGCTGCTGCGGCGCGGCCAGGAGGGATCGGCGCTCGAGACGCTGCTGCAGGCGGCCGAAGAGGACGGGTTGGCCAGCATTCGCAGCCCCCTCGAAGCGTTCGTCGCCGCGCACCCGAAGAATGTGCGCGCCCTTCATCTGCTGTCCGATCTCCACCTCGCCGAGAAACGCGGCGGCCAGGCGATCGAATGCCTGCGGACGGTGCGCGAGCTGGCGCCGGGCGAGGAGACGGTGCTCGTTCCGAAGGTGATGCGGGTCCTCGAGGCGGACCCGCTCTCGCCCGACGCGCATCTGCTGCTCGCCGACATCGTTCTGCATGCGGGCGAGATGGAACGCGGTCTCGTCGTCCTGCGGCATTTCGTGCGCGTCGCCCCGGCCCAGGCGGAAGCGGCGCTCGCCCGCTTCGCCGGAGTGATCAAGGACGACCCCCGGTCCCCGCGCGCCCGCCTGGGCGCGCTGGAGGCCTGCCTGGAAATGCGCCGCTTTCCCGAGGCGCTCGACCACCTGCGGGCGCTCGCCGGAGCGCATCCCGATCTCACCGCCGAGTTTCTGCACGCCGTCGCGCAGCTCGCCGAAGCGGCGCCCGATCTGCATGCCGGGATCGCCGGTGTCCTGCACGACCTCGCGCCGCGCTCTCCCTTGCCGGCGGCGGTCCGCTTCGCCCTGGGCGAGGCGGCCTTCCACGGTGGCGATCCGGCCGCGGCCGCCAGCGCCTTTCGCGAGGTCCTCGAGATGGCGCCGGAGCACGCCGGCGAGGTCCGCCAGGCCCTCGAACGGATCAACCGTGACGACCCGCGCGCGGCCGAGGCCCGGTCGCTTCTGGCCACGCTCTACCTCGACGCGCGTGATCACGCCGCGGCGATCGCCGAGCTGTCGCGCGGCGGGACGATCAACCCCGGGCTCCTCGAGCGGGTGCTGGCGAAGTATCAGGAGATTCTGAACAGCGACCCCGAGGATGAGGCGGCGCGCGGCGGCTACGTGCGCACCCTGCTGCTGGCGAAGCGGTACGATGATGTGCTGGCGGTGGGTCAGGAGGCGCTGAAGCGACGCGACGACGCCTCGACCGCGCCGATCGCCCTGGCGATCGGCGATGCTCTCCTGGAGAAGGGCGACACCGGCACGGCCGTCAAGCGGTTCTACGCGGCGTTCAGCCGGGACCGGAGCCTGTTCGCGGAGGTGGTCTCCCGGCTGCGGCGCACCATCCAGAGCGAGGGAAGCCTGGCTCTCGCCTCGCTGGCGCTGGGCAAGGTCCTGGGCGCCGAGGGAAAGGGGAGCGAGGCGGTCGAAGCGTTCCGCGACGCGAGCACCAGCGATCCGAAGCTGCGCGACACCGTTCTCACCGAGCTCGAGACGCTGCAGACGACCTGTCCGGGCGACCCGCAGCCGGGATTGCTCCGGCTGTCGCTGCTGCGGGAAGGGCGCGATACGCAGCGCTCGCTCAAGGCGATCTCGTCGTTGCTCGACAGCCACCCCGATCTGGCGCCGGTCCTCACCGAGCACCTCGAGCAGATCCTCAAGGGCGACCCGAAGCAGCCGTTCGCCCTCTACGAGATGGGTCGGGCCCTGCAGCGCG
>Ga0137398_10001022_pt1 | contig 10951 bp, 10 predicted proteins | sample czorhiz216metaG_FD_106659 | JGI IMG/M metagenome (GOLD analysis project Ga0137398, IMG submission 106659) | Vadose zone soil microbial communities from Angelo Coast Range Reserve, California, USA - czorhiz2.16 metaG | ecosystem: Environmental > Terrestrial > Soil > Vadose zone | place: USA...
CACGATCAGCCTCCATCTTCTGACGTTTCTTCGCCATCTCTTTCGCGACCATGTCCGAGAAATCTTCCCGCCCTGGACCCTGACCAGGCACTCCCGCGCTCCCGCGCTCCTGCGCGTCGTAACGCTTACGCAACTCTTCTTCGGACAGCCCCTCAAGCTCACTCACGTCGAGCGAAACGTCCACACCGCCTGCCTTGCGCTGCACAGGAAAGTCGAGTCAGAATGATATTTGGTTTTTGCATGATGAAGAGACCGTTTGCTTACCTTGTTTCCACGCTCCTCCCCGAGCACTGGCACGGACGCACCGACCACGCCGCCGACGTCGTACCCACGCTCGGAGCCCATAAGCCCGCGGACACCTGTCTGTTTCTCCGGGAGCACAGAATATAGTTGCCGGTTCCCACCTTCGTCTCGCACAGGCACGGTTGATGTCTTCCGCAGTTCGAGGAAATCGGGCGTCTCGAGGCCCGCGGCGACTGTCGAAACGACGGATGCCATGCCCGACGGAGTTGCCAGACCTGATGGCGTTTGAAGACCGTCAGCAGGGGCAGCATCCGTAGCTTCCTCATCTTCTTCCTCGTCCTCGTCGTCCTCTTCCTCCTCTTCCTCATCTACAGTACCATCAGACATTTAGTAAATCAGGACTAACAGACTAACACACCTTCCTCGGGCTCAAGTTCTCCCCACAGGTTCTTATCGACCGGCTCTCCCATCTACCAGAGCATTGACGTAAATTACATGTATGCTGAGATCGAAGTTCACGCACCGCCGTGTCGTTTGTCTTTGGTAGTACACCAAACACGTCGCCGTATAACGGACGATTGTACTCGTCCAGTGGCGGTTTCCCCCATCCACCGGGATGAAAGCCCCACTGTGCACTGTAGAGATCAGGTACGTGAGAAAAGGTTTAAAGAAGTGATCATGAATACACACCCTTCGGGAATGGGCGCATTAAGTCCAGGTATTCGAAGGGTGGGATAGCTTGGTGGGGGACCAAAGCGCTGCATACTAATGAGCCATGGCGGCGGGGCAAGTGGTGGAATAGAAAGAGCCTCGACGAGCTCTGGCGAAAGATCGCCAGGCCGTTTTTCTTTGAGGGAGGTTTCAAATTCTTTGCCCTCGTAGTACATCTCGCCAAAGCTCGTCAACGGCGGCTTTGTCTGAAATTTGAAGAACGCATCGTGGAGCTTTTGATAGTCGATGTCGATTTTGCCCATCTTGGGCTGCACACGCTCGCGGGTCTTGGCCTTGAGCGACATGTTTGCTTCCTTTTCTTTGATGGCATCACGTTGCGTCGCAATGCCCGTGTCGGCGATGTAGGAAGGAAGTTGGAAGGGTGGTTTCTCGATACCGCGCTTCCCCTGCAGGTAGTCACGCTTGGCGCTCCAATGTGCAGGAATGGGAATAGTATTGCGATAGCACTTGAGATGGAGGAGAAGTCGCGGATCCGCGGCGGAAACGTCCGTCCATTCCACGACTTCCGGCTTTGCGACGAGCTGCTTGAGCTCTGCAACCGTAAGGCGATTGAGCTTGCGCTGCTTCTTCTTGGATAAAGGCTTCTTCTCTGCCTCGTCTTCGGAATCTGTCTCGCCAGCCATTTCGTCGTCCGAGTAAATGACCTCGCCCTTAGACGGGTCCTCGGATTTTACCTAGGAGAAAAAGTAAGACAGGTAGAGAGGTATCACACTAATAAGCTATACGTACTGTGCTGTCTTCGGACTCGAACTGAAATCGGGCAAATACGTCGGAGAAAGCCTCTGGGGCAGCTCCCTTTAGATCCAACTGCTCAGACACGTACTCGACGTTTTCAATTCGTTGAATATCATCTTCCTTCTTGGCATATACATCTGGCGTCACGGCCTTTGTATCGCGTCAGTAATGAGCCGGGATGTAAGAGCGGGGGACTTACCTGTGTAGTAGCTTTCTTCAGCTTGGCCTTTTGACGTCTGAGTTGATTGCGTGATTTTGCCCTCTTCGAATCCGTTGACGCCCCATTGAGGCCGTTAAGCGTTGGGACATGTTGGAGGGCGACCGACATGATTTGGGTCGAGTTAAGAGGGAGCGTGAGAAAGTGCGGCGGGTGGCCCATGCGGAAAGGGAGCGGGGCCGGCCCGGCACCTTCTCATAAGTCAGGGGGATGTTGGGTATGTGCACATCTGACCACGCACAATCAATTGTTTCAACTCAAACCATGTAATAGTCATAGGTCTTACAGGTGGCATAGCCACAGGAAAGTCGACGGTTTCTAGGCAGCTGGCCGCACGCAACATCCCGGTCATCGACGCCGACGTCCTCGCCCGAGATGTCGTCCTTCCTGGCACCCGGACACTTAACAAAATCGTATCCACATTTGGCCCTGATATTTTGAAAGAGGACGGAACACTCGATCGCCCCAAGCTCGGTGCCATCGTGTTTCGAGATGAGGAACAGCGGCGAAAACTCAATGCGATTGTCCACCCTGCAGTGCGGTGGGCAATGATCCTCGGTGTTCTCAAATATTGGTTACGCGGAGAGAGGGTTTGCGTATTGGACGTCCCGCTGCTCATAGAGTCGAGTATCTATCGATGGGTTGGGAAAGTTGTTGTCGTTTACTGGTTCGTTCCATTCGAGTCTCACATGACACGGCCGCTGGATGACCTTTCGCGAGCAGCTCTGCCGAAATACAGTTGCAGCGACTCATGCGGCGGGATGGATCGACGCGCGAGGATGCACGATCGCGACTACTGGCGCAGCTTCCTATCGCAGAGAAGCTCGAGTATGCTGATATTGTGTTGGATAATTCGGGAACGCAAGCAGAGCTCGAAGTGCAAGTGGATGAGTTGGCCCGGCGGTTGTATCTTGACGGAAGATGGTCATGGAGAGTGAAGTGGTTGATTCCACCCATTGGGCTGCTTTCCGCATTATGGACGTTAATCTGGCGACGAGTGAAGGGCCGTCGTCAGTCGAGGCGGCGAAAGGCAGGGGTCACTAGTAGTTAGTGTATATGTAACCTGTTGCGTCACCGCCTCCATCACCGCCTCCCAGTCAATCCTCTTTTCCCTCCCACTTTGACCACACAATGGCCCCTTTACCAGAAACTCAGGCCCTGACAAGAGCATACAGGCCTTCTCCTGTCCTCAACAAGACAACTCGCCAAATGGTCCCCCCCTTCGTCCAGAAATTATACGAGTTCGTCCTGATCGATTTCCTTCCCAGCATCAGATTTATCTTATCCTTCTCATAGGTTGGTAAATGCTCCAAGTACTGACGAACTCATAAGGTGGGCAGATACCGGTGACTCGTTTTTTGGTCCGTCTCAGGTTGCCCCTCTCTCTCAACCATTCACAAACTAACATTCATTCCCAGTCTTCGAACACGAGCGCTTTGCGAATGATGTCCTGCCACGATTTTTCAAGCATCGAAACTTCTCTTCTTTCGTTCGGCAACTGAACATGTACGGATTTCACAAAATACCTCACCTCCAACAAGGCGTCTTGAAAAGCGATTCCGAAACAGAGTTTTGGAACTTTGAGCACCCTAATTTTCACCAAGGACAACCCGATCTTCTCTGTCTTGTGACTCGAAAGAATAGCAAGGGTGGTAGCCAACAGAATACCGATCTTGCCGATGGCGATGTTCCCTTACCAAGTCAAGGTGGTACCCAGCTCCTAGACGTCAACTCCCTCGTCAGTGGCATCACGGCTATCAAGCGCCACCAGCAAGCTATCTCTGTTGATCTTAACGAACTCAAGGCCTCCAATCAGCATCTCTGGCAGGAGGCTATGGTTGCCCGCGAGAGGTACAAGAGCCAACAGGATACCATCAATAGGATCCTCAAATTCTTAGCCAGCGTCTTTGGGCGTGCCACTAGTCACGACGGGAAGGACGTTGACAGTCACGGGACATCAACGCCCCTTGTCCGTCGTAGTCAACGTCTACTTATTGGTAATGGCCCTGAAAATAACAAGCCCAAGGGCGTAGAAGTCGTTGAAGTTGAAGATGACGACAACAAAAGCGTCGCAGAGACAATGCTTACCGACGAACAACCAGGGACACCGCGTACGTGGCATTTCTACTTGATATCACTTGCTTACCCTGAGCCTACCCTCTCAGTTTCTTTTGCCCAGATTGATGCCTCTTCCGTCAAATCCCCGAGTGTCACACCGTCATCTTTATTTGGTTCCTCAACTCCAACTCCATCCTTAGGGACATCCATCCACGATCGTGCTTCAGGTGGGCTTAAGGCTCCTGTGTGGACGAGCACGCCTTCAATACCCACCTCAACGCCAATGCCAACGCCTGCCCTGTCCTCAACTAGCAATCATTCTGCTCTCGAGCTGCATCGACCACAGTCCGCCCACAACGCATCGCCTTCACCACCGCCGACACAAGATCAACTCATGCAAGCTGCCTTCCAACAGCTGATGCAGTCTCCCAGCCAAGTGCAACGTCTCATGCAACTCCTCTCTTCCAATCCTGCCAACGGGCCCGCACCCATCTCAACCCCAATGACGGGCCCTACACAATCCGGCTCATGGACGCCGCCCACGGCGCTTGACCTTCCCCAACTCACACAACTTGCCTTATACGACAACAGTACTGGCGGAGGTGGCAATAACGTTCTCACATTTGACAGTAATAAGGACACTGTTGGCCCAAGCGCGACCCAGCTGGCAGAAGATGAAGCGCGCCTCGCACTCACATATCAAGATGCGAGTGAAGTCGATGCAGACGTGGATGTGCTACAGGCCAATATCAACGCCCTGATCGAGAACATGGGTTTTGATTCCGCACCGCTCGCTACCACCACTCCTCCCTCTGCCACCCCCATACACCCGCAGCCGCCACTTCCCTTGTCTGAGGGGGGGATGCCGCCTCCGCAAACACCAGCCGACTTTGACTTCGAATCGTTCTTGACGGCATTTACAGATGCGCATGATAGCGAAGTTGGAGCCACCGACGTCGACGTCGACGCTGTCGTTGGCGATAGAATATCATCGGTGCCACGATCGACGGTCTCCGGGTCGGGTTCAGCCTTGGGGACGGAGACGGATTCGATCAAAGAATCTACGGTTCAATCGGCCCTTGCAGGAATCGGACGCAAGAGGACATCAGACGTCGCGGAGCTCGGACCTCCATTGCCGGAGCTGCCCACGTCCATGCTTTCTTCGCACACCGTGGCAGCGATAAGGACAGATGCCTCCGCTGGTGATCCACCGCGCGCGAAACGGAACAAAAAGTAGGGGAAAGTAAACACTGGTAGAAGATCTTGTGTATTTCCTCTTCCTTTCGTTTCTCCCTAGCTGCCACGTCCACGTCCTTCTCTTGCACAAACATTGACCTTTGCGTCGAGTGTTACTAGCGATTGTGGGGGGACTATAGTGTTTTGGCAAGCTATGCATGGGGTGGGCTGTTACTTCAGACATCCACATCAAACATTTCGAACACAGCTTGGGGAAGGGGGTTACCGATCGGTGCCATAGTTGCTTGATTCACATAGTTTTATGGCACAACCATTCATCACCATTCGCCGCAAGTCTGTGTACTATCGAAGGGTTTTCGTCGGGGATCTCAACAAAACATTGTCTTCTTTTGCTGACTTGGCCAAGGTAGTAGTTAAGTCGTTGTACAGTATGTACCTGTACCGTTTTGTACACATGTAGATGTACAATTACAAGTGATGCGCCACTCCCAGATGTCATAGTTGATGAATTCATTAATTTCTCCCAAGTCATTTTTCTTCAATTCATCTTTGTCGTCACCAATTGCCAAGCAATGATGAGAGACAAATGATGGCACGGATACTGCTCCAGACTAGAGGGTCAGTTCTGTCCCTGGCTCCAACGATGTTTGCAACATTGTCCTTGTCAACTTTGAGGCTTCACATAACGCGTCATACTTGCACAAAGATCAGAATAGGCATGCGTAACAAAGAACAAATGCCAATGGATACCTTGTGTCAGAGAACTCCCAGCAGATCAAGAACAACCCTTCGACGAGGTAATCAAAATAGGAGGCTAGTCACGGCGGGCAGGAATGCAGTCAACCGGTATCGTTTTGTACACAGGTATCCTTGCTTAGACCTACGCCATCACTATAAGTGGCGCGGTGACACACTCCTAGATGTGTATGCGTCATAGTTATGGCGCCCAAAGGGCATAAAGAAATACATGACACTCATCCTAGTTGTCGCCATGTTTCGTTAACCTTCCGAACAGTATCGTCCAGAAGATAGAAGATAGAAGAGAGTAGAGGGGCCGGCATATCAGTTTAGTGAAGAAGTAGATAAAGTGAAATTAGATGAGCAAACGAGATAAGGTGGGGAGGGGATGCATGGAAGATACGGCGGCAATGGGGCGGGAGTTGGGAGTGGGTACGTATGAGATAAGGGCCATATATTCCATTCGCCAAGTAGGAAAACACATGAGGACCAAATAAAAAAGATAGAGCACACATAAGAGAGGTAGCCAGTCGAAAAACAAGGAAAGAGGGAGCCGAGAAGGGGAACAGGGGAATTGGGGACGCAAAGGTAAGGTCAATAATGTTAGTCAAATAAGAGCGTTGTTCTTGGTTCTCGCAGGGCACGAAGACCAAATGGATAGATATTCAAAAGAAGGACGGTGTCCTTTTTGGAGGGAGGGCGCCGTCGATCAATACTCCAAAGGGACCTTTGGCGGGCGTGGAGGTGGTATTGATGGCGGGGACGACCCGATACCGTTTGTGCTCACATTGTTACCCGCACCTGTATTACGCGCCTCCATCGATCCCCAACCGCTCGTAAATGGCAATGTGGGGCGACGCGACAACCCAAATGCCTCGCCGCCCTCATCGTTGCCAACGCTAGCCCCTGCAGCAGCCACAGACACAGGAAGAGTAACCCTCTCGGTCGTTGTCCCATTTGTTTCTACAGCAATCGGGGACATTTTGCCATTTGCCAGCTCGTCCTGCAACCGTGCATCTTCTTCTGCCGTTTCTCGGATGTACGACGCTGGAGGTCGGGGCAGCAACGGTGGAGGTGACGGTGGAGGTGAGATCTGTTTCTGGTCTCGTGAAATGGGTGGTTCGCTCCGTATCGGGGAGGGCAACAACCCGGTTGTTGACGGCGTTCTAGGAGGGGAATTGCATACGTCCGCCTGCTCTTCTGCTTCATACTTGGCCTTGAGCAACGCCTTTTCTTCTGCTGCGCTCAGCATACGCTGTTGACCAGGTTGTGTGGGACTAGGAGGCAAAGGGGGAGACCGTGCTCGTAGATGTGGTGGAAGTCCAGACTGCGTGGCTGGTGATGCGGGTTGCCACGGCGGCGGAAGTCCACCATCTGCAGCTGGCGGATCGGAGCCGTTGACGTCAGGAGGGAGCGTTCCAGTCGCAGTATAATAATCAGCGGGTAGGCTGGTAGTAGGGCTTGCTGGCGGAGGTGGCGAAGCGGATTGCTGTTCGGCAGCGGCACGCTCGCGCGCCTCGAAGGCGATGCGATACCTCTCTTTTTCCGACAAGCCTTCTAACTGAGAGAACTCCGGGCTCGGGACCCACGGCGGTGGCAGATCGTCGGGTGCCGGACCGGATGTGTCAAGGTTACCCCCAGGATACGGCCCTGCCGTGCTGTTTTGTGGCAACCCAGATGAGGTGGATGACATGACCCCGTCCGATGAACCGAAGTTGGCCTCATGATGTCTTTGTACTGCACTCGTTGCATCATGGTAGCGTCTTAGCATCGCCTTTTCTTCTGCCGCTGTAGGAAGACGAGAGGACTTCGATGATTGAGACGCCGGGGGCAGGGGTGTCTTGACGGGTGTACCCCAGCTGGACTTGTGGACAGAGGCCATTGCGTGGGAATACAATGCAGCGCCAGCTGACATGACAGGCGGACCAACCCCTTGCTGGAAGCTGCGGGAGGAGTCACGTGAGGATACACGAGCGTGCCCAGCTCGGCCACTGTCGTTCAAGTCTTGCGCTAAACCCTGCACAATCCGAGCGCTGTTCTGTGCTTGCGTGAAAAGGCGGATTTTCTCCTCTTCGGCGGTGGCCCATCGTGAAGGATCAACTTGTGGTGAACCTGAATGGATGGACGATTGCGGACTACCCTGGGTCGGATATCCGTTCATTGACTATATCACGAGTAGATGAGTTCGACTACTCTCTGGGGATCTACCTGGGTTATGGAGACGTACTCGAACGCTTTCTGCACGGTCCAAACCTCCTTGCACGCGCTCAACTTTCGCTATCGCTTCTTGATACAACCTAGCTTTCTCTTCTTCTGCAGTCGGCCACGCCCTCTGTCGCGGGGCCTGAGTCTGGGAAGGTGTCTCTGTGAGACCGAACGTATTAGTTTGTGGGCCATCCTCGGGAATTTCGTTATCCGTCGGATTGATGACAGTAAGGCGGTTTGATTGGGGTAAGGCGCTACCGGTTCGAGAGCGTCGCCTAGCTGAGGTACTATTGGGTTCGCTATGTGGTTGTGCCTGTGATTCATCACCCTCTGAGCTTGGCCGTGTGATGAAACCCATCTCATCTACGGGGGCGGGTGCGCTAGCGCTATTGGGCACAGAGTTTGTTAGTCGTGAATCGATTACACGACCGTGTATGGGTGCGAATGGGTAGCTGGTAGCAGTGACAGTCGCCGCTTGGCTGGTGCCTGTGGCCGTATGGGAATGTGCGCCCGCGGCTACTCCGGGATTCATTGACACCACAGGCTGTTGAAGACTCAGGCTTGGCGCGATGCCGATGCGACTAGATGAATGTATTCAGGCTTATGTCAGATACGGTGTCGGTAGGTCACATACCGGACCGCTTCAGTCGAAACGTATCTAAGCGCTCGGGGGTGAGCGCGAGAATACAGAGGGATTCGCGTGGGCTCACCGAGGCCAGTTTGATACAATAACTGGAAGCTCCATAATCAAGGGCTTACCGGAACCCATCAGTGCCTTGACGACGAGAACATAGGTAATATCAATATGGCGTGCGGAATTGACGGTAGTTGTGGTGTGAGTTTGAGGGACCGCGACCGCGAGCTCCGAGCGGTGCACTTGACCGCTGTGCATTGTCATGTTGACAAGAACTTTCTGCTCACCAATGATGTTGATTTTAATCTGGGGCCCGCCGCTTTTGCCACTGACATGTGGGCCAGCACGGAAAATGGTAGTTTCCTTGAGGGTAAACTCGAAACCACGCAAAATGGTGGCATGTATGCTGTCAGAGCGGATTGTCGCATGCACCAAGACGCGATCGCCTGGTCCATAACAGTTTTGTGATCGGTCAACAGTGAGCATTACGGCATCTTGGGTGAGATGGCGTGATTCATGTTGCTGAAAGACCGGCCAAGTGGAATGGAGTTCGTGTTTGTCGAGGACGATTGGGGTAGAGGAAGAGAGAATGATTGGCTTGTTGCGTCGGAAGAATCCACTGTATCAGGAAAAGTGTAGGTACCGATGCGTGCTAACGACATCAAGGGCGATACGTACGACTTGCTTCGAATGCATACTTGACCCACGAGCTCGTACTTGATACCAGCTTGAAAGCGCCAGAGATGAGGGGATGTACAGAAGGGTCGTGAGATGGAACGTACCACCGTTTTCAAGCGCGAGAGTTGGGGGAATGGACTCGGGTATCCGAATGTAGAAAGGAATGTCTTGCTGAAGGGTGAGATGGAGAAGTAAGAGAGGGAGAGAAAAGGGCGGTCATTATGCGACGCACGCTGTGGAGCATGCTGTACTCTTCGCTCGACCGCCAAAGATTAACGGGGCTTTGACCAACAAAGTCATAGTAGGAGTTCGGAGGAACACCTGGAATGGTCTCGATCTTTCGAAGTTCCACGCGGACATACTTAGCTTTAACGCCTTGAGGACCCAAGCGAACCTCGATTGCCTGATCAGAAGTCTTCGACTCAGAGGGGTGAGACGAAACGGCGGGAGGCAGAACTGACCCCTTTAACAGCAGCTTGAGGCCGGTCAGGTGCGCCTGGAGGAATACCGGGATATCCTATAGCGGGAGACATAGGAGATGGGTGTGGAGGGGATCAAAGACAGGAACTGACCCTGGACAAAATCAATGTTTGGTGGAGGGCGAAGTGTTCTGTTAAATGACATGAGCCTAATAAAACGGGGGGGAAGATTAGAGAATATGCGAACAGTTTCGCCTGGGACATGGGTCGTGGTGAGGCAAGCGGGACGGTGGAAAGGCAGGTGAAAAGGTCAACTGATGAGCGCTCGGCGCTGAGGCAACACTCCCCAGTTCGCCGGCCCGTTTATCCGCACGGAACGTTTCAGCGATCTCATGCCCCGGCAAGTGTTGTGCTTGGGACAACGGCCAGTAATAGTTCGATCACTGCATAGAATTTGTCATTCGCATGGGACCAACAAATGGGCCAAGTGCCACACAGGCTCAGTTGATCCAAGCAGTCAATATTGCCTCCCTCAGACTTGCCCGTGCCAGTGCTGTCATAGGTGGTGCACGGTGCTAGGTATCGCCAACTACGATAAGAATTTATCTGGCTGTGCGTGTACGTAGCAGTTGATAAAGCATTGGACTCCGTCAGTAGTGTGTCAATGGGGTTACAAATGATCTCGCTGACTGCCCATATTTCACGCACGCAAACATACGAAATAAATTCATTAGTAATCTATGCCATGTGAGAGGTTGTTCTATACAATTGCGTCGAAAGCACAGGGTGAACGGAGTGGGGAGGGTAGTCGGAGGTTCATGTGAGGTGAGGTCGAGTCTTGGAAGGAGACTCAGATGTATTTTGCAAACCAAGGAATCAGAGACTGAGCGATGGTATAACTGAACACAAGCTTTGGCCCTACCACCAAGATCTTGACGACCGAGTCAGCTCCAAAAAACATGCAGTGAAACATGACCAATAACTTTGACATACTTTCGGCGTGAGTCCCTTGAAGAGTGCCGTAGCACCTTCGTCACGCAACAAGTCGCGCACGATCGTCACTCCCCGTGTCTTTTGCTCAAAATCGGCATTCTG
>Ga0137398_10001023_pt1 | contig 10946 bp, 10 predicted proteins | sample czorhiz216metaG_FD_106659 | JGI IMG/M metagenome (GOLD analysis project Ga0137398, IMG submission 106659) | Vadose zone soil microbial communities from Angelo Coast Range Reserve, California, USA - czorhiz2.16 metaG | ecosystem: Environmental > Terrestrial > Soil > Vadose zone | place: USA...
AAAACTGGAGCTGCATGCGAGTAACGGTTTTCCTGGAAGCCGAAACTCGGATCTTCGAGCGCCAGCCACTGCTCGAAAGGAACGGCCCCCAACTCCCCGGGTTTCAGCTCGACCTTGTCCGCGGTCTGGAGCTGGACGAAGGGAATATGCGCCAGGCAATCGAAGTGCAAAGGCATGATCAGTCTCCGACCGTCTTGGCTGCGGCAGCAGTCAACGGGGAGATGCGCGACGCACGGCCGACGGGTACCACTTCGACGCACTTTGCACAGAGCTTTTGCGAGGCGTAGGGATGCGGGTCGTCTAGTGTGTTTGACTCTCGGCGGAGTTCGTCGAACAAGTCTCCGAGATTTGCCCGCGCTTGAGACTTTGCCGTCATCTGGACGTCGAAGTACTCCAGGCCGGTCTGCAGTGTCAATAGGACTGCCCCCGCAAGGATGGGGCTGTTTTTCCGCTTTCTGTAAGAAGGTGATATCACTGGCGGACACCATCAGTCAATTAACGCACTAGAATTCTCGTTCGAAGCGCAATGTTTGGTCTCCGTCAGAAAAGAGGAGACGGAACCGCAAAGTGCGTCTGAAGAAGAATCGGCCCGTCTTGCTACGACTCGGGATGGATCGTGGCGGCGGCAGACCGCCTCAGACGGCCAACGCTTGCCAACGCTAGGATCGCTTGACAAATATTAGTATCTCATATATTAGATGCCCCAGTCGTCACGATAAGCAAAGTCTTCAACGGCAAGGAAACTCACAGGACAGGCTTACTTCGACCGCCGATTTGCTGGGAAAGCTGTTTGCGAAACTGCACTCCGAACGGAGCGAAATATGTGCCAACACAAGTCATCGAGACTACAAAGAGCCACCACGGTCTCCGGGCTTGTCTTGTGCGCGTGTCTTGCCGCATCGACGCAGATACTCGCCCAAGAACAAGTGAGAGTTCTCGGTTCGCCCAGTGTGCAGGCGGACAGATCAAGTGGTGCGGGTATTGCCGTGCTCTCTTTTCGGAATGACTCGGCGAAGCCATTGTCCGTAGTTCTTTCTGCTGGGCCGGTCACCATCAGCGGCGCTTCCAAAGCCGGTGACGCTCAGGTCTTTTTTGGCGCGGAAAGCGATACGGAGCCGGGAGGGCTTGAGTATAAGTTCACTTTAGCCCCCTCCACCACGGCCAAAGTCAAAGCATTCGTGACAAATGCATGGGGCCCTTCTCGATTAGACGCGGATCTTCTAAACGGCAGCTCACGCGTCGGCAAGTTGGCGATTCTGCCCTACGCCATGAATGTCAGCCTGCTGGAGCCAGCGCCGGATAAGGCGGAATTGAATCTGACAGATGGAAGCCTCGCCAGAATCATCCTGAAGAGCGACGATTCACTCTCGTACGCCCTGTCCTTCCGTCTTATGGTGGGCGGCCGACAGCTGGCCGGTCATGATTTTCAGCTGTCCCCGCAGGGAAATGCCGTGTTGGAGTTCATTCCCCAAATGCCTGTTGAACTGACGAGCCTGCGCTCGTACGTGCCGGCGGTTCTGGGACGATTGCAGGAGATTTTCAAGCCCGAGGTCCACAAGGGCGACGTCCTGTATCTTTATCAAAGACAAGGTAAGTCTGTCGATTACTCATCTCCGGTGAAGATCCTACCCTTGAGTACCAGTTTCAATTATTTTTCTCCGGAATGGCGCACGGCTCTGAACTACGTCTTGATCGTGGGGATATTGATTCTCGGTGGCATTAGTTCGCTCACCTTCGGACATGCTGTTCCAAACCTATTGCAAAGACTAAACATCGTCGAGCAGCTGAATGCACTCGCACGAAACATCGCCAACCTGAGTTCCAACATCGAGTCGCGGCTGGCGGTGCTGATTCGTCTGGAACGCAGCCGGCTGCATGATCTATTGACGTCGCGCTCCACGATTAGCCCGGATTTTGATACGACCCTGGCGCAATGCAAAGCCGGCGTCGTGAAACTGACTTCGCGGGTAGATCTGTTCCAGCAGATGGATATCGTGATTGGGAAGCTCTTCCAATTGGCGAGTGCGGGAGCTCCTCCTTCCCAGATCGACGGCATCAGCCGGTCCCTGCGACAAGCCAGCGAAACACTGAAAAAGGTCGATCCTCCAGACACGGATCTTCAGGACACGCAGAAGTCCATCGCCGCTGCTGCCGCCCGCCTTGATTCCATTAATCGCCCGGATCCGGATTTTGGAAAAGCGCTTGCGCAGCTGGTCCACGATGCGTGCACCAATGTCATCCTGCCCATGGCAAAGAATTCAACTTTTGCCCGAGTGAACGCGGCTGTTCCGGGCCCGACGTCCGTACTGCAGGCAGTTCCCACGACTATAACGGAGATCGACCAGTCCCTATTTACGTCGGTGGATATGGCGCTCTGGAAAGTTCAAGTCATTCGCGAGTATGCGGAATTCGCGGAAGGCACCACCGATTTGCAGGTCAAGTCTCGTTTGCAGCAGAGAGAAGCGAAACTCATTTTGAATTTAAACGTGCAGTCGTGGGAGGCGTTGTGCTCCGCAAGAATTCTGCTGCAAGAGATCAAGCAGGATGTCTATCCGGAGAGACTGAACGAGGCACTGACGGCCAATCCGGTCGAAGCTTCCATTCACATGGAACCTGCAATTGCGTACGAGGAGGAGCCTCTGGAATTCAGTGTCCACTTTTCTAACGACGCCATCAACAGCGCTACAGCCAGGGAGGAGTGGGTTTGTAATTGGGTGTTTGGAGACAGACTACACAGCCAAGGATGGATTGTATCGCATTATTTTATCTTGCCGAAGCGCGGGTTGTTCCGTGTCCGCAAATCGCAACTCTTCGAAGTCTCTGCCTCATTTCAGGATGCCGCTGGGAAGCAAGTTACGGACCCTGGCACAGGAACTACAATCATCTTGAAAACTCAAATCCCGGTGCTGCCGAGCCGCCTCAGAAACTTGCTGGGCGAACGAGGCGTGGCCGAGGTTGCACGTCTCAGCGTCGCATTGTTGATTGCCGTTTTCGGACTGGTGGCCGGGGTGAAAGACCAACTCGTGAAATTGGATATTCTGCCCGGCCTGGCAGCCGTATTCCTGGCTGGATATGGCGTGGACGCGCTTAAGAACGTGATCGGTTCAAGCAAGGGCTCTTGAAAAGCGCGCCGCCGCAACAATTCTTTAGGCGACTTCCTAAAGGCGCGCCTCCAAAGCATGGAGAGTGATGGATATAGAGCTAGATTGAAGCGGACGAAGATTCCCGTCTCCGTCGTAGAGTTCAGCAAGTCGCGACCTAGCTGCAAGAAGCTATGCCGCAGAAAGAGCGTGGCGGATTGGCGTCCACGCTGAAGTCGCCCGGAAACCAGGCTGCAGTAGTCCCGAAACGTGGTCGGATTACCTGCTCCAGTTTATGATAATTCACTTGACATCTGCCATTCGCAAGTATACAAACACCGTCACTTTCTTGCTTGTGACTACGCTGACGATATCGAAATCGTCGCTCAAGTAAGGCTCCCCGTTTATGTTCCGCAAAACGACTTTGCCGGACAACGCCGAGCGATGAGGGCACGTCAAGTAGATCTAGTAGAGAGCCATGCGAACGACTATCGCTTTCTTGCTGCTTTCAGCATTCCTCGCGTCAGATGTTTGTGTCGCGCAGCGTGTTTTTCATGACTCCAGGCGTGACGCCCAGGCCCAAGCCGCAACCGACGCGTCGAAAGACGTCCTCAGTGGAAACCTTTTCGAAGCTCAGCTCAAGAATCTAGAACAACTTGGGACCCAGCAACTCGAAACCGTCACTCGCTGGCAGGAAGTAAAGATGAGGGCAGCACTCAACGGCTTCACGAAATGGAGCGACGTCATGAGAGTGCTTGATCGCGTCGACAAGAGATTGGCACCCTTCCTCGACACATCCGATGAGCTGGTTGTGGCCGCGCAAAGGCTTCAGGAAATCAAGACTCGCGCAGCCGAGATTCCAAAAATCCTGCAGGACCTTCAACACAAGGATTCCCACACGGACATTGTCGGCGACATCCTTTCTCACGCAAGCGACGCTCAGCAGGTTGTCGATTTCGCGGACCGCGCGTTCTCCGAAGATAACCCGGCAAAGGTTAAAGCGCTCAACGAGATTATCGCGACTCTTGAGCAAGTTCAAAACCTCTACGCCTCGGTGAAAAACATCCTCGCCGGGGCCGCGGCCGTTAGTGTGCCGGTTGCGTCGTTGCGCCCCAATCCCTTGCAGACAGAGTTAGAACTCCTGCGCGTCGAACAAGAGCACTTAAAAACTTTGGGTCTGCTCCGTGCTCGGCAGGCGCTCGAAGTGGGTCAGATCAAGAAAATAGTCGACGATGCCAGGACCTATGTAAGTCATTTTTCGGCCGATGAGCCTATTGAGACTACGTTGACGCGTCTTAAGACGGCCGGTGGACGCGACCACCTTGAATTTGCGCTCTATGCCTTGCATTACGCGGCCGCCGTTGCCGCGCAGCAGGAGACGAGTGCGGACTTGGCGTCCCTGCGGAAGAGTCTCGAAGAGCGCCGATACTCGATCCAACGAAGCGCGGTGAATGCCGCCACGTATGAGCAGACGGCGCGCGCGGCGGCGAATCGTCTCACTCTCTACTGGCAATCCGGGCTAAAGCCCAAAGACTTGGCGGAACTGCTCTATCATGTCTCCACTGCGGCGTCTTTGCCGATTCTTGCGGCCAAACAATGAGGGCCAATCCATGAAACTCAGACTTGCAATCGGTTCAGCCATCGCACTCGGGCTCGCCGGATGCGATGAGAATGCTCTGCGAATGGCAAAAGAAGCCCACAACGTCCTAAGTGCGTACGAGCAGGAATTGGAGCATAAACTCGTTTCAGAGCAGAAGGCCTACACGCAGCAATCAGAAATCGAGGCGGAGGCCGGACGCGAGCAAATGTACTCGAATCTCGAACAGGAACGCATTGAGCGCTCGCGCTCCTTGGCTCTGGACCTCATCGAGGGAAAACAGGACGTCAGCAGGTGGCGCGAACCAATTCGAGAATATGCAAGAGCCGACTATGCCATTCAGCGGAATATCTTGCTGGCGGACATGAACAGCCAGTTTCAGTTCCTCGAGAAAATCCAGGTTCTCGCCGTCGACAAACAGAAGATTGTCGCGCTGAGTAAAGCGTTTGATCTGCTGTCTGAAAAGCCGGCCCTGGCCGACCAGCTGAAGGACCTCGCCGATTTTGCGAAGGAATCCAAAGACGACTTCGACAAGGCCGTTTGCGACGGTTTGGCTGCACAGAGCAAGGACAAGAAAACGCAGGTTGCGACCGCTGGCACTGATGCCGACAAGAAGAAGGCGCAAACGGCGCTGGGCGCGCTCACAGACAACCAGAAGTCAAAAGGCTGCTCAACATCCAACTAGGAAGGAGTAAAAGGGCATGACAAGGCAAGAAAGAATCGCCGCTATACAGGCGGAGCTTGCCGACATAGAAAGATCCATTGCGGAAACCGAGGCCGGAAAAAGGGCAGCGACGTCGGTGGATGAGATTGCGAGGCTCGATGACGAATTGGTGGCATTGAAAGCACGGAGGACGACGCTGCAGCTGGAACTTACGAACCTTCAGGCTGGTGGTGACGAAGTCGCACCGCTCCGTCCTAACGGCACGGTCACGCAATAGTGCCCTGCAATTGAAGCGTAATTTGTCGCTGCTCTGGGCGATTCCCATAGGGCCAGGCCTGTGCACAGGTGAATCGGTTGACGATGTTTAAGGGAGAGAAACATAAACTTGCGGACGAGAATTCGATCACACCGGTGAAGAATTCTTGCGATTCGACAGCGCGTCGCTCCCCGCCGTTTTTTAGAAGCTCCCAGACATTTGCATCAAGTAATCCGCGGTTGAGCGCCTGGATTGTCCGGCGCGTGGTCCGGTTTCTTGGGAGCGACTGCGACGATGTAGTCCTTGATCTCGTTCCGAATCAGTTGTTCTACGTTGGCTGCGAACCGCTTCAGCGCCTCTTTGTGGGCTGCGTAATCTTTGTAATCGCCGGTCAGCTGTAGAAAGCTGAAACCCTCGCTCTTGATGAGTTCCGCCGCAGCACGTTTTTCACGCCAGATATCGCCGAAACTGAAGAGGCTTTCGACTCCCGCACATATGGCCACAACCAGGCTTGCCAGAATCGATGCGACCGCAAAAACCCAGGAGTGTTTGCTCCACACCAGCAACTCCCGAAGGCCGACCAGGGCCGGGATCAATGCTCCGGCGATGACCACTGCACCGCGTAACGCATGATATTTCCGTTTAGCGTTGCTGGCGCGCGAATCCCACCACTCCACGTAGTTCAGCCAGCGAGCCTCGATGTACTCATTCCACCGGGTGTCGCCCAGATCGAGTCCGGCGATGAGCGACCGCAATTTCTCCAAATCGACGAGGACAGGCTTCTTTTTCATTTAGACCCTCCGTCATAACCCCGGCATCCACGATCACGTGCCGGCTTGCCTTGAGATATTGCGGGCGGTTAACCCTGAACCAATGCCCTGCCCGTATCGGTCGCAAGAAGGGTAAGAAACCGGAAGCCATTTCCACTTCAGATCAGATCGTTCAAAGGAAACACGCCATTGGGTGACAACTGTCCGCAACTAAAGCAACGGTCCGGCTTTCCAAGTCATTCGCGATCCTTCGTTAGTGCTGAACCCTATATAGGCGCGCATGACGATCCGATTTTGCACCGAGAGCGTAACGCCCACTCCCACGTCGTGGTGCAATCCGCTGAACCCGAGATCGGAAGCACGATTTCCAACCCGGCCAGTCTCATAAAACGCCAAGATACCGAGCGGCCCCCAAATATTATGTCCGTATTCGCCTTGCAACACCATGCGATTCGGAGCGCGGAAGCGCAAATCCAGAAAGCCGCGAAGCGTGTCGCGGTCCGCGAGGTCGGCGCCGCCAATGGTCGGCTGGAAATAGAACGGGATCTGCTGTTGCGCGGCGGTCTCCAGAGTCAGTAAGCCATTGATCGCGATGTACCCGAACGTGCAAACCTTGCCGGCGCCCTGAGGCGTACAAAGCCAGTCACGGGCCGCATTGGGGCTTGCCGGAACAGCTTTCCGTCGCCAGCGGAGCGGACGCATGTTGATAAGATCGGCTTCGAATTTGTGAAACGAAAATCGGTGGAGGTCCAGATCCTGGTAATACTCATAGGCGATTTGGTAGTCGAGTTTGAAGGGGAGGATCGCAGGATAGTGCGGCAAAGCCAGTATCTTGTAGTGCATGAAGCCGGGCTGCGCGGTGAGGCCCGGTGCCTGGGTATCGTTGAATAGACTCTCGATTGACGGAATCGAGGAATTCGGGATCGGTCCGATATGCGGCACCAGATAGCCCATCTCTCCCCCGATGTCTAGCCAGGACAAGACCGGGTCGAGAACCTTCACGCCTCCCTCGAACCAGCGCTCTCCAAATTGCACATGCGTCTGTTGCGTGGTTGTATTTCCAGGTCCGTAGTAAGAAAGCCCGGGAAGCTCCACGCGGCGCGTATAAAGCTCAATCTGAAAATTATCCTTGACCGGACATTCCGATTTTCCCGTACACGCAAACGCCGGCCGTTCGAACAAGACGTCGCCTTCGAGAAACAAAAACCGGTTTGTCGAGACCGCCGCCGTGCCCGAAATCTCCTTATTCCACCGCGCTTTCGGGGTGAAGTCATGAATGGCACGCAGACCGCCGCCAAAACCTCCACCCGGAGCGATCGTCTTGATGACCGGACGGACCGGCATTGCCAAATAAACCCGGCCACAGTCTTCAATTCGGAACCGGTTGGGGTGTTCCACGGCATCGCCGCAGGTCTGCATCAAATCACTCCAGGTTTGTGCGTGAACTGGAGCAGCACAGAGCATGATGATCAGGGGGAAGACAAGGCGCAGCAGCTGGAGAACTCTCCTCATGCTCAGTCCTTGGCGGGTTGCCTGGCAAGCACTGCGGCTTTGATCTGCGTGGCAAAAGCGGCAGCGTCGTGCTCACTCGCCTGCTCGGCGTCCGGCGCGACCGCGGGGTGGTCCAGTTTTTGGCCGACAAAGCTCGCATGGCTCAAAAGTTCTTTTTGCAAGGATGAAAGCGAACTCGCGCCATTCCCGGCGACGGCCTGAGGGGCGGGCACCGGAGGAGGGTTCGGGAAATTGGCGATTACAGCCGTTGGCGTATCGCGCGTGGGGACCGTTTCGAGTTTTCCCCAGGCCGGATCGGTCGAAGCTTGCCGGTCGCGGTCGCTGAGGAAACTGGTCTGTGGATCCTTTGTGAAAAGCCGGCGCGCCGCCCCAAGAAAGGAGGTGTGATCGAAGATCTGGCTGACGATGGTGCCAGGTTCAATATAGGGGGAAACTAGTATTGCCGGGACGCGCACACCGAGCCGGTCGAAACCAAAATTCTCGGGATTGTCGATTTTGTTGTCCGGTGGAGCGGCCGCCGGAGGACGAACGTGATCGAACAATCCGCCATGCTCGTCGTAGACAATCACCAATAGGCTCTTTTGCCATACGCTCTGGTTCTTGGTGAGGGCCCTGTAAACACCCGCGATTAACGCCTCCCCGTCGTAGACATCGTGGTCCGGATGCTGATCGTTCGGGGAAAACGACTGCCCGTGGGGAGCGCTTTCTCGATTGTAACGCGGCTCGATGAAGCAGTAGGCCGGAAGATTATCGTCCTTACAGTCGCCTGCAAAATCGGAATAGTCCTCAAAGAATCGGGCCTGATTGCTGAAAAGGAGACGTTCAAAGGTCAGCGCGGAAGAGAAGTCGTGGAAGTAGATCTTGGCGCTAACGTTGCGTGCCTGAAGAAATTGATAGATGGTGACGAAGCCGTCAAAACTGAAATCGGGTGACATGTCCAAGCGGCCCCGCGACGTACCGGCATGCGCAAACGTTCGATTAGGAAGCGTCGGTCCCGGAACCGAGGAATACCAGTGATCGCAGACGGCGTACTGCTTGGCAAGCGTCGTCAGCACGGGAAGACGGACAGGGGTCCAGCACTTCATGATGTTGGCTGCACGGTCCCGGTCCCCGCCGCAAACGGTTTGGTAGTTCTGCAGGAAGCCCGACATCTGAGGTGGTCCAGCCGCCGCACCCGCTTCACTCCCAAAGATCTGCATATTAATGGAACGGAAGTCGTGGCTCGGGTCTGGCGTCAAATCGCTTGTAGGAGCGGCTTTTTGAGAAACAAGTACTGGCTCATTTGTGAGATCGTTGTTCGACTCGCCGCCGTCCAAACCCTCTATGTCGTAGCCGGGTGCCTTCAAAAAGCCCAGCATGTGGTCGAAGGAACGGTTCTCCATCATAAGTACGATTAGATGTTCGATAGTTGGAGGCATCGTTTGTATCGAACTATGGACTGGAATCTTGTGGAAAGCAAGGATGGTTCATGGTGTGACAAGGTTCCTTGGGCTATGTACTCCGCGACAGTTGTCTGGCTGACCTGCAGCGTCTCCGCAGCTTCTGCCCAGAACCTCCTTGCCCGTGATGATCGAGTCGACGATGCTCCGGCACCTTCTTTGCCAAGCTCGACTGAGCCATGATCCAAGAGGGCCTCCGCCGCCATCTGCGGTTCCGACGTTGAGGCTTCTACTTCAAACTTCTGGTCGTCTGACGGGCCTAATCCCCACTTGCATCTCCACAAGGCATCCATTGAACGCTTTGTGATGCGCGGATCCCGGACTTCTAGGTAGCCGAGCTTATCCCTCATGCACAGCTTGTGTCGATAATCCTGTTCGTCTGCTTCAATGTCCTGGAATGAGAGGACGCTCATTGTCACGCAAAGTAATGGATGGCTTTTCAAGCTGTGCTGCTTGCTTCAGCCTCGCCTGGATTACATGGTGCAGAAGATTTGGAACCGCATTGCGCAGCACTTCGAACCCATCAAACAGTTTTGTCCTGAATCCCGAGTACAGGTCAGAAAAAACAAGCCCCGGGACAAGCCCTTGGAAGTCCGGACTATCCGGGAGTTCTTGTGCGCAGTTGGCGAGGCTCGAGCTCGCAAACGCTTCCCTTACAATTGCATCGCGGAGCGCCTTTCCAAGCGGCAAATTCGATGGAGGTAGCGCCGACGCGCCCGCACCGATCAAAAGAACAGCGGACCTAGACGCAATACGTTCCGCTAACCCCAAGACGAGCTGTTCAGTTGAACCATAGAACCAATTGACGGGCACGGTATACTCTCAACCGTAAAAAACGTTCACATAAGGACAACTCGTCGAGTTCACGGATATTTTGCAGAGTCACTCAGAAGGCTAGAACAATAATTCCTAGTTATCCAACGCTCTCAGCCAATAATAAACAGCCATCTAGTTCTGACAAGTGATTTGTTGCCCGTCAAATCCTGGAATTCAAAGTCTGACATTGTGTATGAACCAACGAATTCCATCACTCTTGAATTCGAGCGCGTTCAGTAACCGACAACCAGAATCCGAATAGATGCGCTTCCACCTGCGCAAGTTGGGAGGGGGAATGCCTTGACCTGACACGGCCTGAACTACATCATGCATGCTGGTGTAGAGAAACTCCCGACTCGCAGGCAAGTTCCATCCCAATCGTCCGTAGTAATCCACGAACCAAGCAATTCGGCCGGGCAACACCCCCCTCAGTCCCCGGAGCAGCCTCACAACTTCCCGGTTGCCCCGTCGGAAAAACTCATTCAACAAGCTTCGCGCGTGCACGGCTTCAACTTCATGAATCTCGGTAGCCGTAAGGCAGTCCTCTATGTCCCGCGCGTCACCTTTTCGAATGCGGATCCGATTACCAAGTTTCAGACAGCGTATTCGCGATTTCGCAATCCTGCACATAGCGCTGCTCGAATCTACTTTGTACCCACGAAAGTGCTTGTTGCGTGAGCCCAGCTCGATCAGAAGCGAGCTGGGCCCGCAGGCAAGGTCTAACACGCATCGTATGCCCTGACGCTCAATCAGATCAGGTATGACCGGCGTCGAGATGATTCCAAGGTCGCCGAACGCCGATGCCAGCGCGC